>JAESGR010000682.1_pt1 | contig 17434 bp, 15 predicted proteins | sample 9269771 | NCBI WGS metagenome assembly JAESGR01 (sample SAMN15739572, study PRJNA653492) | algae metagenome | isolation source: Chroococcus sp. CMT-3BRIN-NPC107 and co-occurring heterotrophs from well... | place: USA: Clark Mountains Wilderness, California | collected 2010-04-18
TTTAACCTTGTACCGCAGTTTATCACGAAACGCTATTTTTGCCCAATACCCTTGTGTATGAAAATGAAAAACCATTACTTCACGCTTATCGCGCTTGCCTCCCTGTCCCTCGCAAGCTGCGGAGCCCTCGGAAAAAAAGACAAAGGTGGTAGTGTTCCGGACAACGGCCAGTTGATGGGCGTTGCCCCCGGCGGACGTTACACGCTTCCGAAGCCTCCCGGCATGGTGTACATCCCGCAGGGAACCTTCCACATGGGCCCGAGCGATGAAGATCCTTCCTACGCATTCAGCTCCCGTAACCGTTCTGTTTCCATCTCCGGCTTCTGGATGGACGCCACCGAGATCACCAACAACGAATACCGTCAGTTTGTGCTTTGGGTACGCGACTCTATTGCCGCCAAGCGCATGGGCTTTACGAAGCCGGATGCCGCAACGGGCAACGAGAACGTGGACTGGAAGAAGATGAAGACCCTGAAGTGGGAAGACCCCAAGGTCATGGAGCAGCTCGCCGGTACCGACCTGGTGCTTTCTCCGGAAGACCGGATCTTCGGTAAAAAAGAGATCGACGCCAGCAAGCTGGTCTACCATTCCGAAACCTTTGACCTGAAGGAAGCTGCCAAGCGGGAGAACGCCGGCAAGCCCCGTTCCCAGTTCATTGTAAAGAAAGACGTGCGCATTTACCCGGACACCCTGTCCTGGATCCGCGACTTCTCTTACTCCTATAACGAGCCGATGACGAAGCGCTACTTCTCGCACCCGGCTTTCGGCAACTATCCGGTAGTGGGTGTCAACTGGCACCAGGCCACCGCCTTCTGCGAATGGAGAACGCATTACCTGAACTCCTGGCTGGAAAGCAAGAAGCGGGTGCAGGAATCCGACTTCCGCCTGCCCACCGAGGCACAATGGGAATACGCAGCCCGTGGCGGCCGCTCCCAGTCGATGTTCCCCTGGGGTAACTATTACCTGAGAAACAAGAAAGGCTGTCTGCTGGCCAACTTCAAGCCCGGCCGCGGTAACTACCCTGAAGACGGCGGTTTCTACACCGTGCGCGCCGATGCCTACTGGCCCAACGATTTCGGCCTGTACTGCATGTCGGGTAACGTAGCCGAGTGGACTTACTACGAAGGGGGCTATACCTTCCAGCACGACATGAACCCGGATGTCCGCTTCAACGCCAAAGACTCCGATCCTCCCAAGATGAAGCGTAAAGTGATCCGCGGCGGTAGCTGGAAAGACGTAGGCTACTACCTGCAGACCGGTACCCGCACCTATGAGTACCAGGATTCCACCAAGTCGTACATCGGTTTCCGTACCGTCATCGATCTCCCCGCCCAGTCGAAAAGATAATTCACTTCCCTTCTGAAATAAACAGAAAGCAGTAAACGTTAAAGGATAGCTTGCCAGAAAGTACAGCAGGCTATCCTTTGACCTATACCTTATACAACTTTGTAACCTTCATTCAGTTAGTAACCAACCCTCTATTTTAAAATCAGTATTTTATGGCAGCTGCTATTCCACCCAAAGTATCCAAAGTCGTTGACATTTTCGTATCCGTCGCCGCCGCGATCGTAATCTGGGGCGCCCTCCGCAAGATCCTGCACGCACCCGACGCCGACATGTGGCTGAAGATCGGTCTGACCACCGAGGCCCTCGTGTTCCTCGTTTACGGTGCTCTTTATATGATTTACCCGGCCGAAGGCGGCGTGAAGCACGGACCGGCCCTGGCCGCTGCCACCCCGAACGTACTGGGTTCGATGGACAAGGCCCTGATGGACGCCGACATTACCCCGGCCAACCTGAACCGCCTGGGCGAAGGCTTCAAGAAGCTGAACTCCACCATCTCCAACATGAACGATATTACCGATGTGGTAGCTGCCACCGGTGATTATACCCAAAAAACGAAAGAAGTAACCAACGCCCTGTCTTCTGTAAAGGATGCATACGTCCAGGCCGCTTCTTCGGTAGGTGCGTTTAATTCCGCTTCTGATTCGGCCCGTGTATTCCACGACCAGATCCAGGTGCTGACCAAAAACCTGTCTTCCCTCAACACCATTTATGAGCTGGAACTGCAGGAAAGCAACAACCACCTGAAAACCCTGAACTCTTTCTACGGCCGCCTGGCAGAAACGAGCAACGCGATGCTGAGCTCTGCAGAAGACGCCAAGAAAGTACAGGCCCAGATCGGAAACCTCGCCGGCAACCTCGGCAAGCTGAACACCATCTACGGAAACATGCTGAGCGCCATGCAAGGCCGCTAAGCCCACACTATTCAGACAATACTACCGGAACTAAATCAATAAGACACTTTTAAAATTACTTTCATCCTATGGCACTACCTGCAGAGCCGAGGCAAAAGATGATCAACCTGATGTACCTGGTGCTGACTGCCCTGTTAGCCCTGAACGTATCAGCCGAAATCCTCAATGCCTTCAAGACCGTTGACCGGAGCTTAACGACGACGAATACAACTATTAACGCCTCTACACAAACCATCATGGCTTCTTTCAAAGAGAAGCTCAATGAGCCGGAAAGCCGCGCCAAGGCAGCCGAATGGATGCCGAAAGCCGAGCGCGCCGTTGCACTTACTCAGGGCCTGAACAGCTATATCCAGGGACTTCGCGAGGAGATCCTGAAAGCTGCCGGACAGGACGCGGAAAAGATGAAGCAGGGGGACTCTACCTACAAGGAAGACAACCAGGACATCGCTACCCACATCATGGTGGAATCCGGAAAGGGTAAGCAGCTGCACGACAAGCTGGCCCAATATAAGAAAGACATCTTGGCCATTGACCCGACCATGGCCCGGGAACTGAACAATGCCCTCAGCCAGATTGACCTGACCCCCCCGCCCGCCAAAAACCACGGAAACTCTTCTTGGGAAGCTTCTTACTTCCACATGGTGCCTACGGTAGCAGCCATCACCATGCTGAGCAAGTTCCAGAACGACCTGAAGACCTCCGAGAACCGCGTGGTGTCCGCTTTCCACGAGAAGGTTGGACAGGTGAAGGTCCGGTACAACCAGTTCGCCGCCATTGTTGGCCAGAATTCGAACTATCTGATGCCCGGCCAGAAGCTTCAGATCAACGCCGGTATCGGTGCCTTCAGCACGGATGCCAAGCCCCAGATCTCCATCGGCGGTTCTTCCGTACCGGTGAATGCAGAAGGCATGGGTACGTATGAAATGACTGCAAACTCCATCGGTACCCATTCCGTTCCGGTAAACATCGTTTACTTCGACCAGGAAGGCAACCGCAAAACCATCTCCAAAACCATCGAGTACACCGTCGGTCAGGCCAATGCCTCGATCGCCCTGGACAAGATGAACGTACTGTACATCGGTGTGGACAACCCCGTATCGATCGCAGCCTCCGGCGGCGGCGACGACAAGGTACAGGTGAGCATGAACGGCGGTTCGATCAGCAAGGTAGGAACCGGTAAATACATTGTACGGGTAAACGCCGTTACCGACAACGCCACGATCTCCGTGAGCGTGGACGGCAAACAGGTAGGTGCCTCTTCCTTCCGGGTACGTACGATTCCTGACCCCGTTGCCACCATTGGTGGTTTTCCTTCCGGTGAGAATGTACCCCTCGGTGCCTTAAGAGCACAGGGCGGTGTAGGTGCCTACATCAAGGATTTCCCCTTTGAACTGAAATACCAGGTAACCAGCTACTCCATTGCAGCAGATACCGAGTCCGGTGACCTGGCTGAAGCCACCGTACAGGGCAATGGCTTCAATGCTCAGGTACAGAACGTGCTGAAGCAGATCCGTCCGGGTGCTACCCTGACCGTGGATAACATCCGCGCCGTGGGTCCCGATGGCCGCTCCAGAAAACTGCCTTCACTGGTTTATTACATCCGATAAGATAATTAGTAGAATCATATGAAACATACATTCATAAAGTCCTGCTTCCTGTTCCTGCTGCTCGCCGTTGCTTCTACGGATGCCGATGCCCAGCGCCGGGCACGCAACCGGGGCAATACCGGTGGCGGTACCACGCAGCCTGCCGGCGGCGGTACTCAGCCTGCTGAGACCCAGCAGACGAATGATACGCGCCAGCCTTCGGGATATAATCCTTACGGAAATATTCCCATCATCGTAGATTCGGCAAGCATGGGCGGTGGTGACAGTGTGCTGAAGAAGTCGCTGCGCAACGACGCCGCTTTTGATAAAAGCTTTGTGAACGAACGCACGCCGCTGCCGTATGAACACCTGCGCTGGGACGATGCCCTCTTTGCCGAAAAGGTATGGCGGGAGATCGACCTGCGCGAAAAGATGAACCAGTCCTTCCGTTACAAAGCGGAAGACGATAACGGTGATCAGCAGTTCATTTCCATCCTGCTGAAAGCGGTAAAGAGCGGAGAGGTTACGGCCTTTTCTGATGACCGTTTCACCACCCCGGTTACAGGTGCTGAATTCCAGCAGCAGATCAGCGGTGGCCCGGCCGATACCGTAGCACAAAGAGACGTAAACGATCCCGATAAGATTGTTGCCTGGGTTGTTACTCAAAAATCATTTGATGTAGGTTCCGTAATGAAGCTCCGCATCAAGGAAGAGTGGGTATTCGACCGCGAAGCTTCCCGCCTGTTTGTACGCATCCTGGGCATTGCCCCGCTGAAGACCCTCTACCTGCCCAACGGACAGGAGCGCGGTACCACGCCGATGTTCTGGGTGTATTATCCCGACCTGCGCCCGACACTCGCCAAATACGAAGTGTATAATCCCAAGAACATGGGTATGGGCCGCATGACCTGGGAGGAGCTGTTCGAGTCGCGCATGTTCTCTTCGTACATCACGAAGTCCACGCTCGACAACCCGAACAACCGCCTGGTTCGCCAGATGATCAAAGACCCCATCCTGGCCCTGCTGGAAGGAGAGAACATCAAAGAGCGGATCTTCAACTACGAACAGGACCTCTGGTCTTATTAATAGTTCCGAATATGTGAAAAGCCCCCGGTTCTCCGGGGGCTTTTTTGTTGGGGCTATCGATGAATGGTAAAGGTTGAGGTGGGGAAATATTCAATGCTCAATACTCAAGTGTCGATTGATTGTTCGTCCTTGCGCCTTTGCGGATCCTTGCGGCTTTGCGTGCAACCAGCCTTCGGGAACAGAAGAACAGTTGAACAAGGAATAGCGAAGTGTAAAGGATTTAGAGAAATGCCGGATGCTCTATCTCCCTGATCCTGTTTGGATTTCGGCCAGTTGCTGCAAGTATTTTTTGCTTATTCGTTTTAGCCTGACCGTAAGACCACGTACAAAAAGTTCTTAAAAAAAAGGAACTGTCCTTCGTAGGATTTGTGGCAAAAAGCAGTACTTTTAACTCGGTTTTTCATAGGATATTGGATTTTAAAAACGGGGCTGGATTTTTATCCTGGCCCCTTTTTCTTTTTATCACAGAGGACGCAGATGGGAGAAGGGAGATAGCGCAGATGAGGCGCCGGAAGTTTCCGTTTGTATCCAATAGTAGGAAGGGAATTGTGAACGCTGGGTGGATATTATACCGGCCTTGTAACCGGAAGAAATATCTATAGAGCATTATCGGATGCTGCTTTATCCTTTCCCTAATAACCACGCAATACGAACTACTTCCATAAGGAAAGATTCTATTCTACACAAGACGAAGATGCGCATCAATAACATTCCTGCTTTTCAACGAATCAACTGATCAACCGATCAACTTATTCTTCTTTTCCTTCAAAATGATTCTTCACAATCTGTGCTTTCGAGCGCCCGATGACCTTGGCCAGTTCGTCGACCGGCTGTTCCCGGATGTTTTTAACGGAGCGGAAGGCTTTGAGTAGTTCCTGCGCGGTGTTGCTGCCGATGCCGCGGATGTCTTCCAGTTCGTTCTTGAACGTGCCTTTGCTGCGCTTGAGGCGGTGGAAGTTCAGTCCGTAATTATGCACCTCGTCGCGGATGCGGCGGATGAGCTTGTGGCTGGGATTATCAAAGGGCAGTTTGAGGGATTGCTGGTCGCCGACAAAAAAGATCTCCTCCTCGTTCTTGGCCAGGCCGATAAGGGTCATCTGCCCGGTAAGGTTCAGCTCTTCGATGGCCTCCTGGGCCGCATTCAGCTGGCCTTTACCGCCGTCAATGATCACCAGCTGGGGCAGGGGTTTGCGCTCAGCCTTCTGGCGGCTGTAGCGGCGGTATACGGCTTCCTTCATGGAGGCGAAATCGTTGATGCCCTGGACCGTTTTGATATTGAACTGGCGGTAGTCGGCTTTGCTGGGTTCGGCATTCTTAAAGCACACCATGGCCGATACGGGGTAGGAACCCTGGAAATTGGAGTTATCGAAACATTCAATATGCACCGGCACTTCGGGCAGCTGCAGGTCATCCTGCACCTGGCGCAGGAGCGCACCCTTATCGCCGCCCTTAAGCCCCAGCTGCAGCCGCTCCCGCTTTTTGAGCTCATCAATGAAATACTGCACGTTCTTTTCGGAAAGCTCCAGCAGCTTTTTCTTGTCGCCCCCCTTGGGCACGGTCAGCGTAATGCCGGGCTCATTGTATTCGACGGCGAAGGGCACTACAATTTCCCTGGCTTCGCTGTTGAAGGTATCGCGCAGCTGGGCCATGGTAAATGCCAGCACTTCCTCCAGGGTTTCGTCCAGGTGGGTTTCCACCTTCAGGGTTTTGGTCTGCACGATAGCGCCGCCCGTGACCATGAGGTAGTTCACATAAGCGATCTCCGTGTCCTTCTGGATCGAAAACACATCGAGGTTGCGGTCGGTGGTGCTCACCACTACGGAGCGGGCCTGGTAGTTCTCCAGGTACTGGATCTTTTTACGGGCGATCTCCGCCTTCTCGAATTCCAGTCCCTCCACATAGCCCTTCATCTCCGCCCGGAAATGCTGGATCACCGGGGTCAGTTGGCCGCGCAGCAGGTTTTTCACCTGCTCGATGTGGCTCATATAATCGGCCTCGCTCTGGTGGGCTTCGCAGGGGCCTTTGCAGTTGCCGAGGTGAAACTCCAGGCAGACCTTGAACTTGCCTTTTTCAATATTTTTCGGGGTCAGGTTCAGCGGACAGCTGCGCAACGGGATCGTCTGCTTGATGAAATTGAGCAGGTCGCGGACCTTGTTGACGGAGGTATAGGGACCGAAATACTGGGCACCGTCGTCGAGCTTCTGACGGGTAAGGTAGACCCGCGGGAAATTTTCGTTCTTGATGACGATATAGGGATAGGTCTTGTCGTCCTTCAGGTTGATGTTGAACAGGGGCTGGTACTGCTTGATCAGCGAGTTTTCCAGCAGGAAGGCGTCCTGTTCGGTTTCCACGATGGTGAATTCGATCCGGCGGATCCGCCGCACGAGCTCGTGGGTCTTGTAGGAGTTGACCGTTTTGTTGAAATAGGAGGAAACCCGTTTCCGGATGTTCTTCGCCTTACCGACATAGACCAGCGTGCCCAGCGCGTCGTAGTACTTGTATACGCCGGGATGCTGGGGGAGCGTGGGGGCTATTTCCTGGAATTCCGCTTGTGTCATACGCTGCTGATAGAACCTTCCTTTCCCATCGGAAAATCGTTCCAATTTACTCGTTCCAGAGCACTTCTGTTTTTACAATCTGTTCAAAGCCTTTTTCCTTCGGCACGATGGAAATGATCCGGAAGTATTTCCCGGCTTCCCAGGTCATTTTATGGGTGGCGGGGTTGCCGGCGTCCTGCACCTTTTCCACGTACACCCGGGTAATATGCGCTTCGCCGCCGGGTGTAGGCTGGGCATATATGATCTGCTTGCGCACCGGGAGGTCCGGCTCCGTGGCTTCGTATACAAAGGAGGCTTCGTTCGTGGTTTCGTCGTACATCTTTGTTTCCTTGTACTGCTCCGGTTGTTCGGTGATGTCCGGCAGGGTGGTGAACAATTCGGCCTGCTTGCGGAAGTCTTCCCGCCGGATGTACTGGGTGTCCGACCGGCCGTTGACCGTGCGTACCGCAATGATCCGGAACACGGAAGTGTCCACATGGCGGATCTCGCTCTGGAAAAAAGGAAGGGCCGGGAAATAAGGTTCTTCAGGGGCGGGCTTCTTTTTGCCGGAGCAGCCGGCGGCCAGCAAAGCGATGCAGCCCAACAGGATGGATCGGTTCATGGCCTAAAATTACGGAAGCCTGCAGAAAAAAGCCCCGCAGGATCCTGCGGGGCAATAAAGCAATTAGCGAGGCTTATGGTTGGTTCTTGTGAAGAGAGACACCTACTTTCAGCCCGAAGTCGAAGAGGTTTTCCTTGACCGGGTATTTCTGCACGAAGGAAGAGAGCACCTGGTAGCGCACCTGCGGGCCCACCTGCCACTGCACCTTGCCGGTAGAGTAGGCCACGTAAGTCTCGAGGTTGGTATTCAGGTTCCAGCGGCGGATGAGCCAGGGCACTTCCGCGTAGTGCTTGTAATCGGAGGAAATAACGTACGCCCGGTCGCCCAGTACGTAGGTGGGCTGTACGGAAGTGGCTACGCCGAACTGTACTTTGTCGTCACCGTGGAGTTTACATTCCACCCCGATGGGGACGGACACCTGGAAATAATAGTTCTGCAGCCAGTTGGAGTTGGCGCGGGTGCCGCCGAAATTGCGGTGCTTCGACACGGCTTTGACGGCTTCGGGACGGTACCGGTTATTGAGGGCAATGGTGGCCAGCTCGGGCACGTAGTTGAACGCCTTGATGTCGTACCGGTTAATGTTGAACTGGAGGCCGGTGCGCAGGCGGAACTTCTGGGACAGCGGGTATTTGGCGGCCATGCCGATCTCGAGGCCCATATCGGGCTTGTGGGTTACGGCCTTATTGATGTCGTACAGCGGCGCGATGGTGGACGGTGCGTTCTGCTGCGGCGTGGTGCGGAGGTAGGCCTTGTTATCCGACAGCTTGCGGTAGGAGATCGTAGGCGTTACCTGCAGCTGCCAGGTAAGCTTGCGGCGGGACTTGCGGAACAGGTTGACCACGCTTTCGATCGTCGGCAGGGTTTCCTCTGCCGATAAAGACGGAAGGGCGGGGGCAGGGCTGTTCAGGCTGAGGGCGGGCTGGTGCTCATCCACGGGCTCGATCGTAAAAGAAAGGGCACTGCCGGTTTCGGCCGGGGAAGCCGCGGCTGGTTCGTCAGCACCAGGAAGAACCGCAGCGGTTTCCGGGGCGTCGGTCCCGCTGATCTCCTGCCGGCGGGCAATGGAAGGCGCCGCGGTGATCGGGATGACCCGGGCCGTTGGGCCGGGTTCGTTCATCGGGAAAGAGCGGGGAGCAGCCGGTGCCGGTGCTGATTGTACCGGATGGCGGCGGGCGGAGCTTTTTTCCGGGAGGGCCGGGGCCGGGGTATTTTCTTTCTGGCGGGCGAGTGCGTCCGCTTTTTCGAATTTGGCGTTATCCACCGTGAAGAAGGCAAGAAGGGCTACCGAGCAGGCGAACGAGATAAAACCAACACGAACCCACCTCCGTTTCCGGTCCAGCTGACCGGAGATATTTTCCCAGGCGCGGGGTGAGGGCTGCATGCGCAATCCGTCGGCGTTCTCCTGTAGAAAATGTTCAAACTCCTCGTTGGTAAAATTTCTCTCCATAATCAGTCGGCATTTAGGGATCGGGATTTACTGCCCGCCGGAAGCGGCTATCAACGGTTTTGGTTTGTGCATGATGTTCTTGCGTACCAGGATATCCTCGAGCATGGCCTTGGCCCGCGTGTACTGGCTGCGGCTCGTGCTTTCCTCGATATCCAGCATCTGCCCGATCTCCCGGTGCGAAAAACCTTCAACGGCATACAAGTTTAATACCGTTCTGTAGCCGATAGGCAGCAACCGGATGCATTCCACCACCTGTTTTGCCTGGATGAGGGAGGGAATGGTCTCCTCGCGCGTTTGCAGCGCAGAGGCATGTATCAGGTCGACGCTTTCGTTGAACCGCTTGTTCTTCTTCAGCGAGTTGATACAGGTGTGGACCATGATCCTCCGGATCCAGCCTTCGAATGCTCCGCGGTTCTCAAACGTGTGTATCTGCGAAAACACCTTGATGAACCCTTCCTGGAGCATGTCTTCGGCATCTTCCCTGTTATGGGCATACCGGTAGCAAACAGCCATCATCTTCGCGCTGTACCGCTGGTACAGTTCCCGCTGAGCAACGGCATTGTTGCGTAAACAACCTTGTACTATGGCTTCCTCGGTCATATTTACCTCGTGGTTGCCTACAATTTAGACATTTTTTTTCACGGGGTGCTGCACCGTGATCCCATTTAAAAAGAAAAAAGCGGGAATTTTCCCGCTTTTTTCTTTTATCCGGCCCGTTTCAGAAACGGCCCCGGAGGGCAACGATCAGGTTCCGGCCCGGTGCCGAAAGACCCGAGGCAAAGTACCGGTAGTTGCGGTCCAGGAGGTTCTCCACGCCCAGCTGAAGGCTGGCTCCGGGCAGAAGTTCCAGGGTGGTCTTCAGGTTCAGCGTGTACCACGACGGCATGCCTTCCGGGGTGGCATACGGCGCATTGTCCTCGCCCGAAGGGCTGTAGTCCCCGATCTTTTTCCATCCGTTGAACAGTACATAAGCTTCGGCCTGCACCCGTTGTCCACTGTAGGTCACTGCCGAACGCCCGTACACCGGCGGAATATGATCCAGGGGCACTTCCGATTTGTCGGCACGCCGCTGCCGTCCGTAGGTATAATTCACCGTTCCGCTCCATTGCCAGTCCGGCGTGAAGCTCAGCGTGACGTTGGCGTTGGCGCCGTACAGGAAGGCCCTGTTCACGTTCTGGTTGGCAAAAACGGCGCTGCGGGCACCATTGTATTCCACCGAGTCCTGACCGTTAAGCCGGAAAGGTGCCAGGGCAATGGCGTTGCGGAACAGCGTATAGAAGGCGCTTGCATCCACCCGCGCAATTCCGCGGGTATAGGTGGCCCCGAGGTCGGCATTGTAGGTGAATTCCGGTTTGATGTCCGGGTTGGGCACGATGAGCTGCCGGCTGGCCGAAGCCGATTCAAAGATCCGCGCCAGGTCGTCGATGTTGGGACTGCGGAAGCCGGAGGAGAGTCCGAGCGTGAAGCGCCATTCGGTCTGCGGCAGGTACACGAGGCCTGCATTCCCGGTAACGGCCGTATGCTGCTGGCGGATCTCCGTAAAGGGAAAATTGAAGAACGAATTGTCGCGGATGGCGGAGCGCAGCGATACCGTTTGTACCCGGAGGCCGTCGTTCAGCACCCATTTGCCCCCGCCGAATTTCAGCAGGTGCTGGGCATAGGCGCCGGCAAAATTCATCCGGTTCTCCCCGTTGGGGTAGCGGGTATCCAGGGCTGTTTCCGCACCCGTGAGCAGGTTGCGGCGGAAGGCCACCGACTGCACGTCGTTGAACTGCCCGTCCACACCGAGGGTCAGCTCGTGGGCGCCACGCAGCATCCGTCCGTCTACCGTGAAGGCATACACATCCACGTCCTCGTTTCGGCTGTCGAACCGGTCGTAGCGTCGGTACTCGCGCTGATTCCGGCTTTCCCGGATGTGCTGGTAGCTGGCCTGGGCCCGCAGGTTATCAAAGGGACCGATGCCGGTGCCGGTCAGCTCGTACGCAGCCAGCTCGCGCAGCTGCGGGCCATAGAACCATTCGGCCCAGCGCAGACTGCCGTTGCGGACGTCCTGGAGCCGGTCATACCGCGGCACGTTGGTGGAGTTGGAGTACTGCAGGTTCACCGAATGGCTCCACTTTTCCGAAGGCCGGTACAGGAACTTCTGGGTGATATCCCACTGCCTGTACCCGGAAAACCGCTGCACCCGGTCGTCCGCATTGGTGACGATGCTGTCCACGCCGTTGATCCGGGCGATGTACTCCCTTCTTCGGCCAAAGTCGGGGTACTTCCCCGGATAGTTATCCCCCATGCGCAGGTCGCCGAAGTCGCTGTAGTTATACGACTGCAGCCAGGCAAAACGACGGCCCCCGACGCTGACGTCGGAATGGACGGTGCGCTCGTTGTTGGCGGTGCTGTACCGGGCAAAGGCCGAGCCGCTGACGGCCGTGCTCCCGTTTTCCGAAAGACGGGGCTGCTTGGAGCGGAGCAGCAGCACCCCCCCGAGGGCGTCGCTGCCGTACAGGGTGGATGCCGGCCCGTAGATCACCTCCACGCGCTCCAGCATGTTCTGGTCCACGGTGATCACGTTCTGCAGGTGGCCGGAGCGGTAGATCGCATTGTTCATCCGCACGCCGTCCACCACGATGAGCACGCGGCTGGCCTCGAAGCCCCGCAGCACGGGCGAGGAGCCGCCCTGCTGGCTTTTCTGGACGAACACGTTACCGGTGTTCAGCAGCAGGTCGCCGGTGTTCTGGCTGTTCCACTGGGCGATGCGGTTGGCGGAGATCAGCTCTACTTTCTGTACGATATGCTTTCGCTGCTCGGGAAACTTGCCCGAGTAGATGATGACTTCATCGAGTTTTTTTTCCGGAAGACTGTCCGTCTGGGCATGGGACAGGACCGGCAGGCCGAGCCATAGGCCCAGCCAACGCATTGTTTTCATTGCATTCTTTTAGGTAAGCGAATACGTTGCATCAAAAAGGGAAGAAAGGCGGGCGCAGGGTGGCCGCCGGCCGGGGGGCAGCCAGGGGAAAGGGTATTGAAAGGAGAGAAGGGTATCAACGATCCGCAAGGCCTTCGGCCACCAGTACAGGACGGCTGCGGCCAGTGCCAGGCCCAGGCCCTGGAGGACCAGCAGGAGGCGTAGGAGGAAGGCAGGGCCCCCGGAATGGCTGTGCTTTTGCAGCCAGCCTTCGATCTCCCGTTCCTGTTCGTCCCAGATACCGGTGACCCGCGCCGTGCCCCCGCTGATGGTCAGCGCTGCAACATCGAAAAGCCGGTCGCCGATGCGCAGCTCCTTATCCCGTTTCTCCCAGACGAGGGAGGCGGCCGGCAGTTCCAGGATCACGTGGGCTTCTTCTTCCAGCCGTTCCTTTGCCTGCCACTTCCAGAAGGCCTGGAACGCCTGCAGGCCCAGGACCAGCAGCAGGGGCAGCACCAGCAGACCGGAGAAAAGGAGGGCTGTATGTTTTTTAGGCAGGGGCAAGGGAGGAAAGGTACGGAGGAAGAGGGTTTCGGTTGACAAATTCAAGTGTTCACAAGTTTACAAATCGTGAGCAGGTGACGGGGGCTGCAAACAGCAAACTAACCAACCTTTCAACTTGTAAACTTGTGAACTTGTAAACTCATGAACTATTATGGTTTACGCCGTCAGCACCTCCCCCGACATATCCACCGGTATTGGCAGTTCCATCAGGTGCAGGATGGTGGGAGCAATATCGCCCAGCTTGCCGGGGCGCACGGTGCCTTTCCACTCCCGGTCAATGATGAACAGCGGAACGAGGTTCAGGGTATGGGCCGTATTGGGCGAGCCGTCGGCGTTAACCATAAAATCGGCATTGCCGTGGTCGGCGGTCAGGAACACGGTATAGCCGTTGGCCAGGGCGGCGGTGACCACGCGGTTTACGCAGGCGTCCACGGTTTCCACCGCTTTGATGGCGGCTTCCCAGATACCGGTATGGCCCACCATGTCGGCGTTGGCGTAGTTGAGGCAGACAAAATCCACTTCTCCCTTTTCAATTTCGGGCACAATGGCATCGGTGAGCTCATTCGCACTCATCTCGGGCTGCAGGTCGTAGGTGGCCACCTTGGGGGAAGGCACCAGGATCCGCTGTTCGCCTTCGAAGGGCTTTTCGCGGCCGCCGCTGAAAAAGAAGGTTACGTGCGGGTATTTTTCGGTTTCGGCGATCCGGATCTGCTTTTTCCCGTTCCGTTCCAGCACTTCGCCCAGGGTGTTGTTCAGGTTGTCGTTGTCGAAAATGACGTGTACGTTCTGGAAGGTGGCATCGTACTCGGTCATGGTGGTGTAATGCAGTGCCAGCTTGTGCATCTGCAGGTCGGGGAAGTCGGTCTGGGTCAGCGCCTTCGTGATTTCGCGGCAGCGGTCGGTGCGGAAGTTGAAGCAGATCACGGCATCGCCTTCCCTGATGGTGGCCACCGGGCCGGCGCCGTTGCGGATGATGGTCGGCTTGATGAATTCGTCGGTGATGTTCTGCCCGTATGATTCCCGCACGGCGGCCACCGGGTCGGTATGTTCGGCACCGGTGCCCTTCACGAGGGCGTCCCAAGCCAGTTTTACCCGTTCCCAGCGGTTATCGCGGTCCATGGCATAATAGCGGCCCGACACCGAGGCGATGGTGCCGGTCGATTTCCGGGTATGGGTCTGCAGCTCTTCCATGAAAGAGGCTCCGCTTTTCGGGTCGCAGTCGCGCCCGTCGGTGAAGGCGTGCACATACACTTCCTTCAGGCCTTTCTCCGCACAGATATCGAGCAGGGCTTTCAGGTGGTTGATGTGGGAGTGAACCCCGCCGTCCGAAACCAGGCCCATGAGGTGCAGGGGTTTGCGCTCCGTGAGGGCATATTCGATGGCGCCGAGCAGCTGGGTATTGGCCGCCAGGATGCCTTCGCGGACGGCTACGTTGATGCGCTGCAGCTCCTGGTACACCACGCGGCCCGCGCCCAGGTTCAGGTGGCCTACCTCTGAGTTGCCCATCTGCCCTTCGGGCAGACCAACGGCTTCACCGCAGGTGGTGAGGGTGGTATGGGGGTATTGCCGGTAAAGGCTTTGCACAAAGGGTACGTTGGCATTCTGGATGGCGTCGGCCGTTGAAACCTGGCCCAGGCCCCATCCGTCCATAATGATCAGGATGACTTTTTTTCCCGGCATAAATTGGTATTAAGGCCGCAAAGCTATAAAACGTAAAGGATTTGTTTATTTTAGTCTCCGGACCGGTTGCTCCCGACTATGGCACATTTTTCGATCTTACGGCGCCAAATACCAGCTATATGAAAAAATCTATACTTTTTGCTTCCTTATTCCTGTTCATCCTGGCCAGTGCTTTCCGGCCGATCGCCGGGCTGGACGAAGTCATCCGCTCGCTGAAGGGCGGTAATGCTACGGACCTGGCCCGCTATATCGACGAGCGCGTTGAAATCACCCTTCCCGATAAAAGCAGCAACTACAGCAAGTCGCAGGCAATGGTGATCCTGAAGGACTTTTTCGTGCACAACGGCGTACGCGGCTTCGAAGTGAAACACAAGGGCGATAACGGCGGCAACCAGTTTTGCGTCGGCACCCTGCAAACCCGCTCCGGGAACTACCGGGCGATGGTGTTTATGAAGTCGAAAAACGGCCGGCAGCTCGTCAAAGCAATTTCTTTCCAATCGAACTGATCCACAGGAATACAATCTTTTCGCCCCGCGCTTTGCGGGGCTTTTTATTTTTGCACTATGACGGATTTTATCAGCGGCCTGCACCGGCTCATTGATGCGGCCTGGCAGGAGGATATCGGTTCGGGAGATCATTCCACTTTATGCTGCATCCCGGCCGATGCCCGGGGAAAGGCCGTGCTGAAGATCAAGCAGGCCGGCATTCTGGCCGGCATGGAAGTGGCGCAGGAGATTTTTTGCTATAAAGAGCCGGGAGCGGCCTTCCGGGCGCAGAAAGCCGATGGTGAGGCCATGCAGGCCGGTGAAACGGCATTTGAAGTGGAAGCCCGGGTGCACACCATCCTGCAGTGCGAGCGGCTGGTGCTGAACTGCATGCAGCGGATGAGCGGCATCGCCACCCTTACCCGCACGTATACCGACAAGCTGAAGGGGTACAATACGCGGTTGCTCGACACGCGCAAGACCACGCCGAACTTCCGGCTGCTGGAAAAAGAAGCGGTGCGGATCGGCGGCGGCCTCAATCACCGGTTCGGCCTGTATGATATGATCATGCTGAAGGATAACCATATCGATTACTGCGGCGGCCTGGAAGAAGCCGTGAACCGGGCCCATGCTTATGTGCAGGAAAACCAGCCGGGACTGAAGATTGAAGTGGAAACCCGGTCGCTGGAGGACCTGGAGGTGTTGCTCCGCATCGGGAGGGGCAAAGTCTTCCGCGTGATGCTCGACAATTTCCCGCCCGAAAAAGTGGGAGAGGCGGTACGGCTGATCGGCGGGGTCTTTGAAACCGAGGCCAGCGGAGGCATTGGCCAGGAGAACATTGAAGCCTATGCCGCTGCCGGAGTGGATTATGTTTCTGTCGGCGGGCTGATCCACCAGGCGAGAAGCCTGGACCTGAGCCTGAAGGCGGCGTTTTGATGTACGGTTTACGATGTGTGATGTACGATGTGCGATGGATTCGCCCATGAACATGAAAAGGAAGCGGAAAATGAACGGTCTGACTTGCTTTTCAGAATGGATGACCCGCAATTTATTATTCATCTGCCCATCTGCACATTCACCTATTCCACCCATTCACCTAAAAATTCACTCATTCACCCATTCACTCATTCACTTCGACATGTCCAAGAAAAATAAATCCGACAAGCATGGCTTTGTTTACAGCACCGACCCGAATTTCCGGTTTGAGGAAGAAAGCGGCGGGCCGGCGGAAACACTGCCTCCGGCGCAGCAAAAGCTGAAGATCCGGCTGGAGACAAAGCACCGGGGCGGTAAGGCCGTTACCCTCATACTGGGATTCGTGGGTACGGAAGCCGACCTGGAAGACCTGGGCAAAAAGCTGAAGAATTTTTGCGGTACGGGCGGCTCGGCAAAAGACGGTGAGGTGGTGATCCAGGGCGACCAGCGCGACAAGGTGCTGCAATGGCTGCAGAAGAACGGGTATACGGCCAGTAAAAAAATTTGAGCGTGCATTTCTTCCTCATTCTTTTCGGTGCCGGCCTGGTCGTCGTCGGCGGGGTCCTGCTCTCCATGACCGGCGTATACCTGCTGATGGGCATCCGGCTGGCCCGGACAGCGGCCCGGGAGTCCAGCGTGCTTAAGCGTCGCTCCGCCCTCTGGATGATCGGCCTGTCCTGCACGGCCCTGCTGCTGATCGCCGGGGCCTGGGTCTGGATCGCCCGGCAGCTCTTCTGATCCCGCTTTTCCCGGCCCTTCCTTATCTTGGCGGCAAATCCCGTGGATGCACCCTGCACTGCTCAATGGTCAATGGAAAGGCGTTTACACTTATGGCAACCCCTATTCCTGGAAAGGAAAATCCGAACCGTTTACCCTGGACATCATCTGCTGGGAGGGAATCATTCAGGGCACCTGTGCCGATGTCTATACCCGGCGCTATTTTGACCGGCCCGCGGTTATTGAAGGGGTATATGACGATAACTTTATCTCGTTCATCAAAAAATACCCCGGCCTGCTGACTGTTGATGAAGCGGGCCGCGACCTCGTGCTGCACGACCAGCCTTCCCTTCCCATTCACTACACCGGCGCGCCCTACCGCCGTCTCTTCAGCCGCAGGCTGCGCATGAAGGGCGAATGGTCGCTCACCCAGGCTATCCGGAATGCACAGGGGCAAATGGAATTCTATACCGGTTCCGGAACGTGGCGGATGACTAAAATAAATAACAGATAACGCAGATGAGGCGCTGATGGCGCTGAAAAGCTTCTGCGGGCCGGGAGCCGTTTTACAAGCT
>JAESGR010000683.1_pt1 | contig 17358 bp, 20 predicted proteins | sample 9269771 | NCBI WGS metagenome assembly JAESGR01 (sample SAMN15739572, study PRJNA653492) | algae metagenome | isolation source: Chroococcus sp. CMT-3BRIN-NPC107 and co-occurring heterotrophs from well... | place: USA: Clark Mountains Wilderness, California | collected 2010-04-18
CGCGGTCCCCCCTCCAACCCATCGGTCGCGTCTGCGGCATGATCACGGCATTGGAGGAACCCATGGAACATCCCGATCCCGAAACGCCGGCCGCAACCGCCGAGCCCCGCAATGCCTTCCTGGAAGAGAAGGCCTTCAAGTCCCGCACGGTGCTGCTGTTCGGCGCCGTCTCCGACCAGTCCGCCAGCGACATCGCACGGCGCCTGATCGCCCTCGATGCCGACTCCAACATGCCCATCGACATGCTGGTCAGCTCGCCGGGGGGCCACCTCGAATCCGGCGACGCCATCCACGACATCATCCGTTTCATCGGCGCGCCGGTGAACATGATCGGCACCGGCTGGGTGGGCAGCGCCGCGACGCACCTGTACCTGTCCGTGCCGCGCGAGCGCCGCTTCTGCACGCCCAACACGCGCTTCCTGATCCACCAACCGTCCGGTGGCGCCGGCGGCCCGGCGAGCGACATCGCGATCCACGCGCAGGAGATCATCAAGGCGCGCGAACGCATCGCCCGCACGATCTCCCGTGAAACCGGGCGTCCGCTGGACAGCGTGCTGGAAGACATCGAGCGCGACCGCTGGCTGTCCGCCGAAGAGGCGATTGAGTACGGCCTGGTGGGACGCATCATCCAGAACAAGGGCGACCTGAAGCGGTGAGGCCCACGCGCCGCGAGGCGCTCGCGCTCGCGTCCGCCGGCGCCCTGGGCCTGGCCCTGCCGGCCCGGGCGCAGCCGTACCCCTCACGTCCCATCCACATCGTCGTGCCGTTCACGCCGGGCGGCTCCAGCGACGTGCTCGCGCGCGCCGTCGGCGTGGAGATCGGCCGCACGCTGGACCAGCCCGTGGTGATCGAGAACGTGCCGGGCGCCGGCGGCTCGCTCGGCGGCGAGAAGGCCGCGCGCGCGGCACCGGACGGCCACACGCTGTTCATGGGCCACAGCGGCACGCTGGCGGTCAATCCCGCGCTGTACCCGAAGCTGGGCTACGACCCGGTGCGCAGCTTCGCGCCGGTGGCGTGGGTCGCGCGGGTGCCCAACGTGCTGGTCGTGCATCCCTCGGTGCAGGCTCGCGACTTCAGGGAGTTCGTCACGCTCGCCAAGGCGCAGCCCGGTCGGCTGGCCTATGGCTCCGGCGGCAACGGCAGCGCGGCGCACACGACGATGGAGTACCTGAAGATGCGCGCCGGCATGCACCTGCTGCACATCCCGTACCGCGGCACGGCGCCCTCGGTGAACGACCTCCTGGCCGGCCAGGTGCAGGCCCTCTTCACCGGCGTGCCGGCGCTGCTGCCGCACGTGAAGGCCGGCCGGATGCGCGCGCTGGCGGTCTCCAGCCCGAGGCGCCTGGCGGTGCTGCCCGAGGTGCCGACGGTGGCCGAAAGCGGCGTGCCGGGCACGCGGGACTTCGAGGCGGACCAGTGGTATGGCCTGCTCGCGCCGGCGGGCACGCCCGCTGCGGTCGTGACGGTGCTGAACCAGCACGTGAATCGCGCGCTGGCGTCGCAGGAGGTGCGCACCCGCCTGGCGGCCGAAGGGGCCGAGGCGACGCCGGCGACGCCGCAGGCTTTCGCGCAGCTGATCGCGCGCGAGATCCCCCGGTGGGACCAGGTGGTGAGGGCTGCGCGGATCCGGCTGGAGTGAGCCGCGTCAGGCCAGCAGGCGCGCCGGCCGCTCCACGAACTCGATCACCTCGAGCTCGAAGCGGCCGTGTTCGAACTTGCCGCGCTCCCCGAACCACATGCAGCAGCAGTGGTCCTCGGTCGCGGAAAGCACCGTCATCGACGGCCCGCCGATCTTCAGGCGGACCGTGTCACCCATCTCGAAAGGGACTTCTTCGTTCACGCGGTGCATTCTCTGCAGGCGCGGCGCCGCCTTCGTAGGACGAGGGAGCGACTGAACCCCGGCGATGTTTACGGCCGAGGTGCTGCGCACAAGCTGCGGTTGAAGCGGACCTGCGGCAGGAAGGCATCCGCCCACTCGCGCTCCAGCGGCGGGAAGTGCACGTCGCCGGCGAGCAGGCGGTCGAGCGGCTTCAAGGTGGCGGCGCAGGCCGCAGCGCGGCCGGCGCGGTGTTGCGCGAGCGCGAGGTCGTTGCGGACCTCGGCATCGGTCATCCACCACAGGGAGCGGCCGCAGCGCGCGAGCACCTGTTCCAGCCGCGCCGCGGCATCCGGGTAGCGGCGCGCGCGGTAGTCCACGAGGAAGCGCGCACGCTCGGCCTGCACCGCATCGTCCGCGCATGCGGGCGGCCGCGGGTGGTAGTCGCCCTCGAAGTGGGCGCGGGCCCCGCAGAACGCGCGGCAGGCCTGGCGGGCAGTGTCCGTCGCGGACAGCGGCGCGACGTGGATCGCCGCTGCCTTGCGGTCGAAGCGCAGCACGCAGTTGTCTTCCAGCGTCGCGCGGCCCCGCACGATGCGGCCATCCAGTCCGCAGCTGTGGCCGTTGGCGCCGAGCGTCTCGAGCGTGAAGGCGCCGTCGGGCTCGATCTTCAGCGTGCCCCAGCCGCCCGTGGTCACGTAGGTGCCTGCGGCGGGCTGCTGCTGCGCGAGTGCCGATGCGGGGGTGAGCAATACCGCTGCGAGGAGCAGGGGGAGGGTCGCAACCATGGCGTCGACTGCTGTTGAGCTACGATCCGATCGTTCTGGATATTGGCAGGAGTGCCGGATGCTTCGTTCGTGGTCGCGCCATTGTGCGCTGGTGGTGCTGGTATTCCTCGCAGCGTGTGGCGGCGGCGGGGGCGGTGACGCCGGCCCGAGCGTGCCTGCCCCGAACGCCTCGACCGGGCAGGCCGCCGTCGGTGCGCCGATGTCCAACGCCGCGCTGGTGTTCCTGAGCCTCACGAATGGCGCGCGGATGCAAGGCATGGCGGATGCGCAAGGCAACTTCATGGTGCCGGCCGAACTGCGGCCACCGGTGCTGGTCAAGGCGACATCGGCGAACAGCGCATTCGCGTATTTCGGCTACCTTCGCGAGCAGGGCCAGCACGTGGCGGTGAACCCGGTGAGCACGACGCTGATCGCGGTTGCGGCAGACCGGCATCCCTCGTCGGTCGCAGCCCCATTGACGGACCAGCAACTCGCCACCGGCCGCGCGGCCGTGGCGACCGCCTTCGGGCGGGTGCTCGCCGCCACGAACGTCTCCGCGGCGACGGATTTCCTGGCGGCCAGGTTCGCCACCAACCACACCGGACTGGACCTGGTGCTCGACTCGATCGGCGCCCAGCTGAACGCGGACGGATCGGTGTTGTTGACGAACAAGATCAGCGGGGCCCGGCAGACCGTGCGGGCCGGCTCGGTGGCGCCCTTGCCTTTCGACGCGAACACCGCCGCGCAGATGAATGCGCTGCCGATCGCGTTGTGTGCCGGGACCCTCGACGGCTTGGGCAGCCAGGCCCTGGCCACCGAGACACGCGCCTACGGGGCGACGTTCCTCGACTCCGGCCGGTCGCTGTCGACGTACATGGCCCTGATGGCCTCGGCCGGAGCCGGCGCTGCATTCACGCTGGCGATGCCGGTGTTCATCGGCGTGGATGCAAACGGGAACCTGGCGTTCTCGGCCATGCAGGTCAACACCGCTTCCGGGCAATACATCTCCGACACGGTGCTGACGGTGAACCGCAACGCCGACGGGCGCTGCGTGATCGTGGGCAACCGCTACCCTTTCCAGGTGAGTGTCCAGCCGGCCATCAAGCAGTTGATCCGCGTCGACGGGCTCAAAGGCCTGGCCAACAACGAGGTGGTGCCGGCCGTGAACGGCCTCGAGATCCAGGTCGGAGCTCCTGACAACGCCAGCGCGGTGAACACCACGACCGGCGCACCGGATGGACAGCAGATCCGCTCCGCGCGGGTCGACCTTTGTGCACCAGACGGTACGTGCGTGAAGCTCGCCACGCTGCGCTCGCAGAACAAGCCGACCAACAGGGGGACGCTGCGGATCGACGGCAGCCCCTACGCTTTCATGGACATGATGCCGGCGCCGCAGCTCGAGCTGGTGACCGGGCTGGCGAATCCGGTGCGGATCACGTTCTTCGGCAGCGATGCGGCACCTGAGGCACCGGATGACGACACCGGGCGCGTGGACGCACCGCTGTTCGCGAAGGTGCCTGGTGCGATGTTCACCCCCGCGGAGTTCGCCGCCGTCGCGATGCCGAGCGTGCGCAATCCGCAGTACCTGCAGTCCTTCGAGGACCGGCCCAGCGTGGAGTTCGATGCCGGCTCCAGCACGCTGGGCGCGGCCGTCTTCCTGGCCACCGCGCCGAATCAGCCGCTGAAGAGCGTGCGCGTGACCGTGTTGCAGCCGGGCACCGGAAGCATCACGGCGCCTGCGAGCGCGGACTACCGGGACGCCAGTTACCGTTCGCTCACGCTGGGGGCGCGCATTCCGTCCCGCGCGGGGACGATCCAGACCAAATACCTCTGGGCACCAGGATCCCCGGGTTCGTATTGATGGGCGGCAGGTTGGGGCGCGGCAAACCTGTCTGTGCCTCCATGCTGGATGATCGGCCCATGAAGACCCTCACCCTGCTCATCGCCACCACGCTGCTCGCCGGCTGCGGCTGGTTCGACCGCAAGGTCACCGCCAACATCACGGGCCACTCGGTGGCCTGCATCGACGGCGTGCGTTACCTGCAATTCCCCAGCGGGGTGACGGTGCAATACGGCCAGGATGGCCGCGTGCGCAGCTGCTGACCGGCAGCGCCTGGGCGCTCAGCGCTGCTGCATCTGGCGCGCGGCCAGCAGCATGCGCGTCAGGCGCCCCTTGCGCGGCGAGGGATCGGCCGCGGCGCCAGGCACTTGCGGTCCTTGCGGCACGCCGCCTTCGGCGCTGCCGGAAATCGCTCCCAGGCACCCGGCCTGCGCCGCCGCCGCGGGCTGCGCTGCCAGGGTGCGAGGAGTCTTCTTGTTGCCCGTTCCGTCCATGCCACCATGATCGGTGCATGCGCGTCGCGCCGCCAGGGATCGAAGTCGGCGCGTCGGCGTGGGCGTGGCTTGGGCGGGGACTGCAGGCGACATCCTGCACGGCCGTTTCCCCGCCAGCTCGGCCGTTGGTAGGAGTCGACGGCTTTTTGCGCTTGGCTGACACCGGCCGTGGCTCATGCAGCCAAGGTTCGCTACCATCGGTACTGCACCATGAGCCCCGAGCCCCTCCTCGTCCTGGACCCCGAAGTGAAGCCGCCGTACTTTCGCGTGCCGCGTGGCCGCAGCGGCGTGGGCTCCCAATCGGCCCTGGAAACGCTCAAGGCCGACCTGGAGCGCATCGAGCGCGCCAAGGCGGCTTATGCCGAGCTGTTCCAGCAGCTCGGGCAGGCCCTCACGCGGCACTGAGCCGCGCCGCACCTTCAGGTGCCGCGACCCCAGTAGCCGCAGTAGCGGCGCGCGATGAACTGCAGGTTGCCCGCGTAACCCGGCCAGTTCTCGTACCCGGGCAGCTTGAACTCCTTTTCCGCGGTGTCCCAGCACTTGCCTTCCTGCGCCAGCTTCTTCATCTCGGCCGACGCCGTCTGCAGCAGCTGCAACTGGTCGGCCACGTCCTTCTTGGTGCCCAGGCGGTCGTTCGGGCCCGGGTGGCCGGGGATGTAGCGGTCCCAGTCCAGCGTCATGACGCGCTTCATGAATTCCTCGGTCTCCACCGGATAGAAGTCGATCATGCCGCGCCCCGGCACCTGCCCCACCGGAATGGTGTCGACGATGAAGGCGAGCTTCTCGCGCGGCAGCAGCATCACGATGTTGGAGTCGGAGTGGTTGGCGCCCAGATAGCGCAGCTCCAGCGTGGTGCCGCCCAGCGTGAGCGTGCGGCCTTCGTCGCCGAACACTTCGTCCGGCAGCGGCGTGTGCGGGTCGTTGATCGGCGCCAGGCGTTCTCGCACGCGGCGGTGGGCCACGATCGTCGCGCCCGCGTCCTTGAACGCCTTGCCGCCGGCGATGTGGTCGAAGTGGTGGTGGCTGTAGACCAGGTAGCGGATCGGCTGCTGGGTGACGCTGCGGATCGCCTCCACGTACTGCTGGCCGCCGGTGGGACGGCCATAGGCCACGGGGTCCGTCGCGATCACGCCGGCCGCGGTGACCACGAACATGGCCTGGTGGTTGCCGTTGCGGAACACGTACACGTTGTCGGTGCCGTCGACCCGCGTCACGGCGATGGCGGGCCGCGGTGCCTGCGCCGGCGCAGCCGCGGCGGGCGCCGGGGCCGAGGGCGCTTGCGCGCTTGCCAGCAGGGGCAGCGCGAGCAGCAGGAAAAGCATCTTCTTCATGGTGGCGGTCACTCCAGGTTTTCGTGGTGCGCGGAGGCCCCGCGCTTCCAGTAGGCTGCCACGCGCATCGCTTCCTTGGAATGCCGTTTGTCCTGAGCCAGGATCGCGCGCAGGCGGGCCATCGCGGACGCCTCGCCGGCGGCCCACACGAAGCCCTCGCCCTGGGGCCACGGCAGCGACTGCACCTTGGCCAGCAGCTCCTCGGCGGTGTCCACCCAGTGCGTGTCCAGGCGGGCGGCGGTCGTGAAGTGGCGGCGGTCATGCTGCGGCGCCTGGGCCACGACGGTCACGCGCGCGCCGCGCGGCAACTCCTCCAGCCGGCGCGCGATGGCGGGCAGTGCGGTCTCGTCGCCCGCCAGCAGGTGCCAGTCGTAATCGGCCGGGATGATCATGGAGCCGCGGGGGCCCGCCACCACCAGGCGCTGGCCGGGCTGGACCTGCCGCGCCCAGTCGCAGGCGTGGCCGGGGCCGTGCAGCGCGAATTCGATCGTCAGTTCGCGCCGGTTGGCGTCGTAGCGGCGCGGCGTGTAGTCGCGCTTGACCGCGTCGTCGCCTTCGCCGAAGAACAGCTTCACGTGGTCGTCGAAGGACGCGGACACGAAGCCCTCGAGCACGGCGCCCGCGAACGTGACGGCGACGAAGCCGGGGCCGAGCGCCTCCACGCGAACGACCTCCAGGTCGCGCCGGCGGATCTCGTGGCGCACGCGCTCGACGCGGCGCAGGGAAGGGGTGGCTTGCATGGGGCTGCTATTCGTTGATAATGTCATCCATCATGCGCAAATCCGTTGACCTTGTCAACCAAAAGGCCGGCCGCCCGCCGGCCGACGACGTGCTGGAACAGATGCACGGGCTGATGCACCTCTATCGTGCGCAGCAGGTGCGCGTGCTGCGCGATGCGCCGCTGCAGGTGACGCACATGGAGATGAAGGTGCTGGGCTTCTTCGCCCGCCATCCGGGCGCCACGCAGAGCGAGCTGGTCGCGCACTCGGGCCGCGACAAGGGCCAGCTCGCGCGCCTGGTGGCCGGCCTGCGCGAGCGCGGGCTGCTGGATGCGCAGGCCGACGAGGGCGACCGCCGCACGGTGCGCCTGCAGCCCAGCGCCGACGGCCAGGCCGTGCACCAGGCGCTGCGTCGCCGGGCGAAGAAGCTGGCCGCCGCCGCCGTGACGGGCCTGACCGACCAGGAGCACCAGCAGTTGCGTGCCTTGCTCGATCGCGTGCGGGCCAACCTCGAAGCGGCGGGAGACGCGGACGGGTCGTAGACTTCGCGGCAGGCCACAGGAGAGCCGCCATGCCAACCAAGAGCTTCACCAGCGGCCGCATCCGCATGCGCCGCTCGTACTCGCGCCGCAGCCGCCATGCACGGTGCCAGCGCCGGCTGCGCGCGAGGTTCAGGTAGTGCATCGGGTACCAGTTCACATAGCCGGCGAGGAACTGGTCGGCGCACTGGCCGTCCAGGAGCGTGTCGATGCCCCACGCACGGGCCCGCTGGAACACCAGCGATTGCGCGACGATGCTCGCCGATCCGAAGGGCTCGTCGAAGCGATCGAGCACCTGTTGCGACTCGGCGCGAAAGTGATCGACATCCGGCGCGATGCACTCCACCCGGCGGTTCAGCTTCTCGCCGACGCTGTCGATGTAGACGCGTTCGCCCAGGCTGGACGTGTCCGCGCACCACCCGAAGGACAAGCCCGAATCGAAGCGCGCCCCGCCGCGCTCTGCCAACGCGGAAACGGCGCAGGTGATGCTGGACGAATCGATGCCGCCGCTCAGGCACGTGCCGACCGAGCCGGCGCCTTCGGCCTGTTCCGCCACCGCTGCGAAGAAGCGCTCCTGCAGGAGCTTCACGTAGGGTCGGAAGCCGGGCGCAGCCTCTGCGGCGACAGGCAATTCATAGTAGGGACGCGGTTGCAGGGCGGCTTCCGGCGTGCGCAGGTCGACCACGGCCGTGTGCGCGGGCGGGAAGGCGTACACGCCCTGGAAGAAGGTCTCGCGGCCCGCATCGGCCTCGCCGGCCAGCACGTAGTTGCTCACCACCCGCGCGTTGGGAGCGAACGGCATCACGCGCGCTTGCACCAGGGGCGCGATTTCCGAGGCGAACCAGATCCCGCCGGCAACCGGTGCATGGTAGAGGGGCCGGGAGCCGAAGCGGTCACGCGCGACGAGCAGCCGGTGGCGCGCGCGGTCGAGGAGCATGCACGCCCACACGCCGCGCATCCTGGCGAACGCATCGACGCCCCAGCGCTCATAGGCGCGCAGCAGCAGCTGATCCAGGTCGGCAGGGTCCGTGTTTCCCAGTTCCGCGGCGATCTCGGCTGCGTTGTAGATCGCGCCGTCCACGGCGACCTCCGGTGTTTCGCTGCGTGCGTGCGTCGTGCCGATCGCGCATGCCTCGCCGGCGCGCGTCAGCCGTGGCCGGCTGCCACGCGCCCCAGCAGGTGCAGCACCGAGGCGAGCCGGTGGGTCTCGGTGGACGCGCGGCCCACGCAGGCAAGGATCCCCGTCATTGGCGGGCAGTATGCCGCCGCTGGCCGGGTGCCGCCAAGCTACTGATCAGCAAACGCGGTGGCATGATGCCCCATGCCTTTTTTCCGCTTCGGCAAGAACGAAGCCGCCGCCGGCCAAGACCGCCTGCGGGTCCTCGCCAGCCAGACATCCACGGTCATCTGGAACACCGCGGCCGACGGCGCGGTGCGCAGCGCCAACCCTTCCTGGGAAGCCTTCACCGGGCAGGAGGAAACGGCGTACCGCGAATGGGGCTGGCTCGCAGCGGTGCACCCCGAGGACCGCGAACAGATGGTGCAGCAGTGGCGCGACGCAATCGGCCGCGGCGAGGTGGTGGAGCTGAGCTACCGCCTGCGCCGCCACGACGGCGAATACCGCGCGATGCTGGCGCAAGGCACGCCGGTGCTGGAAGGCGGCGAAGTGCGCGAATGGGTGGGCGTCTGCGTCGACGTAACCGAAAGCCGCCGCGCCGAAGCGGCGCTGCGCGAGAGCGAGGAGCGCTTCCGCTTCCTCGACCGCCTCGGCCAGGCGACGCGCGCGCAGACCGACGCCACCGAGGTGATGGCCACCACCGCGCGCCTGCTCGGTGAATACCTGGGCGCCACGCGCTGCGCCTACGCGGACGTCGAGGCCGACAGCAACCGCTTCACGATCCGCAACGACTGGACGGCGCCGGGCGTGGCCAGCAGCGCCGGCGTCTATTCGCTGGACCTGTTCGGGCCGCAGGCAACCTCCAGCCTGCGCGCGGGGCAGCACCTGGTGGTGCGCGACGTGGACCGCGAGCTGGGCGACGACGGCGGCGCGCGCATGTTCAACGCGATCGGCATCAAGGCCATCATCTGCGCGGGCCTCGCCAAGGGGGACCGGCTGGTCGCGATGATGGCCGTCCACCAGGCGCAGCCACGCGACTGGACGCAGCAGGAGATCAGCCTGGTCGGGGAGGTCGTCGACCGCTGCTGGGCGCACATCGAGCGCGTGCGCGACAGCGCAATGCTGCGCGAGCAGGACCGGCGCAAGGACGAATTCCTGGCGACCCTGGCGCACGAGTTGCGCAACCCGCTGGCGCCGATCAAGTACGCCATCGCCATGATGCGGCGCGCGCGCGACCAGCAGCACGCGGTGCAGGCGCAGGACGTGATCGACCGGCAGGTCAGCCAGATGGCCCGGCTGATCGACGACCTGCTGGACCTCTCGCGCATCAACCGCGGGCTGATCCAGCTGAAGAAGGAGCGCGTGTCGCTCGCCGCGATGATGCAGGCGGCGGTGGAAGTCGCGCGTCCCGCGATCGAAGCTGCGCGCCACACGCTGGAAGTGCGGCTGCCCGAGCAGGAGACCTGGATCGAAGCCGATCCGACCCGCATGGTGCAGGTGATCGGCAACCTCCTGGGCAATGCGGCCAAGTACACGCCCGATGGCGGCAACATCCGCCTGGCGGCCTGGCGCGCCGGGCACAAGGCGGTGGTGGAAGTGGCCGACAACGGCATCGGCATCCCGCCCGAGGAGCAGGGGCGCCTGTTCCAGATGTTCACCCAGCTGCACCACACGGCCAACCGCGCCAAGGGCGGGCTGGGCATCGGCCTGTCGCTGGTGAAGACGCTGGTGCAGATGCATGGCGGCACCGTCGGCGTCGCCAGCGGCGGCCTCGACGAGGGCAGCACCTTCACGGTCGAACTGCCGCTCGCGCCGGCGAACAACCCGCCTGCGCCGGAGCCGGTGCAGCAGCCGGCAGCGGCCGGCGGCCGCACCCGCGTGCTGGTGGTCGAGGACAACGCCGATGGCCGCGAGACGCTGCTGATGCTGCTGGAGCTGTTCGGCCACGAGGTGCGGGGGGCCGGCGACGGCCCGGCGGCGCTGGAAGTGGCGCAGGCGTTCGCGCCTGCGATCGTGTTGCTGGACCTGGGGCTGCCCGGCATCGACGGGTTCGAGGTGTGCCGCCGGCTGCGCGCCATGCCTGCCACGCGGGGCGCGACGATCTACGCGTTGACCGGGTGGGGGGCCGAGCGGGACCGCGAAAAGACCGCGCAGGCCGGCTTCGACGGCCACCTCACGAAGCCGGTGGAGCCCGACGCCTTGCAGGAAGTGATCGCGAGGCACTCGCCATCGTGAGCAAGCGCGGTCGGTGCGGCGTCGGCTAGTGCAACACGGCGCCGCCCTGCAGCAGCAGGTGGCGGCAGCGGCAAGCCATCGCTTCGACGCAGGCCAGGTGGTCCGCCAGTTCGCGGACGACGTCCAGTGACTCGCCCTTGGTCACGCGCCAGAGGTTATGCATCAGCTCGGTGTGGGAGATCAGGGTCATCACCCAGGGCGCTGACAAGTCCGGCAGGGAGCCCACGAGCGACCGCATCCTGTCCATGGACCGGCCCACCGCCCCGAACAGCACGAGGTCCCGCGTCCGATCCCAGTCGCTGGCAAGCTGCCCGACCTGCGACCCGTAGCTTTCGAGTTCGGCAAGCAGGTGGAACACGATCGCATTGCGGGCGGGCGAGTGGCTGGCGGACGAATCTCTGTGCATCGCACTCGTTTATAAGCGCAACCCGGCCGTCGCGGTGCCGGTGTCTTCATGCAGGCTTTACGCGCGACCGTGCAGTCCTCCCGCAGGCGCGCGATCGTGACCTGTGGTTACTTCCTCAGCAACTGGCCCGACGCTTCCGGCGCCCGGCAATTCGCGGGAAACTGGCTGACAGCAAAAGCAGAACCCCTGTGGCCACCGAATCCAACCGTCTCTTCCTGCTCTGGGCAGCGAAGCACAAGCAAGCGATCGAGCTCGAAGAGGAGCTGGCGCAGGCCGATGGTTCCGCGTCGCCCGAGCTGGTCGTGCGCGTGAGCGACGCCCAGGGCGAGGCGCTCGCGCTGCTGGCCCGCGCCAAGGAGGCTTTCAATGCGGAACTGGCGGAGCGCGGGCTCGTCGAGCTCGAATCGCTTCGCCCTTCCGCCTGAGCTGGCCGCCAGCTACGGGCGCCGGCCCGCGAACACCAGCAGCAGGTTGTTGGCCGGCATCGCATGCCGCTCGCGCAGCGCCAGGCCCGCGCGCGCGGCTTCGGCCGCGACATCCTCGATGCGGCGGATCCCCCAGGCCGCATTGCGGGCGCGCAGGCTGGCGTCGAACTGCAGGTTGCTGGGCGCCGGCGCCACGTCGTCCTCGAAATAGGGGCCGTAGGTGACCACGACGCCGCCGCTCGCGAGCTGGCGTCCGGCACCCTGCATCAGCGCCGCACACGTGTCCCACGGCGAGATGTGCAGCATGTTGGCGCAGTAGATCGCGTCACAGCCTGCAGTGGCGGCAGGCCATGCGGCTTGCAGCACGTCCAGCAGCAGGGGCGGCCGGACGTTCGCCAGCCCGGCCTGCGCGATGCGCGCGGCGATCGCGGGCAGCATCTCGCCGTCGGCGTCGGTGGGCTGCCAGGTCCAGCCGGGCAGGGCAGCCGCGAAATGCACCGCGTGCTGGCCGGTGCCGGCTGCAATCTCCAGCGCATGGCCTCGCGCGGGCAGGACCTGCCGCAGCACGGCGAGGATGGCGTCCTTGTTGCGGTCGGCGGCCGGGCTGGTGGCAAGATCGTTCATCGTCCGCACAATACGCGCATGCGCGTCACCATTGCCGAAGAGGAAGTCGAATTCACGGCCGTGCGGGCGCAGGGACCGGGCGGCCAGAACGTCAACAAGGTGTCCAGCGCGATCCACCTGCGCTTCGACATCCGGGCATCGTCCTTGCCGGCGCACGTGAAGCACCGGCTGCTGGCGTCGCGCGACCAGCGCATCACCAAGGACGGCGTGGTCGTCATCAAGGCCCAGACCGCGCGCAGCCAGGAGCAGAACAGGGCCGAGGCGCTCGCGCGGCTGGCAGAGATGGTGGATGCGGCGTCGCACGTGCCGACGGTGCGCAAGCCCACGAAGCCCACCTATGGGTCGAAGCAGCGGCGGCTGAAGGAAAAGAGCGTGCGCTCCGAGGTCAAGGCGGGGCGGGGCAAGGGTCCGCTGGAGTAAGGACCGTCATCCCCGCGGAGGCGGGGATCCAGGGCTTTCCTCAGTCGAAATCGAACAGCTCGCCGAGGAAGCCTTCCCGCTTCTTCTTCTTGTAGTAGCCGTACGGCGCCTGGCCGCCGTGGGGCACGTGGGAGGGCGGCTGCGGGTGCATGGGCTGGGGCTGCTGGTGCATGGCCGGTGCGGCCGTCCCGGGGCCGGCGCGGTCGATGATCTTGTCGAGTTCCCCGCGGTCGAGCCAGACCCCGCGGCAACTGGGGCAGTAGTCGATCTCGATGCCGCTTCTTTCGGCCATCGTGAGGTTCACGGTCTTGCAGACGGGGCAGAGCATGGGCAGTCCTGGGGTGGCAATGGCTCCATTCTCTCGCCATCCTCGCGCACGCGGGGATCCTCCACTCACTCAAGGAACAACGGAACCGGCCAGTTCCTTGCTGCGGCGTCGCACCTCGATCCATTCGGGGGAAGTCCGGATCGCGTGCTGCTGCTGCAGCGAAGGATTGCCGTCGATCGAACGCAGGAGCGCGGACAAGGCATGCAGCGATGCGAGCCGTTCGGCATCGAGCTGCGGCCCCGCGGAACTCCCCTCCACCTGCCCCAGCACCTCGGCGAGCTCGGAGCCGGGTGTCCTCTTGCCTGGCTCCCGGCCCTGCAGGTTGGCCAGGTAGTAGTCGTTGTCCGATTCGGCGAGCCGCATCAGGGCCTGCTTCAGGTCACGCAAGCGGGCCTGCGGCGAAGCCTCGTAGGCCGTCCGTTCAGCGGCGCGCGCCGACGCCGCAGGGGAGACCCACAGCGCGTGAACGCCGGCGATGGTCACCAGCCCGATCGCCGCCACCGCCGCCGCGTGGAGCCAGCCTGTCGCACCGAGCGTCCTCAGCCCCCAGTGGATGCCGAACAGGAGCCAGGGCGCCGCGATCGAGTAGCAGATCGCGATCGGCCAGTGCGCATCGCCATATTGCATCGGCGCGCCCAGCGGACGGCCATGCAGCCAGTTCGCCACGCGGTCGAGGAGCTCCATCAGTCCGGCACCCGGCAGCCCCATGAGAGGAAACACGCCCAGGCCCGAAACGGCTGCCGCCGCCAGCAGGGGCCACTTGTGCGCGTCGAACCAGTCCGCCATCGCCGTCATTCCCGATCGTATGCCGCGCTGCCTGCGTCTTCATGCGCCCGTCCCGCCGAGCGGCCGCGGCCACGGGAGGAGCGGTGGGCCACGTCGCTCGCGGCTGCGAACCCCTCCGTTAGAGTGTGGCTCAACAGGGAGCAGGAATGGCAGTGATCCAGGGCGACGGCGCGGGCAACGACCTCGCCGGCACCAGCGGCAACGACACGATCCTCGGCCACGGGGGCGACGACCGCATCACCGACGCCCGCGGTGACGACAGCATCGACGGCGGGGCGGGCAACGACGTGATCGCCCTGGACCGCAGCAACGAAGGCCTGGTAGAAGCCACCACCGAATGGGTCACCCTCGCCGGCGGCGACGGCGACGACCGCATCAGCTTCGATATCGACTGGCAGCGTTTCACGACGCGCGAGCAGGTCCTGCTCGCCAGCCTTTCGGTGAACCTCGGCGCCGGCAACGACCGCTTCTTCCTGGACACCAACCATGCCGCCGCGTGGGTCCAGCTCGGTGAAGGCCGGGACCGCGTGGAACTGGGCGAGTTCCACCTCGACGACCCGGTGGTCCACGGCTTGCAGGTGATCACCATCGCGGACTTCGCCCCGGGCGACGTGCTGGACCTCGGCGGCATGTTGATCGGCAGCGGCTGGAACCGCAGCGACAACCCGTTCGCCAGCGGCCACCTGCGCCTGCTGCAGCAGGGAGCCGACACCGTCGTCGCCGTGGACCACGACGGCGTGGACGGCGACGACCAGCGCATCGAGGTCTTCCGGCTGGTGGGCGTCGACGCAGGCGCGCTGACCGCGGCCAACTTCGCCGGCTTCGACCCTGGTCGCACGGCGATCGCGCCCCAGGCAGCCACGGGTGGCGACGCCGGTGACGTGATGGACGGCGGGGCCGGCAACGACACCCTCGCCGGCCTGGGCGGCGCGGACGAACTGCGCGGCGGCTTCGGCGACGACCGCCTCGACGGCGGTGGCGGCAACGACACGCTGGCAGGCGGCTACGGCAACGACAGCCTGGCCGGCGGCGCCGACCACGACGTGCTGGAGGACCTGCACGGCGGCGACGACACGCTCGATGGCGGCGATGGCGACGACCGCATCACGGTGCGCCACCGCCACTTCACCGACACCGAGGACGACGTGCGCATCGACGCAGGCGCCGGCGCGGACCAGGTGGTGTTCGCCATCGGCGCCGGCACGCTCGAAGCATCGCTGGGCGACGGCGATGACCGCATCACTCTGGAATCCTTCGCCACCGGCGGCGCCACGCTCACGCTCGGCTCCGGCAGCGACCTCGTCGTGCTGGACGCGGCGCTGGCGATCCAGGCGCAAGGAGCCATCGTCATCACCGACTTCGCCACGGGGGACGCCGGTGACCGGCTCGCGTGGGTGGACTTCGCGCTGTCGTGGGCGGGTGCCAGCGACGAGGCCTCCAATCCCTTCGCCGCCGGCGTCGCGGAATTGCACCAGGACGGCGCCGACACCCGCCTCGTGCTGCAACGCTGGGGCACGACCACCACGCTGGTGCTGTTCAAGGACACCGACGGGGCCAGCTTCACCGACGCGAACTTCGGCACCGACATCGACGCGCGGCCGGCCGCGCCCGTTCCGGAAACGCAGGTCGGCACGCCGGCCGACGACCTCCTGGCGGACCGCGACGGCACCGCCACCCTGGCCGCCGGCAGCGGTGACGACACCATCGACGTGTTCGTGGCCGGCCATGCACCTGTGGGCAGCGTGGACGCCGGCGAGGGCCACGACCTGCTGCGCGTCATCTACTCGGGCAACGGCGCGCCCTACCGTGCCAGCCTGGGCGCCGGCGACGACCGGGTCCGGGTCGAGGCCGTTGCCGGCCCTCTGGAGCTCACCCTCGGAGCGGGCCGCGACACCATCGAGCTGCCGCAATGGTTCCGCACCATCAACAGCAGCTTCATCACGGTGAGCGACTTCGCGGCGGGCGATGCCGGAGACCGCATCGACTTCGGCGGGTTCCTGGACACCGAACTCAGCGCCTACTGGGGCCCGGACAAGAACCCTTTCGCGCTCGGCTATGTCGAACTGCGCCAGGCCGGCAGCGACGCGGAGCTGTGGGTGGAGGGCAGCCGCGTGCTGCGCCTGGTGGGCACGACCGTCGACGCGCTCACCGCGTCCAACTTCGGCGGCTACGACCCGCACGTGCCTGCCAACGCACCGCAGGTCATCGCTGGCGATCGCTCCATCGCGGCCGGCGCCACCGATGCTGCCGTGGACACGGCACCCGACGGCATCGACCACCGGCCGCACTTCGTCTACAACTCGCCGGACGCGGGGTTCGTCAACCACGGCACCGTGTCGTCGGTGAAGACCGAGGCCTGGGGCAGGCTCACCGGCATGCTGGTCGACCACAGCGGTGCCGGGTCCGCGTTCGTCAACGCCGCCGGCGCGCGCTTCACGGTGGAAAACCGCGCGCCTGCGGGCGACCCGGTGCTGGCCGCCTCCGACCGCACCTACGGCATCTACGGCTCGCAGTTCTCGCTGGACTTCCGCAACGACGGCGAGTTCAGCGTGGCTGCGGGCGGCGGCAGCGGCTGGGGGCTGGTGACCGGGTACGACGCCTTCTGGCACCACGCCTCCGTCAACAACGGCAGCTTCACCGTGACCGCCGGCGCCGTGGCCTGGGGCGTGAGCATGGGTTTCGGCGGTGCATTCACCAACAACGGCACCTTCACCGTCTCCGGCGGCGAGCTGGCTTACGGCGTCTTCAGCGACCAGTACAGCGGCCAGTCCATCGTCAACAACGGCACCATGACGGTGACGACTTCGGGCGCGTCGCCGTGGGCCTCCATCGCGATCCTGCTGCCGGAGAACACCGCCCCTGCCGGCGGTGCGTACCACCACCGGAACACGGGCACGATCACCGCCGATTTCGCGTACTACATCTACGAGACCAACGAGCACCTGCCCGGCTTCGTCGACGTGCTGCACAACAGCGGCACCATCATGGGCGCCATCGCGCTGGCGGGCGGCGACGACATCGTCCTCAACGCCGGCCATATCGGCGGGCGCACCTTCCTGGGCGCCGGCGACGATGTCTACGACGGCACGGGTGGCACGCACGACAACTCCATCGAAGGCGAGTTCGGCAACGACCGCTTCATCGGCGGCGCCGGCGACGAGTCCTTCTTCGGCGACGGTGGCGGCGACCACATCCAGGGTGGCGGCGGCGACGACTACGTGGACGGCGGCAGCGGCAGCGACGTGCTCGATGGCGGCGAGGGCTACGACCTGCTCTCGTACTTCGACTCGCTGATGCCGGTGCGCATCGACATGGCGGCGGGCGTCGCCGACACCGCGCTGGAGCGCGACTGGTTCGCCCGCTTCGAGCAGGCGATCGGCTCGCGCGGCGCCGACACCATCCTCGGCTCCGCGGGCGAAGACGCGTTGCTGGGTTGGGTGGGCAACGACAGCATCGAGGGACGCGACGGCGACGACGTGCTGCTGGGGGGCGCCGGCAGCGACACCCTGCA
>JAESGR010000684.1_pt1 | contig 17271 bp, 15 predicted proteins | sample 9269771 | NCBI WGS metagenome assembly JAESGR01 (sample SAMN15739572, study PRJNA653492) | algae metagenome | isolation source: Chroococcus sp. CMT-3BRIN-NPC107 and co-occurring heterotrophs from well... | place: USA: Clark Mountains Wilderness, California | collected 2010-04-18
GGCGAGCTCGCGCTCGGCCGGCTCGGCGATGGCGACCGGTCCGGGCTCGGCATTCTGCTCGGCCGCCTTGGCCAGCAGGGATTTCACCCGCACCGCCTGGTAGAGCAGGTAGGGGCCGGTCTTGCCCTCAAAACTGGAGAAGCGGTCGAGGTCGAAGACGTAGGAGGTGCCGCGGAAGTTCTGCAGGTCGGCGAACTTCAGCGCCGCGACCGCCACCTTGTGGGCGGTGTCCTCGAAGAGTTCGGGCGTGAGCTCTTCGCCCAAACCCGCCTCGTGCAGCCGCTCGCGGGCCTTGGCCCGGGTCATCTCGATCAGGTCGTGCAGCTTCAGGACGCCGCCTTCGCGCGTCTTGAAGGGCTTGCCGTCGGTCCCGTTCATGGTTCCGAAGCCGATGTGCTCGAGGGAGCCCTCGGCGGCGTAGCCGGCCAGGTAGGCGGCCCGGAACACGATCTCGAAGTGGTCCGCCTGACGCTGGTCGACGACGTAGAGCATCAGGTGCGGATCGAAGCCCTTCCGCCGGTCGAGGATGGTGGCGAGGTCCGTGGTGCCGTACATGGCCGAGCCCTCGGACGAGACCACCAGCAGCGGCGGCAGCTCGCGCTTGTCGCCCTGGCGCGAGACCCGGACGATGCGCGCGCCCTGGTCCTCGACCAGCAGGCCCTTGCCGTCCAGCTCGGCGACCATCGGCTCGATCAGCTCGTCGACATCGCTCTCGCCCTTCCAGAGGTCGAAATCGACCCCGAGCGCGTGGAAGTCCCGGGCCAGCGCGACCTGGGTCACCTTTGCGAAATGGCGCCACAGCAGGAAGTAGCCGGGCCGTTTGGCCTGCAGCTCGGCGGTGATCCGCCGGGCGCGACTGCGGTACTCGGGCTCGGCTTTGTTGCGGGCGGCGGCGGCTGGGTAGAGCCGGTCGAGGTCCTCGAGGCTGACGACGGAGAACAGCTCGAACGCCTTGGCCTGTTCGTCAGGGGAGGGCTCGGAGCCGCGGGCGTTCAGCGCCTCGACCGCCTCGCGGATCTCCGGCCGCTCGTCCATCACCGCGCCGATCACCAAGCCCATCTGCAGGCCCCAGTCGCCGAAGTGGGCGTCGCCGATCACCTCATCGCCCCGGAACCGGTAGAGCCGCTTCACCGACTCCCCGATGATCGAGGCGCGCAGGTGACCCACGTGCATCGGCTTGGCGACGTTCGGGCCGCCGTAGTCCACCAGCACCCGCCGGGCGGCGGGCACGGTGGCGGCGCCGGTGCGCGGGTCCTCGGCGATCTCGGCGGCCCGCTGCGAAAGGGCGGCGTCGGAGACCTTCAGGTTGATGAAACCGGGGCCGGCAACCTCGACGGAGGTCAGGCGCGGGTCGGCCTCCAGCGCGCGCGCGACCTCGGCGGCGACCTCGCGCGGATTGCGCTTGGCCTGCTTGGCGGCGGCGAGCGCGCCGTTGCACTGGAAGTCGGCGAGGTCGGGGCGATCCGAAACCGTCACCCGCCCGTACTCGGCGGGAAGGCCAAGGCTCGCGAAGGCGGCGCCGACCGCTTCGCTCAGGCCCCTCTTCAGGTCGCTCATTGCTCCGAGGCGGAGCTCCCGGCCACGGCGGTTCCGACGTTCACGCGGAACCGCTTACCGGCGCGGTTGAACTCGGCCATCTGCGGAGTGACGTCGAAGCCGATCAGCACCTCGAAGTTGGCGCCGCTGGTGGTCATCTGGGCGCGCGGGATGGTGATGCGGTCGATGGTTTCGGTGGCGTAGATGCGGTTCTGGCCGCTCGGGAAGTTCACCGGCAGGTCGAAGTACTGCTTGTCGATGACCACGTCGTTCCGCTTGGTCACCGCGATCCAGTAGCGGTAGTTCTTGGACGAGCCCTGAGCCGTCGGGCCCTTGCCGAGGTCGAACAGGATCTCCATCGAGACCCGGATCGGCTCCTCGTCCTTGTATTCGCACTGGGCCGAGACGCCCTGGATCTCCCCGGAGTAGCCCACCGCAGCGGAGGCCTCGCGGCCGCCCTCGAACTCGATGTAGCGAGCGGCGTCGTAGAGCACCTTCACATAGGGGCAGGGGCCGGCGTTACGCAGTTGGGGCAGGGGGGCGCGGGAATCGCCCCACTCCTCGGCCGAGCGGCGCTTTTTGGCCGCCTCCTCGCGCTGCTGCTCCTGCTGCTGATCCTGGCGGCGCTGCGCCTGGGCTTCAGCGGTGTCGAAGGAGATGGTCGTCAGCGCCGCGGCGAAGGCGGCGGCGAGGAGAAGAGGGCGGCTCATGTCGCGTCCTGAAGGGGGTTGCGCCGCAACAGGGCGCAGTCGCCTCCTAGTAAAGGCTATCGAATGCGGCCGCAACGCGGCTGGCGGTCCAGCCCCTGCGGCCCTACGTTGCGGGCCATGAACGCCCCTGTCGCCCCGCGCCGTCCGCTCAAGGTGCTGCTCGCCGCCCCGCGCGGATTCTGCGCCGGCGTGGACCGCGCGATTCAGATCGTCGAGCGAGCCATCGAGAAGTACGGCGCTCCGGTCTATGTGCGCCACGAGATCGTCCACAACCGCTACGTCGTCGAGCGGCTGCGGGCCATGGGCGCGGTGTTCGTCGAGGAGTTGGACGAGTGCCCGGTCGACCGGCCGGTGGTGTTCTCCGCCCACGGCGTGCCCAAGTCGGTGCCCGCCGAGGCGAGAGCGCGCCAGATGCTCTACCTGGACGCCACCTGCCCGCTGGTCTCGAAAGTCCATGTGGAAGCCCAGCGCCATTACGAGGCCGGCCGCGAGATCGTGCTGATCGGCCATGCGGGCCACCCGGAGGTGGTCGGCACCATGGGCCAGCTGCCCGACGGCGCGGTGACCCTGATCGAGACGGTGGCGGACGCGATGGCCTTCACCCCGCGCGATCCCTCCAACGTCGCCTTCGCCACCCAGACCACCCTGTCCGTCGAGGACACCAGCGAGATCGTCGAGGCCCTGCGGGCCCGCTTCCCGGCCATCGCCGCGCCGCACAAAGACGACATCTGCTACGCCACCACCAACCGGCAGGAGGCGGTGAAGACCATCGCCGAGGCGTCGGACGTGCTGCTGGTGCTGGGTTCGGCCAACTCTTCCAACTCCCTGCGCCTGGTGGAGGTCGGCCGCCGCTCGGGCGCGGGCCAGGCCCACCTGATCGACGACGCCTCGGGCCTGGACCTGTCCTGGTTCGAGACCGCCCGCACCGTCGGCGTCACCGCCGGGGCTTCGGCCCCCGAGGTGCTGGTCCAGGGGGTGATCGACAAGCTCGCCGAGGTCTTCGACGTCGAGGTCGAGGAAGTCGCCGCCCGCGAGGAGACGGTGAGCTTCAAGTTGCCGCGGGTGCTGGTGGCCTGAGCCGCGCTTGACGCGGGGCCCGGGCGCCCGCAATCGGGAGCCCGCATGGCCGTCTACACCGACATCACCGACGAGGAGCTCAGCGCACTCCTGGGCGACTTCGACCTCGGCGCGCCGCTGTCGTTCAAAGGCATCGCCGAGGGGGTGGAGAACTCAAACTTCCTGCTGGAGACGGACAAGGGCCGCTACTTCCTGACCGTCTACGAGCGCCGGGTCCGCGAGGACGACCTGCCTTTCTACCTCGGCCTCATGCGGCACCTGGCCGAGCACGGCTTTCCCTGCGCGACGCCGATCGCGAACCGCGCGGGCGAGCTGATCCAGCGGATGCGCGGCAAGCCGGCGGCGGTCGTCTCCTTCCTGCCGGGCCTGTCGGTCCGCCGCCCGAGCGCCGCCCACTGCCGTGAGGCCGGCCGGGGCCTGGCCTGGCTGCACGAGGCGGGGGCGGGCTTTGCCATGTCCAAGCCCAACGACCTGGGCCACGAGAGCTGGGCGCCGATGTTCGCGGGCCTGCGCCAGGACGCCGACCGGCTCAAGCCCGGCATGGCCGACCAGATCGAGGCCGACCTCTCGCTGATCGCCCGCCGCTGGCCGCAGGGCCTGCCGGGCGGGGTGATCCACGCCGACTACTTCCCGGACAACGTCTTCTTCCAGGGCCAGGCCTTCGCCGGCGCCATCGACTTCTACTTCGCCTGCACCGACGCCTACGCCTACGACATCGCCATCGCGCTCAACGCCTGGTGCTTCGAGCCGGACGGCAGCTTCAACATCACCAGCGCCCGGGCCCTGGTCTCCGGCTACGAGGCGCGGCGGCCGCTGAGCTCAGCCGAGCGGCGGGCGCTGCCGATCCTGGCCCACGGCGCGGCGATGCGCTTCTTCCTGACCCGGCTGCACGACTGGCACGCCACGCCCGCCGGCGCGCTGGTGCGGCCGAAGGACCCCATGGAGTACGAGCGCAAGCTTGCGGTCCACCGGTCCGCCCCCGACCTCGTGCTGTTCGGAGAGGGCGCATGACCCCGAAGGTGGTGATCTATACCGACGGCGCCTGCAGCGGGAATCCGGGGCCCGGCGGCTGGGGCGCGGTGATGTTCTGGGGCGACACGGTCAAGGAGATCTACGGCGGCGAGCCGGTGACCACCAACAACCGCATGGAGCTCATGGCCGCCATCCAGGCGCTGGAGACGCTGAAGCGCCCCTGCAAGGTCGAGCTCCACACCGACAGCCAGTACGTCAAGAACGGCATCACCCAGTGGATGCCGGCCTGGAAGGCGCGCGGCTGGAAGACCGCCGCCAAGGACCCGGTGAAGAACGAGGACCTCTGGAAACGCCTCGACCAGGCCCGCCTGCGCCACGAAGTCGACTGGCGCTGGATCAAGGGCCACGCCGGCCACGAACACAACGAGCGCGCCGACGCGCTGGCGCGGCGGGGCATCACCGAGCTGCGCAACGCGTGGTAGGCGGGCTAGGGCCTGTACTGCAGTTCAGGGAAGTTCCGCTCCCTGCCCGGACGCTGTCGCCCGCGGACCCTAGTCTCCGTGGCCGAACCTGATGCGAATACCGCCGTTGGCGATGAAGCCTTCGCTAGGGGCCCAGGCATCGACAGTCCAGCGACCATCCGGCGCCCGCTGTGGAAGGACGAGCGGGTCGTACTTCGACTGGCGGACGTTCAGCAGGTTCTCGAGGTTGAGGAAAACGCTGACAGGTCCAAACCGCCTCTCGGCGAGGAAGCCGAGTTCGAAGTAAGGCTTAGAGGTCTGTCGGTAAGGGTTATCCTCCAGCCGCTGGCGTCCGGTGTAGTACGCCTCGAACCCGACGCGGCCGACGTCATGCTCCTCCCACATCAGGACGAGCCCGGCCGTGTGACGCGGCGTCAGCGGGATTGTTCGGCGGCCGATCCCGGACGGGTTCGGTTCGGTGGCGTCGACGTAGACGTAGCTGCCCATCACTGTGAAGGCGTCGCGCCGATAGCGAAGCAGAACTTCAGCGCCGCGTGTCTGCGTCTCGCCCTCGGTATTTTTGAGCCGCACCCGGCGCGGAACCGACGATGGGACGACTTGAACAGCGTCATGGATGTTGGACGCGAATAGCGTGACGGTCGCCTCCACAGGACCGTAGAGGTAGCCACCCTCGACCGACGCGTTCTCGGCCACCTCGGCTTTCAGGCCGACCAACGGGTCGAGCCGGGACAGGCCTGTGGACTCAATTTCTTCGACGAAGGGGGTCGGCGCATAGAACCCGCGCCCCACCGAGGCGCGGAACGTCCAGGGCGCGGGCCTGTAAAGCAGTGACAGACGAGGGCTGAAGTGAGTGCCGTACTCGCTGTGGAAGTCGAGGCGACCACTGCCGGCGAGCGTTAGGTCATCCCGAACCTTATGCTCAACCTGAGCAAAGGCGGCGGGTGTGGTGTAGGTGTAGTCGAATGCCCCGAACGTCTTGGAACGATAGGCGTCCCGCTGGATCGCCAATCCACCGACCCACGCTGTGCCCCCTGACTGCCCCGACAGCGCGGCTTCACCAAAGGCGGTGTCGTGGCGGTCCTCCTCAAATACGTCACCGAACCGATGGCGGTGCTGCTGGCGCACGGCAGACGCTCGCAGGTGGAGCTCGCCTATGGCGGAAGGACGTTCCAAAACCAGGCCCGCGTCGACGCGACGGCTTTCCTGGAACTCTGGGAACGGACTACCGTCGGGAACTGTGCGGCCCGGCAGCGTTCCTCCCGTGCGCTCCTCGCCCATAGCGCCCACGGTCAGCAACGCCGTGCCGCCGTTGTCGCCCTCCCAGAATAGGCGAGGGCGCACAGCCCAGCGATCGTAGCCGGGCATGTCGGCCCAGCCATCCTCGTCCAGGTCCTGACGCGACTGGTGGTGGAGGCCCGCGACGAGGGAGGCGCTCCATGACCGCGACAGCGGCGAGGAACCGTAGGCTGTCAGGTCCTGCCCCTCGCGACTGGTGACGTTCAGGAGAACCTCGCCGAGCGGTTCGGTAGCGGGACGCCGGGACACAAGGTTGATCACGCCACCTAGTGCGGACGGGCCATAAAGAGCCGACGCCGCTCCCTTGATGACCTCGACTTGCCCAAGGTCGGTCGGCGGGATTTGGAGCAACCCGATCGACGAAGCTTGGCCGCCGTACAGCGGCAAGCCATCCGTGAGAAGTTGCGTGTAGCGACCTCTCATTCCTTGGACCCGGACATTGGACGCACCAAGAGCGGGCGAGGTGACCTGCACACGTAGGCCGCCCGTCTCGCTCAGCAGCATCGCCACGTTGCCGGGCCGCATCGCGATCTTTTCCTCGATCTCCTCCCGGCCGATCACCTCGACCCGTATCGGCTCGTCCTGCACTCGGCGACCGGAGCGGGTGGCCTGGACGACGACTTCCTCAACTGCCTCCTCGTCGTGCGTAGCGCCGTCCTCCGCCGCACGTGCGGTCGACGCAGAGGCGGTCCCAGCGACGACGAGGACTGCGAGCGCAGTCTGCGAGTAACGGCGGGAGGCGGTCGAACGACGCACGAGAAATGCTCCGGTTCCGAACTAAGGCGGCTAGCGGCAGAGGTGTGCAAGCTCCGCGGGCGGCGGCTTCGGTCGTGCCGGCGGTACGTGCGCTCCACCTGTATTGCCGACGGGCAGGCGGCCCAGCCATGACAAAATCCCGCCAGCAGCAAGCCGGAGGACTTGGCCACGGATCCCGCGCCAGTCGCGACGCCTCAGAGCCACCCGCACAAGGGGGGCTCTACAGTGAGGCGTCCGCTTCCAGCGCGGCGGCTTCTTGGCTGCTCTTAGTAATCACCTGGACACGCGGTTCGGAGATCGGCGACTCTGCCGCAGGGCAGAATATGTGCGGGGCTAACGTCTAAATGTGCTAACGTAATAATCGTTCAGGACGCCGCGAAGAACTCGCTCCGCCTTTGCGCGGAGCGCCGCATGTCCATCCCAACACCTGATCATCAACGCTTGATACGCAAGCTGAAGTCCATCTACCGCCTGGATCGGGAAGATGAGATGGCGCTCGGTGAGCTTCCTCTGCGCCACAAGGCCGTCGAGGAGAACGCTGACGTGGTGCGGGAAGGTGATGCCCCGAACGAGTGCTGCCTGCTCCTGGAGGGCATTCTCTGTCGCTACAAGATCGTTGGCGACGGCCGGCGTCAAATCTTGTCATTCCACATCGGAGGCGACGTTCCAGACCTGCAGTCGCTGCACCTAGACGTTATGGATCATAGCGTCGGCGCGCTTACCCCGTGCAGGCTGGCCTTCATCCCCCACGAGGCCATGGCCGCGCTGTTGCGCGAGCGCCCGAACCTGGCCGCTGCGTTCTGGCGCGACACGCTGATCGACGCCGCCGTGTTCCGCGAGTGGCTGGCCGGTGTGGGCCGTCGCAACTCCCACCAGCGGGTTGCGCATCTGTACTGCGAGGTGTTTTCGCGGCTGGAGGCCGTTGGGCTGGCGTCCAACCTGAACTTCCCATTTCCTGTCACCCAAGCAGAGATCGCCGACGCGCTAGGGCTCACTCCTGTGCACGTGAACCGGGTGCTTCAGGACCTCAGGAGAGATGGCCTCATCGCCTCGGACGGCCGCTCGCTGCGCATCTTGGACTGGGGTCGCTTGACCAGCGCGGGCGACTTCGACGCGACCTACCTGCACCTTCGCCAGGCCGCCTAGGCGCCGTCCGGGAGAGCTCCGCCCTTTCGGCCATTGCGGCTTGGTTGCACGGATCCGGCAAGGCTGTCAGCGCGCTGCCGCGTACCTTCGCTAAGCTCCAGCGGGCCTGGAACGACGGTTGGCGATAACCGGGGCCTCAATGGCGCTCAAGTCGAGCACGAAGAGGATGAGGCCGGTGTCGTCGGTCACCGTCAGGCGCATCTCGCCCTCGGTCCAGAACTCCCCCGCCCTATCCTTGAGCATGTCGCCCAGGGTCTGGGCGGCCTGTATCCTGGCGGCGTTGTGGTCCTCAAGGTCGATGCCGATGGGGTCGAGCCCGGCTCTGCTGTCGCCGATGTGGAAAAAGTACTGTGGCATCGGGGCCGCTCCCAGAACGGGAGACGTCCCGAACAGGCGCTAAGTTATCGCAATCGTTGGAAGATGCACATCACGTTTGCGCCCGCTACCCTAACCCGCCGGCCGCACCTGCAGGCGCGAGCCGTCGCGGACGCCGGTGACCTGGACACGCTCGCCGGCGGCCAGGACGTAGCCCTCGTCGAGCTCGGCGGCCCACTCCTTGCCGTCGATCAGCACGCGGCCGGCGCCGTCGGTGAAGGCGGCGACGGCGCGGGCCTCCTGGCCGATCAGGCGGGCGACGTTGTCGTTGATGTCGCCGCTGGCCCCCAGCACCGACTTCGGCAGATAGCGCCTGGCCAGCAGCGTCGAGACCAGGGTGAGCACCGCGAAGGCGGCGATGGTCGTCGCGGGGTCCGCGCCGACGATCAGGGTCAGGAAGGCCACCGCCAGGGCCGAGCCGGCCGGCCACAGCAGCCAGCCGGTGCTGGTCGCCACCTCGGCGGCCAGGATCGCCGCGGCCAAGCCCAGCCAGAACCAAAAGGCGTGGGAGAGGTAGAGATCAACAAAGTCCGGCATGGGCGGCCTAGCTGGTCGGAACAGCGGGCCGCCCGCGGGGGGGCGCCGGCGGCGGCGGCGCGCCGCCGACCGCCTTCACCAGCTCGGCGACGCCGGCGATCGAGCCGGTGAGGCCCGCGAAGTCGGCGGGGACGATGACGGTCTTCTGCTGCGGGCTCTCGGCCAGCTTGGCGAAGGCCTCAACATAGCGCTGGGCGACGAAGTAGTTGATGGCGTTGACGTCGCCTCTCGCAATCGCCTCGGAGACGAAGGCGGTCGCCTTGGCCTCGGCTTCGGCCTCGCGCTCGCGCGCCTCGGCGTCGCGGAAGGCGGCCTCTCGGCGGCCCTCGGCCTCCAGGATGGCGGCCTGCTTGGCGCCCTCGGCCCGGGCGATAGCGGCCGACTTCTCGCCGTCGGCCTCTGTGATCACCGCGCGCCGCTCGCGCTCGGCCTTCATCTGCCGAGCCATGGCCTGGGTGATGTCCGGCGGCGGCTGGAGGTCCTTGATCTCGATCCGGGCCACCTTCACGCCCCAGGGGCCGGTGGCGTGGTCGATGACGTTGAGCAGCCGGGTGTTTATCTGGTCGCGGTTGGACAGCACCTCGTCCAGCTCCATGGAGCCGACCACGGTGCGCAGATTGGTCATCGCCAGCTGGGTGATGGCGTAGTGGAGGTTGTCCACCCGGTAGGCGGCGGCCGCGGCGTCCATCACCTGGATGAAGACGATGCCGTCCACGTGGACCACGGCGTTGTCGCGGGTGATCACTTCCTGGCGCGGCACGTCCAGCACCTGCTCCATCATGTTCACCTTGCGCCCGATCCCCTCGACGAACGGGGTCAGGATGCTGATGCCGGGCTTGAGGGTGCGGGTGTAGCGGCCGAACCGCTCGACGGTGAACTCGCGCCCCTGCGGGACGATCTTGATCGCGCCGAACAGCACGACCAGCGCCAGGACGGCCAGAATGACCGCAACCACTTCCACCATCTGACTGCCCCCCTAGGTTGAGGCCGAGCTTAGCGCGGCTCGAACGGGGCGCCTACGTCATCCGGAGGGTCGATGTCGGGGGCGGGGGGGCGGGGAGCGGCCGCGGTGGGTCCGGCCAGCACCGCTGCGAGATCCTGCCCCCGAGCGGCGGCGTCCACCTCGGCCCGGCGGCTCTCCGGCCCGCAGTCGGGGTGGGCCTGGCTCGCCTCGGCGTAGCCGGCGTTGAAGGCGGCGGTCAGCGGCGCGCCGGCCGCCCCGTCGGCCTTCTCGAGGGAGAGCAGGCGCATCATGCGCGAGCGCCAGTACTGGTCCTTCTTGCCCTCGCACGCCTCGCGCAGCGCCTGGCTCTCGCCCAGCACGCGGGACAGGGCGACGAGGCTGCCCTGCCGGCCGCCGCCGTCCTGGGCCTGCGCCGAGCCCGCCAATGCGAGCGCGACCGCCGCCGCCAGGGTTCGCCGCAATGTGACCACGCCTGCCTCCGAGTTGAGCCGAGATTTCGCCGCGGCCCTCTGCTAGGTGAGCCGCATGGTGACGAAAAGACTCCTGACCGCAATCGCCGTCCTGACCCTGGTGGCCGCGCCAATCGCCGCGCCCGCCCAGACCAAGCCCGCCCCCAAGGCCGCCGCGAAAGCTGCGCCCAAGCCCGCGCCGAACCCGGCGTCCGGCCGATTCGACGCCCGCGACCCTGCGGGCCTGGTGGACGTGCTGGCCGCCATGGACGCCAAGGCCGAAGTCGCCCGCAAGGGCGATGAGGAGGTGCACCTCAGCGTCTCCACGTCGGGCGTGGCGTTCGGCGCTCAGTTCGCTGGGTGCGACGCGAACGGCAAGGCTTGCAAGGCGCTCGCCTTCAACGCCGCCGCCGACAAGCGCTCGGCGACGCTCGCCCAGGTGAACAACTTCAACCAGACGTCGATGCTGTGCCGCGCCTATCAGGACAAGGCCGGCAAGATGAACGTGGTCTACGCGACCCTGCTGGGCGCCGGCGACACCCGCGAGGACATGCGGATGCACATCGGCGCGTGGCAGACCTGCCTGGGCACCTTCGGCCGCTTCCTGCAGGACCCGACGGGCTACCTGGCGGCGGCGCCTTAGCCCTACGCCCCCACCGTCTCCCGGGTGCGGAGCCCGGTCATGCGGTCCATGGCCGCTTCCGCCTCGGCCATGATCCGATTCACGATCTCGCCGGCGGGCAGGATGTCGTGGACGCCGCCGGCCGACTGCCCCATGGCGAAGCAGGAGCGGTCGGGGTCGAGGCCTTCGATCTGGCCGCCGATGCCGCCCATCACGCCGGCCTGGCCGGAGAGCTGGGCCTGCTGCGGGAAGGGCTGGATGTCCTGCGGGCGCGCCTCCCACTCCTCCACCCAGCTGTTCTTCTTCACCCGCATCGGCTTGCCGGAATAGGAGCGGGTGCGGACGGTGTCCTCGTCAACCGCCTCCAGCACCGCCTGCTGATAGAGCCCGCCCGCGTGCGCCTCCTTCGAGGCGATGAAGCGGGTGCCCATCCAGACGCCCTGGGCGCCCAGCGCCAGCGCCGCCGCCATCCCTCGGCCGTCGAAGATGCCGCCGGCGCCGACCACGGGGATCTTCACCGCGTCGACCGCCTGGGCGATCAGCGGCATGGTCCCGACCAGGCCGGTGTGGCCGCCGCCTTCGCCGCCCTGGCAGATGACCGCGTCGCAGCCGGCCTGCTCGGCCTTCACCGCGTGCTTCACCGCTCCGCAGACGACCATCACCTTCAGGCCGGCTTTCTTGAGGCGCTCCATGATCGGCATGGGGATGCCGAGGCCCGCGACGAAGCTGGACGCGCCTTCCTCGATGATCACCTCGACGGACGCGGTCAGCGATTGCGGCGAGGCGGCCAGGAGGTCGACGCCGAACGGCTTGTCGGTGAGGGACTTCACCTTGCGCATCTCGTCGCGGATGAAGTCGGGGCCGCGCCCGGCCATGCCGAGAACGCCATAGCCGCCGGCGTTGGACACCGCCGCCACCAGCTCGGCGTAGGACACCCCGCCCATTCCGGCCAGCATGATGGGCTTCTCGACGCCCAGGAGATCGCAAAGCGGCGTGTGCAGGCCCATGGAAGTTCCTCCTCGTACTCTTGTTGAGAAGGAGCATGGCCGCCCGAACGCCGTCACACAACGGCGCCGCGACGGAACTTTCCCTCCCCTTCATGGGGAGGGTGGACGCGAGCGAAGCGAGCGGACGGGTGGGGGAGTGATGGTTCTGCAGGGCGCGAGCCGGCTGACGCCAAACCGGCCCGGGACTCCCCCACCCCGGTCGGCTTCGCCGACTCGACCCTCCCCATGAAGGGGAGGGAAGGGAGCTTACTCCGCCGCCAGGGCCTCCGCCTGCCGGAGGTCCACCGAGACCAGCTGTGACACCCCCCGCTCGGCCATGGTGACGCCGAACAGGCGGTCCATGCGGGCCATGGTCACCGGGTTGTGGGTGATGGCCACGAACCGGGTCTGGGTGCGGCTGCGCATCTCGTCGAGTAGGTTGCAGAAGCGGTCGACGTTGGAGTCGTCGAGGGGGGCGTCCACCTCATCGAGCACGCAGATGGGCGCCGGCTGGGCGAGAAAGACGGCGAAGATCAGCGCCATGGCGGTCAGCGCCTGCTCGCCGCCGCTCATCAGGCTCATGGTCGAGAGCCGCTTGCCGGGCGGGCAGGCGTAGATTTCCAGGCCGGCTTCGAGGGGATCGTCGGACTCCACCAGCCGCAGCTCGGCCTGACCCCCCTGGAACAGGGCCGAGAACAGCGCCTTGAAGTGCTCGTTGATGACCTCGAACGCGGCCAGCAGCCGCTCGCGGCCTTCGCCGTTCAGCTCGTCGATGCCCTGGCGCAGGCGGGCGATGGCGCCCGTCAGGTCGCTGCGCTCGGCGTGCATGGTCTCGATGCGGGTTGCGAGCTCTTCAGCCTCTTCCTCGGCGCGCAGGTTGACGGGCCCGATCGCCTCGCGCTGGCGCTCCAGGTTGAAGAGATGACTCTCCATGCCACTGGCGTCGGTCGGAATGGCGACGGCGTCTTCGGACAGCTTCTGGGCCAGCGCCTCGGGCTCGAGGCCGGAGGTCTCGCGCAGCTGGCCGTCGACCTCGGTGAGCCGCTCCTGGGCCGCTTCCAGCCGGGCGGTGAGGGAAGCCCTGCGCTCGCGCGCTTCCGATGCGGCGGTCTCGGCGGCGCGGACGGCGCGGTCGGCGTCGGTGCGTTCGGCCTCGGCCGCCTGCAGGGCGTCGCCGGCCTGGGTGCGGCGGGCCTCGGCGGCGGCGAATTCGGCGAGCAGCTTCTCGCGGCGGGCCTCGAGCTTGGCCGGCGCCTCGCTGGAGCTGTCGATCTCGGCCTGGACCTTGGCGCGGGCGGCCAACAGCTCGTCCAGCCGGCAGGTCGCGGCCTTGGCCCGGCGGGCCCAGTCGTCGCGATCCTTGGTCAGGGTCTCCAGGCGGCGCACGCGGAGGGTCTTCTCGCGGACCTCCACCTCGAGGGCCATGCGGGCCTGGGCGGCGGCCTCGCGGGCGGGACCGGCGGCTGCCCGGGCGGCGGCGAGCTCGGCCTTCAGCGCCTCGGAGCCGTCTTCGCCGCCGGCTTCGGCCAGCACGGCGGCGAGGGCGGCTTCCACCTCGGCGAACTCGGCCTCGAACCGGCGGATGACGTCGTCCAGCGAGGCGGCGTGGGCCTCACGCCGGGCCGCCTCCCGGTCCAGCTTATCGACAACCAGCCGGGCGTCGGTCACGGCGCGCTCCGCCTGGGCCGGCTGGCGGCGCAGGGTCTGGAGCTCGGTCTCCAGGCTCTGCAGGCGGGCGGCGGCGGCCTTGGCGGCGTCGGCCTGCGCCTTGGCGGCCGGCTCCAGCGCCTCGATCTGGGCCTCCACCTCGGCGAGGCGGTTCTTCTGTTCCAGCTTCACCGCGGCCGGCTTCTTGGCCTCGGCGCGGACGGTGAAACCGTCCCAGCGCCACAGGTCGCCCTCCTTGGAGACGATCCGGCCGCCCGGCGGCAACGACGACTGGAGGCGGTCTCCGTCGGCCTTGTCCACCAGCGCCGTGAAAGCCAGGCGCGCCGCGAGGGCGGCGGGCGCGTCGACCAGCGGGGCGAGCGGCTGGGCGCCCGCGGGCCAGGCGGGCGCCTTCGCCTCGCGTCCGCCCCAGAAGGCCGGCGCGGCCGCATCGAGGGCGGCGTCGAGATCATCGCCCAGGGCGGCGGCGAGCGCGGCCTCGTAGCCGCGGTCGGGGCGGACCTTCTCCAGGGCGGTGGCGTGGCCGCCCTTGCGCTGGGGCGCGACGAGCTGGGCCAGCGCCCGGGCTTCGGCGGTCAGGCGGCCGAGCTGGTCCTCCAGCTTTCGGGCGGCCTCGCGGGCGGCGTTGGCGTCCTGGCCGGCCTGCTGGCGGGCGGCCTCGGCGGCTTCCAGGGCGGCGCGGGCGGCGGCGAGGTCGGCCTCGGCTTTCGCCAGGGCTTCGCGGGCGGCGAGCAGCTTGGGCTCGTCTTGCGGCGCGAGGGCGGCGCGTTCGCCCTTGGCCTGGTCGAGGGCGCGGCGGGTGCGGGCGACGCGGCCTTGAGCCTCGTCAACCCGGGCGGCGGCGGCCCGGCGGCGGGCCTCTTCGGCGGCGAGCTGGGAGGCGAGGCGTTCCACCGCCGCGTCCGACTCGGCCCGGGCCGCCTCGGCCTCGCGGAGCGCCGCTTCGAGCTCGGGGACCTTCTCCGGCGCGGCGGCGACGGCGGCCTCCACCGTCGACAGGTCGTCGGCCAGGCGGGCGAGGGCGGCCTCGGCGTCGTCGATGATCTGGCTCTCGCGGGCCCGGTCAGCGTCGATGCGGGAAAGCTCGCAGGCGAGGCGCTCACGCTCGGCGGCGACCTGCTCCTCCTCGCGCTCCAGCCGGTCCTTCTCGATGGCCAGGCGGCCGAGCACCGCCGCGGCGACGGCTTCGGCCTCGCGCAGCGGCGCCAGCGCCTGATCGGCGTCGGCGGCTCGCGTGGTGGCGGTCGACGCGGCGCGGGCGGTGGCTTCCACCTCGGTGGCGGCTTCTCGCAGCTCGGCGCCGATGCGCTCCACCGCGCCCTTGGCTTCCGACCAGCGCGCGAAAAGCAGGGCGCCTTGCAGGGCCCGGATCTCGGCGGAGATCTTCTTGTAGCGTTCGGCCTGGCGGGCCTCCCGCCGCAGCTTGCTCAGCGAGGACTCGAGCTCGCCCAGCACGTCCTGCAGCCGGTTGAGGTTGGCCTCGGCCGCCTTCAGGCGCAGCTCCGCCTCGTGCCGGCGCGAGTGCAGGCCGGAGACGCCGGCCGCCTCCTCGAGGATCAGCCGCCGGTTCTGCGGCTTGGCGCCGATCAGCTCGGAGATCTGCCCCTGGCGGACCAGGGCCGGGGAGTTGGAGCCGGTGGAGGCGTCGGCGAACAGCAGCTGGACGTCGCGCGCCCGCACCTCGCGGCCGTTGATCCGGTAGGTGGAGCCCTCGCCGCGGTCGATGCGGCGGACCACCTCGATGACCGGGTGGTCGTTGAACGCCGCCGGCGCCCGCCGGTCAGAATTGTCGATGGTGAGGGCGACCTCGGCGTGGTTGCGCGAGGGCCGATTGCCGCTGCCGGCGAAGATGACTTCGTCCATCCCGCCGGCCCGCATGGCCTTGGCGGAGTTGGCGCCCATCACCCAGCGCAGCGCCTCCAGCAGGTTCGACTTGCCGCAGCCGTTGGGTCCGACAATGCCGGTGACGCCCGGCTCGATGCGGAACTCCGTCGGATCGACGAAGGACTTGAACCCGGAGAGGCGCAGTCGCTGGAAGTGCACTCGGCCCCCTTTGCGCGCCCTACTTCGATGCGGCGGCGATCGCCGCGTCGAGTTCGGCCATGGTCATCGCCCCTTCTTTCGCCTTCTTGCCGTTGATCACGAAGGTCGGGGTGAACTGGATGTTGCCTTCCTTGGCGGACTTCTCGACGCGCGCCTGCAGCGCCTGGAGGGCCTCGCGGTCGCCGACGCACTTCTCGAACTGGTCCTCGGACATGCCGGTAGATTGAGCGACGCGCAGCAGCGAGTCGCGCGGGCCGCTGGTCTGCCACTCCGATTGGCTGTGGAAGACCGCCGAGATGACGTCGAAGTACTTGTCCTTGCCGGCGCAGCGGGCCAGCAGCGACCCGGCGGCGGCCACCGAGGCCGGCGGCGTCAGGAACTCCTTGAAGGTGAAGTGCACCTTGCCGGTGTCGATGTACTTCTTCTTGAACTCGGGGAAGACGTTCTCGTGGAACTCGGCGCAATGCGGGCAGGTGAGCGAGGCGTACTCGACCACCTTCACCGGCGCATTGGGGTTCCCCAGGGTCATGTCGCCGCTGGCGGCCGTCCCGGCTGCGCCGCCGGCGCCGTTGGCTTGGCCGCAGCCGGTCAGGGCGAGTGCGAGAGTGGCGGCGGCGGTGGCGAGCGTGCGACGGGTAAGATGCGGCATGGCGAGGCTCTGCAGTCCTGAATGAATGATTAAAGCGCGATTCTTTGCGCGCGGCCCCATTGGCCAGGTTGCCGCAGGAAAGGCGGTTGCGGGCGCAAGTCAACAGCGGCCCTCTCGGGATCACCCCTTCCGCAGGATGTTCCGTCCGAGCTCTTCGAGCGCCTTCTTGAGCGGGCCGTCGGGCGCATCGGCGAGGCTGTGCTTCAGCTCCGCCTCTTTGGCCGCGTCGAGGGGGGCGGCGCGGCGGTTCTGCGGGCGGGGCGCGGCGGCCGCGGCGGCGACAGGGCGCAGCGGGCCCTGAACGATGCGCAGGCGGCCGATCGCGCCGGTCCCCAGGAACAGGTTCACCCGTGAGACGATCTCGTTCGCCTGGTGCTGGATAAGGGCGGCGGCGGGGCCGTCGACGCGGATCTCCAGGGTCGAGGGCTGGCCTTGCCGGCCTTTGATCACCTTCACCGGCTCGCAGCGGCGGGCGATCTGCTCGCCGACGATCTCGCGCCAGCGAGCCTGCAGCGCCTGCGGCCCCTGTCCGAACTTGGCGTCGAGCGCCTTGAGGGTCGAGCTCAGCATCCGCCCCGCCGGCGGCGGCGGTCGCCGCGCCGGGCGCGTCCGCTTGGTCGCCAGGATCATTATGGCGTCCTGGGTCGAGGGAAGGCTGCGCCGCGACATGGCGTCCATCATAGCGCGAATTGGCCGTCTCAAGGGGAGGGGCTTTCGCCGCACCTTGCGGTGGTGGCGCCCGCGTTCGGCGGAGCGCTAAGAGGAGCCGTGGACGTCGCCGCCCTCCGATCCGGATTGCTCGCCTGGTACGACACTCAGGCCCGTTCGCTGCCGTGGCGCGTGGGGCCGCACGATCGGGCCGCCGGGGTTGCGCCCGACCCGTACCGCGTCTGGCTCTCCGAGGTGATGCTGCAGCAGACGACGACGCCCCACGCCGCGCCCTACTTCCTCGAGTTCACCCGCCGCTGGCCGACGGTCAGCGACCTGGCCGCCGCGCCCGACG
>JAESGR010000685.1_pt1 | contig 17249 bp, 19 predicted proteins | sample 9269771 | NCBI WGS metagenome assembly JAESGR01 (sample SAMN15739572, study PRJNA653492) | algae metagenome | isolation source: Chroococcus sp. CMT-3BRIN-NPC107 and co-occurring heterotrophs from well... | place: USA: Clark Mountains Wilderness, California | collected 2010-04-18
CAGCAGTACACTTAGCGGCTCGAAAGAGGATGATTGAACCATCACCAGATAGCAGGCATTATTTTCCTGAGGAACATAAAAGAATAGAAAGAAGATACCGAAACCACGGTATAGTAATTCAAGTACTATTTTTTAGTTTCTTTGGTGGAATGATACTGGCTATTACTCTGGCTGAAAGGGGACCATCTCCCATAGGTATAGGCGTAATACTTTTATCGGCAATCGGCCTCTTTGTTGTAATGGGCAGAGCCAATGGCCTCTATGAGAGAGATGTGAAAGAGCTTGAGGACAGGACTGCTGAGAAAAACAGAGAAAAAATGCAAAAAGTGCTGGAGGCAGAGAAGATAAATATGGAAAATAACAAAGGAAATATAATTTACAAATCATATGTGGAAAATTCTTTTAATAAATATAATAATAATGTAAATGAAGATTTAAAAAATACCCTAATAACATTAGAAAAAATAGTAATAGCTTCAAAAAATAATGAAGCTTTTCAGTATTTTGAGCTACTCAAAAGAGAAATAGCTTCGGATAATACTAATACTATAGCTGCAAAATCCTACTGGAACAGTATGACATCTGTTCTTCCTCATATAAAGAACTTTACAGATATTGTAACAAATATGAATAAAATATTTAGTATTTAGTAACTTTTGATTTAGATGCTTAGGAGGCCGTCTGATCTCTCGCCGGTCGTGTAGATGCTAGGTGCGGTCTCGTTCGCCAGGATGCGCCCAACCGCCATCGCGGCAGCCACCGCACCATCGATCCGCCCGCGCGAGCGGCGCTTGTGAAGCTTCTCGTTCTCGGCCGCGTCGGTCTCCGCCGCCACGTTGCCGAAGCAGGAGCGCAGCACCGGGTTACCGCCATGCCGGAACCTGCCCGCCAGCAGCGCCGCCTTCAGCTCCTTCACCGGTGCGGCCATCGAGGCAAAACCCTGGCCGAAGGCAGAGACGGTGAAGCCTGCCTCCTGCAGGGCCGTGGTGACCGCCGTACTGTTCCAGCGGTCGATCGCGATCTCCTGGACGCTGTAGTCCGCTGCAAGCTCCTCGATCCAGCCGAGCACGCCGCTGTAGTCGACCACGTTGCCGGGGGTCAGGCGCAGGTGCCCGGCCTCGGCCCAACGCAGATAGTCCGCCTGATCCTGTTCGGCTTTGCGGGCGATGTTGGCTTTCGGCAGGAAGAACATCGGCAGGACGTCGTAGCGTCGGACCTCGTCCTCATCCTCAAGCGGGAACACTGCCACTACTGCCGTCAAATCCTCCACCGACGACAAATCGACACCCACCCAGCAGGGCTGCCCCAGCAGCTCGGCAGCGGGCCGCATGGGCTCGGCTTGGTCATACACGGCCAGATCCACCCACGGCTCAGCCGCGCCATCCGTCCAGATGTTCAAGTGGAAGCGCTTGAAGCTGGAGATCTCCGCCGGGAAGTGCGCGATCCGCTTGGCCTTGGTGCGCAGCTCCTCGAGCGACAGGAAGCCAGCCTCAATCGCGGGATTGGCCGAACGCCAAGCCTGCTCGTCCTTCCAATCCGCTGCCGGATCGGCCGCAAAGATGATCGGCGCGAAGGTCGGATCCTCGATCTCACCTGAGGCTACCTTGTGGCTGTACTGCCAGAGATCGCTCGCCAGCGTGCCCTGGCCCTCACCGGCGGTGGAGATCACGATGGTGAGGGGATTGGTGCGCTTGACCATGCTGTCGGTCACCACGCCGAACAGCTTCCTCGCTTCCGCTGCCGGCCAGGCATGCACCTCATCGGCCAGGAAGAAGCTCACGTTCAGGCCGTGCTTGGAGTAGGCCTCCGTGCTGATCGCCGACATCTTCCCCTGCGTGCCCGGATGCAGCAGGATCTTCCTGCTCTCGATCGGCCGCACCCGCTTGGACAGGACCTGGTCCTGCTGGACGAACTGGTGCGCGGAGTTGAAGGCGATGCCGGCATTCTCGCGATCGGCTGCGGCCATGACGATCTGGCCGCCCGGCTCAGCTTCCGGGCCGAGAAAATGCGCCAGCGCCAGGGCGGAGGCCAAGGTCGTCTTGGCGTTGCCCCTGGGTATCCAGATGCAGGCCATGCGGACCTGCCGGCCGCCGTTCTCCGTCGTCGGGCCGTAGATCCGGCGGATGATGGCGCTCTGCCAGTCGTGCAGGTGGAAGGCTTGGCCGGCGTGGCTGCCTTCCCATAAGTGAAGTCGGTTCACAAACCGGCAGATGCGGCCAGCTCTGCCGGAAGGATCGGGGTAGAGCGCCGGATCAGGCGAGAAGATCGTCCGCCCACTCATCGGTCTTGCTCTCTTCCTTGGTCTTGGTAGCGCGCCGGTGCGGCATGAAGCCGAGTTCGGCCGCCAGTAGCCGTGCCTCGCGCATGGCGGCCGACTGCATCTTGAACGCGGGGTGCGGTTTGGGACCGTCTTCCGTCTCGATCATGCGGCCATCCCGGCCCATGACCTCTTCCAGCTCGCGGACCATGCCGGCCGCGATGCAATAGCTCTCCAGGGTCGCCAGCGTGTCTGGCGTCAACAGCCGGCGGCCGTGGATCTCCGGGGCAGCCCGTCGCCATTCCGCCTTCGCCTGTGCCGTGAGCCAAGCAGGGGCAGGCGGGCAACGGCCCTGCAGGAGGCCGCCGTCGATCACCTTGAGCTTTGGCTTGCGGCCCCTCATCGCCGAAATCCCCAGAAGCCGAGAAAATTGCGCGCGAGGTGGCGACAACGGTCCTGTACCCAGGCTGGGAAAGCTTGAGCTATACCCCGTGCCTGAGCCGTGGAATGCATGAGCAGCGGCACCAAGCCGAGCAAGTCAGCGGTCATGGCCAACATTCCGGATCGGATGGCCGAACCCACCATCAGCGCTGGCCGTCTTCCTGCTGTGGCAGGAGGCGCAGACAGCCGACCAGTTGGAGCGGGACCAGAACAGGCTGGTGTCGCCCTTGTGCGGGATGACGTGGTCGACCGTGGTAGCCGGCTTACCGCAAGCGCAGCTTGGATGAGCCGCAAGGAAGCCACGCCGTGCCGCTTCCCACTTGCTGTCGTAGCCACGGGCACGCGCCGAGGGTCGCCTGGCTTCCACGGCAACACGGCGGGCAGCCGTACAAACAGGACAGCCAGCACCAACAAACGGCGGATGGCCGGGCTTGGGGCAGTGCTTGGGCGGGGCCATCGGCATCAGAACGACCAGAGCCGGTAGGAGCGCACCAGGTCGTCGTAGCCAGCCGTCATACCGGCTTGGCATTCACGACCGTCGTACATCGAGCTCACATGCGCGAGGATCGCCTGTCGCAACCGCTCGGGCACCACAGACCAGCCGGCGACGAACTCGACCTGGACAGCGCCATCGCCGTAGCGGGCACGCGGCCAGCTAGTACCGCGCAAGGGGCGGATCTTGGCAGCAATGTGTCCACCCAGGCCGGTGACCTCATAGGCATCGGGGCTCAGCACCCACTCGATGCCGGTTGCGTCGAGGTAGCTGATCGACGTGACAGCCTGGCAGGGTGGCATCGGCACGCTGATCATCGGCGGAAAGCGATCGAGGGTGAGCCGCCAGGTCTGGGTCATCAGGGCCCGACCGAGCAGGCCCTCAGGTCCATCCAGGGCGGCGGTGGCCGCACCGATCATCGCCGCAATCCCGGCATCCTCGTCGTCATGGGTGACGCGGCAGAAGTCCTTGGCCTCCTGAACTGTCACTGGCAGTGATACCGGAGGCGTGACCAGGGTCAGCATGGATGGCGCCTCAGGTGCGAGACCGGCCCGAAGGCCGGACCCATCAGGCCACGGGGCGGTTGCGAGCATAGCCCTTCACCAACACGGCGCTGGCCGCAATCGAGGTGCCGCTGTTCTTGGTGAGCACTGCCCGCAGATAGCGGCGGTGTCCCCAGTAGCCGACCTTTGCCACGGAGTTGGCGGTGAGGCTGGCCGGCAGACTGCCGATCAGGGCATCGGCCGCCACGTCGGTGAAGTCGCCGGCGGTCGTGGTGTCCGAGTGCTGGAGCTTGGCGGTGAAGTCACCGGCTCCGGCGATGGCACCGGTGTTGACCACCAGCGTGGCCGAGCCGAAGTCGAGCAGATCGACGGAGTCGGATGTCGTGGTGGCAGAGAGGACGGCGGGTGCCACCATGGGCACCACGCCAAGGTTGTGGACGAGGTCACGCATCATTTGGCTCCTTAGCTCGCAGCGATCTTCAGCTTGCGGATGGCTTCCGGCATCACGACGGCACCACCGACCCGACGGCGGGCGTGGAAGCGGACCAGGGACCGGGTAGCCATCGTGTAGGGATCACGCAGGATCGACAGGACCGGCTTGTCGTAGATCCGGTAGGCCGTACCGAAGTCGCCGAACGCGATCGGGAAGGCACCTGCTCCGATGTCAGGCATGTCCACCGCTTCGATCACCGGGCGGCCCAACAGGGTCTCCGGCTGACCAAGCTGGAGGCTCGGCTGCCAGAGGAAGGCGCCGCTGGTGTCGGTGAACCTGCGGACCGCGGCGAGCGTGTGTCCGTTCATCAGCCAGGAGCCGCGCAGCCTGTAGTAGCTCGGCATGCTGTACATCAGCGTGACCAGGCTGGAGACGGTGATCTCCGTGGCATGGCCGCTCACGACGAAGTCGATGGCCGGATCCGTCAGGATGCCGTGCGGCTTCTTGAAACCGTCGCCCAGGACGAACGCTTCACCTTCCAGCCGGCCGAACTCCTCGGCCAGGTCGGACGCGACCTCGTTCTCGACGTTGATCGCGGCGTCCTCGAGGAGGCGCATGCTCACGTCGACGAAGCAGGCCGCCTCATGGACCTCGACCTCGGTCTGGCCGTAAGTCATCCCGGTTTCCTGGTGCAGCTCGGTCTCGCCAACCCAGCGCGCCGTCGGTGTGGTCAGGCGCTTGGGCAGGATCACGGAACCGGCCGACGTCGTGCCGACGCGGGCCGCCTGCCTGATCGGCGAGAACTCGACGATCTGCTTCAGGACGTCGTTCGAGAACTCCGGCGGGGCCAGATAGCCGCCACGGGCGTCGTCGCTGACGACCAGGCTGCGGGCTTCCTCGGCCTGCATCCGCTCCGGGCCATGGCGCAAAAAGCCACCGAAAGCGCGGCGCTGCAGGTCGCCCTGGTCTTCGCGGCGCTCGCTGCCACCGCCGGGCCGCTGGGTGCGGACATCGATCTGGTCGAGCCGGTCAGTGATCGACTTCAGCTCGTTGCTGAGCCGGGCATCCAGTGCTGTGCGGTGGCCGTCGACGGCGCTGCGCAATTCGTTGACCGCCTGCACGGCAGGATCGAGGGTGTCATCGGCCTCGCTGCGGGTTTCAAGGGAGACGTCCATCAGTAGGTCCTCTTGATGGCGATGACGGCACGACGGGCCGCCTGGACGAACGCCGACGTGGCGATCGAGTGGGTTGCGTTGCGGATCTGCGTGACACGGGCATTGGATGCCGCTGGCAGGGTCACCAGGCTGACCTCGACCAGGTCGATGGCAGTCAGCACCCGGCCACCATTCGGGCCGCGCTCGGACGCTACTGCTCGAAAGCCGATCGACAGGCCGTTGACGGCGCCAGCCTTGAGCAGGGCCAGGGCTTCCGCACCCTTGGCCGTCTCCGTCACCAGCTTGCCGGTAGCCTTCAGGCCGCGGGCATCCTCGACCAGCTCCGTCCACACGCCGATCGGCTGGTCCGGGTTGTGGTTCCAGAACATCGCCGGGCCACCGGTGGCCGAGCGCTTGGCCAGCGACTTCCGGAAGGCGCCGGGCTTGATCGTGTCGCCGAAGCTATCCGGCTCGCCGAACACGCTGGCATAGCCGGAGAAGGTGCCGGTCTCATCGGTGGCGAACCGGACCTCGGATGCGGCGAGGGTCTTGGTCTCACGCGCCATTGGCAGGCTCCGTCGATGCAGCAGGGGTGGAGGCTTCTGCCTGTCCGGCCTGTCGGATCAGCTCGTCGCCACCGTCGATCGGCGGGCGGTTGTCGAGCGCGCGGACCTCGTTCGGGGTGAGCCAGGATCCGCCGGTGGCTTGCCGGTAGGCGCTGAAGCGGCCGGCGAGGTCGCCACGGAGCAGGTCGTCAAAGATGAATTCTAGGAAGTATTCCTGCCGCTCCTCACGGCTGAGCAACACTCGCTCTAGGGCTACCTGCCAAGCCTCAGCCCAAGGCATCAGACAAGTTTGTACAAACTGTCTTTGTAATTCCTCAACGTTTCTCCACGTGGCGCGCTCTAGATCGCCAACAAGTGTTCCAGGTACCTTATAGCCTCGGGCGATCTCTTGCATGACCAGCCGTCGCAGTTCCATGAACTGGCTGTCCGTGCTGCTGAACTGCAAGGCCTCGAAGTCCAGGCCATCTTCCAAGACCAACGTTCGACCGGAATTGGCGCCGCCAGATTGTGCGGCATTGAACGACTCTCGCAGGCGCTTGATGACTTCTGGTCCCAGTGGCTTGCCGGTCTTCAAGACGCCGGACGGCCGGGCACCATTCGCAAACAGCCGGCTCTGGTGCTCGGCCATGATGATATCGACGCCGATCACCTCACGAAGATGATGGGTCAGGCAAACCACTCGGTTGCCGATCGAGCCAGGCGTGGCCACGCGCAAGACGTTGCGCCAGTCCAAGATCCGCTCGACACTGTTCTCGCGGTACCGGAAGCGAGGCTCCGGGCCGGTCAGATCCTGGGTCACGTCCCTGGGGTCGAGATGGTGCAACTCACGCGGCGTCGGGCCGGTGCGGATCACCTGGGCATACCCAACGCCGAACAGCAGGCTATCCAGTTGCAGAGCGGTCTTGCCCTCGACGGCACCCGTCCAAGGGTTCCAATCGCCAGCCAACAGCGCCGCTGCCGGATGGGTGGTGTCCCTTTCGCGAGTTCCATCCGGGCGTCGGCGGAACAAATGCACTGGCAGCGAGCCAATGCCTTCAGAGATCGCTCGCACAGCCGCCAATGTCGTCGGGCTGCGCAATGCATTCTCGGCCGAGACACTGACACCAGCGGCCGTAGGCGTGGCACCAAACAGCGCCAGCATCTCCGGCGAAGAACTCGCCAAGTCGTAGCGCTTCTCGATCCCCAAGAAATGCTTCAGCCGCTCAAACATGCACAGCCCGAGTAGTTCCAGTGGACACTACGCAGGTTAAGCCTGATCAAGTCAAACAGGAACGGCTAGGCTGAGAAAACTAGATGTTCTGGAATATTCCGGCGTGTTCCCGGATTGACTTCTAGACGCCGGCACTTATCGTCTTAAGAATGTTCACTATTCCTGACTGGCAGATGAAGTTTTGGCCTCAGAGCTGGGTTTCTTCTCAATGTCTTGAGCAAAAGCAATGATCGCGATCAGTGCGGCAACCACGCCAACTACCATGTTGACAGTCTCGTTGCCAATCCAGTGTGTCCAGTCACTTTTTACCCATATCAGGAGGATAGCTCCAAATAGTAAGGATGTAGCAGCTACGATGTAGTGATATGGGATCTCTTCAAGGGGATTGCGTTCCAACAAAAATGTTAGAGCGGCAAAGCCCAGCAAAAATAGTCCCATCAAAGCAGCAAAAATATTGGAACCAGGCCTGCGGTTCGATCTCGGTGCAGTGAAGTTCATATCCTTTCTCCTTTATTCTGAAGAACGATTCGTACTCGTTGGTGCTGCTAAACTACCAGGGTAGTGTAGCCCGCAGTCAGGGGAGGCCTACTTAAAATAGAATGCATATTCCTTGGCTGACAAGCCGCACCGGCAATCCCCTATGTAGCCACCCAAGTTCTCGGCCCATCGTCTCTGACTATCAGCCGGAAGCGCCCGTAGTCACCCGCGATCAACCCCACCAACTCATCGCCGCGCTCCACCAAGCGCTCCAGTGGCTCGTCCTCTCTCAGCCTCTTGCGCGGTGGTTTGGTGATGATTCGCGTCTCGACCGGAATGTCCCGCCAGCCCGAGCGGGTGCGGACCACGATGCGGCGGGTGCTGGGGTTCTGCATCAGGCAGCCTCCTGATCAATCGTGGGAAGGTCTCCATGGAGGCCAACCTCTGCCGGATCATCGGCTAGGGCAGGATCTACCGCCCGCGCCGCATTTCGCATGATCCGGTCGACGTGGAACGGCTCGTGGCAGTGGCCATGCAGGCTGGTGCCATCCCCCAGTGCGATCGCCGGGCTGAACTTCCAATCGATCGGATGCCTGCACCACCGGCAGGTCGTGCCATCCAGCAGCGCGATCAGTTCCGACTTGTGGGCCCGGACCTCGACCAAGGTGACATCGTCGGGTGGAGGGCCATGACCATAAAGCTCCAGTTTACCGGCCTGCACGTGCAATTCGACGCCATCCAGCATGAGCCGGCTCAGAAGATCGAGCGCGGTCATGCCTCGATCCTCCATCCGGAGGCTGGGCTGGACCCCGTGCTGACAGTGGACCCCGGTGCGCCCGTGGTACGGGGTCCAGCTAATCCATTGGTGACCCTCGCTTTTTTAGACGTGGACCCCGTGGACCCTGTTGCCCCCCGGTTTTCGCGAAACTTCTGAGAACGCTCAGCATCGCGAGTGTCCGAAGGGAGTTCGTCGGCTTTAGAAGTTTCAGAATCACGGGGTCCACAGGGTCCACGGGGTCCATCTGCTTTTTTTGCAGTGTTTTCAGCTGTTTGGCTGGACCCCGTATCATTGGAGCCACGGGGTCCGCGGGGGCCATCTGTGCTTTCCCTAGGAGCTTCTTCGCCAGCGCCCTCATCGTCGTCCTCGCTGGTCCCCGGCGGCCACCAAGCCCATGGCCGGCTCCGATCGCCCTTCGCATCCTTGGAAAGGCGCTTCTTCAGCCGCACCCATTTCCACCCACGCAGGATCCCCGCGACCCTCTTCTGCACGGTCTGGTCACGCCGCTCGATCGGGATGTGGATCACACTGTCCAGGATGTCGTCGATCAAAACGGGCGCGGTGGCCGCTCGGAGGCGGGTACCGTTCTTATCCACCTGAACCAGCCACTTCTCGATGACCTGCGCCCATGGGTCGAGCACGCGGCGAGCCTCCTGTTCCGCGGCTGCATCAGGCTTCTCCTCATCAGTCAGCCACCATTTTGCCCCAGCCTTGAACTCCACGTCGGCTTCGGCCCAGAGCTGGGCCACGTTGGCACACAACCCATCGAGGTCGATCATCTTGCCGACCTTTACCGGCCAGAACCGGCGGTTGCCGGTTTCATCGTGAAGGTAGGCATCCTGGTTGGTGCTGCCGATGAAGACGCATTGGCGGGGGAAGTCTTCGGCCCTACGCCCATAACTCGGGCGGTAGTGATCGGTGCGGCGGGTCATGAAGGCCTTCGTCCGCTCCAGGTCGTTCTTCCGCATGGCGGACAATTCGCCCAGCTCGATCACCCACTTGCCGCAAAGATCCTGGGCGGAATCCTTTGAGCCAAGATCTGATATTGAGTCGGTGAACCAGCGATCGTTTACTGCCAGAGCGTTGGCGACCGACGACTTTCCGAGATCCTGATCGCCTTCGAGGATCAGCGCATTGTCGACCTTGCAGCCCGGCTCTCGCACTCGGGCCACTCCACCAATCATGAACTTGCGGCCAACCGCCTTTGCGTAGGGAGAGTCCTTGACCTTGAGATATGTGTGCAGCCACGTCGACAACCGCTTGGTCCCATCCCAGACAAGCGTGTCGAGCCAGTCGCGGACCGGGTGAAAGCGGTTCTCGCTCGCGACCAACTGCACGCCGCCAGCAACCGTGGTGGGTTTTACAAAAACCTCGTGGTGCTGCATCGCATCGGCGATACGCAAGTCATCGGCGTCGGTCCACGGCAGCGCTCCAGGATTCGCCGGATGCCACGGCATCCCGTCAGCGATCGGTGCATTCAGCAGCTCGTCGTGACGGATCTTGCCGGAGAACACGGGATCGGTCCGTAGAACAATGGCGACGTTAGCCAAGCAGTCTCGGGGAGCACCTTTCCCCGTAGTCTTCAGCAGGTGCGACCACTTGGTCGGGTCCATGGATGTCCACCAAGCCGGAACCACCTCATCGGCCTGAGGCTCTTTGGCTGCCTTGGCCTCTGCATCGGCCGCCTCTTTCTTCAGCTTCTCCTGCGCAGTACCAACAGTGCGAGGGATGTCATTGTATCGACTTTGCCACCGGCCAGGCTCGTCTCCGTCCCGACGCTCAGGAGGGACGGCATCCATGAACCCACGAAGGGTTTTAACGATCTTCCCGCCGGTCATCCCATCTTGAGCAAGACGCCACGCTAAGGCACGCAGAGGGCCATGGTAGGCGTCACCGGTCAGGATCTGCTTGACGAGGGTATCGGTTGGCTCGGCTTTTTCTTGGTGCTCGCCGGAGTATGCAATCCGAGCCTTTGCTTGACCGCCGGCAGCGTCTCTATGCTGACGATAAGCGTCCTCGAGGCGCTCCAGCGCGTCATCCAGATCGATCTCGGCTTCGGGGTTGCCGCCGATGATGCGGGAAAGCCTGGGGTCGTTCTTGTTCTTGGTGTGCAGGCTGCCCGCCAGGCGCATCGGGTGTGACGGTGGCGCTGCGCTCGGATCGCTGCCGATCAGCTTGGCCATCAGAAGGTTGCAGCGCTTGACCTTGGTGAACCCCTCCACATCCACGGCCGGCTCGCGCAGGCGGTAGACGACGTGAACCTTATCCTGCACCTCGCCGGTGTTGGGATCAGTCCAGGTGCCGCCAGTGGCGACGATCACGGTGGCGGTGCCGAGCAACCCTTGGATCTGCTGGACGCAGTCGGCCGGCCGGGCGTCGCAGTCGATCGCCAGGGCGGGTGCACAGACAAGATCAGCTTCGCCTGCTTTGTCCTTACTTGCGAACAGGGCGATTGGTGGGGCCAACACGATGCCAACTGGCCAGGCGGCGGCGCAGTGCATTTCCCTCGCTGCCACGTTGACCAGCCTGTCCATGCCGGCGTCGGTATTCTCAAACGGCTCGGCCTTGATTTGCGCTGGCGGCCTGTCGGAGTCGTGGTGGAACGCGCGGAAGCTGTAGAACCCGCCGTCCGGCGCGTGCCGGAACACCCGGCCGAAGAACTCCCGTGCTTGCTCGGGATCAGGCTGTAGCGTTTGTTGGCTATGGCCCTCGTTGGGGGCTGACGACCCGATGTGACGCGTGGTATTTGAGAAGTGCCGTTGATCAATCGAGGGGCCGGTCTTTGGCGAGACCGGCCTTTCCTCGTTCAGAACCACGTCCATTAGCGGCGCTCCAGCTTTGACAGGCCCCAATTGTACAGCGGCTCTGTCGGATAATACGGGGTCCGTCCAACCTTCTCGATCGGCGGACCGCCGCCGGTGGAAGCGAGTTTCGCCAGCGTGGCCCTGGCGTACTGGAGGCCTAAAACCTCATCCAAAAACTGGCTGGCCTTATCACGACGGAGGCGGGGCCTGTTGAGATGTGCCGGCAGGCAAGCGGGAAGCTTTCCTCCCGAAGGGGACTGGGCCTTCTCAACCATGGAAAGATCTCCCGCTATTCGTCGTCAGCGGTGCCGACGGTGCCGGCCTCTTCCTCAAGCTCTCGGACTACGCGAGCGCGGATCGGTCCAAGGAACCACTCTTTGATTGAGACGATGAAGGTGCCGCCGATCGTGTTGGCTTCGAGCGGAATGTTTTCACGAAGGTCCCAGATAGAGCGACCGTACGAGTTGATGACGAAAACAACGCGTTCTGCTTCGGGATGCTCGATGAGCAGGCTGCGGAGGCCGCAGGCAATTCCACCAGCTTTCCGAGGGGGTAGACCTTCCTTCAGGAGCTCACTCCAGACTACTAGGATCACGATATCGTTCACGTCGAAGATGCGGGGTGTACCCGACACTGTAGACGGGGCGCAGGGATACAGACCGCCAGCGACCGCCTCGTTGAAGCGCTGCCGGTCCACGCGCGCGATCCTTGTCGCGACAGGGGTGCGGGCTGTTCGGTTCAGGATTGTCATGCTGTGTCCTCCGAAGTCTGAGGACCCAATGTACATGATCTGTTGCAATATACAATGGCAATTGCCAATTTCTAAAACTAACAGCGTTGTACGAAGCCTAACGCGGCCACCAGCGCACCCACCAGGGCCGGCGCAGCTCGGCATTTACTTCCCGTTCGTGGGCCAGGGCATCCCGCACCTCGGCCAGCGCGCTCTCCGCCGCTGCAGCACGCGCTGCCTCGGTAGCATAGCTGGCCATGGCTTCCTTCAGGTCTTCCTGGAGGGCGGTCACCAGGGTGAGCAGATGGCTGGTCGCGACCGCCCCTTGCTCGGTGAGCAGTGCTTGGTCGCTCGGTGGTCGCTCACCCGTCGCCCGGTTAAGCACTTCTTGGAGGTCGCCCTCGGCCACTGTGACCATCGCTTTGCCGTCATTGCCGAGTGAGACCGGCCAGCCACGCCGCCGTGCCCTTGTACGGGCTCCATCGACCGACACGCCCAAGCGCTGGGCCAGCTCAGCATAGGTCAGCCGCAAGGGGCCGGTCGGCGGGATAGTCTCGCTCATGCGGTGGCCAATCCTGCTCGATAGTTGCTCAGGTGAGCGACCGACGGTCGCTCGGGTGAGCGTAGGTGATCGGGCGACCGCTTGGCGAGCGCAGGACGGCCACACCCCTTGCCAGTACAGTCAGCTCGCCATTAACTCTCAGTTATAGAACGAAACAGGAACGAGAAGCCCAGGTACGAGATCACCATGGCGGACCTGCGGCCTTGGGATGTCGTGACCGCTGCCTGTAGCGCCTGCCCCTACTTCTCGACCATGCCGGTCAGCCGGCTCACCGCCAACCGGCCGCCCCACACCCTGCTAATCAACCTCCAGCACCAGCTGGTCTGCACCCGCTGCAAGAACCGAACGAAGAACCGGCTCACGATAACGATAGTGGAGCGGTAGGCAGGAGGCCTACCCGAACGGCCGCCCGAAATACGTCAGCGCCCACATCGCCAGCAGGTACACGCTCAAGAGCGACTGGAGCCCAGCCACCGTTCGCACCCAGCCGGTCGCCTGGAGGGCATACTCCCGGGTCTGCAGCCGGGACAGCCAGGTGCCGACGTTCAGGTCGCGCCAGCCCAAATGGAAGGCCGAGATGGCACTGAACTGCAAGGCAGTGCCGAGCCGCTGCCACCAGCTCCTTGGACGGAGCTGTTCTATCTTGATCTCCTCCTCCCATCCTATCTGCGGCCACTTCGGCGCCAGCCGTCCCTTCGGCCAGATCCGATAGATGCCGCCGTTGCCGCTCCGAGATAAAGGAACAAAGTAGATTAGGGCGAAGACAGCGATGGAGCCGACCAGGATCAGAAGGGCACGACCTGGCTCAAGACCATAAGCAACTGGTATCCTGAAGAACACTGAGCGGAAGCTGCCCTCGATTAGCTTGAGCGGCTCGTCCCAGCGGATCTGGCCCTCACGAGTGAGCAGATGGCGAGTTGTGTTGTGTTCAATGAGATAGATGTCCTCTCGCTCAAGGTCGCGCAGGAAAGCTCCCTGGAGCTTGGCCTGCGTGCGGGTGGCCTCCTGGAGCCGTGCACCCGCCAGGTTGGCCTCCTGGAGGTCAGCACCCCATAAGTCGACCTCCTGGAGGTTAGCTCGCGTTAGATTGGCCTCCTGGAGGTTAGCCTGCGTTAGGTCAGCTTCCCGGAGGTTAGCTCGCTGTAGGTCAGTCTCCTGGAGCTTGGCATACGCCAAGATGGCCTTGTGGAGGTTGGCTTGCGTCAGGTAGGCCCCCTGGAGTTCGGCATACGCCAAGCTGGCTCCCTGGAGGTTAGCCCCCCACAGCCCAGCCCTCTGGAGGTTGGCCCCCCACAGCTCAGCCCTCTGGAGGTTGGCCCCCGACAGGTCGGCCCCCTGGAGTTCGACATACGCCAAGATGGCTCCCTGGAGGTTAGCCCCCCACAGCTCAGCCCTCTGGAGGTTGGCCCGCGTCAGGTCGGCCCCCTGGAGTTCGGCGTCTCTCAGGTTGGTCTCGTGGAGGTCGGCTCCCGACAGGTTGGCGTTGCAGAGGTTCGCTCTACCCGAATTTCCAGAGTCCCCTTTCCTCCATTGCAACCAAAGCTCGTGCATCAGCAGCGCTGTCTGCAGGTACTTCGTTGATGGCTTCCACCTCTCGGGATGCGGACATGGCTCGGGTGCCGGCTCCTGGGCATGGGCACTGCCGATGAGCAGGAGACAGCCGAGAAGGACGCCCGGCAGGCGCCGGGACCATGGACGATGCGGCATGCGCCGGCTCCCTGCAGAGGTTGGTCAGGGCGATGTCGACCGGCTTCGGCGGCCATCACAATGGCTTTCCGCCCAGGAGTCCTGAGCCTCCTCAACCGCTCAACCGGCCGGTGCCGCCAAGTAACAGCTGCCCGTCCGGATCAAGTCGATCCGGCCCTCGCCGAAGTCGCCCGCACCCGGCTGGCCAGCGGGACTATAAAGAGGTGCGCTAGGCACTTCCCAAGCACTTCCACGCCCTTCCGGGTAGGGATTTTATGGAAGATGGAGGTGGGGCCATGTGGACCATACGTCGGTACCACCGACAGTTTGCAAGGGCCTGTTAAGTGACAACCAGCAAGGGAAATGCGTCAACCACTGCGTCAATGATACTTGCTACGACCCGATCGTTCGCAGCCAGCCTTTGCCGTTCTAACCTTTCTGGTCCTTGCATCATGAACTTGATTGAAGGAGAGCTTCACCATATTATTGAGCAAGGCTAGGTCAGGTGCAGAAATGTCAGAAATTGATCTTACGGACGTAATTGTTGCGTTGATCAATGCGCTAATGCCGATTGTGATTGCAGTTGCAGTAGGCATTATCAACGCCAAGATTAAGAACCAACAGATGGCGACTCTGCTAGGGAACGCTGTGCGGAACAGCTTGGGCGCTGTGCAACAACATGCCACCAACAAGCTAATTAGCAACAGAGTTGTAGTGCCCGGCTTTAGTCCAGAAATAAACGCTGGAGTGGATTATGTTCTAAGGCATGCGAAGGAAGCAATTGATCATTATAAAATGGACCATGCAAAAATTGCAGAGAAGATTCAGGTTCAACTAGGACTTGCAGATATAGCCACTAATCTTGCTACGACCGCTTCACCAATTCCAGTCATTGCTGGTCCTCTGGGACCTGTCTCAGAGAATTCTCAAGTTCAAGTATAATTATGAGAACATAGGGCGCATTTAAGGCCCCGTCTGGAAGGCTTCAGATAGCTCTAGGTCATCCGCCGGCAGCATCATCTATCCTTGACCATTGCCGGTTTCGTTGCTGCTTGGGTGAATGAAGATTGGAACGGCTTTCCGACCAGCCGAGAGGTCAATCATGTATTCACTGATGGTGTGCTGCTGATTCTCTCGGAATTGCCACCCTTCCGGAGCATAGCCGCCTTTGAAGATGTCAATCGCTGCGATGTTGAAGCCTAAGGTCGACGCCATAGAATGTAGCAACTTGGCCAACAGTTGTTCCTTGGCCTCCGACCATGCAGCTAGTTCGGTAGAGCGGGTGTTCAAGTGATTTTTGTATTCCTTCCAGGCTGTCTCGACTTGCTTGCACCCATAGAAATCTACTTCAACCAAGTTGAGCGCGTTTACGTGATCCTGCGAGATGCCGACCTTCCTGGTTGCCATTAAGATCCTGAACACAGCGAGCCGCCTAGAATACTTTGCTTCTGTCGCGCTACGCCAAAAAGTAATGGCAACTGCGCCAATCGGCCCTAGCGCCGTCGCCAGTACCACTGCCCAAGTGTCAATATTCATTGTGGTACTCACTAGAGATGCCGAGTGATATGGCTAACTTATGCCGCCGTCATTCCATCACCGGCCGACGGAACTCTGGGTCCGCTTGCATGCAGGCCTGCTCGACCAGCCGCCAGCTATCGCGGTGGTCGAGTTGCCGGACCCGGGCCAGCCGGGCCAACCGCAGGACTTCCGCCTCGCCGATGGTGGCATAGGCCCGCTCCAGCGGAAGCTGCCCTCCCCAGGTGAGCAATAGGCCCACATCGACCCGGCGCAGGGCATCCTCGTCCAGATCGAACTCTGGCCACACCGGTACAGACATGTCTGCCCGTATCGCCTCCCCTACGAAGTCGGCATCCCGCAGGAAACTGGCCAGCCCGACCATCTTGGCACGCCGATCCCGAGCACGATCCATGCAGCGCGCCTGCAACAGCTCGACTGGCAGTCCGGCAGCCAGCTTCGCCTGCCAGTGCTTGTATCCAAGCTTACGTTTTTTACGGCCCTCTGCTGGCCATGCTGCCCACACCTCGTCAAAGGCAGGATCATCCTGACCAAACAGAGTTGGCTCCGGTTGCCCCCCGCTTGGCGGGGGGTTAGGGGGGAGATTCCTGATTTTGTCTCTGTGTTGAGCGGACTCCTGGGGAATCAACGGCTTACGGGAGGACTTCTGCCGGAAGTCTTCCGGAAGTCTTGCCGAACTACTGGCCACTCGACCACACGCGGCCGTCCGCGTCGCCGCCGCCATCCGGGCACGGACCTTCGGCAACTCGTCCTCCGTCTCGCGGGTGCGCAGGTGGTCGTCGTCACCGATCCAGAGCCGCTCGCATGCGATCAGAACAGCCTTCAGCCGTCGCCAAACCCTAATGTCGCGACCTAGGGCACGGGCAACACGGGGATCGTCGTCGATCAGGCAGCCGTTCCGCTCGAAAAGGAGGTCGTTCAGGTCGATCAGGAGCAGCCGCGCCTGGGAAGATAGTTCCTCACGATCGCGCCGGGCCTGGACAAGGTCATGCGGGCGCCAGCGGATCAAAGTATGCGCTTTACGGAGGTAGCCATCGGCTACTTGCGCTTCTTGACCCGGCGTGAAGGCAGCCATAGATTCGGCAACGTCAAGCATCGCTGTTGACTCCAACACGAGCAGCGGTGTTTGCGCCTTGGCTTGGTTGCAGAAGCCATGGCGCATCGATTTAGACGGGCGAGTCCGTGTCCAGCGGCTCGCCCGTTTGCTTTCGCGGTGGAAACTTTGCGCGACAGTCGCGCGACAGTCCAGGGTTGAAGTCGGCTCCTGACATGCGGCAGCAGCGTCGCGTCTACCACCTAAGGTAGAATACGTTTTATAACCTTAGGTAGAGTGCTGAGAGAATTCCAGACACGAGAATAGCCGGCTGGTAATTTTTCTTCTGGATCGTTGATCGTGCGCTAGCAGAAGATGCCCTCAGACATTAAGTACAGATCCACATTGGTAATGGCGCATATACCTGTAATAGGAGGTGCCATGCATCTAGCAGCAGTACACTTAGCGGCTCGAAAGAGGATGATTGAACCATCACCAGATAGCAGGCATTATTTTCCTGAGGAACATAAAAGAATAGAAAGAAGATACCGAAACCACGGTATAGTAATTCAAGTACAAGTTTAGG
>JAESGR010000686.1_pt1 | contig 17238 bp, 15 predicted proteins | sample 9269771 | NCBI WGS metagenome assembly JAESGR01 (sample SAMN15739572, study PRJNA653492) | algae metagenome | isolation source: Chroococcus sp. CMT-3BRIN-NPC107 and co-occurring heterotrophs from well... | place: USA: Clark Mountains Wilderness, California | collected 2010-04-18
ATCGGCAAGAGCCACCACGACGCCCCCATGGCCGAGGTCACCGCCGGGCCGACGCCCGAGTTCTTCTTCGCGCCGACCGAGGTCAGCCGTCGCATCGCCGAGTGGGGTGCGGACGGGTTCCGGCGACGGTCCGCCGAGGCCCTCGAGGAGTTCGTGGCGGGCTCGCACCACTGGCTCGCCGTCGAGCGCAGCAGCGGACCGGCGTCGGCCGCCGCCACGTGGTCCGAGGTGTTCGACGGCGCCGTCGCACCGAGCACGGGCCGGATCGTCTCCCTCCACGAGTGATCCGCTGACGTGGCGTACGACGTCGACCTCGCCGACCGCATCCGGGACGTGCTCGGCGCCGAGCCCGAGCTCACCGAGAAGAAGATGTTCGGCGGCCTCGCCTTCCTCCTGGGCGGCCACCTCGCCGTGGCCGCGAGCGGCCAGGGCGGCCTGCTGGTGCGGGTGGACCCGGCGGTCGCCGACGACCTCCTCGCCTCCACGTCGGCGGAGCCCATGGAGATGCGGGGCCGGCCCATGCCGGGCTGGCTGCGCGTGCCGTCCGTGGAGGTCAGCGACGAGGCCGACCTCGAGCGATGGGTCGCGCTGGCGACGTCGTTCGTGGCCACGCTGCCGCCCAAGCGCTGAGCGAGCACACCTGGCTCGCGCCGTCAGGCCGGCGGGCGCACCCACACCGAGACGTGGGACGTGCTCTCGCCCGTGAACGGCGCACGGTCCCAGCCCGCCCAGCGGTGGCGGAGCTCGAGGCCGGCGAGGCGGGCCATCAGGTCGAGCTCGGAGGGCCACACGTAGCGGAAGGGCGTCCGGTCCTCCCGGATGCCCTGGGCGCCGGCGGAGAAGTGGTGCGAGGTCGCCTGCTGCGCCACCAGGTCGGTGTAGCGGTCATAGCCGACGTAACCCGGCGCGTGGCCGAAGACGTGGGCGTCCTCGCCCGGCGGCAACGACCGCAGCCGAGGCACCCCGACCTCGATCAGGAAGGACCCAGCGGGCTCGAGGTGGGCGGCGGCGTTGGCGAAGCACGCCACCTGCTGGTCCTGGGTCACCAGGTTCCCGATCGTGTTGTAGACGAGGTAGACGAGCCGGAAGGCGCCGTCGATGCGGGACGTCGCCATGTCGCCGATCGTCACCGGGATCCGCTCGGCGCCCGGCTTGGCCCGCAGCTGCTCGACCATGGGCGGCGACAGCTCGATCCCCGTGACCGGGACGCCCCGCTCGGCGAGGGCGAGCGCCACCCGACCGGTCCCGATGGCGAGCTCGAGGGCGGCGCCGTCGCCGGCCAGCTCGGCCAGGAGGTCGACCGTGGGCCCGAGCACCTCGGGGGCGAACCGGTCGGCGGCGTCCTCGTCGTAGCGGTCGGCGACGGCGGCGAAGTGGTCCTCGGTCACGGATGGCACGCTCGCGCCCCGACGCCGGCGGGCCGCAGCGAGTTCCGCCCTGCGGTCCGCCTCGCTCGTCCTGCGGGACCGAACTCGCCCGCCCGCGCCGGGCGGCGCGTGGGACGATGCCGCCGTGGACCCAGGCCCGACCGGCGCAGACCTCCTGAGGGGGCCCCAGCTGCGGCTCCGCCCCCGCACCGACGCCGACCTCGACGCGTGCGGCGCGCTGGGCGAGCGCACCCACGTCGACGACGGCTACCCCGTGCGCCGCCCGCCGAGCATGGCGGCGTTCCTGGAGGCGCCCGGTGCCCTCGGGGCGTGGGTCGCCGAGGTCGACGGCCGCGTCGCCGGCCACGTGGTGCTGGCCGAGACGACGTTCCCCGAGGTGGTCGCCCTCGCCGCCGAGGCCACCGGGCGCCCGTCGGGTTCGCTCGCCGTGGTGGCCCGGCTCCTGGTCGATCCGGCGGCGCGGCGCCTCGGGGTCGGGCGGGCGCTCCTGCGCACGGCGCGCGACGACGCGCTGGCCCGGGCCCGCCAGCCCGTGCTCGAGGTCGCCCTCGAGCTCACCGCCGGCCGCCACCTCTACGAGGCCGAGGGCTGGCGGGACGTCGGGCGGGTCACCGTGTTCCTCGCCGCCGACGACCCGATCGACGAGGCGGTCTTCATCTGGCCGATCGCCCCCTGAGCCATCGAGCCGCCCGGCCCGGTCCTGCTCAGCTCGGCTCGGTGGCCCAGAGCTCCGCCCGCCGCCGGGCGGCTCGCCGGTGGTCCTGGGCTCGGTAGGCCTCGGCCAGCTCCGGGCTGACCGCCGTGAGCGTGACGGTGCGGCCGGTGCGGTCGGGCTGACCGCCGACGCCACCGATCGCAGGCCCCAGGTAGCCGAGCAGCGCCACCAGCACGCCGCCGATCACCACCACCACGCCGAAGCCGCCGAGGTTGCTGGCCACGGCGAGCACGAGCGCCCCGGCGGCCACGCCGGCGAGGCCCAGGGCGAGGACCCCGTTCCACTGCCGCTTCGCAGCACGCCGGGCCTCGAGGGCGCGGCTCGACGCAGGCAGCACGCCGTGGGCCTCGACGAGGAGCACCCGGTCGATCACGACCATGGCCACCCACCCGATGGGACCGAGGAACACGAGCAGGAAGATCCACGGCCCGGCGCTCCTGCGCACGCGGTGGGACACCAGGCCGTCGGCCGGCGCGCCGGAGTAGGCGCAGAGGAGGGGGAAGACCCCGTCCTCGTAGTCGTCCCGCCGCACCACCACCCTCGCCATGGTCCGACCGTACGCCTCCCGTCAAGCTGAACCGCCTGGTCAGCGGCAGAAGACGGCGGACCGGCGTCAGGCGTCGTCGTCGGGGCGGTGCCAGGCGAGGACCAGCGCGTCGCCGATGGCGAGGCGGAGCTCCGGTCGGTCGTCCTGGGGGCGGAGCCCGACGGCGAGGTCGGCGGCGAGCTCCTCGGTGCCGTGGTCCAACTCGTCCGGGCAGTTGGTCGCCGCCCACTCCACGAAGCTCGTCTGGCGGCGGACGTCGGCGTCGAGCAGGAGCTCGGGCCGCCGGGCGAGGGCGGCGAGCGACCCGTCGACGACGTCGGTGTAGAAGACCGGCCGCTCGACGGCGCCGGGCAGCGCCTCCAGGAGCTCGGCGCGGGTCTGGTGGCCCGCCGCGAAGTGGGCCATCGTCGTCGGGAAGTACCGCTCGACCCCGTGGGCCTCGAGGTGCTCCCGGGCGAAGCCGAGGAAGGCCACGACCCCTCCGGGCCGCACGACGCGCCTCGCCTCGGCCAGGGCGTCGCGCCAGTCGGGCACGTGGTGGAGCATCGAGATCAGCGTGACGGCGTCCACCGAGGCGTCGGCCGCCGGCAGGGCGGCGGCGTCGGCCCGGCACGTGGCCAGGCCCTTGGCGGCCGCCGTCGCCAGCATGTCGGCGCTGCGGTCGACCACCACCGGGCGCCACCCGTCGTCGCCCAGGGCGACGGCGTAGTTGCCAGTGCCCCCGCCGACGTCGAGGAGCCGCCCACCCCCCACCGCGCCCAGCCCGGCGCGCAGCGGGGCCAGCACCGACGGGCTGGCGGCCCGGGTGGCGTCGTAGGTTCGGGCCTGCCGGGCGTACTCGAAGCTCGTCGCCATGGCACGACCGTAGGGCGTGGCGCCGGCGCCCGACCGGCCGGATCGAGGTGCACCGACCGACCACCAGAGGGCCCGGCAGGTGCTTGCGCGCGCATAATCCGCGCGCCGGTCCTCCACACCCCCTAGGGTCCCCTCGTTCACCCGTCCGGGGTCAGCTCGCCGGCTCGCACACCGAGCACGGGGCCCGGACCGGGTGGCTCCCCACGAACACCCGGCGGTCGGTGGCACGGCGGCCGGGGACACCGCCCGGTTCGAACGAGGTCACCCCCATGAGCAGCCAGCCCACGCCCGAGGCCGCGGACGCATCCCCCGACGTCCACCTCGCCGAGGTCCCCGACGCCGAGCCGGCGCCGCCGAACCCGTGGGTCAGCGGCCGCCCGGCCGACCTGCTCCCGGGCCACCGGCTCGTGACCATCACCGGCGGCGACCTCTGGATGGAGGCCGAGGCCTTCGTCTACGAGATGTACGTGAAGATCGGCTACACCGAGCCGTCGCCACGCCACCAGGTCGAGGAGCTCGCCCGCTGGTCGGACCGCTCTCGGTTCCACGCCGTGCTCGACGAGCACGACTCCGTCATCGGCACGATCCGCACCATCTTCGGGAGCTACGCCGAGCTCCCGGTCAGCCAGTTCGAGCGCACCGACCACCACGACCCCGACCCGGTCTGCGAGTTCTCCTCGCTGGTGGTCGACCCGACCCAGCGGAGCACGGGCGTGATCGAGCACCTGTACCGGGCCGGCTGGCTCGACGCCTGGCGCTCGGGGTCCAACGCCGTCGTGGCGCTCATCGACGACTGGCTGTTCCAGGCGTTCCGCGACACCTACCGCCTCCCCTTCCGGAAGATCGGCATCAGCCAGCACTACATGGGCAGCGACCCCGTGCCGGTGGCCATGCCGCTCCAGGGCGCCGACTACCACGACCTCGCCGCCGAGAACCCGCAGTTCTGGGCGTGGACCCTGGAGGCCCTGACCGCCGAGGAGGTCCGGGACTGGCGGCTGCCGATCGTGCTGCTCGACCAGCCCGACGACTCACCGGGCCAGGCCGTCGTGCAGGTCGAGGTCCCCGACGGTCAGGCCGCCGGCGCCGGTCCCGCCGGCTCCTGACCACCCACCGACGGCCGAGCGCCCGGCCCGTCGCCCGAGGTCCGCTCGCCGTGGCCGCGCAGGTCGAGGAGGTCGTCGGCGTCGGCCGCGACCTCGGCCCGCTCGACGCGCACCCGACGACGGATCTGGTGGACCGCGTTGGCGCCGAGGCAGACGACGAACAGCCCGGTGGCGACGTAGACGACCGTCGGGAACTCGCCGTCGCGGCCGGCCCAGGCGATCCAGAGGTAGGGCGCCAGGAAGCAGCCCGAGGCCAGCGCGCCCCAGCGAGCCGCGGCCTGGGTGTCCCGGTCGACCAGACTGGTGACGAGCCGGGCGGTGCCCACCGCGTAGGGCACCGCGGTCCCGAGATCGAGCAGGCCGAAGACCACCACCGTGAACCGGCTCTCCTCAGCGAGTGCCGAGTAGGCGAGAGCGAACCGGATGACCACGAACACGACGACGCCCACCACCCAGGACGCCTCGAGCGTGCGGCGTCGCCTGGAGCGCGCGGGCTTCGCTGGTGGTGCGGGCGGGTCGTCCACGACGTTTGGCCTCGCTCTTCCGTGCCGTATCCGGGTTCGGATCCCCCGGGTGCCGTGAACGCTACTCCACGAGGATGCCCGATCACCGAGTGTGACCGGTTCACTGACCGTGGCGTCAGTGTGACCCCGGAACGCTCCAGTCCGGCGTCCTCCGGCCGATGGACGCACCTGTGAAGCAGCGCGGCTGGCTCATCTACCTCATCGTCGGGCTGGCCGCCTCGTTCGTCGCGGGCCTGACCGGGTCGGCGTCGATCATCGGCATCGTCACCCAGGTCGCCGGGTGGTCGTCGGTGGCCATCGGCCTGTCCGTGGCCCGCCGCAGCCAGAAGGACTCGAGCCGCCCCTGGGTGCTGTTCGCGCTCGCCGCGTCGGCCTTCCTCGTCGCCGGCGTCGTCCGCAGCGCCCACGGCGTCGTGGTCGGGGTCGACCGGCCCTTCCCGTCACCGGCCGACGTGATCGCCCTCTCGGGCCACGTGCTCCTCATCATCGGCGGCACGCTCCTCGGCCACCTCCGGTCGCCGGACCGCGACCGCGCCGCCATCATCGACGGGGCGATCATCGCCGGCGCCCTCCAGACCATGGTGTGGGCGTGGCTGCTCTGGCCGTACATGAACGACGGCAGCATCCGCCTGGCCGAGCGCAGCATCAACGGCGTCTATGCGGCGATGACCATGGTGGTGCTGGCCACGATCGGGCGCCTCGCCGTCGGCCCCGGGGCCCGGACCCTCAGCTACCGCTTGCTCGCCGGCGCCGTCATCACCATCTTCCTGCAGGACGTGCTCGTCACCGTCGACACCGTCGGCGGGCCCGACGCGTCCCTCGGGCGCGCCCTGGCCCCGCCGATCTTCGTGCTCTTCGGCGCCGCCGCCCTCCACCCGGCCAGGATGCGCATCGCCGAGGCGCCCGCCCGCCTCGAGGTCCGCCTCACCTGGCGGCGGGTCAGCGTCCTCATCGCGTCGCTGCTCATCAACCCCGTCATCATCGGGGTGCAGCTCCTCCTGGGGCAGGACCCGACCCTCGTCGTCGCCGTCATCAGCACCGTGCTGCTCACCCTGCTCGTGCTGGCCCGGTTCGCCCTCCTCGCCCGGGCCCAGGAGCGGGCGGTCGAGGTGCAGCGCATCCAGCGGGAGGCGAACGGCGAGCTGGCCGCGGCGTCGAGCCGCCACGCCATGCACCGCGCCGGGCTGCGCGCCGCCATGCGCCTGGCCGACGACCCCGACGCCCGGGTGGCGCTGGCCCAGGTGGTCGACCGCTCCTTGCGGGTCATCGACGCCACCGGCGCCGAGGCCGAGGCCGCCGTCGGCACGAGCATCGCCATGGAGCACCTCCCGCGCGCCGTCGTGGACGGCCTGACCACGCTCGAGCCGTCCGTGGTGGACGCCACCACCCCGATCGACCTCGGCCCGTCGTCCGGAGCAGCGTCCCGGAGCGTCAGCCTCCTCGTCGCCCCCCTCTCGTCGCAGAACGAGCTCAGCGGGGCCATGGTCGTCACCACCCGCCGCCCGATCCCCGCCACGCTCCGGCAGAGCATCGAGACCCTCGCCTCCACCGTGTCGCTCGCGCTCGAGAGCGCCACCCTCACCGAGAACCTCCTCCGCCGCCGCAGCGAGCGCCGGTTCCGGGCCCTGGTCGAGAACTCGTCGGACATCGTGCTCGTGGTGAACGACGAGCGGCAGATCACCTTCGCCAGCCCGGCCGCGCACCGCCTGCTCGGCATCCGCGAGAAGGCGCTGATGGGCAGCCACCCGGCCCGGTGGGTGCACCCCGACGACTGGCCCGCCCTCGCCGCGGTGCTCGACGGCGGCGGCGCCACCGAGGACACCGAGATCGGCGAGCTCGAGGTGCGCTTCCGCCACGTCGACGGCAGCCACCGCTGGTTCGAGATCCGCACCAAGGACCTGCACCACGACCCCGAGATCGAGGGCCTGGTGGTCACGGCCCGGGAGATCACCGACCGCAAGGCCACCGAGCAGCAGCTGGCCGCCAGCGAGGCCCGGTTCCGCGCCCTCGTGCAGAACTCCACCGACGTCGTCGCCGTGATCGACGAGCGGGGCGAGTACAGCTACGTGAGCCCGGCGGTCTCGGAGATGCTCGGCTACCTCCCCGAGGAGCTCGAGGGCACCCGGGGCGTCGCCCTCCTCGCCCCCGGGGAGCTCGGCAACTTCCGCGACGCCGCCCCCGAGCTGTCGCAGCCGCAGCTGCCGGAGGAGGAGCTCCAGGTCCGGCGGTTCGAGGCCCAGGTCCGCCACCGCAACGGCGAGCTCCGCACGCTCGACGTCGGCGTGACCGACATGCGCCACGAGCCCGCCGTCAACGGCATCGTGCTGAACGCCCGTGACATCACGGTCCGCAAGGCGCTCGAGCGCGACCTCCGCTACCAGGCGATGCACGACACCCTCACCGGGCTCGCCAACCGCACGATGTTCACCCAGCAGACGGCCACCGCCCTGCGCGTGGCGGCTTCCGACGCCACCTCGGTCGGCGCGCTGTTCATCGACCTCGACGACTTCAAGACCGTCAACGACAGCCTCGGCCACGCCGTCGGTGACGAGCTCCTCCAGGAGGTCGCCAAGCGGCTGATCGCCACGCTCTCCCCTGCCGACCTCGCGGCCCGCCTGGGCGGCGACGAGTTCGCGGTGCTGGTGGTCGACGGCGAGGGCGAGCGCGGCGTGCTCGAGGTCGCCGACCAGGTGATCGACATCGTCGCCCAGCCCTTCACCATCCAGGGCCGCGAGATCCGGGTGACCTGCTCGATCGGCATCGCCCTCGCCACCGAGGAGGCCGACGCCGAGGTCCTGCTGCGCAGCGCGGACGTCGCCATGTACCTGGCCAAGGACCGCGGCAAGAACCGCGCCGCCATGTTCGAGGACCACCTCCACACCAGCGTCTTCGAGCGGCTCGAGCTCAAGGCCGACCTCGTCCGGGCCATCGAGGACGGCCAGCTCCGCTGCCACTACCAGCCGATCGTGTCGCTGCAGACCGGGCGGATCACCGGCGTCGAGGCCCTGGTGCGCTGGGACCACCCGGTGCGGGGCCGGCTCACGCCCGATGCGTTCATCCCGCTGGCCGAGGACACGGGGCTCATCGTGCCGCTCGGCGGTTGGGTGCTCCGCGAGTCCTGCCGCCAGCTCCGGCAGTGGCAGCTGCGCCTGCCCCGCACGTCGTCGCTCACCATCAGCGTCAACCTCTCGGTGCGCCAGCTGGCCCACGAGCACATCATCCGCGACGTGCGCGAGGCCATCGAGGACGCCCAGCTCGACCCCTCGACCCTGACGCTGGAGATCACCGAGACCACCCTCATGCACGACACCGAGGTCACGCGCCACCGCCTGGCCCAGCTGCGCGAGCTCGGCGTCTCGCTGGCCGTGGACGACTTCGGCACCGGCTACTCGTCGCTCCAGTACGTGCAGCGCTTCCCGATCGACATCATCAAGATCGACCGGAGCTTCGTGACGGGCCTCGGCACCAACCCCGGCGACGGCGCCGTCGTGCAGTCGATGATCGAGCTGTCGCAGCGCCTCGGCGTGCACACCGTGGCCGAGGGCATCGACCGGCCCGAGCAGATCGCGATCCTGCAGTCGCTGGGCGCCGACCTCGGCCAGGGCTACCTGTTCTCGAAGCCCGTGCCCGCCGAGCAGATCGACGCGCTGCTCGCGTCGAGCCCGCTCGAGAACCCCAAGTTCCTGCTGCACTGACCGAGGCGCTCGCGCCGGGCCGGGCAAGGGTTTGCCGGCGGTCGGCGAGCGGTCGCAAGCGGTAGCGTCGCTCCTCGTGCCCACCTCTCCCGCCTTCGTCTCCCGGCTGGTGCGCCTGCCGCTGGTCGACGGCGACGGCGGCCCCGTCGGGCGCGTCCAGGACGTCGTCCTGGTGCCGTCCGGCGACGAGCTGCGCGTGCTCGGGTTCGTGGCCCAGTTCCAGCGGCGCCACATCTTCGTGAACGTCGCCAGGGTCAGCGAGATCGACGCCACAGGCGTCCGGCTCCGCGGCGGCACGGTCGACATGCGCTCGTTCCAGCAGCGCCCGGGTGAGCGCCTCGCCGTGCGCGAGCTCCTCGACACCCGCGTCGGCGACGAGTTCCTCACCGACCTCGCCATCGAAGCCGGTCCCGATCAGGCCTTCTGGTACGTCACCAAGGCCGCCCTCGGCCGCCGGGGGCCGCTGCGACGCCGGGCGCCGCACGTGGTGCCGTGGTCGGAGGTCGCGCACCACTTCGCCAGCACGCCCGAGGAGGCCCAGGTCGCCGAGCTGCGCGACCTCCACCCAACCGACGTCGTGTCGCGCCTGCAGTCGCTGCCGCTCGCCCGCCGCCAGCAGGTGATGGCGCTCCTCGCCGACGACCAGGTGGCCGACCTGCTCGAGGAGATGCCCGACGAGGAGGCCGTCCGCCTCATCGAGACGCTCGACCTCGACCGGGCCGCCCACATCCTCGAGGAGATGGAGCCCGACGACGCCGTCGACCTCCTCGCCGACCTCGCCGAGGGCGACCGCACCGAGCTGCTCACGCGCATGCGGCCCGAGGAGAGCACACCCCTCCGCCGGCTCCTCGCCTACGACGAGGACACCGCCGGCGGCCTCATGACCCCCGAGCCGGTGGTGCTGGGCCACACCACCACCGTCGCCGAGGCCCTGGCCCAGATCCGCACGCGCGAGCTGCCCGCCGAGCTGGCCGCCCAGGTCTTCGTCACCCAGCCGCCCACCTCGACGCCCACGGGTCGGTACCTCGGCGTCGTCGGCTTCCAGCGCCTGCTCCGCGAGCCGCCCGCGACCACCCTCGACCACTGCGTCGACGACACCCACGAGCCGGTCTCGCCCGACCTCCCCCTGCGCGAGGTCGCCGAGCGGCTCGCCTCCTACGACCTCCTGGCCGTACCGGTCTGCGACCCCGCCGGCCGCCTCGTCGGCGCCGTCACCGTCGACGACGTCCTCGACCACGTGCTGCCCCAGGGCTGGCGCCGACGGGCGGGTCGACGATGAGGTTCCGCGACCCGCGGCCGCGCCCCGGGCAGGCCCTCCGGTCGACCGCGGTCCGGCGCGACGCCGACCTGTCCCAGCCGCGCCGGCCCGGTGCGTTCGGGCGGGTCTATGACCGCGAGGCCTTCGGTCGCTTCGCCGAGACCATCGCCCGCACGCTCGGCACCGGGCGCTTCCTGGTCATCCAAACCGGCTTCGTGGCCGCGTGGATCGCCCTCAACGTGTCGGCCTGGCGGCTGCAATGGGACCCGTACCCCTTCATCGCGCTCAACCTCGCCTTCTCGACCCAGGCGGCCTACGCCGCGCCGCTGATCCTGCTGGCCCAGAACCGCCAGGACGACCGGGACCGGGCCCAGGCCGAGGTCGACCGCGAGGTGAACGCCCGCACGCAGGCCGACACCGAGTACCTCGCCCGAGAGCTGTCGTCGGTCCGCCTGACGCTCGCCGACGTCGTCACCGCCGACGACCTCCGCCAGGCCGTCGAATCCGTCGGCCAGGCGCTCGGCGAGCTCACGAAGCGCCTCGACGACCTCCTCCCGGCCGCGCCGCCCCAGGGCCCGGCCGACGACGACCCCAGGCGGTAACCACCCCATGCGCCCAGCCACCCCACGCCGCCGGACCTCGCACCGCGCCGCCGCCATCGGCCTCGCCGCCGCCGTCCTGCTGGCGGCGTGCTCGGCCGGCGGTGACGACGACGACGCCACACCGACGACGGCGGCGCCCGAGGCCACCACCACGACCACCGCAGCGCCGAGCAGCACCGAGGCGCCGACGACCACCACCACGACCACGCCCGGCGGCCCCGAGCTCGGGTGGACCGATTGCGACGGCGGCTTCGAGTGCGCCGAGCTCGAGGTGCCGCTCGACCACGACGACCCGTCCGGCGAGACGATCGTCCTCGGGCTGTCGCGCCGCCCGGCCACCGACCCCGAGCGCCGCATCGGCTCGCTGCTCATGAACCCGGGCGGCCCGGGCGGCTCCGCCGTCGAGTTCATCGAGGGCAGCCCGCTGCCCACCGCGCTCACCGAGCGCTTCGACATCGTCGGCTTCGACCCGCGCGGCGTCGGCCGCAGCACCCCGCTCGACTGCCGCACCCACCTGCAGGCCATCTACGACGTCGACCCGACCATGGAGGACGACGCCGACCGGGAGGCCTACGTCGAGACGTCGCAGCGCTTCGTCGACGAGTGCGCCGAACGCCACGCCGACCTCCTCCCCCACCTCGGCACGGTCGACGTCGCCAAGGACATGGACCTCGTGCGGGCGGCGCTCGGCGAGGAGCAGGTCACCTACGTCGGCTACTCGTACGGCACCTCGCTCGGCGAGCAGTACGCCCGGCTCTTCCCCACGCGCGTCCGGGCCATGGTCCTCGACGGCGTCGTGGACCCCGGCCAGAGCGGGCTGCAGGCCGCCGCCGGCCAGGCCGCCGGCTTCACCCGTGCCCTCGACGCGTTCATCGCCCAGTGCGACGAGGACGACTGCGGCCTGGCCGGCCCGGCCGGCGAGGTGATCGACGAGGTCATCGCCGCCGCCGAGGAGGCACCGATCCCGGCGAACCGGGCCGACCGGCCGGCCACGCCCGGTGTGGTGGCCCTCGCCCTGGGCCAGGCGCTCTACAGCGAGACGCTCTGGCCCGAGCTGGCGCGCGCCCTCGACCAGGCGAGCGGCGGCAACGCCAACGGGCTCGTCGCGCTGGCCGACCGCTACCTCCAGCGCCGGCCCGACGGCTCGTACCCGAACGGCTTCGAGATCTACTTCGCGGTGAGCTGCCTGGACTCGGCGTGGCCCAAGGACCCCGACGCCGTGTTCGACACCGCGGAGTACGTCGGCGCGCTGTACCCGCGGGTCGGCGAGGCGCTGGTCAACGACTACGTGCGCTGCGCCCTGTGGCCGGGCGAGCCGCAACCGCTCACGCCGCTGACCGGCGCCGTGCAGGGCCTGCCCCCGATCGTGGTCGTGAGCACCACCGGCGACCCGGCCACGCCCTACGAGTCGGGCGTGAAGGTGGCCGGCGAGGTCCCCGGCGCCGTGCTCGTCACCAACGAGGGCGAGGGCCACACGATCTACGCCCAGGGCAAGGCGTGCATCGACGAGCCGGTCACCGCCTACCTCGTCGACCTCACCGTGCCCGCCGCCGGCCTGCGCTGCTGAGCGCTGCGCCTCAGCCGACCTGGTCGCCGGCCACCAGGCTCTCGAGCGTCAGCTCGGGCTGGTCGGCGGCGAGGCGGTCGAGCCAGTAGGAACTCTCGAAGAGGGCGATGAGCGTGCCGTCGGCCCGACCGAGCACGTCCACCCCGCGCATCGACCGCAGGGCCGCCGCGCTGGCGGCGTCGGTGCGGCGGGCGACCGAGTACGTCGTGGGGCTGAGCTCGACCGGGGCGCCGAACTCGTTCTCCAGGCGGTGCACGGCGACGTCGAACTGCATCGGCCCGACCGCGGCCAGGACCGGGGCCTGGTCGCCGGTGTCGGGGTCGCGCAGCACCTGGACGACGCCCTCCTCGTCGAGCTGGGCGATGCCCTTGCGGAACTGCTTGAAGCGCCCGGTGTCGCGCACGCGGGCCACGGAGAAGTGCTCCGGGGCGAAGCTCGGGATGCGGGGGAACGTCACCGGCTCGCCGAACCACAACGTGTCGCCGACGCGCACGTCGGTGGCGTTGACGAGGCCCACGACGTCGCCCGGGTAGGCGGTGTCCACCGTCTCGCGGTCGGCGCCGTTCACCGAGTGGGCGTACTTGGTGGCGAACGGCTTGCCCGTGTCGGCGTGGGTGACGACCATGCCGCGCTCGAACGTCCCGGAGCACACCCGGAGGAACGCGATGCGGTCCCGGTGCGAACGGTCCATGTTGGCCTGCACCTTGAACGCGAAGCCGCTGAACGGGGCGTCGAGGTCGCGGGGCTTCCCGTCGATGTCGGGGCGTGCGGTGGCCGGCGGGGCCAGGTCGATGACCGCGTCGAGGAGCAGCCGGACCCCGAAGTTGGTGAGCGCGGAGCCGAAGAACGTGGGCGACATCTCGCCGCCCAGGAACAGCTCGTCGTCGTGGTCGAGCCCCATGGTGCCCAGGAGCTCGACCTCGTCCCGCGCGGTGGCCCACGCGTCGCCCTCCTCGACGGCGGCCCGGTCCGGTTCCACCACCTCCTCCGGCGCCTCCGTCGCGCCCCGTGCCGTGCGGGTGAAGCGCACGAAGTGGCCCGAGCGCCGGTCGACCACGCCGCGGAAGTCGCCGGCGATCCCCACCGGCCACGTGACCGGCGCGGCGACGACGCCGATCTTCTGCTCGATCTCGTCGAGGAGCTCGAGGGCGTCGCGGCCCGGGCGGTCCCACTTGTTGATGAAGGTGATGAGCGGCATCTGCCGGGCCTTCACCACCTCGAACAGCTTGAGCGTCTGCGGCTCGATGCCCTTGGCGGCGTCGAGCACCATCACCGCGGCGTCGGCCGCGGCGAGCACCCGGTAGGTGTCCTCCGAGAAGTCGCGGTGGCCCGGCGTGTCGAGCAGGTTGACCACCCGGTCGCGGTACGGGAACTGCAGGACGGTGGAGGTGATGGAGATCCCCCGCTGCTGCTCCATCTCCATCCAGTCCGATGTCGCCGACCGACGGTCGCCGCGCGCCTTCACCGCGCCGGCCCCGCCGCTGAGGGCCCCGCCGTAGAGCAGGAACTTCTCGGTGAGGGTGGTCTTGCCGGCGTCGGGGTGGGAGATGATCGCGAAGGTGCGCCGGCGGGCGGCTTCGGCGGCGGGGGTGGTCACGACGTGCTCCAGGGGGCGGGACGGGGCGGTGCGGCGGCGGCGGTCAGCGGCACGAGGCGCAGCGACCGAGCAGGTCGAGGCGGTGGTGGTCGGGCGCGAACCCGGTGGTGCCGGCCACCGTCTCCATGGCCGTCTCCAGGGAGCGCTCGAGCACGTCCGAGACCGTGAAGTCGGTGACCAGCCCGCAGCTCGTGCAGATCAGGTGGTGGTGGTGGTCCGTGAGGTCCTCGGCGAGCTCGAAGCGGGCGAACTCGTCGCTCCCGGCCACCCGGTGGACCACGCCGCAGGTCTCGAGCACCGCCAGGTTCCGGTAGGCCGAGCTCTGCGCCAGGCCGCCGGCGGCCAGCACCTCCGAGGCGGTCAGCGGGCGGCCGGCCCCGGCGAGCACCTCGACGAGGCTCCGGCGCCGGGCGGTGTAGCGCTGGTCGACCGCTCGCAGGCGCGCGCTGACGGCGAGGTGGAGGTCATCGGCCACGGCCGCACCCTACCGGTGGCGACAGATCGCCCCCTCGCCCGGGTGACGCCGCCGAGGGCCCCGCCGCCTCAGGATCGGCTGGTCGGGGCCGATGGGAACGGGCCCCGGCGCCTGGTACGTGACGGGACCGTAACGCTATCGTCACACGGTCCGCCGGACGCGCACCCCAACGGCCAGCCGGACGCTCGCCGCGACCGCTCGAGGGAGCCCGCCATGACCTGCCACTGCGACCACGACGACCCGGGCCCCGCGCCCGGCCACCGGCGCCTCGGGCGGCGCGCCGTGCTGGCCGGTGGGATGGCCGCCGGGTTGGCCCCGCTCCTCCCCGGCATCGCCGGCGCCCAGGCGCCGACGACCGAGACGGCCGAGGGCTCCGACCCCGTCGCCGGCACCCGGGACTTCGGCTTCCTCCCGCCCCGCCCGGCGTCCGAGGTGCACCAGCGGAACATCATGTTCCCGGTGCTCGCCGACCCGAACCTCGGCGGCGTCAGCTGGACCGACACCTACCTCGCGCCCCGCAGCAGCGGCCGCCTCCACGAGGGCCAGGACCTGATGGGCCGCAAGATGCTCAAGCTGCTGGCGTGCGTCGACGGCACGATCGTCGAGCTCCGCCACCAGTCCGGCGGCAACTCGCTCTACCTCAAGGGCACTGACGGCTACTACTACTGCTACCTCCACGTGAACAACGACCGGCCCGGCACCGACGACGGGTCGAACCTCTTCGCCAACGCCTTCGCCCCCGGCATGGCCATCGGCAAGGCCGTGAAGCGCGGCGACCTGCTCGGCTACCTGGGTGACAGCGGCAACGCCGAGGGCACCGGGGCCCACCTCCACTTCGAGATCCGGCTGCCCAACGCCCGCTGGTACAACGCCGCCGCCTGCAACGCCAAGTACTCCCTGCAGGCCGCGCAGCCGGCCAAGGTCGGCGGCACCACCTCGTACGCGCCGTTCCCCGACGCCCTCGCCTTCACGGTGCAGCAGGCCGACGACCTCCTGGGCGGCGTGCCGTCGTGGGAGTGGCTGTCGCAGAAGCACAGCGCGGTCGAGGGCGGTCGGATCGGCCAGGACGCGTTCATCGAGTCGCTGCTGGCCGACGATGCCGTCATCCGGGCCACCAACCCCGTCATCCGCCTCCACGTGGCGCTCTACGGCTGGATCCCGAGCGCCTCCAGCGTGGCCCTCTGGACGAGGATGGTGCGCGACGGCACGACCGTCGACGCCATGGCCGACCAGTGCGCGGTGGGCAGCACGTTCGTCAACAGGTGGGGCCGACTCGACAACCGCGCCTACGCCCGGCGGGTCCAGGTCAACCTCATCGGGCTCGAGCCCAGCGCGGCCACGCTCGACTCGCTGACCAGCCAGCTGAACCGCGGCATGAGCCGCGGCAAGCTGGCCCGCCAGCAGTGCGAGAGCTCCTACTACCGGATGATCAGCGCCAACCGGGTCCGGGTCATCTCGGTGTACCAGGCCATGGTCAAGCGCTCACCGGACAGCAAGTGGCTGGGCATCTGGGCCGAGCGGGACCGGACCGACGCCGCCGCCATGCGCGCGCTCATCAACGCGCACCGCACGAGCGCGGCCTACGCGGCCCGCTTCCAGTAGCCCCGGACCGGCCCGGCGCCCGCCGGGGGCGGAGGGGGCCACGGGGTGGGCGTGCGAAGATGCGCCCATGTCCACGCCCGTTGATCCCGAGCTGCTCGACACTGCCGTCACCCTCGCCCGGCAGGCCGGCGAGCTCACGCTGCAGTACTTCCGTCGCGACGACCTGGCCATCGATCGCAAGGGCGACGGCACGCCGGTGACGGTGGCCGATCGCGGCGCCGAGCGGCTGATCCGCGAGGAGCTCGAGGCCCGCTACCCCGACGACGGCATCCTCGGCGAGGAGGAGGCCGAGAAGCCGGGGACCTCGGGCCGCCGGTGGATCATCGACCCGATCGACGGCACCAAGGCGTTCACCCACGGCGTGCCGCTCTACACGAACCTCCTCGCCGTCGAGGACGCCGACGGCATCTCGGTCGGGGTCGTCAACGTCCCGGCGCTGGGCGAGACCGTCTACGCGGGGCGCGGCCTCGGGTGCTTCGCCAACGGCGCGCCGTGCCACGTGAACGACCGTGCCGGCCTCGACGACGCCTACCTGACCTCGAGCGGGCTCAGCCCCTGGGACGACGACTGCCTGCTGCGCGCCAAGGCCGCCAAGCTGAACCTCCGGACGTGGGGCGACGGCTACGGCTACGTGCTCGTGGCGACCGGTCGGGTCGAGGCCATGTTCGACCCGCGCGCCGAGCTCTACGACCTGGCGCCGATGCCGGTGATCCTCGAGGAGGCCGGTGGCCGCTTCACCGACCTGGCCGGCCAGGTGACGCCCGGCGGCGGCAGCGGCCTGGCCACCAACGGCCTGATCCACGACGACCTCCTCGCCGTCCTCCGGGGCTGACGCGGCCGGCCGGCGCGCCGTCACGCCTCGGCGGCGTCGGATCCTGCGTCGTCGTCGGTCCCGGGCCACGCATCGGCCAGGTCGCCCCGCGCCCGGGCGACGCGGGAGCGGATGGTCCCCACCGGGCAGCCGCAGACGTCGGCGGCCTCGGCGTAGGAGTACCCGAGGAGCTGGGTGAGAACGAAGGCGCTCCGCCGGTCGGGGTCGAGGCCGGCCAGCAGGTCCTCCAGCTCCACCCGGTGGTCGGCGCGATCGAGCGACCGGTCGACGGCGAGGTCCCGAAGCCGCCCGTCTCGCACGCGCGTGCGGGTCCGGCGGCGGATGGTGTCGATGCAGGTGCGCCGGGCGATGGCGAGCAGCCAGGTGCGGGCCGAGGACTCGCCGCGGAACGAGGCCAGGCCCTTGATCGCCCGCTCGTAGACCTCCTGGGTGAGGTCGTCGGCCGCGCCCCGGTCGACGAGGTGGGCGGCCAGGCGCC
>JAESGR010000687.1_pt1 | contig 17224 bp, 16 predicted proteins | sample 9269771 | NCBI WGS metagenome assembly JAESGR01 (sample SAMN15739572, study PRJNA653492) | algae metagenome | isolation source: Chroococcus sp. CMT-3BRIN-NPC107 and co-occurring heterotrophs from well... | place: USA: Clark Mountains Wilderness, California | collected 2010-04-18
CAGGTCAGTCAGAAGCCGGGCAGCGGCGGCTGCGAACGCCGGAAAGAGGGGAAGCAGCGGCCGGCTGAGATGCACACCTTCGCATAATTCCATTTTCATCGGGTAAAGGTGCAGGTGTATAATAAGACAGGGAGGCAACCTGCTCCCCGCACATTTCCTATCTTTAAATAATACTGGTCACATGGCTATTGAAAAAGACAAAGCGGCGGATTCCGGCTGGCGGTCCCGGCTACACGAGGTGATTTACGAATCCAACACGGCGGCCGGGAAGGCCTTCGATGTTTCCCTGCTGGCCCTCATTGTGATCTCCATCCTGATCGTCATGGCCGACAGTATTGCTCCCTGGAACAAAAAGTACGGCCAGGTATTTTTACAGATCGAATGGGTCATCACCATTCTGTTCACCATTGAATACCTGCTCCGGCTCATCTCTATCAAACGGCCGCTGCTCTATATCTTTTCCTTTCACGGCATCATCGACCTGCTGGCCATCATACCGAGTTACCTCAGTATTTTTTTCGCCGGCGCCCAATCCCTGCTAGTATTCCGGGCCCTGCGCCTCCTGCGCATCTTCCGGATCTTCAAGCTGTCGCATTACCTGTCGGAGATGCGCTTCCTCGGTTCGGCCATCCGGTCTTCGCTGCGCAAGATCGCCATCTTCATGATGATCGTGCTTATGCTGGTGATCATCCTGGGATCGGTAATGTACCTCGTGGAAGGAAGGGAGAACGGTTACTCCTCCATACCCGACAGTATCTACTGGGCCATTGTTACCATCACCACTGTCGGTTACGGCGACATCTCCCCGGTGACCCCGGCCGGGAAATTCATCGCCTCCTTTATCATGCTGATCGGCTATGGCATCATTGCCGTTCCCACGGGGATCATCACCACCGAGATGGCTTCCGTCATGCGCCGGCAGGAACAGCAGCACGAGGTCTGCCCCCGCTGCGGCAAGGAAGGCCACGATGCCGATGCCAACTTCTGCAAGCGCTGCGGGGAAAAACTGTAACCGCGGATTAGCGGGATTTATGATGGATTAACACGATTATGTTCTTACAGGCCAGTGCATCCGTTATAGGGATACAGCAATGCACATTGCACCCATTTGAGCTTTGAATATTGAGTATTGAGTATTGATTCTTTCCGGATCAACTGAACAACCATTCAACTGATCAACTGATCATCGATTCAACTTTTACCGTCCGCCCTCCACCGTAATGCGCTTCACAAACTTCTGTTCTCCACGGGTGTCCACAAAAGCCAGTACGGCACCGCCACCGGCAGCGGGTGTAATGACGGGGTGGCTGGCCTGGCCGGAGTCGGGGGTCAGGTAGGTGCGCTGAAGGCCCTTTCCATCGGCGGTACGCTGCTGCAGCCCGATGCGGTTCGTGAACCGGTTGCCGGTCTTTACCGCCTCATCCCACACAATGAGCAGGCTGCCATCGGCTGCCGTGGTGATCTGGGGGTGCTTGCCAGAAGATGCGATACTGTCTTCGCCCCGGAAGCTGCGGCCGTTGTCGGCAGATTGGGTATAGAACGAACCCCGCTTGCGTCCCCCGGTGTACCAGGCAAAATGCAGCCCTTCTTTTCCTTCCGTCATCGCCGGCCCGGTATGAGGGCAGCCCTTGATGACCCAGTTGTCCGGTGCAATACGGTCCGGCCCGGAAAAGCTGCGGCCCCGGTCTTCCGATACGATGTGCACCATATCGCGGATGCTGTCCTGCAAAATGCCGCGGTACAGCACGTGGATATTGTCCTTGTGGTCGATGAACAGGTCAGTGCGGCAGCACTGGCAGCAGGACTGCGCAATCCGGCGCTCCCCGCTGAACCCGTTGCGCCCCGAGGTCTGTGCCAGGTACAGGGCCGACCCTTCTACAGCAGTATCCTTGCGGTTATCGAGCCAGGTAATGACGGCCTCTCCGCCGGACAGCAGGGCCACATCGAAATAACGCTGGTCAAAACCGGCGGTGTCCTGCACCAGCGGGCGGGCCGCCGACCAGGTGCGTCCCGCATCAAACGACTGGGCATAGTACACCAGGCCCGAATACTTGTTCTTCGGGTTCGGGTTGGCAGTGCCCCACACGGCCAGGATCTCGCCGGAAGGCTTGAACAGCACTTTCGGCAGGTTCTCCGCATGCGGGGAAACATTTCCGCTGGGCGTCACCACCACCGGGGCGCCGAATGTCTGCCCGTTGTCTGCAGACACGGCATAACACAATACGCCGCTGGTATCGGTCAGCTGGCGTACCCAGCTGATCACCGGGTTGCCCTGTGCGTCGCGGGTGGCAAAGGGGCAGGAGCCCGGTATCGTATCCAGCAATACGGCTTCCGAAGCAGTAATGAATACTCCAGCCTGGCGGGACTGCCGGCAGGAGAGTGCCAGCAAGGCTGCGGACAGGATCAGCAAAAGATACTGTTTGTTCATGGTTATTTCTTTTTGGTGCGGTGCGCCAGGTCGAAGGAACATCCAATCACGAGGCTGCGGGGCTCGGCCAGCTGGTAGCTGTATCCGAAAGCACTGCGGGTGGTATTGTTGGAATAATAAGCGTCGGCGGCATTCATCAGGTTCATCCATACTTCGGCGCCGCCCAGGGTGTAACCGGCGCGCAGGTGCAGCACATCGTATCCTTCATAGGTGGCCGTGTTCTGCGGGTCGGCAAAATAGGGGCCTACATGCTGCCACTCGGCACCGATGCGCAGGCCTTTGATATAAGAAGGACGGTACCACACTTCCGTGTTCCCGATCCAGCGCGGCGCATTGTTCATCACGTTGCCGTTGTATTTGGCACCCCGTTCCTCGAACCGGATGAAACGGTGCTCGCTGTACGCGGTGCTCACCCGCAGCGAAAGGTCGCGCAGCGGCTGTACGTTGAGCCCCAGCTCCACTCCTTTGTGCGCCGTCCGGCCGGCATTCTGGTTGGCGAAGGATCCGTCATCCAGCCGCACTGACACGATCTCGTTGGTGCCATCGAGGCGGTACAGGCTCAGGTCGGCCTTCACTTTACCCTGCAGAAGCGACAGCCATCCGCCCACTTCGTAGTTGTAGAATACGGAGGGCTGCAGGTAAGGCACTTTGACCCCGGTATACATTTCAGTTACCTGCGGTGGTACAAAGCCCTCGCTGTAATTGGCGTAGAGTCCGGCCTTCGGTGAGAAGTTATACGTAATCCCCACCTTCGGGCTCAGCCGGCGGAAGGTATTGGCCGTGTCGGCGGAGCCGCTGAAGGCCGATGGCGTCAGGGCATTGTCGAAGCGGTAACGGAACAGGTCGTACCGCAGGGAAAGCACCATACGCAGGCGTTCCGTTGCGTTGAATTCAAAGGAACCGAACGCCGCATAGTTATTGATGCGGGTGGCGTACCGGGTCAGGGTACTGTCGGTGGACTGGTAGCTCACATACTTCCGGGTGTTCGTATCCTTCCGGATGCGGATATAATCGGCAACATAACGGGATGGACTCAGGTCGACGCTGATGCCGCTGACCAGCTGGGCCTTCTTCCCCTTCAGCTTCTGCCGGTGCTGGCCGATGAATGCATAGCTGCGGAAAGCGCTTTCATTTATCTCGCCATGGGCCCGTTCCTTGTCGCCGACAAACACCCCGTTCACCCGGCGGTAATCGTCCTTGATCCGGTAGTTCGGGTTCTGCCCGATGGCGTTGGACCGGTATACCAGCGAGGCGGTCGTTTTGCTGCGCTCATTCCAGTTTTGTGTAAACGTGCTGCGGTAGCGCAGGGCATCCACCCGGCGGTAGGTAAAGGTCTGCGGGTTCATGAATTTGCGGGTGGCGAACATGACGCTGTCCACGCCGCTCGGCATATCGCTGTAATACTTCACCCAGGTAAGCGACTGGGACCAGGCCGCTTTATCGGAGATGCGGTAGTCGGCACGTGCGGTGACCGTGGCCTTGTGAAAATCCGAATACTCCATGAAGGAATTCCGCTTGTCGGCATAATACCCGCTGAGTGCAAAGCCCCACCTGCCTTTGGTAAAGGTGGTCTGTCCGTCCAGGCGCTTATAGCCCAGTGTATTGCCCTGCAGGGAAAGCTTTCCGACCGGGATGGCTGTGGGCGCGAGGGTCAGGAAATTCACCACGCCGCCAATGGCTTCACTGCCATAGAGGGAAGAGGAAGGACCCTTGATCACCTCCATGCTTCTTACCCCGGCGAGGTTCATTTCGAGGAGGGCATTGTGGTTGAACAGGCCGGTGGTACGCACCGGGATTCCGTCCTCCAGGTACAGGAAAAGGCTGCGGGTCGTGATGGGCTGGCGGATGCTCATCTGGTGCTGCTCATTGCCGAGGTTCACCATATTAACGCCGCTGACCTTGTTCAACACCTGGTCGGCCGAAAGAGCTTTGGTTTCATTTATGGTGCGCTGGTTCAATACGGCAATGGCAATTGGGGCTTCGGACCGGCGTACGCCTTCGCCGCGGTTGGCTGTTACTACGATTTCCTGGAGCAGGCCGTGCACCGGGATCAATTCGATAAGGTAGGAGGCAGCGCCGGCCGGCAGGTCGAAAGGGCTGTAGCCGGTGGCGGTGACGGTATGTTTTTTACAGGAAGTGCAGGTCAGGTGGAACCGGCCGGCTACATCTGAAGCACAGCCGCAGGTGCAGCCTTCATCGGTGCAGCGGATGGAGGCGCCGGCAACGGGTTCTTTGGTGGCCTGGTCAATGATGGTTCCTTTCAGCGGGGTTTGGGCAAGCAGGGACTGACTGCTGCTCAGCAGCAGCACCAGCACCACCACCCGGAAATATCGGTACATGGAGGTTGATTTTCAATTTTAGAAGGCAAATACGGGCATCCTGCAGCCGGAGTCAATGCCGGACTGCATGAAAGAGCAAAAACAGGAAGTGAATAGTTCAGATGCGACCGGGCGGATGGAAGGGCGCATAGGCGCGGTCGACAGGCGCCAGGGTGAGGAGTTCGGGCCAGGGACCGGCAGACAGCCATGCCACGGGCACTTCTGTCACCGGTAAGGGATCCTGTATAAAAGAAAAATCGATTCCTTTTGATTGTTGGCCGCCGGTCCCGGAAGGGTCCTTCTGCTCTTCGGCAGCCAGGTTTTTCCGCAGCTGGCATTTGCCGCCGCACTTGAGCTGGGGCCGGCTCTTGTTTTCGCAAAGCACGCGGGCGGCATAGTCCCGGTTCGCCTGCCACCCGGCCACCACCCAGGCGCGGCTGAAGGTTTGGACCAGCAGGCAGAGGAACAATATGACGACTCCGGCGATTTTCACGATAGAACAAAAGTAAAGCGGTACCCGTAAAAGAACCTGACGCAGGTCATCTATTTATATGAGTTCCTGCACACATTGCCGGTGCCGTATGCCACCGATGCCTTGCGCGTACCTGCTCCTGTTCGTATCCGCCGGAAGACCGGAAGTAACCGGCCCGGGCAAGAAGACCTGTCCAACACGTTTACCCGGAAGAACGTTTAATGGCGGTCCGCAGGACTTCCATCCCGTTCATTGCGCAGGCGCACGATACAGTGGCTCAGTCCCCGGAAATTATGGTAGGTGCCTTTCCAGATGTGCGCTTTGTGCGCCGTGCGGCGCCCGGGGTCGTGGTCCAGGCCCTCCTCGTACCAGTCGCCATGTTCATGGTCCATGAGGTAGCGCTGCGTGTACTGCCAGAGGCGCCGGAAGTACCGGTCGTATTTCTTTCGCTCCGAAGGAAAGAGATGGGCAAACAGCTGCAGCGTATTCAGCCCTTCGGCCTGCGACCACCAGTTTTTGCCGTGGCGGATAATGGTCATGCCCGGTTCGTCCCTGAAGTAATACCCGCCGTCGTAGAACCCGCCGCGCTTGCGGTCCCAGCCCGTGGCCAAGGCATGGTCCACCATCCGTTTGGCCACCTCCGTCGTGCGAGCATCCTGCGGCTGCCCCAGGGCCTCCCCTGCCTCCAGCAGGAGGAAAGCGGTTTCCACGTCGTGCCCGAAAGATACATGGTCGATGGCCCGGTGCCGCAGCACCGATTCCCGCGTGGAGTCCCGGAAAGAAACCGGTTTCCAGTCGGCGGTCAGGTAAAGCTGCAGGTATCCCTTCGGCTGCACGATGGTATCGCGGATGAGGTGCAGCATTTCAGCGAGCCGCTCCCGGACCAGTTCATCCTTCCATACGCCGTATAATTCGGTGAAGGCCTCCAGCAGGTGGATGCTCGAATTCTGATCCTTGTAGCCCACCGTCGACGTGCTGGGCGTTGCCGGCGTGCGCCGCGCCGGGGTGCCGTTGGTTTCCAGGTTCTGGAAATAGCCGCCGTACTGCGGGTCATGACTGTTGGCCTCCAACCAGAGGAAGGTCTGCTGCGCCAGCTGCAAGGCGGCACTGTCGCCCGAGGCTTTGAAATAAGCCGCCAGGCCGTATATAGCGAACGCATTGCCATATGCTTCCTTGCCCGTGCTTTTAACCGTTCCGTCACGGGCCACCAGGGTATGAAATCCGCCGTGGACCGAATCCCACATCACATCCCGCAGGAACTGAAAGCCATGGCGGGCCATCGGCACGAAGGCCGGCTCGCGGTAAAACTCCGCCGCTTTCGAAGTGGACCAGATGTGCCGGGCCTGCGTCACGATCATTTTGTCCTGGGCGCCCACCGGTTGAATATCATAAGTGAAGGTGCTGAGGTAACCGCCGTGCACCGAATCGATATTGCGGGGATAGTAACGATCGATCAGGCCCTGGCGGGCGGCCGTTTCCATCTGCTGCAGCAGGACCTTATCCCGCTTCTGGGCCCGGGCTTCAGTGAACAGCAGCAGCAGGAATACAGCACCGCCTAAGGGCAGAAAAAGCTTTCGCACAGACAGGTAAGATTGAGGATCCATGGGGGTTGAATTATTGTGTACTGACCGTGGTATAAGCGCGGGCATCGAGCCGGAAACGGGCCGTCCCGTTGCGAACGGTTACGGCCGGCATTTCCTGTACCGGGCGGTTTTTATCGGTTACCCATACCCGTAACTTTCTGATGCCTGCCGGCAATCCTTCCAGCCGGGCTTCCCGGGCCGCGCCGTTGTTCACCAGGTGAACCGTATAGATGCCCCTCGAAGTATCGCCAAGCGCCGCTACGGAAACGTCGGTGCGGCTGGAGGTGGCCGGCAGTGCCCTGAGATTGGCCGGGGTATTGGCAAGCTGCTTCAGGTTCCAGAACCGCTGCGTGGGCCGCAGCGGACCGTTGTTCCCGAAAATGCCGCCGCCCACCATGGGCGAATAGTCGGCCGTCAGCTGCCACTGCAGGATGGATGCCGGCTGGCAGATATTGATCAGGCGGGTATACAGGTTGATCTCCTCCAGGGCATACGTGGGTTCTTCGAATATGGCCGGGTAGCCCCAGGCCTGCGCATCAATGGAGCCCTCCCCTACCAGCAATGGGCGTTGCAGCTGCGTGGCCGCATCGGCCCATTTTTGCAGGGTCTCTTTATCCCAGCCCCGCCAGGAATGAAAAGAAAGGGCGCCGATGTACGGGTGGGTCCGCGGATCGTTCATGGCCGGGTAGATAAAGGAATAGCTGTTGGCATCGGAGTTGTCGCCGAGCAGCATCTTTGTTTTCAGTCCCCGCGACTCCAGGTAAGCACCCAGCCCCCGGATGAGCTGCGCATGCTCCTCCCCGGTCTGACGGATGTTGATGCCGAGGTCCGACTCGTTGAAAGAAAACAGCGCCGTTTCCACCCCGTATACTTCTTTAAGAGTGGCGAGGTAATCGCCGATGGACCGGTAAATGGCCGGCATCTGCGCTTCGTTCAGCGGGTTGCCCCAGACCCCGTTGGAATCGGGCTGAAAACGCGGGGTGCCCACCACCGCCCAGGCCGGGCCCGACCAGGCCGATACGATCACGGGGATGCCCATCCGGTACAGGCGCTGCGCCATTTCCATGGCGCCTTTAACCGCCGGGTGCAGGCGTCCGGCCCGGGCAGAGTCCATGGGCCGGTCGGCGAGCTGCGGCTGCCAGAAACGCCAGGGCATCTCAACGCGGCTCCAGGCAAGGCGCAGGTTGGCCAGGCTGTAATTGATCACCTGCGGGTCGGTCTTCGGGTTCTGCAGCCGGAAATTACCGCCGAAGCCTTCATACACGCGCCCGGGCTGCGCAGGGTTCATACTCAACCGTACGGGTTGGGTGTCCACGTTCCCGGTGATTTTAAATTCGGCCGTCTTCCGGGCCGGCGTGCCTGCGAGGGGGATATAGAACCGCCAGCCGGTATCGCCGCGGTAGGCATAGCGCCGGAGGGACACTTCGGTGGGTTCCGGAAAGCGGACCTCCAGTTGCTGCGGGGCGGAAACAAACCGCAGCCTGCTGACCGAACACTTGCCTTGGGGTGCGGCGGACAGGGGTGTCGTCTTTCCACCGTCCAGCTGCAGGCCCGCGGATGGAAAAGAGGCCTGGGGGATATCCAGGGTAAAAAACAAGGTACCGGAAGCAGCCGGAGCCCCGGCTTCCACGAGTAAGGAGGCTGCGCCGGTGCCGTTTTCCCATACTTTTTTGGTAAAGGGCACATCATGGATCGTAGTGGTGACCACTTGGGTATCGCCCCGGCGTTCGTAGCGGGGCCGCTGCATTTCCTTGCCGCTGAAAAACTCCCTGCCGTCCTGAACCACGCGCAGCCCGGTTTCGAACGGCATCAGCTGCCCACTGATCCGGATGCCCCGGATATTGCCCCAGGGCGCCAGCTCGGTTTGGGGGGAAGCGGATGCGGCCAGCAGCAGGAGGAACAGGACACGGTACACAGGTCTCAATGATTTCATATTCCCTGACGGTTTTAAAGAAGTACATCCACGGGCTGCAACCCCCTAACCGCGGATGCATGGGATTGACGAGGGTTTTGCACGACCGGAATTTACGGATTTATAGTTGCGCGCAGAAGGAAGGAGGAAGCAGGACGCAGAGAAGCGCCTCCATAGCTCCTTTTCTCCCTAGCTCTGCGCGAAACCCCGCAACAATCTTAATCACACTTCTGTACTTGTAGTACACCTCCAACGCCAAACCCCAAAATACAAACTACAAACCCCAAACCTCCCCTCCGTCAAAAAGTACCGGTAATTCACGCATTTGTACCGGACCCGCCGCCGCCCTTCCGCCTACATTTACTTTATGAAAATGCATACCCTTCGCCATTTCCTTGCCGGGGCCCTGTTGCTGGTCCTGGCCACTTCGTTCCGGCCGGAGCCCCGGTGGACCGCCCTGCTGGACGAGAACCTGTCGCAATGGGAAACCTACCTGAGCTACCGCCACCGGACGGACTATAAGGGACAGCTGCCGAAAGACGAATCGGGCCAGACGCTGGTGCCCATCGGGTATAATAAAAAAGAGCATCCGGAGTTTACCGTCGTCCGGGAAGGAGGCAGTCCCGTGCTGCGGGTCCGCGGCGAAATTTACGGCTGCCTGTTCACCAAACAGGATTACGAGAACTACCACCTGAAGCTGAAGGTAAAATGGGGAAAGCAAAAGAACGATCCGCGTAAAAACAAGCTGAAGGACTCGGGCATCCTGTACCATTCCATCGGGGAAAGTGGTGTGGATTACTGGCGGTCCTGGATGCTGTCGCAGGAATTCCAGATCATGGAAGGCCATATGGGCGATTACTGGAACATTGCCCAGTCGGCCGTGGATATCCGCGCCTACCTGCCCGAAGGCAAAATGAACAGCGTGGCCAGCACCACCCAGCCCTTCCTGCCCTTCGGCTCCGGTGCCGGCGAAGGCTACTGCCTGCGCTCGGAGAACCGCGAAAGTCCCGAAGGCGAATGGACCGAGCTCGAGCTCATCACCATCGGCGACAAAAGCCTGCACATCGTCAACGGCACCGTAGTGATGGTGCTGCGTAATTCGCGGTATGTAAAGGACGGACAATCCATTCCGCTGACAAAAGGAAAGATCCAGCTCCAGAGTGAAGCGGCCGAAGTGTTCTTTAAGGACATCCAGATCCGCCCCCTTACCGAAATGCCCGGCACCTACCGGAACTTATTTGAATAAAGTGTTTTTCTCTCCCCGCCCCATCCGGCCCCTGCCCTGCGGGGGCCATTCGATACCCGGGACACCGGAAGACCCGGGTGGCTGCGGAAGAAAAGAAAACCTGCACTTTTTACTTTGCTGCTTCATTCATCCAACATGATGTTTGTAGCTGGCCGGCCGGTACCTGTTGTGCAGGATGCCCCCGTTAAAAAAAAGGCACTCCGCTCAGGGGTGCCACCTCCACGGCCAGAACCAGCGCCCTTTCCGACAAGGCTTCCAGCTCCACTTCCGGGGCCTGCCAAAGCGCCAGGGCATCACGGGCCTCCAGCAGCCGGTATTGCACTTCAAACGCTCCTTCCAGTACGAATACAAATAGCCCGTGGTCCGGTTGCTTCAGGCGGTGCACCCATTCCTCGCGTCCGCTGAACCGGCCAAACCAGGCCTGTATAACCGGCGGCAGCGCCAGGCCGTTGGCCATGCGCTCCGGCACTACCGGCACCCACGACCGGTCCGTTTCGGAAAGAGGTAACCGGTACACCGTTTCAGAGGGCAGTTCCATCCACGGCAGGTCCCAGTACAACTGCAGGTAATTAACCAGCAGGTCGGGGAAGGCATTGGCACACTGCAGCTGTTCGCCCGGCAAAACCGGAATGAGGGCCGATTGTCCCGCTTCTAGGTCAACCGGGCGGTTCCCGTCCAAGGAATACCGGATGGTTCCGACCGTTGGCAGCAGGAGCACGTAACCCTGGGCCGGTGTTGTCCACGACAGCATGCTCCCTCCGCCCAGGGTGTGGTCGGCAAAGCCTTTCAGCGGGCCGAATCCTTCGCCTTCCGGTCCCGGATAGACCTTACCGGTCCGGTACGTTTCGTTTGATGTACCGGAGCGGAAGGAAGCCGGAAAGATGCGGGCCTGTGCAAAGTCGATCATCGGTATCCGGTTTAAGCGCTGACGGTAATGATGTGGTGGAGCGTATATCCTGCGGCGACGCTTCCGGAAACGGCAGCCAGTTCGCTGGCCAGCGAATCGGCAAAAACGTTATCCCGGGCATTGGAAGTGTCCTGCTTTCCGCGGGTGTAGAAATCAGTGGCCGTCGTGTACACCGTATCGCATACGTCGGTGGGAAAGGCAATCTGCGTAACCAGCAGCGAGCGGCCCGAAGCATCATAAATGTGCACGTGGATATGAGGTGCGCGCCCGGAATACCAGCCGGGGAAAACCGACGTGTAGGTCACCTGTCCTGACGTATCCGTAGTCTGCCGGCCGCGGAGGAAGTGCACGGAGGTCATGTTTGCCTGCTGCATGCCGGTGCCGCCGTATTCGGAATAGTACCCGTCCTTATCGCAATGCCAGATGTCCACGATCGCACCAGCCAGGGGAGCGCAATTGCTGTTCCGGTTGTTGATGGTGATTCGGATCGTGAGGGGCACACCGGTCCGGTCGCTGCGGATATCGCCGGTGACCAGCGAAGAGGGCGACTTGGTGGGGAAAGGGCCTGCGGTTTCCGAAGGGGTGGCCGAACAGGAGCCACCGGTGGTTCCTCCGGCAGCTGTGCCGCCGGTACCGCTATCTGTAACGGTACCGGAAAGATCTTCCCTGGAGCAGGAGGTCAGGGGGGCGATGGCCATCAGGCCCAGCGCGGCCAGCCCGTTTCTTATAAAATGTTTGCGTTCCATACTATCCACTATTTTTTTTCGGTAGTTGTACCCAAAGAAACGCAGGGTGTTCGTCGGTATGCGCTTCCGTACCGGAAGGCTCGACCAACCGGCAGATTTTACCGGCGTTCCGGACCGGATTACCGTTTCCTTAACAACGCACCGGAACAGAGCAAAAAAACCAGTGGCAAATGAGACCGCTTTCCGGGCCGGGACGGTACATTTGTTCCACCCACATGAACAGCGCTCCTTCTTTTTCCGGCCGCACTCCGCACATCGTGGCGCATGCCATGGGCTGGCTGCTGCTCTTCAGCCTCGTGCTGGGCTTCACCACTTCGTTCCGTGCCGACCGGGAAATCGGCGGGCATATCCTGTCTCCGCCCTTTTTCATCTTTGCCTTCATCTACCTGCTGCTGTTTTACGGGAACGCTTATTTCCTGGTTCCGCAGCTGTACCTCAAACGGCAGTACCTGCTCTACTTTCTCATCCTGCTGCTGTTCCTGGCGGTGGTGGCCCTGGTCCGGCCGTTTGAGCTCCTGCTGAGCGGCGGCGGACCACCTCCGGGCCGGGGATCGTTTCCCGGACCGCCCCCTGACGGCATCCGCTTTCCGCGCCCCCGCCCGCCCCGGGGACGACCGACCTGGGACTTTACCTCCATTGTCCTGTTCTTTGCCGTCTGGCTGTCCGGTTCCGCGCTGCAGCTCATCCGCCAGTGGCGCACCTCCGAACAACGCGCCGTAAAGGCCGAATCGGAAAAGGCGCAGGCGGAGCTTTCCTACCTGAAAGCCCAGATACACCCTCATTTCCTGTTCAACACCCTGAACAACATCTATACACTGACCGTAATGAAAAGTGATGCCGCCCCCGAGGCTGTCCTGAAGCTGTCGCACATTATGCGGTATGTCACCGATGAAGCCACCCAGCCCCTGGTACCCTTGGCAGGAGAAGTGGCGCATATCCGGAACTATATCGATCTGCAGCGGCTGCGGCTGCCGGAACAGGAAACGGTCCGGTTCGAGGTGGAAGGCACGCTTGAAGGAAAAGAAATCCCGCCGCTCCTGCTGATGACTTTTATCGAGAACGTGTTCAAATATGGCTGGAGCAACCACGAGCCTTCACCGGTGACCATCCGGCTGCAGGTGCCCGACCGGACACTGGTATTCTTTTGCCAGAACCGGATCTTTGGCTCGGGAGACCGTCGCCAAGGCATCGGCCTCGTCAATGCCCGGAGGCGGCTGGAGCACGTGTACCCGGGCCGCCACCTGCTGCACATCGACGAAGGGAACGGACTGTTTACCGTTCGGCTTACCTTGCATCTATAAACGCCCACCACACATGCCCCTGCGCTGCATCGCCCTAGACGACGAGCCGCTGGCACTGGAACTGATCCGGCGCTACGCTTCCCGTGTGCCGGACCTGGAACTGGCCGAAACCTTCACCGATGCTGTGGCCGCCCGGTCCTACCTGCAGGCCCACCCCGTGGACCTGCTCTTCATCGACATCCAGATGCCCGATATCAACGGACTGGAACTGGTGCGCGGGCTGCCGGAACGGCCGCTGGTCATTTTCACTACAGCTTACCGCAACTATGCCGCCGACAGCTACGAGCTGGATGCGGTGGACTACCTTGTCAAACCCTTTGAAGAAGCCCGCTTTGAGCGCGCGGTGCAGAAAGCGGTGCAGCAAAAGCAGCTGCGGGAAGGCAATACGGACGAGCCGGCCACCCTGTTTGTGCGCTCGGGCTATCAGCTCGTACCCGTGCATCTCGACGAGATCGAGTACATTGAAAGCGTGGAAGATTACCTGAAGATTTACCTGCAGACCGGCCGTCCGGTGATGACGCTGATGACCCTGAAGGCCATGCTCGAGAAGCTGCCGCCGGCTAAATTCCGCCGCATCCACCGCAGCTATATTGTGGCCCTGGCCCGGATCCGTTCGGTGGTCAACCGGAAAGTACGGCTCACCCAGGCGGAGCTCCCGGTAGGCGACAGCTATCTTTCCTTCCTGAAAGAGTGGACCAGAAAGTAACAAGGCCGATACGCCGGTACATTCTGCCCCTCTGCCGATCCGGCAAAATAGAAGTTAAACGGTCCCGTTCCTACTGCATCTATGACCGGTGTACGGGCTGGGGCGGGTAACCCGCAGCCTGCCTGGCCCACTAAAATCAATTTACATTTATGAAGACACATTTTCCAGCGCTTTACCGCGTACTGGCCGGCTCTGCCCTGGGCCTGCTGCTGGCTTCCTGCCAGAAAGACGGGGTTTCGGAAACCAGCACCGCCGCTTCCAGTTCCTCCACCATTGCCGTAGCCGCCAGTGATCCGACGGTGGCCGCAGGTCATTCTTCCGACAGCGTGTACCTGCTGCAGGATTGCGGCCGCAGGGGCCGCCGCGACTCCATTGCGGCAGCCGATCTCCCGGCAACGGCCACTGCGTACCTAACGGACAACTATGCCGGCTATACCTTCCACAAGGCTTTTGCCGTAAAGGACGCCAATGGTACGGTGACCGGCTACGTGGCCGTCATTTATTTCAATGACAAACCCGTAGGCGTGCAGTTCGATGCGGCCGGTGCCTTCCAGCGGGTGCTGGAGCAGCGCGAGAAGGGTGACCTGGACGGCCGGGGCCACCACCACGGCGGACGCTTCGAGCACCGCGACGGCCGGGGCCGCGACTCCATTGCCCTGGATGCGCTGCCGGCTGCCGTGCCGGCCTATTTCACCGCCCATTACCCCACCGACACGCTGGTAAAAGCGTTCCGCAACCGGGACAGCAGCATCGTGGTGCTGTCGAAAAACAACGGGGCTTTTGCTACCGTTTTTACGGCCGACGGCAGCTTTGTCAGCCGCACGCAGCTGCATACGGCCCGGGGTCAGTGGCAGCCGGCAGAGCTGTCGGCCCTGCCCTCGGCTGTAGCCGCCTACCTGGGCGAAACCTACCCGAACTATGTGTTTGAAAAAGCCTTCGTGCGCACCGAAGCGGGCGTGGCCAAAGGATACGTGGTACTCATTGATGCCAGCAACACGAAGTATGCGTTGGAGTTTTCGGCCACCGGAGCGTTCCTCAAAGCCCGGACGATCCGCTGATGAAAAACCCGGCGTCTGTTCCTGCCCGAACAGCGCAACCCTTTCCCCACTTTATGAAAGACAAAGGCCGCACCGTGCGGCCTTTTGTTATCTGCTTGATGGAAATGCATTATTATGGCCGGCCGGTTACCGGTCCTTTTACAGGGCGGCCGCTCCTTCATCGGATACCATGCGCAGGAGCAGGCGGCCGTCGGCAAGACCCAGAACCAGCGCCGGGAATCCAGGCCCGGTACCACCTTCCTCTGTCACCTGCACGATCCGGCCCTGCTGCGGGTACCGAAGTACGTTTTCCGGTACCAGAGCGGCTACATGCTGGTCAAACCAGCGAACCTCCGGGGTGTCTGCAGGCCACCAGGCACCATCGAGGTACCACATATCCTGACTGATATTTTGGATGCTGCCCACGAACCGGCCGTTACAGGTGATGTGATGGATGTCGTTCATTATTTCGTTTTGCTATTCTGAATGCCGGCAAAAACGGTACATGAAAAAAATGAAAGCAACAGAGCACAGCCTATTTACCCATGAAAACCGTTTACGGTTCCAGGGTCTGCACGAGGAACTGACCGTCTGCGATCGCAACGGAATAAAGTGCATCAAATCCTTCTTCATAAACAGGCGCCTCCAGTTTTTTGTAGGTACCTCTCACACCGGCTACCGGTACCTGTTCCTTTCCCGTGCGGGTGCTGTTCCGCAGCAGGGCCTCTTCCACCCCGGTTTGAAAAAAGTAGCCGATCACCTGGAACCGCCCGGCTTTCGCAGGGCCGATATACCGCGCCCGGTCCTCCTTCGTTGGATTGGTATTATCCACCACAAACCGCTGCTGCAGGCGGATGCAGGTTTCCAACAGCTGCCGTTCCTTGTTCCGGGTGCGGAGCAGGTCGAGCGAGATCCGGAGGTGCGAATGAAAAAAACGTTCCCGGTAAAAGCTGGACTTCCCGCTGGCCTGGATGCCGCAAAAAATGATCGCTTCCATTTGGTGTGTATCGGTTGCCGGTTACAGCCTGCAGAAAGCCATCCGGCTGGTAAAAGAACACGGACTAAGCGCCCCGCTATTTCCCTTCCGGCACGCGGGTGGAATGCAGGAGCCGGATTTTCCAGCCGTCCCGCTCCCGGACAAGAACGGCGCTTTCCAGCCAGTGGCGGCTTGCCTGCCGGCCATCTACGGTAAAGTCGGCCCAGTTCCGGTAACTGATCCAGGCAATGCTGCCCGCCTGTTCAATGCGCAAAAAGGAAAAACGATTCACCCTTTTAAACGAACGCCCTTTCAGGGGCGTAATGCGCTGCACGAGGGTATCCAGGTTCCAAACCTCGCCGTGCTCCAGCAGGAGGAAATCAGGGGTCGTGGTTTCTTTCAGCTTGCCGGGATCGAGTTCCGACAGGCCGTCAAAAAAGCGTACGATCACCGCTTCCACAGAGTCTTTCTGGGCCAGCGCGGGAAGAGCGGTTAAAAGCAACAGGAAAAGAAAAATGCTGTTCTTTTTCATGGCAACGTTTATTTTTTATTCCTGCATGGGGCAGGGAAATGAGGCAGAGATTTGGTGAATCTAATGTACCGGTTCCCGGTGCACCGCCCTTCCCTGCACGAACGAAAGACGGGTGCATCAACGAAACCATGCACCGGTAATATGCTGGTACGGCTTAGGGCCATTTGGTTTCCGGTAGAAATAAGTGATGCCCATCCGCTCATCGAGGAAGCCCCATAACTCGTAGTAAACACCCTGCTTCAACCGGTAGATACCAATCACGTTCACCTTTTTACGGGCTTCCAGCAGGCGCTTTTGCTCCTCCGCCGAAAGCGGCTCCCCCTTTACAAAAACCGTATCCCTCAAAACGGAAACCGGTCCTTTCTTCCGTTCAAAAAAACGGTTGATGGCCTCCAGGTCCTTTGCATTTTTCCGGATAAACAGCACATAAGATGCCTTGATGAACAGCGGCTCGGTCCATTGCTGCACCAGGACCAGGCATAGGGCAATCGCTGTCCAGGTAGCTTTTATCCGCAGGCTTACCCGGTCCGCCAGAATCGCCACAAAAGCCGCACAGGCGATGAGCCCGCCGGCCAGCAACATCAACAGGTACACTTCCTGCCGCCTTCCGAAGAACAGTAAGCTGAACAGCACGGAGGCGCATCCGGCCAGAAAAAGATAATGCCTTACCGTCAGCTTGAATTTGGCCATGGCTGTTGGCTTCTGTTTGAACAGGTTCAGTGCGTAAAAGCATATAGCACCGTATAGCGGGCGGCTGCGGTAGAAACCTGGTCCTTGTTACCGGACTAATGTAGGAACATTTTCAGATCCGCCATGTAACACGAGCAACTTTACAGACAATAGCTGTTACTTTAGAGGAGCCGGCTGAAATGAACGGTTTCCCATGGAAAAAGAAGTCACCATATACGACCTGGCCCGGGCCCTGAATATCTCCAGTGCCACGGTAAGCCGGGCGCTGAAAGACGACCCGGTGGTGAACCGGAAAACAAAAAAAAAGATATTCGACCTTGCCGAGCAGATGGGGTACCGTACGAACCACTTTGCCCGCAACCTGCGGAGC
>JAESGR010000688.1_pt1 | contig 17203 bp, 14 predicted proteins | sample 9269771 | NCBI WGS metagenome assembly JAESGR01 (sample SAMN15739572, study PRJNA653492) | algae metagenome | isolation source: Chroococcus sp. CMT-3BRIN-NPC107 and co-occurring heterotrophs from well... | place: USA: Clark Mountains Wilderness, California | collected 2010-04-18
TCCAACTCCTCCCGCCAATCCACCGCCGCCATCGCCCCTGCTCCACCAGCCGAACAGGACACGGCAACGAATCAGCGAGCTGCAGCTCCGCCAAGGTGGGGCTAGGCGGCGGCCATGGCATTGACCTGCCGGTTCAGGGGGGCATTTCACCGGGAAGGTGCAGCAGCGCAGGCAGACAATCTCCCGATGATCATGCTCGTTCGCTCGGTCGCTCTGGCATTGGTCCTGTCCCTGGTCCAGCTGCCGCCACCGGCGCCCCGTGCCGCGACGGTGGCGACGGTGGACCGTGATGCGGTCATCCGGCAGGCGGCGGGAATTACCAGGCTGCATGCGCTGATCGTGGCGAAGGACGGCCAGGTCGTGGTCGAGCGGCGGCTGCGGGGGGCGTCGCTGGATCGCCCCGTCAACATCAAGTCCGCGTCCAAATCGGTCCTGTCGGCGCTGGCGGGGATCGCAATCGAACGGGGCATGCTCGAAGGGACGGACCAGCCCATCATCTCGCTTCTGGGCGATGATGTGCCGGAAGATGCCGATCCGATGGTCGGGCGGATCACCGTCGGCCACCTGCTCTCGATGCAGGCGGGATTGAGTTCGACCTCCGGTCGCAACTACGGCGCATGGGTGCTCAGCCGGAACTGGGTCCGGTATGTGCTGGGGCGGCCCTTCGACTCGGTCCCGGGCGGGCGCATGATCTACTCGACCGGCACGTCTCATCTCCTGTCTGCGGTGCTCACCAAGGCTTCCGGGCGCAGCACGCTGGCGCTTGCGCGGGAATGGCTGGGCGAACCGTTGGGCATCACCATTCCAGCCTGGCCGCGCGATCCGCAAGGCATCTATTTCGGCGGCAACGACATGCTGATGTCGCCACGCGCCCTGCTCGCCTTCGGGGAACTCTACCGCAATGACGGGATGGTGGCTGGCCGCCGGGTGCTGCCTGAGGGTTGGGTGGCCGAAACGTGGCGCAAGCGGGCCGTGTCGGCCTGGACCGGGGACGATTACGGCTATGGCTGGTTCTCCAGACCGGCCGGAGGGCATATGGCGCATTTCGCCTGGGGATATGGCGGCCAGATGGTGTTCGTGGTGCCGAGCCTGGGTCTGACGGTGGTAATGACGAGCGACCCGTCGCCGCGTCCGCGCGGCGACGGGCACATGGACCAGCTGCACGACTTGCTGGATGACATCATCCTGATGGAAGTGCAGGGCGGGGAATCCTGACCTCCCGGACCATCATGTGAACGAGGTTGTCGCCGGCGTCGCAAGACGGCATGATGCCCTGTAACCCTCACACGCGGATGCCAATACAGAACGACGATGACAGGCTGGGCCCTCCGACGCTTCACGTCCTGTCTGGTCACCGGCTGGTGCCTGATCTTGCTGATGCTTGCGGGCCATTCGTGGGCGCAGGCGCAAGATCTGCGCAAGGTGGCGCTGGTCATCGGCAACTCATCCTATGAACATGCCGGGCTGCTCGCGAACCCGCGTAACGATGCGCAGGCGATGGCCGACACCTTCCGCAGGATCGGCTTCGACGTGGTGGAAACCCGGCTGGATGTCGGCAAGATCGCCTTTTTGGACGCGCTGCAGGCCTTCACGCGCGAATCCCGTCGCTCCGACGTGGCGGTCGTCTACTATGCCGGCCATGGCATTGAGCTGGACGGCCAGAACTTCCTGATCCCGACCGACGCTACGCTCGCCACCGATGACGATGTCGAGTTCGAGGCCGTGCCGCTGGGTCTGGTGCTACGTGCGGTGGACCAAGCCAGGCGGCTGCGGCTGGTCATCCTCGATGCCTGCCGCAACAACCCGTTCGCGTCGCGCATGGTGCGGCGCGCCGGCTCTCGTGCCGTCGGCCGGGGCTTGGCCGAGGTCGAGCCTGTCGGGGACATGCTGGTCGCTTATGCGGCGCGGGACGGGGAGGTGGCCAGCGACGGCGACAGCAAGCACAGCCCCTATGCGGAGGCGCTCCTGAAGCTGCTGCCTCAACCGGGTCTCGAGATCCAGTTCCTGTTCCGCAAGGTGCGCGATGAGGTGCTGCAGTCGACGGGCAACGTGCAGCGGCCGCATGTCTATGGCTCGCTCGGCGGAGATCCGATCTACCTCGTTCCTCCGCCGGTTGAAGAGCCGGTTACCGCCACGCGGACGTCGAACCAGCTGGAACTGGCCTTCTGGCAGTCGATCGAGAAGTCGAACGACGTCGCGGCTTTCGAGGCCTATCTGCGTAGTTTTCCGCAAGGTACGTTCACGGCCCTGGCACAGCTCAGGATCCAGGCGCTGACCAGCAGTTCTCAGCAGCCCCTGCAGGATGGATCCTCCGTCGCCCCGGCCGACGCGGCGGCAGAGCCGCCTGCCGCGGTGGCGGCTCTGCCGCCACCGGAGGACGAGGTGCCGGATCCAGGGCCGCCCATGCCACGTGAGGCGATCGAGACCGCCTTGGTCGACCTCGATTGTGCCCTGCTCGAACTGCAGGGCGAGGAGGGCCGGTTCACGCTCAGGGGCCAAGCCCGCAAGGACGACGATTTCATCCGGGCCGTCCGCAAGATCCGTCTGATCGACGGCGTGATGGATCTCACGCCCGAGATCGAGCCGCTGGAATCCTGGCAGTGCCCGGTCGTCCAGCAGATGGGCGAATGGATCGTGGCCAACCGCGAGCGGCAGGTACCGCTGGCAGTGCGGGCGGTCGATGCCTCCGTTCCCGCGTCGGCCGATATGCCGCTCTCGATCGAGCCGCCGGCAGAGATGGTGCGGGGCAACGGCTGGATGCAGATCGACGTGTTCGATCGCGAGGGCAGGGTCGTCCACTGGCGTGGCGGGAAGACCGGTGCGCCGGGAGGGCTGCCGGGGCCAAGGCTGGTACTCGTCACGACCGCGTCCGAACCGGTGAGAGGACTGGACCGGCCGGAGAGCGAACCGGTCGAGGACTATCTGGCTGCGTGGGATGCACTGGGAGAGGACGAGATCCCCGCCGACCTCGTCGCCGAGATCGCGTTCCTCCAGGTGATCGAACCGCCCACGGTACCGTCCGATCAGGCACCTCCACCGGTTCCAGTGGCCCGACCTTTGCCGTCCGTGACCAGCGGCAAGGTGGCCGTCAGCCGGCCATTGCCGGCTACTTCCAGCCAGGCGTCGGCGGCTCCGGACCGCCGCTGCAGCTCGATCCTGACCAAGCTTACGCTGGGCGAGCGCCTGAGCAGTGCAGACAGGGATATCCTGAAGAACAAGTGTGGGGGGTAGATCGGGCATGTTCAGACGACTGGGTACTGCGTGCGTCCTGATAGCGGCGCTTGCGGGCTGTGCTTCGACGGATCGCTCCGCATCGCCTGCGCCGGAAGCGGCGGCGCCGGCGGCCGTGTCCGCGGCGCCAGCGGCACCGCCCGCCACCCCGCCGCCACCGCCGCTGCCCGATCCGGTACCGTTCCCGACTGCCGTCGAGAACGCCGCCACCACCCTGTTCGGCAAGGCGCAGATCCCCGACGAGCGTTCGGCCGGTGCGCCCATTCCAGTGGTCATCGATCCACTGGTCGACGGGGTGACGGGCGGCATGAGCAGGTCGTCGGTTGCGATGGGCGAGATGATCGCCGACATCGTCGCGGCCAAGTTCCCGAACTTCGAGATCCTGCCGATGACGCCCGAGAACATTCAGCGCCAGCCGCTCGTGCTGGTCGGAACGTTCACGGGCCTCAACAAGGACCTGAAGCCCATTGGCGAGCGGGAGACGTTCCGGGTATGCTTGGTGCTGGCCGACTTGGCGCTGGGCAGGACGGTCGGCAAGGGCGTCGCGCGCGCGCTGCCCGCAGGCATCGACCTGACGCCCACGCCGTACTTGGCGCAGAGCCCGGCCTGGAGGCTCGATCCCTACATGGAGGGCTACATCAAGACGTGCCAGGCGACCAAGCCGGGCGACCCGATCAATCCGGTGTACCTGGAAGGTGTCCTCACCGCCTCGATCGTGAGCGAGGCGGTCGCCGCCTATGACGAGGGCCGGTTCAGCGATTCGCTGGAGCTGTTCAACAATGCCCTGCTCACGCCGGCGGGCCAGCAGTTGCGGGTGCTCAACGGCGTCTACATGGCCAACTGGCAGCTCGGCCGCCGGGATGCCGCGGCCGATGCCTTCGGCGAGATCGTGGATTATGGTCTCTCGACAGACCGGCTCGCGGTGAAGCTCCTGTTCAAGCCGGGCTCGACCGCATTCTGGCCGGATCCGTCCGTTAGCGGGCCCTACCCGATCTGGCTCGAGACGATCGCACAGCGCGCGGCGCGGCGCGGCACTTGCCTGGAGGTAACTGGCCACACCACGAAGACCGGCTCCGCTGCGTTCAACGACCGGCTTTCCGAATTGCGGGCGGAACTGATCAAGGCCCGGCTGGAAGGCCTGGAGCCATCGCTGCAGGGCAAGATCCTGGCCTCGGGCGCCGGCTCGCGTGAGAACATCATCGGCTCCGGCCAGGATGATGCCACGGACGCCCTGGACCGCCGGGTCGACTTCAAGCCGTTCGACTGCTGATCCTCCTGCCTGGACGCGGCGGGCAAGTGACATCCGAGATGGACGGAGTATCCGCCCACGGGGTATGCCGCAGGCCCGGCACCGGCCCAGCTCTGCCCGGAGTCCGGGCCCGAGGCCTCGGATTGACCCACGAGCACCGCGGGAGCACCGTCCGTGGCGGGGAAGTGATCCCCTCACCACGGCTCATCGCTCAGACTGGCGGAATCTTGCGTCCGGCACTCCTGCACATTCATGTTCCCCGCGCGTCGGGATCCAGCCTCCACAGCTGGTTCCTGCAAGCCATGGGCGAGGGGAGTGTCGCCCAGGCGACCACCGCGGCCGAGGTCCGGGCGGCCCTGGAAACACGGCGCGATCCGCGCAGGCCGGCGGTCGTCAGCGGACATTTCTGCCATGGCGTGCACGAACAGCTGCAGGATCAACCTTACCGCTACGTCATCCTCCTGCGGGATCCCGTTCAGCGCGTGCTCTCGCTGTTCCGCTACATCCGCGGCCTGCCCAGCCATAACTCGCACTGGCGGCTGAACCAGCCCGGGATGACGATCGCCCGGTTCTATGCGGAGCGGCTGCCGGGCACCGGCCAACGCAACGCCATGGTTGCACAGCTCGCGGGCATCCTGGGTTCACGCGTGATACCGACCGAGCTGCATCTCGAACAGGCCAGCAGGCATCTGCTGGAAGGCGACATGATGTTCGGGATGGTGGAGCGGCCCGGGCCATTGCTGGTCCAGCTGGCCCACCATCTGGAGATCAAGGATCCGCCGTCCTATCCGCAGGTCAACGGGTCCCGGTCACTGGGTGGATGGGGCTCCAGCGACGAGGACATTGCTGCCATCGTCGCCGCGAACCAGCTCGACATCGAACTCTACCGGCGTGCAGTGGAGCGCCTGCGCGAGCCAGAGCCAAAGCCAGAGCCGGAAGCGGGCTGGCTGCGCCGCCTCCTGGCCCGGAGGTGAGGGGTCAACGAAACTCGCCTTCGACGATCAGGCTCTGGCCCCAGGTCACCAGTTCTTCCTTGCCGTCACTGTCCATGTCGTAAAGGAGTGGGTAGGCTACCCATCTGTCGTAGATGTTGTCGGTCGTCCTTTCCTTCACGCGACTGCCCTTGAGGTTCCAATACCAGTTCCTCGACAGCAGCATGTCTCCCTTCCCGTTGAACACCTGTCCGAACATGCCGATGACCTCGTCGGTCCTGCGGTAGCCGTCGAGCTGGGCATTCTGCATCGGCTCGATCACGCTGTTATAGGTGCGGACCTTTTGCCCGCGGCCGTTGAGGACTGTCGTGACTACCGGCGCCGACTGACCGCTGCGGTTGGTGACGGTGATCGAGAGCGCTGCCGGCGCCGGGTCGAGCTGCGCGATGACCATCTCCTGCGGGTTCTTCACCGGTACAGACCAGAGCCGGCCGCAGTCCTTCGGCCTGAACGCGCCGCCGCCCGTTCGTCCTACCGCCACCGCCTGGAACTCGGACTTGGACGGATCAAGGCGTGCCAGGCGAATGGCATCGACATGATCGCTTCCGTTCCAGCCGCTCAGGGTGCAGCGGATCTTGCCGTTGAAGTCAATGGCATACTTTCCGACGAACACATACTCTGCATAGCCGTCCGCGTTGGCGTCGACACCGGCCGTCATGTGGCCTGCATCGCAGGTATTGATGTTCCAGAGGAAGCGGAGGCTGGTGTCGAACGCCGCCACCCGGGCCCAGTTGTCGGTATAGTTCCTGCCGCCGCAGGCAGCGCTGCCGCCTGCCTGCGTCTCGCCCAGCAGAACGATCGGCTTCCTGTCCGACTGCTTGTAGTACACGGAGATCCGGCAGTGCGCGCTGACGCTCACTGACTGGTCCCTCAGAAGGATCGAGCGGATCTCTTCCCCGGTGGCGCCGTCACGGGCGACCAGCGTCTTGGTGGAGCCGGACTGCCAGCAATGCAGGATGTCTTCCTTGCCGTCACTGTCCAGGTCGAGCACCACGGCCTGGTCTCGATGCATGTACCGCGTCCAGTCCTGGCGCCGGCCGGTACTGTTGGTCACCTGCCAGACCTTGTTGCCCGCACGGCCATAGAGCCGCATGACGCGGTGGCCATTCCAGTGGACGTATTCCGACGTCCCGTTGCCGTTCATGTCGAGTGGGAGCAGGCTGGAGTAAACGTTGTCGAACGGATCGCCGTCCAGGTTGATCTTGATGGCCGGCTCGACCCGCAGCGATCTCGCCGTACCGGCCGAAGCGCTGGCCGACGAGGTTGGCACATACTCAAGTCCGCGGGGCGCGTTGCGCTGCAGTTTCACCCGCGCTTCCAGTGCATCGGCATGCGCGGGGCCACCCGGCAGGAGGGACGCGACCATTGCGATCATGGCCATCAGGTATACGGCAGTGTTCTTCCGGTGCAGAAACATCGCACGGTTCCAGTCTGTTCTTTTTTCTGCATACATTCCGGAAATGACATATTATTATGCACAGCTCATCAAGAAATTTATATCGTCGTCGCCCCACGGGCAAGTATGCTTTCCAAGGCATACTTGCCCGTGGGGCTGCTTCATGGAAGCAATTCACGATCCTGCAGAATGGATGACAGAACGCCGGTTCGGACGAGTGGAGAAGTCATGCTGTGGAGCGGTGAACGGTCCACTGGCGGCTACTCGGTGGCAATCTGAGTTGGTTTTAGGTTGGCCAGTTCTTGTCTCGCCAACTTTGCAGGAGCATTAGCCTCCTGTTGGCCTTCACTAACGACCGCATTTACGACTTGATGGCCATGTTTGTCTGGCCGACCAGGAGCAGCCCATAACGAAGGATGAAGCCTTAGCCTTGCTTGATTCGATGCAGTCGCAGGTCGAGAGTCTCTCGACAGCGCTGGCCCTGCTCCGGGCACATGTCGCGGGATCTGAAGGGCCGGATCCGGTCGAGCCGCCGCCTGAGCCGGACCTGCTGGTTGCGGATTTCGAGGCGGAGGCCGAGCGCGACGCTGCGCCCTGCACCGTCCGGTTCCGGGACAGGTCGCGCGGCAAGGTCGCGGCCTGGTGGTGGAATTTTGGCAACGGCAACACCAGCCGCGACAAGGACCCGACCTTCACCTACAGGACCGGCGGAGCCAAGGACGCCACCCTCGTCGTCACGGACGACAAGGGGAACAAGAGCACCAAGACGATCAAGGGTGTGGTCAAGCTCGCTTCGCCTCCGCCACGTCCCGACACTCCCGGTAGCCTCGCCGATCTGCCGATCCTGATGCGGAGTGCGTTTCGCGAGGAAGATGTCGGCAGGTCCTGGCGGAACGATGCCGACCTCATCCTGTCGCGCTTCGTGCGCCATCCGGGCGTGGAGGGCTGGGGGTACGGCATCGAGGCCTGGCAGAGCCGCAACAACGCCCATGTCGGCATATCGCGGCCGGGCAGCGACCATCCCCCATCCCTCGCAATCAAGTATCCGAAGCGGGACGGCAACTATAAGCAGGGTGGTGGAGTTGGGATCGTCCTGTGTGTCGGTCATACCGGCGGCGCGGAGACCGATACTGGCTATCGCAGGGCGGCTGTCGCCTGGGACATGTTCGTCCCGAGCGACTTTCGCAATGTGAACGACGGGATCGGCCGGCCGTTCAAGTGCCTGGGGATGGCTGGTGGCCTGCAAAAGGGCTTTCGGACGATCACGCCGTGGTCGGATGGCCAGGGTGCGAGCGCCGAACACGGATGGTCGATGCGCTGGCAAGGCACCGGCCGCTACGACAGTGAGGAGGGGACGATGAAGCCGATTCCGTCCTGCACCGACCGTCGAGCCGATCGAATCGATTCGGACGACCCGCAGGAGCGGTTGCACTACGGACGCTGGCAACCGCAGTTCCGCCGTGAGTTGGTCCGCCGCGGCGCGTGGAACAGCTTCCTGATCGTCACCAAGGGCAACAGCCCCGACAAGCATGACGGCTCGGTTCACTACTTCGTCAACGGCGTCGAGATATGGGGCGAGGATGATGTGCAGTTCCGTCCTTATGGGGGACTCGCGCACACGTTGTGGATCGGGACGTTCTTCGGTGGCCGCCCGGAGGAAGACCGGCCGACGGCGCCCCGCAGACCCAGTTCCTGTACTTCAAGGACTTCGTGTTCGCAGGCTCCAGGAACTGATCAGCGAGATCGGGGCACGCCCCGGGTGGGGTCCTGCTCCCGAACGTTTGCTCAGCTCGCAGATCGGCGAGGGCTGAAAGGTCGAAGGTGTGCAGGGGCTGTCCGAGGCGGGCAGGTCCGGTCGCCATCAGCCGCAGCTCCCGGTCGCCCCAGCTCCCTTGCGCTGCAGCTTGTCAGAGGATCCTTCAGACGGTCCTGTTCACCGATCGCATCGTCGATGAAGTCGGGGAAGTGTTCGTCCGGTACTCCGTCCGGCTTCCTGATGAACGGACCCGGGTAGCGTGTGCGGCGTCAAGCAGGCCGACTACCAGAACCTAACCCAGCGCGCCGCGGACGCCTTAACCGGCTAGGTCTTGCCAAGTTTCGCAGCGGCTTGCTGGCTGCGTCGGGACTGGCTGCTGGGTCGAGTTGGGGGGGGCAGGTCATGGATATGGCGACGTCACGCATTGCAGACGCCGCCGGCGGATGCTCAGTTCAGGGGGCCGGCGCCTGGTCCCGATCGCCCAGGCTCGCATGAACCTTCTCCTCCTGCCGGCATGGAAGCCCCTTGTCTGAACTTCTTGGCATGGCAGCGGGCGCCGGATCCGCCTTGGTCGGTGGTACGGCGATTGCAGCAATCCGCCATCTGGCCGTCTACACCGATCCGTTCACCCTGGCCGCGATGCGGTTCGGGATCGGGTTCTGCATCCTCTTTCCCATCGCCTGCCTGAAGAACGAGCGTTGGCCGGCATTGCGCGACTGGCCGAAGGCAGGCGGACTTGGCCTGCTGTTCTTCGTGGTCTTCCCGGTCATTCTGAACTTGGCGCTGTCCTTCACGACCGCGGCGAGGGCCGCCCTCACGCTCGCGACGTTGCCGTTGCTGACGATGGCCATGGCCGCGGCGATGGGAGCCGAACGCTTCACGGCTCGCAAGGCGGTGGCTGCCGCCATTGCGTTGGCCGGGGTGGCGGCAGCTCTGGCAGGCGGCCTCGAGTCCGCCCCGTCCGGATCGTGGAAGGGCGACCTGCTCATGGTCGGGGGCGCGGCCTTCCTGGCCCTCTACAATATCTGGTCGAGAAGCATGATCGGCCGATCAGGGCCTCTGAGATTTACTGCCATCGGCATGGGCATGGCCACGCCCGTTCTCCTGGCTCTCGCATGGCTCCAGGACGGGTTCACGTCGCTTGCAGCCTTCGGTCCGGTTCAGGTGGCAGCACTCGCCTATGTCGGGATCTTCGGTGGCGCCGTCGCCTACTGGCTATGGGCGGAGGCCATCTCCCGCACCACGCCGACACGCGTGGCCATGTCCATCACGCTGAACGCCATCGCCGCGACTGCCGCCGGCGCCATCATGCTGGGCGAGGCGATCGGCTGGTCTCTGGTCCTCGGCATTGCTGCAGTCGCGATTGCCATGGCATTGGCCCTGCGCCCGGATCGGCCTGAGCCGAAGGCCTGATGCGCTGCGCCGCGTAGTGCCGTCCTGCAGCCCCTTCCCGCTTCTTCTTCCCCGGAACATTGGCGAGGTCTTCGTTGCGGCTTCATCCGCGTTTGACGCGGTCGCGGAATGGGCGCAGGTTCTGATCACGGAGCCGTGATCAAGAGTTACGACGCCGTGAGTCATCCAGAGCCAGCCCACGAGCCGGCTCCACCAGGACGGTGAAAATCGGATGAAACGCAAATGCGTTGCGAATATCGCCAGGCTACCTGCATCGCCTGCTCCTCATAGGCGGCACGACGCGACCCCGGACGGAAAGGCGAGCGCAGCGGCAGTCCGTGTCGCCTTCATCAGCCAGCCCCGCGACGGGCTGTCGACGCAAGGGCCGCAGCAAGGCTCGGTGGCAATCGTGCTGGCTGCGTTAACGCAGTCCCTCTCGAGCCGGTACCGCAGCATCGCGCTCGCACCGGCGTTGAACGGGCAGCCGCTCGGTCAGGTCACCAGCATTGATGGATTGCCGATCCATCATGTCGCTGCCGGTAGCCGCAAGATCGAGAAGGCCCTCGAACTACTGGATCCGCGGGCCATGCCACGCTCGCTGCGCACCGGCTACTACCGTCGCTATTTCGAGCATGCGGGAGCGGTGCTGGCGCGGGTAAAGCCGGACCTGGTTCACGTGATGAGCTGGGCGCAAGCAGGCCCGGTGCTGGCCCGCCAGCTGCCGGACGTCCCGCTCTTGCTCCATCTGCACGACGACATGCTGACTCGTCTCGATCCTGAGGAGGCGACAGGGCGCCTGGATCCGTTCGCGGCGGTCGTGACCTGCAGCCAGTGGCTCGCCGACAGCCTGCGCCGACACGTGCCCGGCTATCGCGGCGAGATCACGGCGATCGGGAATGGGATCGACCCTACTAAGTTCGCCCGAGGCCCTGAACCGGAGCGTGCTCGCGGCTCCAGGTTGCTGATGGTCGGGCGGATTTCCCCTGAAAAGGGACCGCATGTGCTCATCGACGCCTTTGTGCGGCTCGCCTCGGCGCATCCGGGGCTGATGCTCGATCTGGTGGGCCCGGTGGGCTTCCTTCCGCTCAGCCAGGCCCGCTTCATGAGCCGCCGCATGCCGCCGATGGCGGAGGCCGTCGCCCGGCTCTATGGCAGCGGCCCGGCGGCACTCTGGGGCCAGCTGGCTCGTCCCGGCGAGCGGCTGAAGGAACGCCTCCTGGCCGGCGTGCCGGTTGAGCTTCGCGATCGCATCCGCTTCCTCGGCCCGCAACCGCACGACGCGCTGAACGACATCTACCGGCACGCCGGCATGCTGATCCAGCCGTCGGTCTGGAAGGAAGCCTACGGCATGCCTGTCGCGGAGGCGATGGCTGCAGGTCTTCCCGTCATCGCATCCGCCGATGGCGGACTGTGCGACCTCGTCGAGCATGGCAAGACGGGCGTCCTCGTTCCTCCCGGGGATGCCGCTGCGCTCGCTTCGGCCATCGCATCTCTGTTGGCCGATCCGGTCAAGGCGAGAGCCTACGGCATGGCTGGAAGGCGCAAGGCCCTTGAGCTGTTGACCTGGGAGGTTGCGGCACGTCGGTTGGAAGAAGTCTATGAGAACTTGCTGGCCAGGAGCGTTGCGCCCGAGGCCAGGTTCATGCCGGCCAAAGCCTACTCCTCCTGACCGAACAGAGCTCGACGGAATGCAAGGAGGAGGCGCGGGCCACCTCCCTGCCGGAGGCAGCCATTGCGTCCTCGGCGGATACGTTTCGCCACTACGAGCACGTGATCATGCTGTGCTGGGGGCGTCTCTCCCCATCACCCGGACAGCTGGTCCAGCGAGACGTAAAGTGAACGGCTCAAGTGTCCCCGAAACCCTGCAACGGCGCGGCCTCGAGGATCTCCTCGATCCTGGTGCGCAGTCGTTGAGAGGCTTCGGTATCGGCGGCCAGGATCCGGCTCAGCGCTTCGAGGCGCACGACATCCTGGTCCCAGAGATAAACTTCGACCGACACGAGCGGCCGGCCAACTTGCTCGTTCATGCAGTTTTCGGCTCTTTCGGCCATTGATGCTGCGCCTCCCGACTGACGATGGAACGAAGCACCGACCAAGTCCTACCTGATGATGGACCGTGGGCAGCCCTTCCACCTTCGGTCCATGATACAGCACGTATGTACACGGAAAAATGCGCAGTTTGACGCGAAGGCGCCTCATCGAAGAGCTGTCCTCCTGACGGGCCGTTGCCAGGACGCGCATTTTAGGTGACCAGCGCACGGCCTTGCGACATCCTTGCCGCCGTGACGTATCGCACCTGTCCCTTGCGACGGGCGGGGCTTTGGGCGACACTGATGGTATGGACCAATCCCATCCAGACCCTGCCGGACAGCTCGACCACTTGGCCGGTGACGTTGTTTGCCGCATGCCTTGCCAGCTGGCGCCGGTGGCCTTCGATGAATAGAGGGCTCACTTGGTTCGCCAATCTCTGGCTTGGCATGGCCATCGTCGTGAATGCCTTGGTTGTGGCCGAGGCGTTTGCGAGCAGCACGAGCTTCTGGACGGGCTTGAGCCAACTCCGTCAGGTCTACAATCCGTTCGACATGCAGAACATCCTGTTCCAGGTCATTCTGTTCAGTCCCGTGGTCGTCGCGCTTCTCTGGCGTAATCGGCGGCAAGAGAGGTCTACGCACTGAGAGCTGCGGCGAAGCAGAGATCGCAGGAGATCCCGGTCTCGAATCGCTTCTGGGCAGGGAGCTGGTCCTGACAGGCCGGTGGATCGACAACGCCTTCGGCTCATGCGGTGGCCCGTCGGGCGTAGGATACCGCCTACAGCCGCGCCACGCTTACCAATCCTCGGAGCGCTGCTGATGTTTTCATCAGCCTTTGGTCCAGCTTGGCTCTCGTCTCCCGAACCGCCATCACCGCCTCCCTAGATGGCCTGGGGGCAGCACGGCCGGCACGGGAGTGAATGTGGAGTATCAACTCCCTTCGTGATGGAAGAGTCGTGCTATGCCACGGGCACCCCAGCCTTCCAGGTGAGCCACTCGCGCTCAATCTACCTCGCAGGCCAGACCTAGAGAGCCCGAAATGATGCAGCCGTCATCGGCCTGCTCGGGTTGCGGCTCATCGCCCAGAGCTTTCAGCGCAGCACTTAGCTACTACCAGATCGGCAACTGGTTCGCTGCCTGCCGCGCCCATGTCGACCCATCACATCCATTGCCTCAGCGCGACGCGCCGGCAGCCCGGGTGTGATGGGACGTTCCACCGCGTCAAGATGAGCGCGGTGTCCGCAACCGATCACCCGGTGGCGGGTTCTGGATCGAGTTCCGTGTCATCGACAGGTGGTCCTGTGCCTACAACATGATCGTCCTGATCGCCGAGGATGAAACGACGGTCGCATTCGCGCTGGAGTGGGCGCTCAGGACTGCCGGCCATGAGGTCCTGGGGCCTGCCTACACCATCGATGAGGCGCTGAAATCGGTGAGCATGAGGAGGCCCGACTTGGCGCTGGTCAATCTCGTGCTCAAGGGCGGCGAGGATGGAGCCATTCTTGCCAAGGAACTGCAGCGCCGGCATGCGACGCCCACGATCTTCGTGAGCGCGGACATCCGGTCGGCGCGGGCAAGACGGGATGTGGCGCTTGGACTGATCAAGAAACCTTATGATGCCGAGATGGTACCCGCCATCGTTCGGTACCTGAAGGATCTCGAGCAGGGGCGACGACCGATAAGGGTGCCACCTGAGCTGGAAATGTTCTGATGACAGGCATGCTGGTCATGATGGCCGGCCGATCGTCCGGAAGGCGATGAAGATCTCGTCCAGGACATCCAGCATGTCGACGCGGGTATATAGCACCCTCAGGTCAAATCCCGCCCGCCTGACCGCCTCCTCCGGAAGCCAACCCATCAGCCAGCCATCGAAAGCTCGTTCCGGAATGGGAGACCGAAGGATCGTGATCTGCTGGCAGTTTCGTGTGTCGCGGCAGATCCGGTCGAACACTGCCTCCACGAGATGGCAGTTGCCTTCCAGCACCTGGAGAAAGCGCTGTTCATGGTAGGCGAGCGCGCCGGTGATGTTGTCGCGCTGATTCCTCTGTCGGGAGACAGTCAGAAGGTCGGCTAGTTCGGCGTCGGACAATGCATGGCTTGCCTGGGAGATGTACACGAGCCGCCACAACTCGTCCTGCATGCGCATCCCCTCGATCCACACCACAAGCCATGGCGCTCCGACCAATGGCGCCACACTAAGTTGCCGAGGCGGGCCTCAGCTGTGGCCGACGGACAGATCAGCGCCTGAAGTCGGAATTGCACCACCGGAAGGCCGCCTCATAGACCGGCCGCCCCTTTGGGGGTTCTTCGCCAGGCCGTAGCCAATTCCTGCCTTCCGGTACCCTATCGGCTTCGGCCGCATCGGTCTGCAGGATGGCCAGCACATAGTCAGCATCGCGATGCCGTTCGCGAACGATCAGTTCCATCAGCATCTTGGTGAGTTGCGCCTGTTCACGCAGGCTCGTCATGGAAGGCCGCTTCGTCATCCGGATCCCGCCCCTTTGCAACGTGACACACCAGCGAAAGTTGCAAAGACCTCCCATTCACCGGGGTTCCGTTCCAACACAACGACATGATCAGGCGGAAGGCAACCTGTGGCCTTCGTGCATCCATCGCCCTTGACTTCAGGTATGAAGGCCAGATCCCACGAATAGGAGTGCCGACCGATCAATGTGGCTGCCGGAAGATCTCCAGGCTTGCTGGGACCTGACCAGATGTGCGTCGGTGAGCCGTCCCGGTGATGAAGTCGATGATCTCGATGATGCGCGCGCTGTCGTAAGGCTTGCGCACCAGCCCCAAGGCGAAGCGGCAGTTGGCGCGGGCATGCGCAACTTGCGCGCTGAGGAACAGGCAGGGCGTCTGATAGTGCTGGTTGAGGTAACAGGCCACCTCCACGCCATCGCCGCCATCACGGAGGTTCAGATCAATAAGGGCGAAATCCGGCCGCCGCTCGCGACAAAGGTCGATGGCATCGCCTACGCTGTCCACCGGTCCCAGGACCTGATGGCCGGCGATCCGCAGCGCCCACTCCAAGGCAAAAGCGACGAGCGTCTCGTCTTCGACGACGAGAATGTCCATCAGATTCCCAACCTGCTCCGTTCCTAATCCATGTTAAGTTCCAGAAGGTAGATGTGTTCCCGATAATCTGCTGGTGCGCAAAAGAAAGTCATGGAGGGACAGAAACTGCCGCTTTTAAGGGTGGCCAAACTACACATGGAATTGGATATGGTCGAAGCATGGCCAAGCAGGTAGCAAAGACGCCAAAGCTCCCAAGGTGCCTGTCGCCATCATGTGCATGATGCAGATCTGCTTCGGTCCGCGCCTGCAAGTTCCGCCCCTTTCAGGAGGGCGGCAGATCCTCCCGGTCTTGGGGTGCTGGTCCCATTAGAGGCGCCTCCAGTCCCGTCTCCCCGCCTTTGATCTTTGCATCTAGCCGGACGGTCGGCCGCACCAGCAACGTGACGATCGAACACGGTCGCAGCAGAAAGCATGGCTTCCCACGCTGCCGAGCAGGCCGACGGGCCGGAGCATCACTGACCTGTCTCTCTCATTGAGGGGGCGGTAAATCGCCCGGAGCGAGGGGCTGTCACGGAACAGGGTCCGGCGCTACCTGCTGCGGCTTCCGGCCCCACCGTCTCGGCCGGCCGTATTGGGCGGCGATGAAGGAGCCTTGCGCGCCTCCTGACCTGCCCCGATCCGATGTGCGGATCGTCAGCCGACGGATGGTAGCGGCATGCTTCATGCGGCATCTGCAGTTTCTGCGCTCCGCTCGTGAGCCGACGGTCGCAGAATGCTCGTCGTCGGTCACAAGACAGCGTACGATCGCCGCGAGCCGCTGGCTGCGCCAGATCACGAACCAGCGCCTTTTCGGGATGATGCGCGGCCGAACGTCTGGCCTGAGAGCGCCCGCAACTTCAATCTGTGCCGACGCCCTGAACTGGTCAAATCATCCGCCTGACTGCGCAGGCGGGCGTACAGGCGGCGCACGCTCTCAAGGAGCACGCTGCCGCCTTTGTGCGCTTTGGCCTGGAGCGCCAGGCATGGTCCGCGGATGACAAGATCCGCAGGAACCTGCAGGGCATGGGCCAACTGCCATGGTAGCCGTCGATGAAGCGAAACCTCACCGTGGCGTACTGGCAAAGATGCCGATCGCCTTCCGTGCCCAACTCCACGCTAGCCTGGTCCAGCGCAAGGGTTCAGAAGCGCGATCGCGCCAGCTACGTCGCATCAGCCATTCAACATGTTCTCAAGCATGCTGTGAGGGTCACGTCGGACCGGACACTCGATGGCGGCTCCGATCATGCACCAATGCTTGGGCCGGTTGGTGCAGTACAGCAAGAAACTGGTAGATTTGCCGAGTGAGTCAGAACAGGTGCAAATGAAGCGAGGGCTACATCCGTAACTACTGGCTGTCCGCCGCTGTAGCAGCACGAGTCCAGAAGGCATGCACGGAAAGGTAGAGCTTGTACGTTCTGTTAGCTTGGAGGTTAAATCACGTTCTTGTGGTTTTATCTACAATTTTATCTAAATGCTCTTGCTTTGATGCATGCCCGCGTGGCATCACCAGCGCCGCCGGCAGTTAATGCTGGCGCCTCGATATACTCACGTACGGACGTGGTAGGGCGGTGATCAGGCGCATTTTTGCGTACATGCCGAGCTGCTGACGTGGTTACGGGTCGCATCGAGCCTTGAGAGTAGCCTGAACCAGGAAGTCGCTTATTTTGGCGGCAGCCTAGACGATCTCTGCAGGGACTTGCGCGACATAGACCATATTGTCTTATAAGCTCGTAATATTCATCTTGTGCTTATAGATCGATGGACCGGAGCCGACAGGCTCCGGTCCATTCATTTTTCAGATCCGCAGAAACTGGTTCACCAAAGCCAGCCACGTCGACTGCACGTTCTGCGTGCCTGACCTCTGCTCGGGAGGTGAAGGCTCCTGCCTCGGATCGACCATTCCGACGGCATGGGCACACTGGTTGATGCAGGTCGCAGCTGCATCGACAGACCAGTGACCCTTGCAGTGCTGCCTACTTCACATACAGTTCGAAGCCGCGCACGGCGATGGCGAAGTCACGCTTGTGCTGGGTTTCGGAGCTGGTCTGCATCATCGACACGAACATGCCGTTGATCTTCCCGGTCGGGTCGTTGCGCGGC
>JAESGR010000689.1_pt1 | contig 17190 bp, 11 predicted proteins | sample 9269771 | NCBI WGS metagenome assembly JAESGR01 (sample SAMN15739572, study PRJNA653492) | algae metagenome | isolation source: Chroococcus sp. CMT-3BRIN-NPC107 and co-occurring heterotrophs from well... | place: USA: Clark Mountains Wilderness, California | collected 2010-04-18
CTTGGACGCCCACCTCGGCCAGCTGGGCCTGGATGATCTCGCCGCCGCGCCGGGCGTAGCTGGGTGGGGGCAGCTTGATCGTGAGCTCCAGGTCGCTGGCCCCCGCTTCGGCCAGGAGCTTCTTCGCCAGCTCGGGGTCGTAGGCGGACCTGGCGGTAAGGTCGACGTAAGCTGGATGGCTTGGGCTGAAATGGGAGCCGATCGGCGAGCCGTAGCCGGTCATGGCCCCATCGATCAGGGCTTGGCGGTCGATCGCATGGCCCAGCGCTTGGCGGACGCGTAGATCGTCGAGAGGTTTTGCGGCATTGTTGATCGCGAGGATCGTCTCGCCTTCCGTTGTGCCGATCACGACCTTGAAGCGCGGGTCGCTCTCGAACTGGACCAGGGCTTCAGGTGCGGGAAAATTGGGAAAGGCGTCGACGTCCTCGGCCATGAGCGCAGCGGTTGCGGCGGCCGGGTCGGCGATGAAGCGGAAGGTCACCTCGGCCAAGGGGACATCCGCGCCCGGCCGTCTGGTCAGAACGACCCGGTCGCCCTGGCGCCACTCGGCGAACTGGAAGGGACCAGTGCCGATCGGCTTGGTCTTGTTGCCGGTGGCACTCTCCGGCGCCACGACCACCGCGTCTCCCCAGGCGAGGTTCCAGGTGAACAGGCCGGTCGGCCGCTTCAGCTTGATCACGACGGTCATTGGATCCGGTACCGTGATCGCTTCGATCGGCTCGAACAATCCTTTCTGGGCGTTGACGCTGTCAGCCGCCATCGCCCGTTCGAACGAGAACTTCACGTCGGCACCGTCGAACGTGGTGCCATCGTGGAAGGTGACACCCTGCTTCAGATGAAAGGTGTAGATGAGGCCGTCGGCCGAGACCTCCCATGAGGTCGCGAGCTGCGGCTGGACGGTCCCGTCCGCGGCGATCCGGGTAAGCCCCTCGAAGACGTTGGCATAGACAATCTCGTCGATCGCGGCAGCTGCACCCGCGGTCGGGTCGAGGTGAGGGGGCTCCAGCACGGCCCCCACCGTCACGTCATGCCGGGCATGGGCAGCGCCGATGCCGGCGAAAAGGGTGATCCCCACACCCCAGAGGAGATCCCGCAGCTTCATCCAGATCCTCCAGCGACCGCCCGTTCCCGCCAGGACGGCGTCGATCCATGACCATCGGCAGCGAGGATGCCCCGCGCGACGGCACGAGCTGTGCAGTCGGCAGCCAGCGCGCCCAGCCGGGTCAGCAACGCCGGCGTCACCTCCAGCGTCTGCCGTCCCGTGGCAAGGGCGAACATCGTATCACCGTCCCACGGCGTGTGGATCGGCCGGATCGCGACCGCAAGCCCGTCATGCGCCATGACCGCCATCCGCTTGGCCTGGACCTTCATCAGTGGCGCATCGGTAGCGACCACGCCGATGGTCGTGTTGGCGCCTGCGGCTGCCGTGCGCTTGATGCGCAGCTCGAGCGGAATGGGGCCCGATGGAACGGCTTGGCCTCCCATCTCCCCTTCCTGCTCGAGATACCAGGCGAGTAGGGTGCGGCCATCCGGAAAGCCCGGCTCGCCAACGGAATTCACGGCGACCAGCGCCGCCACCGTGCAGCCGCTGACCGGGCAGACGGCAGACGCGCTGCCGAGGCCGCCGGCCACCGACCCGGCGCGTGCCCCAGCACCTGCACCCGTCGATCCAAGCACCAGCGCCGACCCGGCGGCTGCGACAGCTTCGAGGGCCAGGCGGCGATAGGGCGGCTCCTCCTCCCAGTCCTTGACGCCGCCGTTGCCGAGGTCGAACAGAATGGCGGCCGGCACGATCGGGACCACCGCATCGGCCACGCGGAACCCGATCCCCCTTGCCGCCAGCCGGTTGCGCACGGCTCCGGCCCCGTCCAGGCCGAACGCGGAACCGCCGGACAGGACGACGGCATGTACCTCGTTCACCGTGTTCAGCGGATCGAGCACCTCGGTCTCGCAGGTGCCGGGCGCGCCGCCACGCACGTCCACGGCACCGACCACAGGCTGCTCCGGCAGGACAACCGTGACCCCCGTCCGCACCCGCCGGTCCTCTGCGTTGCCCACTTGGATCCCGGCCACGTCGAGAATGCTGTTCCAGCGACCGGGACGAACGTTCAACGGGATGCTCCGATCATCAAACCCGCTTGCCTGAAGGCAAGCGGGCTTCCCTCGGCTGAAGCTAGCAGCCCATCGGACAGACTGCACGGGGCTTGCCTCAACCGTCGTGCCACGGCACCTGAACCGACAGGCAGGGGAGAAGAGGCGATGAGCACGCGCAGCGGAGGCAGGATCCTGATCGACCAGCTGGCGATCCAGGGCGTGGACACGATCTTCGGCGTGCCCGGCGAGAGCTACCTGGAAGCGTTGGACGCCCTGGTCGACAGTCCGATCCGGTTCGTCACCTGCCGTCAGGAGGGCGGGGCAGCCATGGCGGCGGAGGCCTATGGCAAGCTCACCGGACGTGCCGGCGTCTGCTTCGTCACCCGGGCTCCTGGCGCCACCAACGCATCCTCGGGCGTGCACGTCGCCCAGCAGGACAGTACGCCGCTGATCCTGCTGGTGGGCCAGATCGAGCGTTCCGCCCGCTACCGCGATGCCTTTCAGGAGGTCGACTACCAGCAGCTGTTCGGCGGCATGGCGAAGCTGGTGCTGGAAATCGACGACGCCGCGCGCCTGCCCGAGCACGTGCACCGCGCCTTCCGAACCGCCATGTCCGGGCGGCCGGGCCCGGTCGTGCTGGTGCTGCCGGAGGACATGCTGACCGACAAGGTCGAAGCCAGTGACGGCATCAGGGTCGAGCCCGTTGCCCATCACCCCGATCCGGCCGCGCTGGACCGGCTGAACGAACTTCTGGCCAAGGCGGAGCGGCCTCTCGTGATCCTGGGCGGTTCCGGCTGGACCCCCGATGGACGTGCCGCCCTGGAGAGCTGGATCGATGGCAACGACCTGCCGGCCGCCTGCAGCTTCCGCCGCCAGTCCCTGTTCGACAACCTCCATCGCTGCTGGGCTGGTGCGGTCGGCCTGGGGCCGGACCCCAAGCTCGCCGAGCGGGTCAAGGCCGCCGACCTGCTGATCGCTTTCGGCTCGCGGCTCTCGGAAACGGCGACCGCGGGCTACACGCTGCTGGGTCTGCCGCGGATGGCTGCCACCTTCGTGCAGATCCACCCGGATCCGGCTGAGCTTGGTAGGGTCTACCAGCCGGACCTCGCGATCTGCGCCGACCTGTCTGCGACTGCGCAGGCGCTTGCTGCCCGCGAGCCCATTCTCAGCCGGCCCTGGACCTCCGAGGCCGAGACGCTGCATGCGCGCTATCTGGCATTCTCCGAGCCGGTTGAGGCGCCGGGCGAGCTGAACATGTCGCGCGTTGTCCAGCACCTCCAGCACCGCCTCCCGGAAGACACCATCATCACCAACGGCGCCGGCAATTTCGCCATCTGGGTGCAGCGCTTCTGGCGCTACCGGACAGCCGGCAGCCAGCTCTCGCCGACGTCCGGCTCCATGGGATATGGCCTGCCAGCCGCCGTGGCCGCCGCGATCGCGGCGCCGTCTCGCACGGTCGTGGCGTTCGCCGGCGACGGCGACTTCATGATGACCTGCCAGGAACTGTCCACCGCGGTGCAGGCGCAGGCGAGGCTGCTGGTGCTCGTGGTCGACAACGGCATGTACGGCACGATCCGGATGCATCAGGAGCGGGAGCATCCTGGCCGCGAATCAGCGACGGCACTGAAGAACCCGGACTTTGCCGCCATGGCCCGCGCGATGGGCGCCCATGGCGCCACGGTGCGCACGACGGACGCCTTCGCCGCGGCTCTGGACGAGGCGCTGGCGCAGGGCGGTCCCGCCCTACTGCACCTGATCCAGGATCCCGAGGCGATCACACCTGTCAGGACGCTGACGAAGATCCGCGAGGAGGCTAGGGCGGCCGGGCGCTGATCGACGCGGCTAGACCATCGAAAGGTACCACTCGTACTCCGTCGGCGTGATCCGCATCACGAAGCGCTCACGCTCCACGTCCCGGCAGGTCGCATAGACCCGGCAGAACTCCGCGCCGAAATAGTCGTGGAGCGGGGACTTGGTCTCGAAGGCCTCGATCGAGTCTTCCCAGGTGATCGGGATCGAGGACGGGACCTGCTCGTAGGCGTTGCCCACGATCGGCTTGCCTGGATCACCTCCGTTGAGGAGGCCATCCAGCATGCCGGCCAGAACGGCCGCCAGAACCAGGTAAGGGTTGGCGTCGGCACCGGCTACGCGATGCTCGATCCGGCGCGCCTTCGGTGAGCCGGCGGGGATGCGGAAAGCGACGGTCCGGTTGTTCCAGCCCCAGGTCGGCGTGGTGGGGGCGTAGGAGAGCAGACGGAAGCGCCGGTAGCTGTTGGCGTTCGGGGCCAGCGCCAGCATGGAGGGCGCGAGTAGGCGCTGCATGCCGGCCACGCACCGCTTCATGGTGGCTTCGCCGTCCTCGACTTCGCTGAAGACGTTGCGCCCCTCCTTGTCCAGGAGGCTGACATGGACGTGGAAGCCGGAGCCGGCGGTCTCCGGGAACGGCTTGGCCATGAACGTCGCACGGTGACCTGATGCCAGGGCGGCCGCCTTGATCAGCCGCTTGAACATGATCCCTTCGTCGGCGACGTGAACCATGTCGGTGCCATGGCCCAGGTTCACCTCGAACTGGCCGGGCGCGTACTCGGAGACCACACCCTTGTAGGGAAGCTCCTGCAGATCGCACCATTGCTCGACCCGCTCGAAGAACGCGCCGAAATCATCGAGCGTCTCGTGCGTCCAGACCTCGCCTTCTCGCGCATGACGGCCGAAGCGCTCGAGATGCGGCAGGACAGCAAAGCCGTCACGGTTCGGGGTCTTGTCGACAAGGTAGAACTCGAACTCGAGGGCGGCGCAGGGGGTGAGCCCCAGGGCCTCGAACTGTCTGGCAACCTTGGCCAGCACGGTACGCGGGCTGTAGGGGAAAGGGCTGCCGTCATGGTCGGTTAGTTCGCCTACGACCTGGCAGGACGCGTTCCTCCAGGGCACCACGCGCAGGGTCTTAGGCTCCAGATAAAGCGGCCGGTCGGCGTCGCCTTCCTCCCAAACGAGACCGGAGCGGTCGACGTTCGAGCCGGTCGTATCCAGGCTGTAGAGCGAACTCGTGAAAATGGAGCTGCCCCCGAAACCGGAGATCAGGTCCGCCTTGGGGATCCGCTTGCCGCGGGGAACGCCGACCAGGTCGGGCAGGAGCAGGTCGGCATGTTCGACCAGAGGATGTTCATCGAAGAAAGTATGAATGAGCGGGTTCATGATATGAAACGGCCGACGTCGGTTTCCCGGCGCCGGCCTCTCTCCCAGCTAATGGGTAGGATCGGCGTCAGGCGTGTCTGGACCAGAAAGCCCGAACCCGCCCGAGCACGACCTTAGATGCTCTCGTGTACCCACTCCACCAGCTTAGACTTCGGCATGGCGCCGACGCGGGTGGCGGCCAACTCGCCATTCTTGAAGATCATCAGCGTCGGAATGCCACGGACACCGTACTTGGTGGGGGTCAGCGGATTCTCGTCGATGTTGACCTTCACGACCTGGATCTTCTCGCCCAGCTCGTTCTGCAGATCTTCCAGGTGTGGCGCGATCATGCGGCACGGCCCGCACCATTCTGCCCAGAAGTCGACCAGAACCGGCGTCTGTGCCTTCAGCACATCCGTGTCGAAGGCGACGTCGGTAGTCTTTTGCACGCCCATGATCGATGCCTCGCGATGGCGGCCCGACAGGGGCCGCATCTTGTTACCTCAAGTAGGTATCGCCTTGCCGCGACGTCAAGCTGGCAGCCGCTTCATGGCAGGTTCCCAGGGATGAGGGGCTGCGCTGGCACCGGGACATGCGCAGCCAGCAAGTCCGAGGGAATCCGTACCACCGAGAGCGTGTCGGTCCAGACCAGCGAAGCATGGATCGCGCGTGCGGGGAAACGCTGCTCCAAGAGTGCCTTGTAGGCGGCCAGCTGGCGGAGATAGGCGACCGGCGTCTGCTCAGGTTCGGCCGGTGGCAGCCGGGTGGTCTTGTAGTCGACGAGATGGATCGCGTCGGGAAACACGGCCAGCCGGTCGATCTGTCCGTTCACCGGCACGCCACCGATCGAGCCGACGATCGCCTGCTCGGCACGCGCCTGCGGCCCGAACAGCGGCTGGAGGTCCGGGTGATCCAGCACGGCGGCGACCTCCGCAGCAAGGCGCAACTGCAGCTCGGGCTCGAGGTCAGTCGCGAAGCGGCGCAGGTACCTGCTCGTGGCGGCCTGGCGTTCCGTCCGCGGCAGGTCCGGCAGGAATTGGAGCAGGCGGTGGGCGTGCAGCCCGTAGGCCCGGCCAACGCCGAGCGCTCCTTGGACCGGCGGATCGTCCCCGCCTGCGCGGGATGGTGCCAGGCTCCGGACCGTAGGCAGCTCTTCGCCGGCAGGCTTGCGAAACCAATCAGGTTCGTCGGCCGTGGACGGCCTCGTCGCTGGCGGATCCGGCTGGCGCTTCGCCGCGACCACTGATCCTCGCTGCCAGACCAGGACCTCGCCGCCTAACACATGGCCACCTGCGTCGACGATCCGCTGCACCTCGCCCATCAGGTCGAAGGCGGCACGTACGCGGGCATGCCAGCAAGGTTCGCGCTTGTCGCTCTGCTCGCCCCAGCCAGCTAGGTAGAGCCGGTCCCGCGCGCGGGTGAGCGCCACGTAGAACAGGCGCCGGTTCTCTGCTTCCTCGCGCTCGGCCTCCGCCTGGACCAGTCGCTCGACCAATGGCGGCCGGTTGCCCTTGCTGCCGCGCAGGAACACCAGGCCCGTCTCCGGGTCCTTGATCAGGTTGCTGTGCCGGGCACCCTGGTTGGGGCCGGCATCCGCGAGGATGACGACCGGGGCCTCCAGGCCCTTCGAGCCATGCACCGTCAGGACGCGCACCTCATCGCGCGCGCTCTCCGGGTCACGCTTCAGCTGCGCGTCCGAGGCAGCCAACCAGTGGAGGAAGCCGGACAGGGAAGCCGGATGGCCGCGCTCATAGGACAGGCACTCGCCGAGGAATGCCTCAAGCGGCTCGACGACCTCTCGGCCCATCCGCTCGACGAACCGGGCGCGCGCCCCGCTGGTGCCCAGCACATGGCAGAACAGCTCGTAAGGCGGCATGAAGTCGGCACGGCGGATCCATTCCCGCATCCGTTCATAGGCCTGGACGAACGGCTCGGTGCCGCCTTCCGCCATCTCGCGCAGCCGTTCCATGAGGCTGGTCCGGCCCCGGTCGTGCGCCAGGAGGAAGAGGTCGTCCTCGCCAAGCTCGATCAGCGGGCTCTTCAGGACGCAGGCGAGCGACAGGTCGTCCTCCGGCAGGACCAGCACGGCACCCAGCGCCAGCAGGTCACGCACCGCCAGATGCTCGACCAGCGTGAAACGGTCGGCACCGGCGACCGGCACGCCTCGACGCTTGAGCGCCCGGATGATCAGGTCCTGGATCCGTCCTCGCTTGCGAACCAGCACCAGGAAGTCCTGCGCACGCATCGAGTGACCATGCGAACCAGCGCCGTTGATTTCGTGCAGGATGAAGTCCGCGATGGCCGACGCCACCTTCTGCTGCCCGGTCTCGACGATGTCCGGCCGCGTCCCCGGCTGCCAGGGATCATAGCTGGTCTTGTCCTCGCCGGGCGCCAGCGGCCAGAGGCCAACCATGCCAGGCAGCCCGGTGCGGCTGGTCGCATGGCGCATCGTCATGCCGTCGGCCAGCACACCCGCCCGCGCGTCCGGTGCTGCAAAGACCTGGTCGACCACCTCCAGCACCGCCTCGCAGGAGCGGAACGAGGTGTCCAGCAGCACGGTCCGGATCGGCCGGCCGGCGCCAGCGGCCTTGGCCTCAAGCCTTGCCCGGACATCCTGCAGCGAGGTCAGGTCCGCCCCCTGGAACCCGTAGATCGACTGTTTCTCGTCGCCCACCACGAACAGGGTCCGGTGCCGGCCCCCGGCGGACTCGCCGGTGAAGAAGTCCTCGACCAGTCGCTCGATGATCGCCCACTGGGCAGGGCTGGTATCCTGCGCCTCGTCGACGAGTACATGGTCGATCCGCGCATCCAGCTTGTAGAGCACCCAGTCCCGCACCGACGCATCGCTCAGCAGGCGACCGGCCAGCGAGATCAGGTCGTCATAGTCGAGTTCGCCCTCGAACGCCTTCTGCGTCTCGGCATGAGCGATGGCGAAGAAGCCTGCGGCCAGCAGGGCACCGGTCACCTCCGCACATTCCGCCGCGACCAGGGCCTGGTGCACGCCGTGGACGCGCGCCTGCTCGGCCAGGCAGAATTCGGCCATCTCCGCGTCCGCCTTCTTCATGGCGGCTGTGAGCATGTCCTTGAACGGGCCGCCCTTGTCGTTGGTCCAGGCGCGCACGTAGTCCGGCCAGCCGGCCGCCCTTGCGCCCGCATCTGCGGCATCGAGCCAGGCCCTCATCCGCTCGGCGCGCGCCAGATAGTTCTTGCTGCCACCGCTCAGCAGGGTGTGGAGTCTGGCGAGGCGTTCGCGATCGACAGCGTGATCGGCGCAGAAGTCGGTCAGTAGCTCGGTCCTGCCGCGCAGGACACCCAGCGCCTCGCTGATCTTGCGCGCGAACGAGGAGAAGTCGCCGTCCGGACCCGCCGCATCGAGAAGGTGACGGCGCAGGCGGAGGATCTCCGAGATGGCATCGTCAATGGTCTGGTCGGCGAAGCGTTCGGCGAGCTTGCCGACCGCCAGGGCCATCGGCGACCCTTCCACCGTCGCCGCCTCGAACAACGCAGCTTTCGCTGCCGCCAGACGCTCGGCCGCGGTTCGCTCGTCGATGACGGAGAAGTGCGGCGAGACGCCGGCCTCCAGCGGAAAGCGGCGCAGCAGCGAGGAGGCCAGGCTGTGGATGGTGGAGATCGAGAGACCGGTCGGCAGGTCGAGCACGCGGTCGAACATGCGCCGGGCGCTGGCTGCCTCGTCCGCACTGGCTGGCCGGCCGAGAAGCCCTGCCAGGTCGGCCGCCAGGTCCGGCTCGCTCGCCGCCGACCAGCCGGCAAGCCGCGCCTCGATGCGCTCCACCATCTCGGCGGCCGCAGCCTTGGTGAAGGTCAGGCCCAAGATCGCCTCGGGCGCATTGCCGGCGAGCAGAAGCCGCAGGACCCGGTCGGCCAGAACCCGGGTCTTGCCGGTGCCGGCGTTCGCGGTCACCCAGACCGAGCAGGTCGGATCGGCAGCGGCACGCTGGGCCTCGGTCGGGGGCGGCAGGCGCCAGCTCAAAGGAGGCTCTCCGGCTCGGCCAGTCGCTCCGCCTCCGCCGTCCACTCCGCCACTCGCGAGAGATGGTCATAGCCGTCCTGGCGGCGGGCAACCTCGGTCTTGGCGACGGCCGCATAGGCGTGGCGCGGATCGTCATACCAGGCGAGGAGGCGGACGATGCCTTCTTCCAGCCGGTCCAGGTGCTCGCTCAGAGCCTCGTTCAGCGTGGTGTGGAAGCTGCCGCGTCCGGACAGGCACCAGAGCGCCAGCTCGGCCACCTCGCTATTCGCAAGGCTGCCGAACCGGCCATTGCGAGCGATCAGGCCCTCGATCAGGATCTGCGGGCGCCGCAGCTCGGCCACGTCCTTCTCGCTCGGAATGTTGCCGGTCTTGTAGTCGACGATCACGACCTGCCCGTCCGGACGGCGCTCCAGCCGGTCCGCCTTGGCCTTCAGCGCGATCCTGCGGCCTTCCAGCACGATCTCCCAGACACCCGACCGCTCGGCCAGCACATGGATCCCGTCGCACCGGCGGGCCAGCTCCGCCTGCACGACCTGCTCGGCCGCTCTCAGGAATCGCGGCCACCAGAGCGCGGTGACCTGCGGGTAGTGGGCCAGGCGCGCAAACGCCGCGCGGCCATGGTCGGTGAGCGCGTGGAGCGGGCTCGTCGGCAGGAGGTCAGGATGGGCACGGACGAACGCCTCCATGGCATCGTGGACTGCCGTCCCGCGTTCGGCGGCGCCAGCCTGCGCATCGACAGGCTCAAGCTCGCGCAGGTTCAGGATCTTGCGGGCATAGAACAGGTAGGGATCGTCCAGCAGGGTCTCGACCTCGGTCGCCCAGATCTCCGTGGGACGGGCAGAACGCCGCGGCTGCGGGCGCGGTCGCTCGATCCGCCGCCGGGCCGGGTGACCGGCATCGAGCCGCTCGATCAAGGCGGCGCGGCCGTCACCGGCAAGGACGTCCCGCAACAGTCCCGCACCATGTAGTGCCGCCTCCAGCCGTACCAGGAAGCGGGACGGGGTAGTCGGGCCACCTTCGGGGTCGCGGCGGGAGCGCATCAGGACCAGCTCGTCCGCGGCGAACTGGCCTAGCAGGTCGTGGCCGGCTGCACCGATCTTGGCGTCGATTGGCGGCAGGCCAAGCGTCTGCCGCATCGATCGGTTCAGCCAGGGGCCGGTGTCGCTGTCTTCCGGCCACGCACCTTCGTCCAGCCCCGCCACGACGATCCGGTCGGCGTGCAGCAGCCGGGCTTCAAAGCGGCCACGGATGGCGATCCTCGGGTGTCGGGGCCGCTTGGGCCGGACCGGGATGTCGGCCATCAGGACAGCCAGGAGCGCCGGCCATGCCGAGGGAGGAATGGGTCCCTCATCCACCAGAGCCTGCCGAAGACGCGGCAGGAAGCTGGCCATTTCGGCACCTGCCTCCCGGGCGAAGAAGTCGGCATCGATGCCTTCCTCGTCGGTGGAGAGCCAGCGCACGAGGTCCAGGTGATGCTGCAGGATATCCGACGGCCGGACCGCGTCTTTCCCATGCAGCAGTGCTACCAGCGGAGCGGCTGCGGCCGCGAATGCCCGAAACCAGGTAGCCAGTTCCTCAGGCGCCACCGGCGCCGCCCAGCGCGGCTTTTCCGCCGCGCGCAGCATAGAGAGAATGCCGTCCAGGCCCCCGGCCGGCCGCGGCCCGCGCAGCACGCCACGCTCCAGGGCCCGGACCATCCGCCGGAACGTGCCCTGGTCCTGATGGCCGCGCACCAGCGGATGCTTCAACAGGGCCAGCAGCCCGGCGGGCGGGAACCCGTCGACAGCTGCATGGGCGACGAGCAGGAGCAGGCTCCCGGGGGGTGTCTGGTCCAGCGGCGTGCCTGCACTGTCGTCGACCGTGATGCCGTAGCGGGACAGTTCGATCGCGACCCTGCGGGCGAAGTTGCGATCGGTGGTGACCAGTGCTGCCGTTCGGTCCGGCACTTCCATCGTCTCGCGCAGGTGCAAGGCCGCGGACACGGCCGCGCTTGCCGGCTCGCGCCACACCTCGACGCTCAGGCCCTGCACGGCGGCGGCGGGGATCTCCTCGCTGCCGGCAGGCAGAACTTCTCCGATCCGCCGGGCAAGACGCTCCCGCGGGGACGGCCGTCCGGCGCCATGCCACAGCCGTACATCCTCCGGGGCCGCATCGATGCGCTGCAGCAGCACGTTCAGCGGCGAGAGCGGATGGGTCGACGACCAGGTACCGGACGCATCGGCATCGAAGCCCTGCAGGACGAGATGCCCATTCGGCAGCGACTTCACGACCTTCATGAGCCTGGCGACGGCAGGGATCGAGCCGGTCACCCCGGCGATCACCACCGGATGCGACGGGGGCTGCATGATCCAGGTCTCTGCACGCGCATCGAGTAGCATGCGCCGGCGCTGGGCCGGGTCCACCCGATCCTCGTCCGCCAGGACCGCGGGCCAGGTCGTATCGACGATCTTGAGGAAGGCCAGGGTGCGCTGCCAATGCTCGGCCAGCTCGGCCGGGACCAACTGGTCGAGGCGGCTGGTCCCGACCTCCTCGGTCTGCATCTCGTCGAGGAAGCGCGCGAGATCCCCGGCAAGCCGCATCGAGCGGTCGACATTCGGGGCACCGCCCGACGCGGTTTCAACGGCCCGCACCAGGCGCGCCAGCAGGAGGCGTCGCCGGATCGGGTCGATCGCGGGCGGGACGTCGAGGGCGCTGACCGGGTCGAGGAGCAGCGCGTCCTCCTCGACCTCGCCGATCGGCTGGATCCGGGGGCAGAGCCTGGTCGAACCGTCGGCCGGGCGCATGGCTTCGCGCAGCGCCAGCACGGCACGGCGCGACGGCAGGAGGATCAGCGTCTCCTCCAGCTGCTCGCCGAACATCTCGTCGAGGCCGCGGACAAGGGCAGGGAGGAACGGAACGGTGAACGGGATCGACCAGAGGCTCATGCGAGCGTCAGCTACCGAATCCGTGCTCCGCATGCCAGTGCCGGATCGCCTCCAGCGACGGATGACCGAGGGCCTGTGCCAGCTGTTGCTGCACCCGTGGCAGCAGCGGCAGGTAGCCAGGCTTGCCGTCCCGCTTGGCCAGCCGGCGGAACAGACCCAGGATCTTCGTGGTGCGCTGGGCCGACATCACGGCGCAGGCTGCCGAAAAGGCGAGCGGGTCGAGGTCCTGCCGCGCCCGAAGGTACCGATCGCTGGCGCAGGCGATCGTCGCCTCCTCGACGTCGCGCCGCGCGTCCACCAGCAACGATACCAGGTCATAGGCCGCTGGCCCGATCCGGGCACCCTGGAAGTCGATCACGGCGAAGCGGTCGCCGGCCTTGATCAGGTTCAGCGCATGGAAGTCCCGGTGGACCACGACGTCGACACCCGTCTGCGCGACCGGCAGCACATGCCGCCACCGGTCCACCAGATCCTGGCGGACCGGCAACGGCAGCGATTGGGCCGCCCAATCGACGAAGATTCCGATCTCGAAGAGGAAAAAAGTGTCGTCGTAGGGTGGCAGGAAGTCCGGAAGAGGTGCTGCCTGCAGGCGGACCAGTTCGTCGACTGCCTTGCCATAGTGCTGTGACTCGCAGAGCGGTTCCCGGCTGCACAGGCTGGCCAGGAGGTCGTCGCCGAGATCCTGGACCAACAGAAAGCCTTCGGCCTCGTCGACGGCGAGGATGGTCGGTGCCAGCAAGCCGTTCGCCGACAGCCAGCGTGCCATCCGCACGAACAACGGCGTATCCTCGGGCGGTGGCGCATCGACCAGCAGGGCAGGGGCAGGCCCGCCATGAAGACGCTCATAGCGCCTGCCCGACGCATCGCCGCTCAACGGATGTCGCTTGGCATCGGCCCAAGGCGTGGAGCGAAGGAACCGCAACAACAGCTCGGCACGAGTCACGGACATAGGGCCTCCAGCCGAGCTGTCCAGGATGCCGGTGCCGCCACTTGCAGGATCCGCGCGTCGGGCGCCGCGCCTTCGGCCAGCGACAGCATGAGTGGCTCGGCCGGCAGAAGATCATCTGCCCGCTCGGGCCATTCCACCAGGAGGGCTCCCTGCCGCGTGACCTCGTCCAGGCCCAGGGCGAGAACCTCGCCCGCGCTGGCCAGCCGGTACAGATCTGCATGGCCCAGCAGAAGGCCCGGCAGTTCGTAGAGCTGGAGGAGCGTGAAGGTCGGCGAGGGGACGTCCAGATCGAGACCAGCCCGCGCCCGGATGGTGGCCCGGGCGAACTCGGATTTGCCGGCCCCGAGATCGCCCGAGAGGCCAACCACATCGCCGACCTGCAGGACCCTAGCCAGCCTCGCCGCGAACGCATGGGTCGCGGCGAGGCTCGGCAGGTCGAGGGTGAGCGTCCGGCTCAGTACCGGTAATGCTCCGGCTTGAACGGCCCGGCTTCCGTCACGCCGATATAGGCCGCTTGCTCGGTGGACAGCTTGGTCAGCTTCACGCCCAGCTTGTCGAGATGCAGCATCGCCACCTTCTCGTCCAGGTGCTTGGGCAGGGTGTAGACCTTCCTCTCGTACTTCTCGGCATTCTGCCAGAGTTCGATCTGGGCCAGGACCTGGTTGGTGAAGGAGGCGGACATGACGAAGGCCGGATGGCCCTTGGCGCAGCCCAGGTTGACGAGGCGGCCCTTGGCCAGGATGACGATCCGCTTGCCGTCGGGGAACTCGACCTCGTCGACCTGCGGCTTGACCTCCTCCCACTTGTAGTTCTGCAGCGCCGCGATCTGGATCTCGCTGTCGAAGTGGCCGATGTTGCAGACCACCGCTGAATCCTTCATCGCCCGCATGTGGTCGAGCGTGATGATGTCGATGTTGCCGGTCGCAGTGACGAAGATGTCCCCGATCGGTGCCGCCTCGTCCATCGTCAGGACCTGGTAGCCCTGCATCGCAGCCTGCAGCGCGCAGATCGGGTCGATCTCGGTGACAATGACGCGGGCGCCCTGCGAGCGCAGGCTTTCCGCCGAGCCCTTGCCGACATCGCCAAAGCCGGCGACCACGGCGACCTTGCCTGCCATCATCAGGCCGGTGGCGCGCTTGATGCCGTCGACCAGCGACTCGCGGCACCCGTAGAGGTTGTCGAACTTCGACTTGGTGACGCTGTCGTTCACGTTGATGGCTGGAACCATCAGCGTGCCGGCCTTGGCCATGTCGTAGAGGCGGTGCACCCCGGTCGTGGTCTCTTCGGAGATGCCACGCACGTTCTTCATCAGCTCAGGATAGTCCCGGTGCATCACGATGGTGAGGTCGCCACCGTCGTCCAGGATCATGTTGGGAGTCCAACCGTCCGGGCCCTTCACGGTCTGATGCAGGCACCAGTCATACTCTTCCTCGGTCTCGCCCTTCCAGGCGAACACCGGGATGCCCTGCGCCGCGATCGCGGCCGCGGCCTGATCTTGCGTCGAGAAGATATTGCAGGACGACCAGCGGATCGAAGCACCCAGATGCTTCAGCGTGCGGATCAGCACGGCCGTCTCGATGGTCATATGCAGGGAGCCGGCGATTCTCGCCCCCTCCAGCGGCTGGCTGTCGCCATACTCCGCACGGAGCGCCATCAGGCCGGGCATCTCCTTCTCGGCCAACAGGATCTCGCGCAGACCCCAGTCGGCGAGGCCGATGTCGGCGACCTTGTAGTCGGTGAACTGAGCCATGGTGTTCTTCGGTACGTCCGGTCTGGTAGCGGCGCCGGCCATCGACGATCCAATCGTCGGCATGATTCTGAGTGGGCCGGCAAGCGCGGCGATATAAAGCATATTGCATATCATTCGGCAAGTCGAGGCAGTTGAGTGATGCTCCCCGAGCGGCACAGCGCAAAGAATGTACATGCCCCTCTTGAATGGCACCGGCGGCGCCACTATCCAAGGAGAGCGGACCGGGCCCCTCTGGCGACACTGCTGTATAGCTTCGCTGTCGTGATGTCGGACCGCATCGGGTTAGCTCGATGCCGGGTCCAGATGTTTGCCGACCATAGGTCTCGAGCTGCCCTCGATGAGTCGAGAGGGAGCTTCAATGGACCAGTTCGTCACCTACCTCTTCCTTGGCCAGCCCATCTGGATGTGGCTGACCTTCATCTCGCTGGTCGTGGCCTTGCTGGCCTTCGACCTCGGCGTCCTGCATCGCGGCACCCGCGAGATCGGTGTGCGCGAAAGCCTGCTGCTGTCCTCGTTCTACATTGTGCTGGGCTTGGCCTTCGGCGGCTTTGTCTGGCTGCAGATGGGCAGCCAGGCCGGCGTCGAGTACCTGACGGGCTTCGTGATCGAGAAGAGTCTGGCGATGGACAACGTGTTCGTCATCGCCATGATCTTCGGCTACTTCGCCATCCCGCGAGCCTACCAGCATCGAGTCCTGTTCTGGGGCATTCTCGGCGTGATCGTTCTGCGCGCGCTGATGATCGGGGTGGGCGCCACCCTGGTGGCTGAGTTCTCCTGGGTGCTCTATCTCTTCGCCGTCTTCCTGATCGCGACCGGCATCAAGATGCTTTGGATGGGCGACAAGGAGACCGATCTGGAGCAGAATCCAGTGCTGAAGTTCTTCAGGCGACGCTTCGCGATCACCGAGGAACTGCACGGCGAGCGGTTCTTCGTGCGCCAGCCGCGGACGCCCGGCGGCAAGCCAGTCCTGTTCATGACGCCGCTGTTCCTGGCCCTGGTCCTGATCGAGATCGCTGACGTGATCTTTGCGGTGGACTCGGTGCCGGCGATCTTCGCGATCACGACCGATCCCTATATCGTCTACACGTCCAATATCTTCGCCATCCTGGGTCTGCGTGCAGTCTACTTCGCGCTGGCGGCGGTGCTGCATCGCTTTTCCTACCTGAAGCAGGCCCTGGCGGTGCTGCTGGTGTTCATCGGCTCCAAGATCTTCGTGGCGGACCTGTTCGGCTGGAGCAAGTTCCCGGCCGAGTGGTCGCTCGGGATCACCTTTGCCATCCTCGCGGCGGGTGTCGGGTATTCCTTATGGCGGACGCGCCCGTCACCGGATAGCGCCCTGGCCAGCCGCGGCAGCGCCTGATAGTCGCCACCATGGTCGAGCGGAGCCCGGCCCGGCTCCCTCGGCCCATCGTTGCCGGGTACATCGAGATCGACATGGACCAACTCATCCAGGGTTACCGCAAGTTCCGCCAGAACGTCTGGCCCGACGAACGCGCGCGCTATCAGGCGCTCGCCAAGATGGGACAGAGTCCCGACGCACTCGTGATATCCTGCTCCGATTCCCGCGTGGACCCGCAGAGCGTGTTCGGTGCGGTGCCGGGGCAGCTCTTCGTGGTGCGCAACGTGGCCGGCCTGGTACCACCCTACAGCCCCGATGGAAGACCCCGCGGCACGAGCGCGGCCCTGGAGTTCGGTGTCCGTGTTCTCAAGGTCCCCAAGGTGGTCGTTCTGGGTCACGCCCAGTGCGGTGGCGTGCGTGCGATGGTGGAAGGCGCACCGGCCGAGGCCCGCGATTTCGTCGAGCCGTGGATGAAGATCGCGCAGCCGGTCCTGGACCGTGGCAGGATGCAGCCGGGCTGTACGGACCCGCTCACGTACTATGAGATGGAGGTGCTGCGCCTGTCGCTCGCGCACCTGCGTACCTTTCCCTGGATCGAGGATGCCGTGCAGGCAGGACGCCTGGAACTGTGCGGCTTCCGGTTCGACATCCATACCGGGATTCTGGAGCAGATGAAGGACGACCGGCTTGTTCCCGTGGAGTAGCCAATCATCCACCTGCACATGATCCGCGACGGCCGATCATGTGCAGGTCGCGAGCCTGAAGCGGACAGGCTCAGGGCCTGCGGTCGAATTCGGCGAGGGCAGGGCGCCGCGACTTAAGGCTTCAAGTAGGGCGGATGCTTCCGGCAGCTGATCCTCCCCCGCTTCGGTGGACACTTCTGATACGCTCCAAGGGAGCGAGGAAGGTGATCTGATGGCGAAGACGAGGCGGGCGTTCACGCCCGGGTTCAAGCGGGGGCGGCAGGGCTGT
>JAESGR010000690.1_pt1 | contig 17165 bp, 17 predicted proteins | sample 9269771 | NCBI WGS metagenome assembly JAESGR01 (sample SAMN15739572, study PRJNA653492) | algae metagenome | isolation source: Chroococcus sp. CMT-3BRIN-NPC107 and co-occurring heterotrophs from well... | place: USA: Clark Mountains Wilderness, California | collected 2010-04-18
CACATCGCCGAACAGGGCATCACCTACGACGGCCCCATGCCGCAAGGCCGGGAGGGCGCGCGATGAACCGCGTGCTGGGCGACCTGCGCGTCATCGAGATGGGCACCTTCATCACGGGCCCGGCCGCCGGCGTGCTGCTGGCCGACCTGGGCGCCGACGTGGTGAAGATCGAGAAGCCCGGCACCGGCGATCCCTTCCGCGCCTCGCCCGACGGCTCGCTCTACGACGCGAACTTCCTCGCCTTCAACCGCAACAAGCGCAGCCTGGCGCTCGATACGAGCGTGCCGCAAGACCTGGCGGTGTTCGACGAATTCATCGCGAACGCGGACATCTTCATCCAGAACTTCCGCCCCGGCGCCGCTGAGCGCCTGAACGCGGGTTACGAGCGCCTGCACGCCATCAACCGGCGCCTGGTCTACTGCGCCATCAGCGGTTTCGGACCGGACGGTCCTGCCGCCGGCAAGCCTTGCTACGACACCGTGGCGCAGGCAGCCAGCGGCTACCTGGACCTGACGCTCAATCCCGAGAACCCGCGCATCCTGGGGCCCGCCGTCGCCGACTCAATCACCGGCCTGTACGCGGCCTACGGCATCCTCGGTGCGCTGCACGAGCGCAATCGCACGGGCACGGGGCGGCTGGTGGAGATCTCCATGGTGGGTGCGATGACGCACTTCAACGTGGACGCCTTCACCCACTACTACACCGATGGCGAGTTGATGCGGCCGTACACGCGCCCGAGCCTGTCGCAGGCGCACGTGCTGACGTGCCGCGACGGCAAGCGCGTGGCGCTGCACATGTCCTCGCCGGTGAAGTTCTGGCGCAACCTGGTGGAGGCGACCGGCCATCCCGAGCTGCTGGAGGACCCGCGCTTCAAGGAGCGCTCCGCCCGCATCGACAACCACGGCGAGGTGATCCGCGTTCTGGACGGCTACTTCAAGCAGCATGACCGCGACGAGTGGTGCCGCCGGCTGGAGGCGTGCGACGTGCCCCATGCACCGGTGTACGACGCGACCGATGCGCTGGACGACCCGCAGGCGCGGCACATGCAGCTGAAGGTGCAGGCGCGCTGCGACGATGGCCGCACCTTCACCACCGTGCGCAACCCCGTGATCTACGACCGCGAGGCGCCCGCCCCTGTGCTGCCGCCGCCTTACCTGGACCAGCACCGCAGCGAACTGCTGCCGCACGCCACGAACTGAACACCGGAGACAGACAAATGCATTCGATCCTCAAACGGCTGCTGGCCGCCGTGACCCTGGCTGCCACCGCGCTCGCTGCGCAGGGCCAGGACTTCCCCAACAAGCCGTTGCGGCTGGTCGTGCCGGCCGGCGCGGGGACCTCCACCGACATCGTCGCGCGCATGATGGGCGAAGGCTTGTCGCGCGAACTGGGCCAGCCGGTGGTGGTGGAGAACCGCACCGGCGCCAGCGGCAACATCGCGCACGAGTTCGTCGCCAAGGCGCCGTCGGACGGCTACACGCTGATCCTCACCAACACGGGCCCGCTGTCGATCAACAAGTCGCTGTACAGCAAGATCAACTTCGACCCGGTGCGCGACTTCACGCCGATCGCCACCATCGGCTACACGCCCACGCTGCTGCTGGTGCGCGCCGACGCGCCGTGGAAGACCGTTGCGGAACTGGTGCAGTACGCCAGGCAGAACCCGGACAAGGTGACCTATGCGTCCGCCGGCAACGGCACCACCGGCCACCTCGCCGGCGAGCTGGTCAAGTCCATGAGCGGCACGAAGATGACGCACGTGCCGTACAAGGAGGGCGCGCAGGCGGTCACGTCGGTGATCGGCGGCCAGACCGACTTCATGTTCTACCACCCGGCCGTCGCCATGCCGCAGATCCAGGCCGGCAAGCTGCGCGCGCTGGGCCTGAGCAGCAAGGCGCGCTCCACCGCCGCGCCCAACGTGCGGCCGCTGGCGGAGCAGGGCTTCCCCGGATTCGACCTGATCGGCTGGTGGGCGCTGTCGTCGAACGCCAACCTGCCGCCGGCCGTCACGGCCCGACTGGTGCAGGCCAGCGACAGGATCGTGCGCTCGCCCGAGTTCCAGGCCAAGCTGGCGGGCGTCGGCATCGAGCCCTTGCTGATGTCGCAGGCCGAGTACTCGCAGTTTGTGGTGAGCGAGTTGGAGAAGTGGAGCAAGGTGGTGCAGCTGTCGGGGGCGCGGGTGGACTGATGCCACTCAGCGCGGCATCGCCGCGTCCGCCTCGCGCCGGTTCACGGCATGGAACAGGCCCCGCAACCACTTGTTGGCGGGGTCGTTCTGCATGCGGCGATGCCAGTACTGCTGCACCTGCAGCTGCGGCGGCCGGAACGGCAGTTCCACGCGCTTGAGCGCGATGTGCCGGCCCACGACCGTTGCAATGTCGTCTGGCACGGTGGCGACCAGGTCGCTGCCGGGAAGCAGGGCCAGCAGGCTCATGAAGTGCGACAGCTCCACCACCACGTGCCGGTGCCACCCCTTGTCTTCCAGGAAGCGGTCCAGCAGGTGCTCGCGGCCGTCCGGCCGCACGACGACGTGGCGTGCGGCGAGGTACTGGCGCGCGGTCATGCGCGCTGGCGCAGCGGCATTCTTCGCATCGGCGATGCACGTGTACGAGGTCTTGAACAGGGCCTGCTGGAAATAGCCCGCCTTCTGCAGGTCGGGAAAGAAGCCCACGGCGAGATCCGCTTCGCCCGACTCCAGCGCCTGCGCTGCCGCGGCGCGCGGTCGGGATACCGCCTGCAGGCGCACCTGCGGCGCTTCGTTGCGCAGCCGGCGGATCACGCCGGGCAGGAAGGCGACTTCGCCGATGTCCGGGGTCAGGATGGTGAAGCTGCGGTCCGCGCGCAGGGGGTCGAACGCGGCCTGCTGCAGGATGTCGGACTCGATCGCCTGCACCACGCGGTGAACCGCGGGCGCGAGCTCCAGCGCGCGCGGCGTCGGCTCCATCTGCGCGCCGGCGCGCACGAACAGCGGGTCGTCGAACAGCGCGCGCAGGCGCGCGAGCGCCGCGCTCGTCGCGGGCTGGCTGAGTCCCACCGCTTCGGCCGTGCGGCTCACGCTGCGGTGCCGCGCCATCGCATCGAAGATCACCAGCAGGTTCAGGTCGACCGCCCGGATATCCATGCCGTGGATTCTATGTATTCGTCGCATCGGCTGTTCAGATGGGCCGGGCGGGCCTAGCATCCGGGCGGACCCCTGCATCACCCGCGGCCGACGAAGCCGCCCACCGGAGACAAGCCCCATGAAACGCAGAGACTTCGCGCGCGCGGCGCTGCTGCTGCCGCTGGCCGGCCGCGCGGCGGCCCAGGCACCGGCCTGGCCGCAGCGACCCATCAAGTTCATCCTGTCGCAACCCGCGGGCTCGGGCCCGGACATCCTGGCGCGTTATGTGGGCGAGCAGCTGGCCCGCACCTGGAACCAGCCGGTGGTGATCGAGAACAAGCCCGGCGGCCAGAACGTGATCGGCGCGCAGACGGCCGCGCGTGCCCCGAACGACGGCTACAACTTCTACTACGCCACCACCGCGGCGATGGTGACGAACGCGTACACCTTCAAGGCGCTGCCCTACGACCCCGTGAAGGACTTCGTTCCCATCCGCCTGGTGGGCCGCAGCCCCTTCGTGATCGCCGCCGCTGCGAACTTTCCCGCGAAGGACCTCGCGGACGTGATCGCCCGCGCCAAGGCGCAGCCCGGCACCATCAGCATCGCCACCGAAGGGCCGAAGACCTTCTCCGGCATGCTGGCCGACACCGTCGCCTCGATGGCCGGGGTGAAGCTGAACCACGTGCCCTACACCAAGGCGCCGGATGCGCTGCAGGACGTGATCGGCGGCCGCGTGCAGCTGGTCTGCCTGCCCGATGCGGCGCTCGCCGCGTACTTGAAGTCCGGCCAGGTGCGTGCGCTGGCCGTGAGCACGGCGCAGCGCCAGCCCGACCTGCCCAACGTGCCGAGCCTGTCCGAGAGCTTCCCGGGCTTCGAGTACACGGGCTGGAACGGCCTCTTCGCACCGGCCGGGACGCCCGCCGACATCGTTGCGCGCGTCAACCGCGACCTCGAGGCGGTGCTGCGCCAGCCCGAAGTCGCGCAGCGCCTGCAGACGCTGGGTTCGCTGCCGGAGTCGAAGATGTCGGTGCCGGAGTTCGACGCCTTCATGCGTGCCGAGCGCGAGCGCTGGGGCAAGCTGGTCAAGACCCTGGGCATCCAGGCGGAGTGATCCCATGAGTTCTCCCTGGATCGAAGGACTGCGCAGCGTGGCGCTGAACGTGCCCGACCTGGCCAAGGCCGAAGACTTCTACACCCGCACCTGGAACCTGGAAGTCGCGCAGCGCGGCGACAATGTGCTGTACCTGCGCGGCAGCGGCACCGACGCCTACCTGCTGGCGCTGCACCAGGGCGGCGACGTGCCGCAGATCCGCCAGGTGACGCTGCGTGCGCGCACGCGCGACGCGCTGGACGCGATTGGCGATGCGGTGGTGCAAGCGGGCGGCAGGCTGCTGGCGCCCGCGCAGGAACTCACGCGCGACCCGGCCGGCGGCGTCGGGATGACGTTCCAGGATCCGCATGGCCGCACCTTCCAGGTGGTGCACGGCGACACGCGGCGCCCCGAGAGCGAGCCGCTGAGGGATCGACCGATCCGCCTGACGCACGTGGTGCTGAACAGCCATGCCGTGGAAGAGACGCAGCCCTTCCTGGAGCAGGCGCTGAAGTTCCGCCTGGCCGATCGCACCGGGATCATGGCCTTCATGAACTGCAACAGCGACCACCACACGATCGCCATCGGCATCTACGACAACGACGCGCTGAACCACATCGCCTTCCTGATGCCGGACTTCGAGTCGGTGATGCGCGGCGGCGGCCGCATGCGCGACGCCGGCTTCCCCATCCAGTGGGGGCCCGGCCGCCACGGCCCCGGCAACAACCTCTTCAACTATTTCATCGACCCTTTCGGCATCGTCATCGAGTACACGGCCGAAGTGCAGCAGGTCGACGACTCCTATGTCGCCCGCGGTCCCGAAGACTGGAAGTGGCCGCAAGGCCGGCTGGACCAGTGGGGCATCGCCACGCCCCCCACGCCGACCCTGAAGGAAGCGCAAAGGCGCGTCTTCTTCGCACCCAACCCCTGAACGCCAGGAGTCATCATGAAGTTCACCACTTACCTGCGCGATGGCGCACCGCGCCTTGCCCTCGTCGACGGCGACGACCTCATCGACCTGAACGACGCACAGCCGAAGGTGCCCTGCGAGCTGCGCGCCGCCCTCAAGGCGGGCATCGACCTGCAAGCGGCCGGCCAGCAGGCGCTCGCCGACAAGGCCGCACGCCAGCCGCTTGCCTCCGTCAAGCTGGCGCCGCTGGTGCCCGAGCCCGGCAAGATCGTCTGCCTGGGCCTGAATTACTTCGATCATGCCAAGGAAGGCGGCCGGGACAAGCCCGACTACCCATGGTTCTTCTTCCGCGCTGCCTCGTCGCTGGTCGCGCATGGCGAAGCGGGCTGGGCGCCGCAGGTCTCGACGCGCTTCGACTACGAAGCGGAGCTCGCCGTGGTGATCGGCAAGACCGTGCCGCGCCACACGAAGCAGGCCGACGCGCTGCGCTACGTCTTCGGCTACAGCTGCTTCAACGACATGAGCGTGCGGGACTACCAGAAGCGCACGCCGCAGTGGACCATCGGCAAGAACTTCGACCGCACCGGCGGCTTCGGGCCGCACCTCGTCACCGCCGACGAACTCGCACCAGGCGCGACCGGCCTGCGCATCCGCGCCCTCCTGAACGGGCAGGTGATGCAGGACGCGAATACCAGCGACATGATCTTCAGCGTGGCCGAGACCATCGCGCTGCTGGCGGACGTGCTGACGCTGGAGCCGGGCGACGTGATCGTGATGGGCACCCCGGCCGGCGTGGGGCAGGCGCGCACGCCACCGGTGTGGATGAAGGCTGGCGACACGATCGAGATCGACATCGAACGTGTCGGGCTGCTGTCCAACCCGATCGTCGCCGAAGGCGAATGAGCGCGCCCGTTTACGACGTCGCGATCGTCGGCTACGGGCCGGCGGGCGCGGTCGCCGCTGCGCTGCTCGGCCAGCAGGGGCTGAGCGTGTATGTCTGCGAGCGCCTGACCGAGGTCTACCAGATCCCCCGTGCGATCGCGCTGGACCACGAGATCATGCGGGTGTTCCAGCAACTGGACGTCGTCGACGCCGTGCTGCCGTACACCGAGCCATTCACGAATTCCGAGTACTTCGGCGTCGACGGCCGGCTGATCCGGCGCATGACGATGATCGCGCCGCCCTATCCCCAGGGCTACACGCCATCGATCGTGTTCACGCAGCCGCAGGTGGAGCGTGTGCTGCGCGAGCGCGTCGCGCGCATGCCCGGCGTGCAGGTGGACCTGGGCGTGGAGATGCGACGGGTGCGACAGGATGCTGCCGGCGTGACGCTGGAGATCGGCGCGCCCGACGGGGGCACGAAGACCGTCCGCGCGCAGTACGTGATCGCCTGCGACGGCGGCTCGAGCGCCGTGCGCACGCAGCTGGAGATGCCGCTGGACGACCTGGCTTTCGACGAGCCGTGGCTGGTGGTCGACGTGCTGGTCAACGCGCAGGGCCTCGCGAAGCTGCCCAAGGTGAGCGTGCAGTACTGCGAGCCCGAGCGCCCGTGCACGCTGGTGATCGGGCCCGGCAACCATCGGCGCTGGGAAATTTCGCTCAAGCCGGGCGAAGACCCGAAACAGGTGGCGACGCCGGAGGAAACCTGGAAGCTGCTGGCGCGCTGGCTCGCGCCCGCCGACGGTGAGCTGTGGCGGCAGGCGAGCTACCGCTTCCACGCGCTGGTGGCCAGCGAGTGGCGCCGGGATCGCGTGTTCCTGGCCGGCGACGCAGCGCACATGCAGCCGCCGTTCCTGGGGCAGGGGATGTGCCAGGGCGTGCGCGACGTGGCCAACCTCGCCTGGAAGCTGGGCATGGTGCTGCGCAGCGAGGTGCAGGGCGCCGCCGCGCAGGCGCTCCTGGACAGCTATGGCACGGAGCGCAAGGCGCACGTGCGCGAACTCACCAGCCGCATCAAGGCCGTGGGCGCGGTGATCTGCGAGCGCGACCCCGACAAGGCACGCGAGCGTGACGCGAGGCTGCTGGCCGAGTGTGGGGGGATCGTGCAGGACACGCCGCGCCAGGACATCCTGCCGCGCCTGGAGAACGGCTTGCTCTCCGCGCATGCGAGCACGGCGCGGGGCAGCCTGTTCCCGCAGCCGGCGCTGCATGCGGGTGGCGAGCGCCGCCTGATGGATCGAGTGGCGGGCAATGGCTGGCGGCTGGTGCTGGCGGCCGGCAGCGCTGCGAACGGATGCGATGCGCAATGGGCAGGACTGCGTGTGGTCGACCTGCGCGAGACGCAGGAAAGCGAAGGCGTGGCCGCCCACTGGTTCCGGCGCCACGAGTGCGTCGCAGCGCTCGTGCGCCCCGACAACTACGTGTACGGGGTGGCGGCGCAAGCCCAGGACATCAGCGGCCTGGTCGAGGAGGCCGCGCAGGCGCTCGGGCTCGAGCTCGCACGCGCAATCACGAACCAGGAGACCCACCCATGTTGACGAAGCTCACGGCGGCCGTGGCCGCGCTTGCAGTCGCCGGCTGTACCTCCTTCGGCGCCCACACGCCGCCGCCGGCGGGGCCGGTGTTCACGCTGTGGTCGCCCGGCCATCCGGACGGCTCCTCGCTGCAGCAACGCCATGCCGGCAACCTGGCGAGCAATCCCAATTGCGTCGGCCAGAACGTGTCGCCGCCGCTGGCCTGGACGAACGTGCCGGCGGGCACGCGCAGTTTCGCGATGCTGATGCACGACCAGGAGGGCCGCAGCGGCCTCGGCGTCACGCATTGGGTGGCCTACAACATCCCCGCGAACGTGACCTCGTTCGCCGAGAACGAGATCAGCCAGGCTTCGCCGAAGTACACGGGCGGCAGGAGCACGCAGAACCAGTCGATCTACATGGGCCCATGCCCGCCGGTGAACACCGGCCACCACCATTACGTCTTCACTGTCATCGCCACCGACGTGGAGCCCGGCACCCTGCCCGCCGGCCTGACGATGAACGAGTTGCTGGAACGCCTGAACGGGCGCGCCAGGGGCGGCAGCAGCATCGTGCTGCGCTACGGCAGGCCGTAAGCGCTCGCGCTCAGCCCGCGTTGCGGCGCAGCTCGATCTCGAAGCCGCGCCGCACGCCAGGACGCGCCATCAGTTCCTGGTACCAGCGCCCCACGGCGGGGAAGTCGGCCAGGTCCACCTGGTGCTTGCCGTGCCGCCACACCCAGCCGAGGATGGCGAAGTCGGCGATCGACACGTCATTGGCGAACCACTGCTGCTTTTGCAGGTGGCGGTCCATGACGCCATAGAGCCTGCGCGTCTCCGCCTGGAAGCGCTCGAGGCCGTAGCGCCGGTCCTGCTCGTTCGCGAGCCCCAGGAAATGGTGCACCTGGCCAGGCATGGGCCCGAAGCCGCCGACCTGGAACATCAGCCACTGCATCACCTGCGCCTGCTGCACGACGGACGCAGGCCAGAATTTGCCGCTCTTCTGCCCCAGGTACACCAGGATCGCGCCGGACTCGAAGACCGACAGCGGGCCTTCCGGGCCCTCGTCGTCGACGATGGCGGGGATCTTGTTGTTGGGGCTGATGCGCAGGAAGTCCTCGGAGAACTGCTCGCCCTTGCCGATGTCGACGATCGTCACGTCGTAGGGCAGCTGCATCTCCTCCAGGGCGACGGTGATCTTGCGGCCGTTGGGGGTGTCGAAGGCGTGGAGGTGGATCATGGCGGTGGGTGCGCTCCGTGAGAGGTCACCGCCAGCTTACAGGAGCGTCACGCCCTCGATGCCATGCCGCTGCAGCGCGTCGCGGATGAAACCCGAGCTGCGCTGTTCCGCCATGAAGGCCTCCAGCATCTGCTTCGCTGCGTCACTGCGCTGGCGCGGCATCGCCATCGCCTGCGCGATCGTCATGAATGGCTCGGGCAGCAGGCGCAGGCCGGGCACGCGCTGCAGGTCGGCCAGCAGCTGTTGCCGCACGCCGGCTGCGACGTGCAGCGTGGGATCCGACATCAGGCGGTCGACCACTTCCTCGGAGGTCGCCACTTCGATCAGCTGCGCGCGCTGCAGGCTGCGCTGCAGGAACAAGCCGTACGCGCTCCCCGTCCCGATCACCACCCGCACTTGCGAATCGTCGACCTGCTCGTTGCTGCGCAGCGGCGACTCGTCCCGCACCGCGTAAAAGCCTTCGATCTGCACGTACGCAGAGGTGAAGTGCAGCGTTTCGGCCCGTTTCGGATCGATCGCCATGAAGCCGATGTCGGCGTGGCCGGAGGCGAGCGCGGCACCGGCAACACCGGCAGACTCGCACTGCAGGAATTCGACGTCCACCCCCAGCAGCGCTGCGAACTTGCGCCCGAGATCGATGGTGACGCCGGCGGGGCGCTCGGTGGACGTGCGGCTCGCGGCCAGCACCGGGTTGCCCATGTTGAGGGCGGCGCGCAGGCGGCCGGTGGGCGCGAACTCGCGCGCGAGCGAGGAGGCGGATGGCGTCGTCATGTTGCCGCCATTCTCGCTCGCACGCGCCGGGCGACGACTACTCCGCCTTGATCCCCGCCGCCTTCACGATGCCGCCCCACTTGTCGTACTCGGACTGGAAGAAGCGCTGGAATTGCGCCGGCGTACCGCCGCGCACCACGGCCCCTTGCGAGGCGAGGGTGTCGCGCAGCTCCGCTTCTTCCAGCACCGCGTTCATCGTGCGCGACAGCTGCTCGATCACCGGGCGCGGCGTGCCCGCCGGTGCGAGCAGGCCGAACCAGGTGCCGGCGTCGAAGCCGCTCACGCCCGCCTGCTCCATGGTCGGCACTTCAGGCATCTGCGTGGCGCGCTCGCGCGAGGTGATGGCCAGCGCGCGCAGCTTGCCGCCCTTCACGAGCGGTGCCGCCGTGCTGAAGACGTCGAACATCAGGTCGATCTGGCCGGCGACCAGGTCCACCAGCGCCGGGCCGCTGCCCTTGTACGGCACGTGCACCATGTCCACCTTGGCGAGCGTCTTGAAGTACTCGCCCGCCAGGTGCGCCGCGCTGCCGTTGCCGAAGGAGCCGTAACTGAGCTTGCCCGGCTTGGCCTGCCCCTCGCGAATCAGGTCCGCCACGCTGTTGACCGGCAGCCCGGGCTTGATCACCAGCAGCAGCGGTTGCGTGGCCACGAGCGTGATCGGCTCGAAGCCCTTGGCGTCGTACGGAAGCTTGGCGTGCGTGTGCGGTGTCACCGTCAGTGGCCCCGCGGCGCTGAAGAGGAGCGTGTACCCGTCCGCAGGCGCCTTGGCCACCGCGTCGTGGCCCACGGCGCCGCCGGCACCGGCGCGATTGTCCACCACCACCTGCTGGCCCAGTCGCGTGGAGAGCGATCGTGCGATCAGGCGGGCCGTGGCGTCGGTCGATCCGCCAACGGCGTAGGGCACGATCAGGCGGATCGGCTTGTTCGGGTAGGCCTGCGCGGTGGCGATGCCGTGCGGCAGCACGCCTGCGGCGGCGAGCGCCACTGCGGCGGCGATGCGTCCCGCGTGGCGGCGCGACACGGCTTTCGTTTTCGGGCTGTCCATGCTTGTCTCCTTTTGCTTGTTCATTGGCGCGGGTCGCGGATGCCGAAGGGCGCACCCCATCCCAGCGTGTCGAGCGTGTGTCCGGACGGCGTGTACTCGCAGCCGATCCAGCGGTCCCATCCGAGCTTTTCGATCAGCGCGAACAGGTAGGGGAAGTGGATCTCGCCGGTGCCGGGCTCGTGCCGCCCGGGCACGTTGCCCACCTGGATATGGCCGATGTGCGGCCAGGCGGCCTGCAGGCGGTCCGCGATCGCACCTTCTTCCATCTGGATGTGGAAGGTGTCGAAGCACAGCTTCACGTTGCTGCGTGCGACCTGCTCGATCACCTGCACGCCCTCGCCGATGCGGTGGTACAGGAACTGCGGGAAGCGGGCGCGGCAGCACGGCTCGAGGATCAGGGTGATGCCCTCCGCCTTTGCCACGTCGGCCGCCCAGGCGATGTTCTTCACGAACAGGTCCATGCAGCGCGCGCGATCGAGTTGCGGCGTCATGTTGCCGGGCATCACGTGGATCATGGGGCGGCCGACCTGCGCCGCGTACTCCACCGCGGCATGGATGCTGCGGCGGAAGTCCTCTTCGCGTCCGGGCAGGGCAGCCAGGCCGCGCTCGCCGCGATCCCATTCGAAGGGCGAGAGCACCTGCACCAGGGTGAGCCCGTTGTCGGAAAGGCGCGAGGCGAGTTCCTTGGCCGGCACCTCGTAGGGAAAGGCAACTTCCACGCCCTGGAAGCCCGCCGCCGCGGCGAGCGCATAGCGTTCGGGCATCGGCACTTCGGTGAAGAGCCAGCGCAGGTTGGGGTCGAAGCGAAGCATGGGGTCCTTGCGTGAAGCGTTTTCAGGAATGCGCGGGTTGCGCTTGCCCGTGCACGCGCCCCAGTTCGTCGCCGAAGCGCATCTTCATCACCTCGGTGAGGCTGGCCTCCACGGGCGCGACGATGCCGCCGCCGCGCACGTGGTAGGCCGCGGGATCGTCCCTGCCCAGCGGCGTCCCGCCGGCAGCGACCGTCCTGGCCGCGTCCAGCATCAGCCGCCGGAACTGCACCACGGCCAGGTCGGTGGGGCCGAGCAGTTCGCGGGTGCGGTCGGCGATGCGGCCCTGGCTGTCCTGGATCGCCGCGTCCTGTTCCGAGACGCCGACGATACCGGTGAAGTTCTCGGTCTTCTGCATCGCGCGGTCGATCAGGTAGTCGTTGCTCCGATTGCGCAGCGGCATCCAGTTGGCATCCATCTCCGGATACACCGCGCCGCCGCTGCCGTAGCTGCTGCGTTCCTCGTCGGTGAGCGGCCGCGCCGGGTTCCACGAATAGGTGTAGATCCAGCAGGACTCGTCGTCGATGGGAATCCAGGTCTGGCCGTGGTAGGTCTGGCCCTCCGTGGCGCTCGGCGTGTACGCGTGCGCCGGCATCAGGTACTGCGCGATGCGCCAGTAGTGCTCGCCAGGGCCGGCCCGGCGCGAAGCGCCCAGCACGAGGCCGCTGCCATGCTTCTTCACCTCGTAGCGCGGACGCGCGTCTTCGCGCATCCAGCGCACGTGGTCGTGGCTCATGGTCTTGGCCGAGTAGCCGCGCACGGCCCGTGCAGCCTTCTCCGCCATCTCGTCCTCGCTGGACACCACGGGCTGGTGCAGGAAGGAGAAGTGCGCCGTATCGACCCCGCCCTCGGCCGCCTGCGCCCAGTTGCACTCCTGAAACTTCTTGGACACGTAGCGGTGCGACGGCGGCACCAGCGCGAACTCCATCTGCGGCAGGTCGGGCAGGGGCTGCGTGTCGCCCATGTACGCCCACACCATGTCGCCCCATTCGCGCGTGGGGTAGGCGCGGATGCGCGCCTTCTCGCACAGGCGCGGGACGTTTTCGGGCGGGATCGTCGGCATGTCGACGCACTCGCCGCGCGCATCGAACTTCCAGCCGTGGTACGAGCAGCGGATGCCACCGCCCTCGTTGCGGCCAAAGAACAGGTTGGCGCCGCGGTGCGGGCAGCGCGGTTCGATCAGGGCCACCGTGCCGGCGCTGTCACGAAAGGCGATGAGCTCTTCGCCCAGCACCTTCACGCGCACCGGCGCCCCGTCGCGCTCCGGAACCTGCTGCGACAGCAGCACCGGGATCCAGTAGCTGCGGAACACCGCGCCCATGGGTGTGCCCGCATCGGTGCGGACCAGCATTTCGTTTTCTTCCCGGCTCAGCATGTCTCGTGTCCTTCGTCCATCACTCCGGCTTCAGGCCTGCATCGGCCGTGAGCTGGCCCCATAGCGCGATCTGCGCCTTGACGTAGTCCTCCAGCTCGCGCGGCGTGCTGCCGAAGATCTCGATCCCCAGCTCGGCGCCTTTCTCCCGCAGGTCGGGCCGGCGGAGTACGCCGACCAGTTCGCGGTTGATGCGGTTGACGATGGGCGCGGGCGTTCCGGCGGGCGCGAACATGCCGAACCAGGCCACCACGTTGAAGCCCGGGAAGCCGGCTTCGGTCATCGTCGGCACCTCGGGCAGCGACGGGAAGCGCTTGTCGGCCAGCACCGCCAGCGCACGCATCTTCCCGCCCTTGACCAGCGGCGCCGCCGCGGCGAGGTCGACGAAGGCGAAGTGGATCTGGCCACCCAGCAGGTCGGTCGTGATCTGCGGCGAACTCTTATAGGGAACGCGCAGGAACTCCACGCCGGCGTTCTTGCCCAGCTTGCTGCCCGACACCATGCCGAAGCTGTTGGCGGCGCCGTAGCTCACGGTGCGCGGCGCCTTGCGCGCCGCGTCCACCAGTTCCGACATCGTGCGGTAGGGGCTGCCCGCGGGCACCAGCACGAAGAAGGTGAGGTTGCCCATGCGGCTGATGGGCGCGAAGTCCTTCACCGGGTCGTAGCGCAGGTCCTTCACCAGGTGCGGGTTGGCCGCATGCGTGGTGTTGGTGGTGAAGAGCAGGGTGGTGCCGTCCGGCTTGGCCCGCGCCACCGTCTCGGCGGCGAGCACGCCGTTGGCGCCCGGCTTGTTCTCGATGACGGTCGTGACGTTCAGTGCCGTGCCGAGCTGCTGGGCCACCATCCGTGCATAGACGTCGGTGCCGCTGCCGGGGCCGAAGGGCAGCACGATGCGGATCGGCCCTTCGATGGCGTCCGACTGCGCAAGCGAAGGTGTCGTCGCGGCGGCGGCCAGGGCCGCCAGCATCAGTTCGCGCCGGCGCAGGCCGCCTGCGCGCTTGTCTCTCATAGGCATGGGTCGCTCCGTGGGGTCCGCCCATCATGGGGAGGCCAGCGGCGCCGGGCAAGCGAATTTTCCGTCGACAATGTGAGGAAATCTCACAGCCGCCATGGACCGACTGCCGCCACTCAATGCGCTCAAGGCGTTCGATGCCGCCGCGCGCCACCTCAGCTTCACCGCCGCTGCCGGGGAGCTGCACGTGACCCACGGGGCCGTCAGCCGCCAGATCACCGCGCTCGAGGAAGAGCTGCAGGCGCCGCTCTTCGTGCGCGGCGCGCGCGGCCTGAAACTCACGCCCGAGGGCACGCAGCTCGCGCGCGGCGTGGGCACCGCCTTCGACACCTTGCGCTCGGCCGTCACGCAGGTGCGCCAGGCCGGCCCGGCCGCCGCGCTGCGCGTGAGCGTGCCCCCGACCCTGGCCATGTGGTGGCTGATCCCGCGCATGTCGGCGCTGCACCATGCGCATCCGCGCCTGCGCATCGACCTTTCCAGTTCGACCGAGCCGGTGGACTTCGAACCGAACCTGTACGACGCGGCCATCCGCCGCATCACGCGCGTGCCCCAGGGCATGGTGGCCGAGCGCTTCCTCGATGGGCGGCCGGTGGCCGTCTGCAGCCCGGCGTACCAGAAGCAGCACCGCCTGCGCGGACCGGCGGACCTGTCGCGGGCCACGCTGGTGGTCACCCGCTCCGAGCCGCAGGCCTGGCCGGAATGGCTGGCGGTGCACAAGGTGCAGCGCACGGCGGATGGCCCCACGCTCACCTTCGAGCAGCTGTACTTCGCATTGCAGGCGGCGCTGGACTCGCTGGGTGTGGCGCTGGCGCCGGCTGCGCTGGTGGCAGCGGAGATCCGGCGCGGCCGCCTGCGCGCGCTGTCACCGGCTGAAGGGCCGGTCTCGCCCAGCTACGCCTTGCTGTCGCCGAGGATCTCGCCGCATCGGCAGTCGATCCGGACGCTGGGGGAGTGGTTGAAAGCGGCGGCGCAGGGCGAGGATTGATGCGGCGCGGTCGGCCGAATCCCTGAGAATCCCCCCATGCAATTCTCTCCGCTGAAGAGCCGACGCACGCACGAAGAGGTCGCGCATCAACTGCGAGAGATGATCGTTTCCGGTCGCCTCAAGGAAGGCGACAAGCTGCCGCCCGAACGCGACCTGGCGCAGCAGCTCGGGGTGAGCCGCCATTCGCTCCGGGAGGCGCTGCGAACGCTGGAAGTGGCCGGCCTGCTGGAAACCCGACTTGGCAAATGGGGCGGCACCTTCGTGATGAGCCGCCGGCTCGAAGGTGTGTCCGGCCAGATGGCGGACTTGCTGAAGATGGGGGACGTGTCCTATGCGAGCGTGATGGAAGCGCGCATCTACTTCAGTGAAGTCGTCGTGCGCGTGGCTTGCGTGCGGCACACCCAGGAAGACGTCGACCGGCTCAACAAGAACATCGAGGAGGCCGAGCAGCTGTTCCAGGCGAACCAGCTGACGGAAAAGACCGAGAAGAACATCGAGTTCCACGACCTCCTCGCGCAGGCCACCAAGAACCCCACGCTGGTGATCCTGATGCAAAGCCTGACGTCGATGGCCCGGTACTTTGCGCGCAACATCGGCCCCGACCCTGCCAGCACCACGGTGCGCTCACGGCGGCTGTTCATGGAAGCCTTCGTGCGCCGGGACGCGGAGGCGGCGGTCCGGGAGATGCAGGAGAGCCTCTTGACGCTTCGTTCCGTTCACACCGACCTCGCGGCCAGCGTCGTCGCGCGGCGCGGGCAGGGGAAGAGCCTCTCGGGCGTAGTGAAGGCGGCGCCCAAAGCGCCCAAGGCGGCTAATGGTTGATCTTAAAGCCTGCCCTGCAGGCTGCTAGGGTATACCCCGCCTCGCCGGAGGCGGGATTGGGCTTCCACCCGCCCGCATTGGCTGCTACATTTTAATGGTTGGACCATAAGGAGCCGCCATGATATTGAAGCATTGCCTGTTCGCGCTCGGCCTGTTGACCGCTGCCGCGTCGACGTTCGCGCAGGGCTATCCGAACCGCGCCGTCACGCTGGTCGTGGGCTTCACGCCCGGTGGCGGCTCGGACACCGTTGCGCGCGTGATCGCGCCCGCGTTGAGTGCCGAACTGAAGGTGCCGGTGCTGGTGGAGAACAAGGTGGGCGCGGGCGGCGCCATCGCCACCGATTTCATCGCCAAGTCCAAGCCCGATGGCTACACGATGCTCGTCGCGTCGCCGGGCGCGTACACGATCGCCGTTTCGCTGCGCAAACTGCCGTACGACCCGATCAAGGATTTCACGCCGATCGCGCAGTTGACCTCGTACCCGAACATCCTGGTGGTGAATGCCGGTTCCGGCATCAACTCCGTGGCGGACCTGGTGAAGCAGGCGAAGGCCAATCCGGGAAAGCTCAACTTCGCCTCCACGGGTGCGGGCACGACGACCCACCTGGCCTTCGCTCACATGGCCATGATGACCGGCATCGACCTGGGGCACGTGCCGTACAAGGGCAATCCGCAGGCGATGAACGATCTCCTGGGCGGCCAGGTGCAACTGTTCATCGGCGATCCGCCGCCCTTGCTTGGCCACATCGAGTCCGGGAGGTTGAAGGCGCTGGCGGTCACCACGCGCAATCGCTTCAAGCAGTTCCCCAACATTCCCTCCATGAGCGAGGCAGGGGTGGCCGGCTATGACGTGCCGTTTTGGCATGGGATCATGGCCCCGCAGGGGCTGCCCGCCGACGTGGCCGCCCGCTGGGACGAGGTGCTGGCGCGGGTGATGGCGCGCAAGGACGTCATCGAGAAGATCGAGGCCGCGGGCATGGGCGTCGAATACCGGCCGGGTGCGCAGCTGGCCAGGCAGATCGTGGACGAGACGGCACGCTGGGCGCACGTCATCAAGTCCAACAACATCAAGGAATGACGTCGTGAAGCTGGCGAGCTTCGACGACTGGCGCATCGGCGTCGTGCTCGGCGAACAGGTGGCGGACGTCACCGACGCGGTTCCGGCGGGGCTGGCCGACATGCCGGGCCAGCGGTTGAACTGGCTGGTGGAGCACTGGGCCACGGCGCAATCGGCGGTGCGGCGCCTGGCCGAATCCGCCCCGCACATCCCCCTGGATCAGGTCAGGTTGCGGGCAGCCAGCCCCTCGCCGGCGCACGTGTTCGCGGCACCGGCCAACTACCGCAAGCACATCGGCGAACTCGGGGACCGGGCGGTGACGGACAGGCGCCGAACCGCGCGCGAGCAGGGCTTCTTCCTCAAGGCCTCGGGCTCCGTGTGCGGCGCCGGTGAAGCGATCGCGCTGCCTCGCGCGGCCAACCGGCGCTTCGACCACGAGTCGGAGCTGGCTGTGATCATCGGCCGGCATGCCCGGAACGTCCATCGCAGCGAAGCGATGG
>JAESGR010000691.1_pt1 | contig 17147 bp, 16 predicted proteins | sample 9269771 | NCBI WGS metagenome assembly JAESGR01 (sample SAMN15739572, study PRJNA653492) | algae metagenome | isolation source: Chroococcus sp. CMT-3BRIN-NPC107 and co-occurring heterotrophs from well... | place: USA: Clark Mountains Wilderness, California | collected 2010-04-18
GCTCATAGAGAGTCTTGCTCGCTCCTCGTTGGCGGACGCCCCGAAAGCCTTCGGATGAAGCGCCGTATTGGGTCGTCCCCGCTTCGCTCAAATCCCGGCCGAGCCCGCGGAACTCCGCGCTCGGCGTTGCACGCGATATGGGGAAACTTCAGGCGCCCGCAAGGGGATCATTACCAACCGTACAGGAAGCATCAGGCCCCGTCCCAGTGCGGGAGCACCGCCGAATAGACCTCGGCGGGGAACGGCGCCTGGCCGCCATGCCGCAGCAGGAAGGCGTGCTGCACCACCATCGCCTGCTGCTCGATGTTGAGCTCGGCGAAGGCCGCGCCCGGGCTGAGGTCATAGGCGTAGCTCTTGGGTCCGTCGCCGGCCTTGAGCTTGCCGAGCAGCAGACTCACCCCCTTCTGCGCCTGCCAGACGTGGGTCAGCTCGTGCACGAACACCGCCTTGACCGACAGCGGCACGTCCGGTGCGGCGAAGTTGGGCCGCATCGACCTAGCCGGCCAGACCACCAGCCGCCCGCTGGCGACGAAGGCGCGGCTCCAGTAGGGGATGGCGAGCAGCCGCACGCGCGCGGCGTCGAGACCGGCTCCGAACACCTCGGCGGCGAGAGCGCGCTCGCCCTGGGTCAGCGGCCGCAGCATGGGCATAACGCAAGCCTAGCGGCGGCGAACGGCCCTGTCCTGCGTCGCCGCTTTGACTCGCGCGACAAGGGGCCTAAGGATTTGCCTCGTCCGCATCCGCCGGAGATCGCCATGCTGTCCTTGACCCGGCCGGAGGGGACCCGGCCCGAAGATCTCCACCTGTCCCGGCGCGCCCTTGGTCTGGCCGCGTTCGGCGGTTACGCCATCTTCGCGCTCTCCGCCGACGCCGAGCCGATCCAGACGGACGAGGCCGGGCTGGTGACCGAGACAGTCCAGCTGCCTGCCGCCGACCGGCCGGTTCCGGCCTACTTGGCCCGGCCCGACGCGCCGGGCCGCTTCCCGGTCGTGGTGGTGGTCTCGGAGGTGTTCGGCGTGCACGAATACGTCCGCGACGTCTGCCGCCGTCTGGCCAAGCTCGGCTACGTGGCGCTGGCCCCGGACTTCTTCGTCCGCGCCGGGCGCGATCCCTCGACGATGAGCGACTTCGGCGAGATCCGGAAGATCGTCTCCACCGCCTCGGACGCGCAGGTCATGGGCGACCTGCGTGCGGGGCTCGCCTTCCTGTCGCGCGCGCCGTTCGCCGAGCGGCGGCGGATGGCGATCACCGGCTTCTGCTGGGGCGGGGCGGTGGTCTGGCTGGCCTGCTCCAGGTTCCGCGAGTTCCGGGCGGGCGTGGCCTGGTACGGGCGGCTGGCGCGGCCGAAGCCCGGCGACTTCCTCGGCGAGCCGGAACGGCAGTGGCCCATCGAGCTGGTCTCGCAGCTGCGGGCGCCGGTGCTCGGCCTCTACGCCGGCGAGGATCAGGGCATCCCGCTGACCGATGTCGAGGCCATGCGCCAGGCGCTGGCGGCGAACCGCAAGCGCGGCAGCGAAATCATCGTCTATCCGGAGGCCCAGCACGGCTTCCACGCCGACTACCGGGCCCAGTACAACGCCCAGGCGGCCCTGGACGGCTGGTCGCGCATGCTGCTGCATTTCGCCCGCAACGGCGTCGCGCCGCGGACCGTCTAGCGCGGCCGGCGGAGCGTCAGCAGGATCGCGAACGCGATCAGCGCGCACGCGCCGATCCCCAGCACCGCCAGCCTCGGCGACGCGGCCATTCCCATCGCCAGGAGGAAGGGCGAGACCGCCCCCAGCAGCCGGCCCGGCAGGTTGATCACCCCTGCCCGCGCGCCGAAGCCCTGGGTCCCGAACAGCGCCAGCGGCAAGGTCCCGCGCACGATGGTGTAGAGCCCGTTGCCCGCCCCGTAGAGGATGGCGAACGCGGCCGCCGCCGGCGGGCCGGCGAGCAGCAGCACCGCCACCGATAGCGGCAGCAGCCCGATCGCCACGCGGGCCGAGACCAGCGGGTGGATGCGTTTCACCAGCACGAACTCGGCCAGGCGGGCGGCGACCTGGGCCGGTCCCAGCAGCGCCCCGGCCGCCAGCGCGGCGGCCGCACCGACGCCCAGCGCCGTCAGCATCGCCGGCAGGTGGGCCGACACCGCCGAGGAGATGCCGGCGATGAGCGCAAAGGCGGAGGCCAGCAGCACCAGCGTCAGCAGCGGCCGCTCGGGGGCCGGGCCGTCGTCGGTCTCGTTCCCATGCCGCGCGCCGGGAACGGCCCGGCCCTTCGGCAGCGAAAGGTGCAGCGGCAGGCAGATCAGCAGGTTGGCGCCGGCCCAGGCGAAGCAGGCGCCGCGCCAGCCGACCTTGGCCTCCAGCCAGGCGGTGAGCGGCCATCCGACCGTGCTGGCGAAGCCGGCAATCAGAGTGACGCCGGTGATCGCCCGGCGGGCGTCCTGGCCGTACCAGCCGACCAGGCCGGCGAAAGCCGCATCGTAGAGGCCCAGGCACATGGCCGCCCCCATCACGGCCCAGGCGAGGGCGAGCTGGAGCGGGTCCTGCGCCAGCCCGAGGCCCGCCCCGCCGGCGGCGAACAGCACCGAGGCCACGGCCAGCGGCGCCCGGCCGCCCCGGCGGTCGATCAAGCGCCCGACCGCGGGACCGGCGAAGGCGGTCACCAGCAGCGCGCCGGAGAACAACAAGAACACGAAGGCCGGCGAGACGCCGACCGCCGGCCCCATGGCGTCCGCCAGCGGCGCGGGCAGGTAGAAGCTGCCGGCGTAGCCGATGGTCTGGGTCAGCCCGATGGTCGCCACCGCGCGGCGCACGCGCAGCGGCGGCGAGGAATAGGTTTCGGAGGTTGGCTCGCCCACAGCGCCGCCCAGCCTGGGCCGCGTCGGGAGCCGCGGCAACGATTACGGCGCCTAGAAGGGCGGGATCTCGGCCGGGGGCGGCGGGGCTTCGGGCTCGACGGGCGGCGGCGCGATCGGCTCCATCGGCTCGGGGACCACGACCGGCGGCGGGGCGGGCGGCGGCGCCTTCTCGACCAGCTTGGCGTCGGCGTCCTCGTCCTCCTTCTCCTCCTCCTTTTCCTCCTCGGCCTTTTCGGGGGGCGGCGGGGGCGGGGCGTCGATGATCGGGGTGGCGTCGGGCGCGTCGATTGCGGCCGACGAGGGCCCGCCGCGGGCCGCCTCGCCCGGCAGCCGACCGCGCTCTGGCGCGCTGACGAAGCCAAGGCCGAGGCCGCCGAGGGCGACGAGGCCGAGCAGCACGGCGACGACCTGCAGAACGGGGCGGGGCATGGTCCACATGGCCGCGGACCCTAGTGCGAGCCTCGGAAAAGCGGAAGCGTGAACCCGCTGCGGCTTTGCGCCCCGTCAGGCGCGGCTAGTCCTTGTCGCGTCCGCCGCCGCCCCGCTGCTCGCGCTCCGCCCGCCGCGATTCCCGCTCGGCGTGGCGCTGGGCCCGTTCGGCCTCGCGCTCGCCGCCGCCGCCGCCGTCGGAAGAGGCCCGGGCTTCCCGCTGGGGCTGGCGCTCCGGCTGCTGTTGCTGGCGCGCCTCCCGCTCAGCGCGTTGCCGACCCTCCTGCTCGGATCTGGCCTGCCGCTCGGCGGCGCGGGCCTGGCGCTCGGCCTGCTGCTGCTGACGGGCTTCCCCCTCCCCGCGTTGCCGGCCTTCCTGCTCGGCCCTGGCCTGCCGCTCGGCGGCGCGGGCCTGGCGCTCGGCCTGCTGCTGCTGGCGGCCCTCCCGCTCGGCGCGCTGGCGGCCCTCCTGCTCGGCTCTGGCCTGCCGTTCTGCGGCGCGGACCTGGCGCTCGGCGTCGTTGCGCTCGCGCGACTGACGCTCGGCCCGGGCGCGCTCCCGCTCCGCCCGTTCCTGGCCGGCGCGGCCTTCGCGCTGGCGAAGCTGTTCCACCCGCGCGTTGGCGTCGCGGGCGGCCTCGCCGGCGGCGCGCTCGCGGCCCGACCGGCGCTCGGCGCGCTGCGCCTGACGTTCGGCCCGTTCGGGCCGCTGCGCCTGGGCGCGCTGAGCCTGAGCCTGGACCCGCTCCTGCTCGCGCCGGGCCTGGCGCTCGACCTGCCGCGCGTCGCGTTCGGGGCGAGCCTGGCGTTCGGCCTGGCGCTGGGCGCGTTCGAGCTGCCGCTCCTGCCGCTCCGGGCGGATGGCCTGGGCCTGCTGGCGGTCGGGACGCGCTTGGCGCTCGACGCGCTGGGCCTGACGTTCTTCACGCCGGGACTGACGCTCCGCCTGCCGCTCGACCTGGCGGTCAGGAGCCTGCAGCCGCACGGCCTCGCCGGCGCGTTCGACCTGCAGCCCCGCGCGCTCCTGCCGACGCTCGGCCTGACGCTCTGTCCGCTCGCGCTGACGCTCTTCCCGGCGATCGGGCTGGAAGCCGAAGCGCTCCGGCGCGGGAAGGGCGGCGAACACGCGGCGCTCGCCGTCGTCCTGCCGCCTCGCCTGCCGGCGATCCATCCGCTCCTGCACCCGGGCCATTCGGGCGATGTCGCGCTCGCGGCGCTCGCGCTCGGGCTTGAAGCGGCGCAGCTCGCGGGCGCCGGTGCGGTCACGGTAGGCGCGCCAGTCGTCCTCGCGGGCGGCGGCCTCGATCCACACGGTCTGGGTCTGCACCAGGACCGGCTGGCGGGCGAACCACTGCTCCTCGGCGATGCGCATGCGCCGCTCGCGGGCGGCCGCCTTGCGCAGCGCCTTGGCGCGCGCCCAGTAGCGGCCGGCGTGGTCGGCGCGCTCATAGAGGATGTTCTGCGGCAGCACCCGGCCGGCTAGGTCGTAGATGATCACCAGCCGCCCGAAGTCGTCGTAGCCGTAGCCGAACTCGTCGTCCCGGACGAAGTAGGGGTAGTCGGTCTCCGGCTCGTAATAATAGTAGCGATAGCCGTGGTCGATCGGCTCCGCGTAGAGCATCCAGTCGTCCTCGGTCTCCCAGGCCCAGGGCTGGACGTTGTCGTATTGGAAGCCGTAGTCCGGCGGGGCCTGGTAGAAGGCCTGGTCGACGGCGTAGGCGCGCTCGGCCCAGGCGTAGCCGTCATCGTAGGAGGCCAGCCGCCCGACCCGGGCCGGTGGCGCGGGCGGCAGCTCCCAGGGATCCGGGGCGAGCGCCAGCGGCGGCGGCGGGGCGTCGAACGTCGCCGGCAGGTCCAGCGGCGGCGCGGCCGAGCGGTCCCAGAACGCCACGTCCTCCAACTCGCAGGCCGACAGTCCCACGCCGGCGGCGGCGAGAAGGGCGGCGATCGGCAGGCGGCGGATGGGGGATGGCATCGCTGCAATCCTCGACTGGCTGCGCGCCGGGCGGCGCTTGGGACAGTGCACGTTCGGCCAACGCGTCTGAACGCAGCCTGATCCGCCAGTCAGCTGCGGTTCACCCTTGTGTTCGGATTGCGGCGAAGCTGCGCCGTGGCGCCGGCGCCCCAGAGTGGGCTTTCCGGCCACGCTTCAGCCTTCACAGTAAACGCCTCTTAACCCTCGCACGGCACAGATGGGGCCAAGAATCGAGCATGGGGTGTCTGATGGCGCGGACGGCGCGGCGAACGGGCATGGAATTGGGGCTGCACATCGCGGCCCTCGCCTGGACGCACCCGAACACCGCCCGCCTTCGCGGCGGGGTGATCGCCGTGGCCGGCGTGGCGCTGGCCGTGGCCCTGGCCACCTACAACGCCGCGGACCCCAGCCTGAACGCGGCCTCGGCGTACGGCCCGACCAACGTGCTGGGCGGGCCCGGCGCGGTGATCGCCGACATTGGGGTGCAGTCGCTGGGCCTGGCCTCCGGCTTCGCGGCCCTGGTGATGGTGTTGCTGGGCCTATCGCGGGTCGCGACGCCCGAGCCCGACCTGACCCGCAAGGCGCTCCGCCGCCGCGCGCTGATCGGCGCCGTCGGCGTCGTGGCGCTGGCCGGCCTGCTGGCCCTGCCCGCCCCGCCCGCCACCTGGCCGCTGGCCAAGGGGCTCGGCGGCTTCTGGGGCGAGAGCCTGATGCACTGGCTGGGCGGCCTCTTGGACTTCGCGCGGCTGCCGGGGGCCCAGGCCGTCACCGGCGGGATCCTCGGCCTGATCGCCGCGGCGACGCTGGCCTATGCACTGGCTCTCCCGCGGCCGCAGTTCGCCGGGCTGCCGCAGCTGAAGCCCCGGGGCAAGACCGCCGGCCCCGCGACCCCGCCCAAGAGCGCGCCGCGCCGCAAGGGGCTGGAGATCCGCACCCCCGCCCCGGTGGCCGCCTTCGAGGATGACGACGACGGGCCGCAGGCCGCACCCGTCCGGGCCGCCCCGCCCATTCCGCTCAACATCAAGGCCCCGAAGGCGCCGCCCAAGGAGTCCGGCCGCGAGGTTCGCGAGGCCCAGGCCAGCTTCGAGTTCGCCCGCCCCGGCGGCTTCGCCCTGCCGGAGCTGGCCATGCTGGCCAAGCCCAAGCCTCGCGCCGCCCAGTTCGACGAGGGCGCCCTGCGCCAGAACGCCCAGCTGCTGGAGAGCGTGCTGGCCGAGTTCGGCGTCCGCGGCCAGATCGACCAGATCCGCCCGGGCCCCGTGGTCACCCTCTACGAGCTGGTGCCCGCCGCCGGCGTGAAGAGCGCCCGGGTCGTCGCCCTCTCCGACGACATCGCCCGCTCGATGAGCGTCGCCGCCTGCCGGGTCTCGGTGGTGTCCGGCCGCAACGCGATCGGCATCGAGCTGCCCAACCAGAAGCGGGAGACCGTCTACCTGCGCGACCTGCTGGCTTCACCCGAGTACGAGAAGACCACCCAGGCCCTGCCCATGGCGCTGGGCGAGAACATCGGCGGCGAGCCGTACATCGCTGACCTGTCCAAGATGCCCCACCTACTGATCGCCGGGACCACCGGCTCGGGCAAGTCGGTGGGCGTCAACGCCATGATCCTGTCGATCCTCTACCGCCTGCCGCCGGAGCAGGTCCGGTTCATCATGATCGACCCGAAGATGCTGGAGCTGTCCGTCTACGACGGCATCCCGCACCTGCTGGCGCCGGTGGTGACCGATCCCAAGAAGGCCATCGTCGCCCTGAAGTGGACCGTGCGCGAGATGGAGGACCGCTATCGGCGGATGTCCAAGATCGGCGTGCGCAACGTGGTCTCCTACAACGAGCGCGCCAAGGAGGCCGCCGCCAAGGGCGAGCACTTCGAGCGGACCGTGCAGACCGGCTTCGACGATGCGGGCCGGCCGATCTACGAGAGCGAGCGGATCAACCCGGAATCGATGCCCTACATCGTGGTGGTCATCGACGAGGTCGCCGACCTGATGATGGTGGCCGGCAAGGACGTGGAAGGCGCCGTCCAGCGCCTGGCGCAGATGGCCCGGGCCGCCGGCATCCACCTGGTAATGGCCACCCAGCGCCCTTCGGTGGACGTCATCACCGGCACCATCAAGGCCAACTTCCCGACCCGGATCAGCTTCCAGGTCACTTCGAAGATCGACAGCCGCACCATCCTGGGCGAGCAGGGCGCCGAGCAGCTGCTGGGTCAGGGCGACATGCTCTACATGGCCGGCGGCGGCCGCATCACGCGCCTGCACGGCCCGTTCGTCGCCGACCAGGAGGTCGAGGCGGTGGCCAAGTTCCTGCGCGAGCAGGGCCAGCCCCAGTACCTCGAGGAGATCACCGCCGGCGGCGAAGAGGAGGGCGAGGACGGGGAGATGGAGTTCGGCGGCGGCGAGGGCGGCGGGAACGACCTCTACGACCAGGCCGTGGCCGTGGTGACCCGCGACGGCAAGGCCTCCACCAGCTACATCCAGCGCCGCCTGCAGATCGGCTACAACCGCGCCGCCTCGCTCATCGAGCGGATGGAGCGCGAAGGCGTCGTCGGCCCCGCCAACCACGCCGGCAAGCGCGAGATCCTCGCCGGCCCGCCGCCGATCTAGTCGCGCCGCGTCACGCCAGGTTCACGTCGCATCGGCCACACAGGCGCCTTCCGGCGGCGCCATATGGCGCCTACGTGCGTTATCGCCGCCCGAAGAGATGCGATTGGAGCTTGGATGACTTCGACGATGACCCGCCGCGCCCTGGCTCTGGGGCTTGCGGCCCTGCCGGTCGCCGCGCACGCGCAGCGCGGGCCGGCGCTGTCGGCGGCCGACAAGGCGCTGGTGGACAAGGCGGTGGCCTACCTGCAGTCGCTGGGCGAGGCCAAGGGCCGCTTCGTCCAGACCGATCCGCGCGGGGCGGTGACGCAGGGTTCGCTGTACCTGAAGCGCCCGGGCAAGGCCCGCTTCGCGTACGACCCGCCGGCCGGCCTGCTGGTGGTGTCGGACGGGTCCCTGGTCTCTATCCACAACACCAAGCTCAAGACCTTCGAGAGCTACCCGCTGGGCGCGACGCCGTTGAACCTGTTCCTCGCCAAGCAGATCCGCCTCGATCGGGGCGTGGTGGTGACCCGCGTCGCCCGGCACGCGGACGGCTTCTCCATCACCGCCCGCGACGGCCAGCGGCAGGCCGACGGCCAGATCACCCTGACCTTCTCCGACAAGCCCATGCGCCTGCTCGGCTGGACCGTCACCGACCCGCAGGGCGGGGCGACGCGCGTGCGTCTGTCCGGCCTGCAGGCTTCGCCGGGCCTGGCCAACTCGTTGTTCGTGCTGAAGGATCCGCGGCCAAGAGGCGTCGGCCGAGGTAAGATGTGACGAATTAACCACAGGCAAGCAATTCAATTCTTGCCGTTGACTTTGCGTTGTCCCGTTCCAATAATGTCACACACGAGGGTTGTGACGTTCGCGTCGCGCCCGACCGTGCCGGAATATCCCCTCCCGGCGGCGGCATGAGAGACAAACTTGACGCCCGGGCTTCTCTCCAGCGCCCGGGCGTTTTCTCGTCTAGGGTCCTCATCGGCCGCATGGCGCGAGATCGCGGCGGCGCTTAGATAGCCGCCATGCGCCTCCGTATCGCCACCTGGAACATCAACTCCGTCCGCGTGCGTATCGACCAGGTCGCCCGCTTTGTGGCCGAGCAGGCGCCCGACGTGTTGTGCCTGCAGGAGATCAAGTGCCGCGAGGGCGAGTTCCCGACCGCGGCCTTTGTCGACATGGGGCTGCCCTACCTGAAGGTCGCCGGCCAGAAGGGCTGGCACGGGGTGGCCATCGCCTCGCGCCTGCCGATCGAAGACGCGCCCGCGCTGGGCATCTGCCGCGAGGGCCACGCGCGCTGCGTCTCCGCCAGGGTGGCCGGCGTCGAGATTCAGAACTTCTACATTCCGGCCGGCGGCGACACCCCCGACCGGGTGGAGAACCCCAAGTTCGACCACAAGCTGGACTTCTACGAGAAGCTGACGGCCGAGATGGCCCGGCGCGATCCCAAGGATCCGCTAGTCGTCACCGGCGACCTCAACGTCGCGCCCGGCGAGCACGATGTTTGGAACCACAAGTACATGTCGAAGATCGTCAGCCACACGCCGGTCGAGGTCGCGGCGATGGCTGCGCTGAAGGCTTCCCTCGGCTTCATCGACCTGCCCCGCGAAGCCATTCCCGAGCCGAGCAAGCTGTTCAGCTGGTGGAGCTACCGGGCGCTGGACTTCCGCATGTCCAACCGCGGCCTGCGCCTTGACCACATCCTGATCTCGCCTGGCCTGAAGGACGCGGCCTTCCGCCTTGGCTGCGCCTCGGCCCGCGTCCACGACGACTGCCGCGAGTGGGTGAAGCCGTCGGACCACGCCCCTGTCAGCGCGGATCTGGTGCTGTAATCTTCTGACCCGCTCACCCCGCGGAGGCGGGGACCTACGGCGCCAGCCGGTAACCCCCCGCCTCGGTCACCAGCAGCCGGGCGTTGCCCGGGTCCGGCTCGATCTTCTGACGCAGCCGGTAGACGTGGGTCTCGAGGGTATGGGTGGTGACGCCGGCGTTGTAGCCCCAGACCTCGGCCAGAAGCTCCTCACGCGGCACCGGCTTCTCGCCGGCCCGGTAGAGATACTTCAGGATGTTCGTCTCCTTCTCCGTCAGCCGGATCTTCTTGCCGGAATCGTCCACCAGCATCTTGCCCGAGGGGCGGAACTCGTAGGGGCCCAGGCGGAAGACGGCGGCTTCGGACTGCTCGGCGTTGCGCAGCTGCACCCGGATGCGGGCCATCAGCACTGCAAACTTGAAGGGCTTGGTGACGTAGTCGTTGGCCCCGGCCTCAAGGCCGTCGATGGTGTCGCTGTCGCTGTCGGCGGCGGTGAGCATGATGATCGGGGCGCCGATGCCGCTCTTGCGCAGCTCGCGGCAGACCTCGCGGCCGTTCATGTCGGGCAGGTCGACGTCCAGCAGGACGAGGTCGGGGCGCTGCTCCTGGGCCATCCGGACGCCCTCTTTGGCGGTCGGGGCCTGCAAGGCCGAGAGGTCCTCGGTTTCCAGTTGTTCGGCGAGCGCGCCGCGCAGGTCGTCGTCGTCGTCGACGATGAGCAGGGTCTTGCGTTGGGCCATGGGGCGAACATGCACCGTTCCGGGCCGCGGGGCCAACCCCATACAACCTTGAACGGGCGCGTCAGGCCTGCGCCGGCGCCCTTTGGCCGAACAGCGCCGAGCCCACCCGCACGCTGGTCGCGCCGAACCGGACCGCCGTCTCGAAGTCGTCGCTCATGCCCATCGACAAGCCGGCGACGCCATTGCGGGCGGCGATCTTGGCCAGCAGCGCGAAGTGCGGCCCCGGCGGCTCATCGGCCGGCGGGATGCACATCAATCCCTCAATGGAGAAGCCGTAGGCCTTCCGGCAGTCTGCGATGAAGGCGTCGGCCGCGGCCGGCGCGACGCCGGCCTTCTGCGGCTCATCCCCAGTGTTCACCTGCACATAGAGCCGGGGCGTGCGGCCCTGGCGGGCCATCTCCTCGGCCAGCGTCCGGGCGAGCTTCTCCCGGTCCAGCGTCTCGATGACGTCGAAGAAGGCGACGGCCTCCCTGGCCTTGTTGCTCTGTAGGGGGCCGATCAGCCGCAGTTCCAGCCCCTGCGCCTTGCCTGTCCAGCGGGCCATCGCCTCCTGCACCCGGTTCTCGCCGAAGACGGTCTGGCCGGCGGCGAGGATCGGCCCTATCCGCTCCCAAGGCTGTTGCTTGGAGACGGCGACGAGGGTCACATCCCCCGGGGCGCGGCCGGCGGCCTTCGCGGCGCGGGCGATCTTCGCCAACACGTCTGCCCGGGCGGCGGTGGGATCGAAGGAGGGGCTCATCGGCGGCTTCTGGACCCTGGAGCGGACGGCCCGCTGCTTAAGCCGCCGCTCGCGGCTTTCAAAGCCCCTGCCCCACTTGCTGTTCTTCACCGATCCGCAGCGGACGCCCGATCCGGAGCGGATCGCTGAGCGCCTGCCGCGCCGGGCGGGGATCGTCTTCCGCCCGTTCGGCGCGCCGGACGCGGACGCCCTGGGCCGCAGACTCGCGGCGATCGCCCGGCGGAGGGGCCTCATCCTGCTGGCCGGCGCGGATCCAACGCTCGCCCGGCGGATCGGCGCGGCCGGCGTCCATCTGCCCGAGCGCCTCGCGCACCGGGCCGGCGTGATCCGGCGAGCTCAGCCGCTCTGGATCGTCACAGCGGCCGCCCACTCCTTGCCCGCCGCCCGCCGAGCGATCGCCGCCGGCGCCCACGCGGTGGTGATCTCGCCGGCCTTCCCGAGCCGTAGTCCGTCGGCGGGCCGGCCGCTCGGCGCGATGCGGTTGAGCGCCTGGGTTCGAGAGGGCGCGCGGCCGGCGTATGCGCTGGGCGGGGTGTCGGCGAAGACCGCTGGGCGATTGCTGAACACGGGCGTCGTGGGCGCCGCAGCCGTCGAGGCGCTCGCCTGACGCGCGCCCCTTTACGTCATGGCCGGCTTCATGCTGGCCACCCATCCTGATGAGCCAGCCTCAACAGCAACGGGCCTCGGTCGCCGGGACAAACCCGACGATGACGGAATGTGGAGGTGTCGGCCTGAAGGCGGCTTTAGAACTTGAACGCGGTCTCGAGGCGGACGCGCGGACGGCCCTCGACGGGCTCGGTCTTGCGGTAGGCGGGCTGTTCGGTCTCGCCGAGCGCGACGGCGCCGCCGATGCGCAGCTTCGGGGTGATGCGGAAGTAGGCGCCGGCCTGGACGTCGTTGGCGGTGGCGTCCCGGCTCTGCGGCTGGTCGAAGTTGAGAGTGACGCCCCACCGGCCCTTGCGGGTGTCAAGTTTCAGCGACTTGGCCGTACCTTGCGGAGTAAGGGCCGTGGCCTCGTTGCGGACGGAGAAGTCCATGCCCTTGGGCTTGGCGGTCTGCGCCTGGGCCGCAGACGCGGTCGCGGCGAGCGCCGCCGCACCGATCAACGAACCCAGGACGCGAACCGTAGACTTCACCGGTATGGGCCCCCTTGCCCCGAGACGTGACCGATAAGGCCGCGCCGCTTGGATGTGAATAAAGGGGCCGCCTGCACCCAGGTCAACCGCGACTCGTCCATGGCCGGACCCATGCCGACCGATCGTGGCCGCCCTGTGGCGAGAAGGCCACGCGATTCCTGTTTGGCGCCTCTGCGGGCGTTGTTATAGAGGCGCTCTGCGGGGGCGACGCGGCGCTTAAGGGCGGCGCGCAGACGCCATTGACTAGGAGCTTGCCTGATATGCGTTTCGAGCGCGGAGACTGGACGAAGGCCGCCATCGTCGGATCGCTGGCCCTCAGCCTCGTCGCGCTGGGCGGCTGCGGCACGGCTCGCAAGGTCATGGGCCGCGACGACGTGCCGGCCCGCGACGACGCCAACGCCACCATCGGGGTCAACTCCTACCTGTGGAGCGCCACGCTGGCGACGTTGTCGTTCATGCCGCTGGTCTCGGCCGACCCCTATGGTGGGACGGTGATCACCGACTGGTACGTCAACCCCGAGACGCCGAACGAGCGGTTCAAGGCCACCGTCTACATCCTGGACGCCCGGCTGCGCGCCGACGGTCTGAACGTGTCGGTCTTCAAGCAGGTGCGCGACGCCTCCGGGAACTGGGTGGACGCTCCGGCGGCGGCCCAGACCGAGACCGATCTCGAGAACGCCATCCTCACCAAAGCCCGCCAGCTGCGTCTCTCGAACATCCGCGGCTAAAGGCGCCTGGCCATGGCCCGCTACAATCCGAAAGAAGTCGAGCCCAAGTGGCGCGCGGCGTGGGCTGACGCCGACGTCTTCCGCGCGACGGCCGAGCCCGGCAAGCCCAAGTACTACGTGCTGGAGATGTTCCCCTATCCGTCGGGGCGGCTCCACATGGGCCACGTGCGCAACTATTCGCTGGGCGACGTGATCGCCCGCTACAAGCGTGCGCGGGGGTTTGCGGTGCTGCACCCCATGGGCTGGGACGCCTTTGGCCTGCCGGCCGAGAACGCCGCCATGGAGCGCGGCGTCGACCCCAAGGCCTGGACCTACGAGAACATCGACCGGATGCGGGCCGAGCTGAAGGAGCTGGGGCTGGCCATCGACTGGTCGCGCGAGTTCGCGACCTGCGACGTCGAGTACTACGGCAAGCAGCAGGCCTGGTTCCTGGACCTGTTCAAGGCCGGCCTCGTCTACCGCAAGGAAAGCGTCGTCAACTGGGACCCGGTCGACCAGACGGTGCTGGCCAATGAGCAGGTCGAGGACGGCCGCGGCTGGCGCTCCGGCGCGATTGTAGAGAAGCGCAAGCTGAACCAGTGGTTCCTGCGCATCACCGACTACGCCGACGAGCTGGTCGACGCGCTGAAGACCCTGGACCGCTGGCCGGACAAGGTCCGGACCATGCAGGAGAACTGGATCGGCCGCTCCAAGGGGCTGAAGTTCTCGTTCGAGTTCGCCGGGGCGCCGCCGGCCGGATTCGATGGCGGCCTGGAAGTCTACACCACCCGGCCCGACACCCTCTTCGGGGCCAGCTTCGTGGGCGTCGCGCCGGATCACCCGTTGGCTGAGCAATTGGCGCAGGCCGACCCTAAGGTCGCCGCCTTCATCGCCGAATGCCGCAAGGGCGGCACCAGCGAGGCCGAGATCGAGACCGCCGAGAAGGTCGGCTGGGACACCGGCCTGAAGGTGAAGCACCCGTTCGATCCGGCCTGGGAGCTGCCGGTCTGGATCGCCAACTTCATCCTGATGGACTACGGCGCCGGCGCGATCTTCGCTTGCCCGGCCCACGACCAGCGCGACCTGGACTTCGCCCGCAAGTACCGCCTGCCGGTGAAGCCCGTCGTGCTGCCGCCTGGCGAGGACCCCGGCGCCTTTGACGTGGGCGACGAGGCCTACACCGGCCCCGGGACCATCTTCAATTCGGCATTCCTGGACGGCAAGGACGTGGAGGCCGCCAAGGCCGAGGCGATCGCCCGCATCGAGGCCATGGGCCGGGGCGAGGGGACGACCGTCTACCGGTTGCGCGACTGGGGCGTCGCCCGCCAGCGCGGCTGGGGCTGCCCGGTGCCAGTGGTGCACTGCGCAAAGTGCGGCGTGGTGGCCCTGCCCAAGAGCGCCCTGCCGGTCGCCCTGCCGGACGACCTGGATTTCGGCAAGCCCGGAAACGCCCTGGCCCGCCACCCGACCTGGAAGCACACCACCTGCCCCGATTGCGGCGGCCCGGCGGAGCGCGAGACCGACACCCTGGACACCTTCGTGGACTCCAGCTGGTACTTCGCGCGCTTCGCCGATACCGGCGCCGACGAGGCGATCTCCAAGGAAGCGGTCGACTACTGGCTGCCGGTCGACCAGTACATCGGCGGCATCGAGCACGCGGTGCTGCACCTGCTCTACGCCCGCTTCGTCACCAAGGCCCTGGCCGACCAAGGCCAGCTGTCGGTTCGCGAGCCGTTCGCCGGCCTGTTCACCCAGGGCATGGTGACCCACGAGAGCTACCGGCGTCAGAGCGGCGAGTGGGTCGAGCCGCGCGAGGTGGAGATCACCACTGAGGGCAAGACCCGGCGGGCCCGACTGATCTCGACCGGCGAGCCGGTGGTCATCGGCGACGTCGAGAAGATGAGCAAATCCAAGCGCAACACCGTCGCGCCGGAGGAGATCTTCGACGTCTACGGCGTCGACGCCGCGCGGCTGTTCGTGCTGTCCGACTCCCCGCCCGAGCGGGACGCCCATTGGTCGACCAGCGGGGTCGAGGGCGCTTGGCGCTTCGTCAACCGCGTCTGGGCGGAGTTCGACAGCCAGCCGGCGTCCGGCGAGGGGGACGGCGGGTCCGATCCTGCGGCCGACGAGCTGCGCGTCTTCACCCACCGCACGGTCAAGGCCGTGACGGAGGCGGTGGAGAGCTTCCGCTTCAACAGCGGCATCGCCCGGCTGTACGAATTCCTGAACAAGCTGAAGGAATATCCGGCGGCCGGGGCGAACCCCGCTGTGCTGGGGTCCCGTCAGGAGGCGCTGTCCGCCTTCGCCCGGCTGATGGCGCCCTTCACGCCCCACCTGGCGGAGGAGTGCTGGACACGGATCGGCGGTGAGGGGCTGGTGGCCAACGCCCCGTGGCCGGAGTTCGACCCGGCGCTGGCCCAGGACGCCGTCAAGGTCCTGCCGGTGCAGGTGAACGGCAAGCGCCGAGGCGAGGTCCGCGCACCGGCCGGCGCCGAGCCTGCCGACGTGGAGAAGATCGTGCTTGACGATCCGGAGATCACGCGGCGCCTTGAGGGCTTGACCATTCGCAAGGTGATCGTGGTGAAGGATCGCATCGTCAACATCGTGGCGGCCTGACCGATGGCCCGGCTCGCCGCCTTCGCCATAGCCGCGTGCGCCTTGGCGCTCTCCGGTTGCGGGTTCCAGCCACTTTACGGGCAGGCCGGGGTCACCGGCGGCCTTTCGGCGGTCGACGTGATCGCCCCTGAGGGCCGCACTGGCCATCTGATCCGCGAGCACCTGGACGACGCGCTGGCCAGCCGGCCGGGCGAGGCCAAGGCCTACCGCATGGACCTGGCCCTGCACGAGGTGCGCTATCCCCGCGGCCTGCGCGTGGATAACGTTGCGACCCGGTACGAATACGTGTTGACAGCGGACTACACCCTGCGGGCCCTGCCCTCCATGGCGCCGGTGAAGAACGGCCGGGCCCGGGTGACGTTGACCTACGACTCCGCGGACCAGCCCTACGCCTCCATCGCGGCCCAGCAGGACGCTCAGGACCGCGCCGCCCAGGAAGCGGCCCGCCGGATCCAGCTGGAGCTCGCCGCCTGGTTCGCCCAGCAGCGGGGCTGAGTCTTCCATGGAACTGAAGCGCCGCCCGGACATCGAGCGCTTCCTGAAGGCCCCGGACAAGGCTGTCCGCTGCGCGCTCATCTACGGCCCGGACGCCGGCGTGGTGCGCGAGCGCGGAGCCCAACTCGCCGCTGCGGCCACCGCCCGTCCGGACGACCCCTTCGACGTCGCCCTGATGACCGACGCCGACCTCGACAGCGGCGGCGCGTCGCTGGAAGGCGAGCTCTCGGCCCAGTCCATGATGGGCGGCCGGCGGCTGGTGCGGCTACGGCTCACGGCGGAGAAGTTCGAGAAGCAGGTCGCCGAAGCGCTGACGGCCCACGCTGAGGGCCGCCTGAACCCCGACGCCTTCTTCCTCATCGAGGCCGGGAACCTGGGCAAGCGCTCGGCGCTGCGGTCGGCGGCGGAGAAGGCGGCCGGAGCCGTCGCCATCCCCTGCTACGAGGACGAGCCGGGCGACGTGGCGCGCCTTGTGCGCGAGGCGCTGGCCAAGGACAACGTCAGCCTCAACAACGACGCCCTGGCGATGTTCGTCGCCCGTCTGCCGCGGGAGCGCGGCGTCGCCCGCCAGGAGATCGAGCGGCTGGCCCTGTTCCTGGGGCCCGGCAGCGGCCGGACGGCCACGCCGGAAGACCTCGAGGCGTTCCTGGGCGTGGAGCCCGAGGCTTCGCTGTTCGATGCGGCCTCCGACGCCTTCGGCGGCCGCCTCGCCGAGGCGCAGGCCGGTCTCCGCCGGGCCGCGCAGGAGGGTGAGGCCGGTCCGGCCGCCGTGCGGGCGATCGGCATGCACCTGGGGAAACTGCGGCGCACCCTCACGCTGGTGCAGAGCGGGGCCGGCGTGCAGGAGGCGGCCAAGGCGTCCGGCGTGTTCTGGAAGCAGGAGCGAGAGTTCCTGCGTCAGGCGAGAGCCTGGTCGCTGCCGGAGTTGGAGCGGATCCAGCCCGAGGTGCTGTCCGCCGACCGCGCCTGCAAGAGCGCCGGCGCCCCCGACCATCTGATCGCAGAGCGCCTGGCGCTGACCATCGCCAGCCGGGCGCGGCGGTTAGGGTTGTAACTGACCTTCCCCGCTTCGCGGGGCG
>JAESGR010000692.1_pt1 | contig 17144 bp, 14 predicted proteins | sample 9269771 | NCBI WGS metagenome assembly JAESGR01 (sample SAMN15739572, study PRJNA653492) | algae metagenome | isolation source: Chroococcus sp. CMT-3BRIN-NPC107 and co-occurring heterotrophs from well... | place: USA: Clark Mountains Wilderness, California | collected 2010-04-18
GCCGGGCTAACGGGGGGTTGCGGCCGGCTGGGGCCTGCCCCGCCCCCCTCGCCAGCAACTCGAGGCCCTCGGCCGTCTGTACCTGCCGCCCGGCCGTGACCATCACGCGGCCACCCTGCGCGTTGCGTAGCGTCAGCGTCCGGCCGTCACCATGGAGATCGACCTCCCACCCGGTGGGCGGCGAATTACGCAGTTCCCGGAACGCCGCGTCACGCGCGGTTTCCGTGAACAGCAGCCACGGAAAGGCGGCACCAGCCGCACGGGCATGATCGATGGCGGCGCGAAGAAAGGCATCACGATCGAAGGCCGGGTAGAGATGCACGTGCGCATCCACCAGCGCCTTTTCGATCATCGTACCGGATAATCGCTCGGGCAGCCGCTCCTTGGTCGTACCATCTAACGACATCATCCTGCCCGAAAATCCTGATCCAATGGGCGCGCCCGGTGTGTGGCCGAAGGCACTACTCTTGGCAAGCCGGTGCTCACGAACCTGTGAGTGGCGAGGTTGCACGCAATACTCAAGATTCACAGAGCCATCATGAGGATCTTCACGTAAATCCCTGTTCCGTCAAGTCCCTCAAGACGGGCAGAACAGCGGCCAGCTTCTTGTGGGTGATCACGACATTCCGGTCGGGTACATCCTCGTGTACGACCGGCGCAGGGTTCTGGTTCTTTCTGGACCGTGCCGATCGGACCTGCGGAGCAGTTTTCATGACGACAGCGAGCACACCTGGCCATGCGCTGGTGACCGGCGCCACCGGGTTCACCGGCTGGTACGTGGCCAAGGAAGCGCTCCGGCAGGGCTTCCGGGTGCGGGCCCTGGTCAGGGACCCGGGAAAGGCTGCCGACCTTGCTCAAGCTGGTGTCGAACTCGCCCAAGGTGATCTGCGTGACGCGGCGAGCGTTCAGCGCGCGGCTGCGGGATGCAGCCATGTCTTCCATATCGGTGCCCTTTATCGGGAAGCGCGGTTCGCGGACGCGGTCTATTTCGATATCAACGTGACCGGCACGCGCCACCTGTTCGAGGCGGCGCTGCAGGAAGGCGCACGCGTCGTCCATTGCTCGACCGTCGGTGTGCATGGCGACGTGCAGGGTATTGCCGATGAAAATGCGCCGATGGCGCCGGGCGATGTCTATCAGGAGAGCAAGGTCGAGGGTGAGAAGCTGTTTCAGGAGTTCCTGGGCCGCGGCATGGTCGGGTCATGCTTTCGCCCGGCCGGCATCTATGGGCCCAGGGACACCCGCTTCCTGAAGCTGTTCAAGACGATCCGCGAAAGAAAGTTCCGGATGTTCGGCAGCGGCGAGATCCTCTACCACCTGACCTTCGTGGAGGACCTGGCCCGCGGCATTCTCCTGCTGGGAACCCATCCGGCTGCCATCGGCGAGACCTTCATCCTGACCGGCGCGAGCTACACGACCTTGAACGAGCTGGTGGCTCTCACCGCCGAAGCCGTGAAGGTGCCGCCGCCCAAGGGCAGGCTCCCGATCGGGCCGTTGCTGCTGGCGGCCGCCGCATGCGAGGCGGTCTGCAAGCCGTTCGGCATCGAGCCGCCCCTGCACCGCCGCCGTACCGACTTCTTCACCAAGTCGCGCGCCTTCACGAGCGAGAAGGCGCAGCGGCTGGTCGGCTATGCGCCGCAGGTCGACCTTCGCGAGGGGCTAGGTCGGACGGCACAGTGGTATTTCGATCAGGGCCTCATCAAGTAGATCGACCTAGGCTCAGGACCGCACGACCTCGTAGAGTGCCGGATAGTGCGGGAACCGCTCCCGCCCGTCGGCAGACAGGCGCTGGAAGGGCGGGCTGGTGACGGCCTGGAGGAAGTCAGCAGACGAGCGCCAGACGGCCAGGTTGACCAGGGGGAACCGGGCGCCTGGGCCCAACGCCCGGTGCAGCCGCGTGGACACGAAGCCCGGCTGGCGGCGCAGGTGGTCCGCTGCGCGATCCCAGTAGGCCAGCGCATCGGCCTCGGCACCGTCAGGCACCTCGAACGGGTTGATCAGGATCACCTCACTCATCGCCTTCTCCCTGGTTGGGCGCGGGTTGATGGTCGAGTTGCCTGCGCACGGCCCGCAAGGTCGCGGCAGTCATGGCCAGCGCGGCATCGTCTGCGGCTGTCGCCAGGTGGTTCACCCAATGCACCTGGCGCCGCGAGGCTTTCGCATAGGCGTCGGCGCCACGATCGGTGAGCGCCACCAGATGGGCGCGCCGATGCTCGGGATTGTCCTGGAAGCGAAGGAAGCCTTCCGCCTCCAGTTCGTTCACCGTCCGCCGCACGGCCTGACGCGTCAGGCCCATGCTCCGGGCGATCGCGACCAGCGTCAGCGGCGTCCCTGCCATCGCCAGTGCACCCAGCACCTGCCAGCGGGCACTGGTCAGGCCGAGGTCGGCCGTAAGGGCATCGCCGGCAGCGATGAAGCCGCCATGGAGCCGGAAGACCTCCAAAACGATCTCGGTCAGTGCGGCGCCGGAAGGCGTATGACGATCTCGATCACTCATGACAATAGGTTGTCATGGCGACAATATGTTGTCAATTGTCGGGCTGGTGGTGATCCGCGTCACTGACGAACGCCGACCGTGAGGGCATCCATCCGCGAAACAGCGAACGGTCCGTTGGTCGCGGACCGGCAGGGAAACGGCCATGATCGAGACGTCGCACGCGGCCATGGGTGTCGCGGCAGGCTGCATCGCGATCGCGGGTGAGGTCTGGTACAACTGGACGATCTGGACCGGAAAAACGCAGCCGGATCGCGTCGCCTGGTGGGTGCTCGCCCTGTCGGGAGGACTGGCCGCCGGAAGCCACCTTGCGGTGGGCGGCGGCTGGAGCGTCGTGGTGCCGCTGGTTGTCGCGATCGGCATGACCGTCAGCGCTGTCCTGTCCACCTACCGCGGCGTTCCCTTGGCCTTGGGTATGTTCGACCGCATGGCACTCGCGGTGGCGGCAGCCGGGCTGGGCGCGTGGGTCGTCTTCGGCGTGCCGCTGGTGACCCTGCTGGGCCTGATCATCGTGGATGGCGCAGCCATGGCGATGAACATCCGCAAGGCCTGGCGGCTGCCAGGCTCGGAGGCTCCAGGACCCTGGATCCTGACGGTGCTGGCGGACGTGGTGAACCTGCCGGCCGTCGCTGGATCGGGCCATGGCTGGATCTTCCCCGGCTACCTCTTCCTCATCAACGGCATGATGCTGCTCACGGTCATGATGGCCCTGACGCGTGTCGTTGCGCGTCAGTCCGTCCAGCCCTAGCTGTCCGGCTGGCAGCCCGCCTCCAGCCAGGCATCGTCCTCGAAAACCTCGATGATGGTTGGACCAGTGGCTGTAGCAGCTTGCGCCAGCGCATCGCGCAACTCGTCGGTCGAGGCAGGCTGGATGTGGCGGCAGTCATAGGCGCGGGCGATGTCGGCGAAGTTCGGCGTGAAGGGATGAACGGCCAGCTCCTGGATGTTGCGCTGGCGCATCCCCAGCGCGATCTGCCCGAGCGAGCGGTTGTTCCACAGGAGCACGGCCAGCGGCAGGTTCTCCTCCCGCGCCGTGCCCAGCTCCGCCAGGGTGAACTGGATCCCGCCATCGCCAATCAGGGCGACGACCGGCCGGTCCGGACAGGCCAGCTTGGCGCCGATCGCTGCCGGGAGGGCATAGCCGAGCGTGCCGAAGCCGGCGGGATGGAACCAGGTGCGCGGATGGTCGGTCCGGAACAGCATGTTGCCGGTATAGGCGATCATCGTCATGTCGCTGAACACCATGCCCTCGGCGGGCAGGGCCTCGCGCAGGGCCGTGAGCACCTTCGCGTGCTTGCGCTCGATCGGCTTCAGCGCATCCTGGTGGGTCTTGCGAATGTGCGCGACGCGACGCGTGTGCCAGGGCCGGCCCGCGGGGAGGGCCGCCGTGAGCGCCGGCAGCACCGCGGCTGCGTCCGCCATCATGGCGATGGCCGCGGGATAGTCCCGATCGAGCTGGTCCGGGTCCAGGTCGACCCGGATGATCTTGCCGGGAATATCGAGCTTCCCCGCCCAATGATCGGTCTCGGCGAGTTCGGTGCCGATGGCGACCACCACGTCGGCTTCCGCGAGGAGCGCGTGGCTCTCGGGCGAGGCCAGCAGGGATCCGACATGGCAGCCATGGTCCTGGGGCAGCACGCCCTTGCCGGCCGTCGTGGTGAGCACGATGCAGCCGCTCTTCTCCACGAACGAGAGCGCAGCCTCGGCGACATCGACGCAGCCGCCGCCCAGCACCGCGACCGGAAGGCGGGCCGACGCGATCAACTCGGCGGCCTGGCGGACCTGCGCCGGATCCGGGTGAGGCCGCGAGGCCGGCTTGCGCGCCAGTGCGCCATGTCCGCCGCGCCGCTCGGCCACGTCCAGCGGCACCTGGAGGACGATCGGGCGAGGGCGCTCCAGCGTCAGGTGCCGGAAGCTGGCCGCGAGCACCTCGTCGACCTCTTCCGGCGAATGCACCGTGCGGACGAGGCGGGCGACCGGTGCGATGGCGGCACGCTGGTCGCCGATCTCGTGCAGCCGCCCGCGGCTGAGCCCGCCGCCATCCATCGGGTTCAGCGTGGTCAGCACCAGTACCGGCACGCTGTCGGAATAGGCCTGGCCGATTGCGGTGGCCGCATTGAGGAGGCCCGGCCCGGTGATCAGGCAGGCGACACCGGGCTTCCCTGTGGCCCGCGCATAGCCGTCGGCCATGAACACGCCACCCTGCTCATGGCGGATGCCGACATGCCGGATCCTGGATCGCGCCATGGCGTCGTAGAGCTGCAGCGTGTGGACACCGGGGATCCCGAAGACCGTATCGACGCCATAGGCGGTGAGGCCCTCGATCAGCGCTTCGGCGGTGCTGGGGGCATTCTTCAAGGGCGTGATCCTTTGCTCGACTGGTTCTATCGTGCCTGCAGGGAAGGCAGCGGGGCAACCGCGCTCGGACATCAATCAGGGGGACTGGGGCATGGGCGTCTATCGCGAGGTCTATGAGCGCTCGCTGACCGAGCCGGAATCGTTCTGGGCGGAAGCCGCTGCCGCGCTGGACTGGGACCGGCGCTGGGATCGCGTCCTGAACTTCGACCGGCCGCCCTTCTATCGCTGGTTCGAGGGCGGGATGCTGAACACCTGCTTCAACGCCGTGGACCGGCATGTGGCCGCTGGGCGGGCGGATCAGCTGGCGATCATCCACGACAGTCCGATGGCCGGCTCCACGCGCCGGATCACCTATGGCGAGCTCAAGGACCTCGTATCCCGCTTCGCCGGCGTGCTGACCGCCCAAGGTGTCGCGAAGGGCGATCGCGTCATCATCTACATGCCGATGGTGCCGGAAGCTGCGGTTGCAATGCTCGCCTGCGCCCGGATCGGTGCCATCCACTCGGTCGTCTTCGGCGGCTTCGCCGCCAGGGAACTCGGCACCCGGATCGACGACGCCAAGCCGGTCCTGATCGTCAGCGCGTCCTGCGGCATCGAGCCGAACCGGGTCGTGCCCTACATGCCGCTTCTGGACGAGGCGATCCGGCGGGCGACGCACAAGCCGGCCCGCTGCATCGTGCTGCAGCGCCCGCAGGCGCTGGCGGTGCTGGATCCGGACCGCGACCTGGACTGGGAAGCCGCCATGGCAGGCGCGAAGCCCGTGGGCTGCACCCCCGTTCAGGCCACGGACCCGCTCTACATCCTCTACACCTCCGGCACGACCGGGCTGCCCAAGGGCATCGTGCGTGACAATGGCGGCCACGCGACTGCATTGCTCTGGTCGATGAAGCACATCTACGGCATCCAGCCCGGCGAGGTCTTCTGGACCGCCTCGGACGTCGGCTGGGTCGTAGGCCACAGCTATATCGTCTACGCGCCGCTCCTGAACGGCAGCACGACCGTGATCTACGAGGGCAAGCCGGTAGGCACGCCCGATGCAGGGGCCTTCTGGCGCGTCATCGCGGAACACGGGGTCAAGGTGCTGTTCACCGCCCCCACCGCGTTTCGTGCGATCCGCCGCGAGGATCCCGACGCTGAGCTGATGCACCGCTACGCCCTGGGCGAGTTCCGTGCGCTGTTCCTGGCAGGCGAGCGCTGCGATCCCGAAACGCTGCGCTGGGCCGAGGAGAAGCTGTCCGTACCGGTAATCGATCATTGGTGGCAGACGGAGACCGGCTGGGCGATCGCCGCGAACTATCTCGGCATCGAGCAGCTGCCGGTGAAGCCGGGTTCCCCGACCCTGCCGGCACCGGGTTACGACGTGCGGATCATGGACGATGACGGGCACGAGCTGCCGCCCGGTGGGCAGGGCGCGATCTGCATCAGGCTGCCGCTGCCGCCGGCCTGCCTGGCCAGCCTCTGGGGCGGCGAGGAGCGCTTCGTTCAGGGCTATATGAGCCGTTATCCTGGCCACTATCTCACGGGCGATGCCGGGCATAAGGACGAGGACGGCTACCTGTTCGTGATGGGCCGGATCGACGACGTCATCAACGTCGCCGGCCACCGCCTGTCGACCGGCCAGATCGAGGAGGTGCTGGCGGCGCATTCGGCCGTGGCGGAATGCGCCGTGATGGGCGTGGCGGATTCCCTCAAGGGCGAGTTGCCGGTGGGCTTCCTGGTGCTGAAGGCGGGCGTGACGACTCCGGCGGAGGAGGTCGAGCGCGAGGCGGTCGCCATGGTGCGGGCGGAGATCGGGCCGGTCGCGGCCTTCAAGATGGCAAAGGTGGTCAAGCGGCTGCCAAAGACGAGGTCCGGCAAGATTCTGCGCGGCACCATGAAGAAAATCGCCGACGGCACGCCATGGACGATGCCGGCCACGATCGACGACCCCAAGATCCTGGAGGAGATCACGGCGGCCCTGCAACAGCTGGGCTATGCCAGGACGAGTTGAACATCGCCTGGAGCGCCGCGTGACGGATGACACAGACCTGCGGGCGGACACATCGTAGATCCTGGCCATTCATGCCCGCAGCCGGAGGATCACCGCTGTGTCCATTTTCCGTCGAGCCCGATGCGCGTCGCTCGTTGTCGCGGCAGCCTTGGCGGCCTGCGAGACAGCGCCGGTAGGACCCGGGCGCAGCATCGATGCCGCCCAGTCCTCGATCCAGTTCACCCATCCGCTCTATCCGGACGTCCAGGGCGAGTACACGCAGCGCTCGGGCAGCTACAGTTCCCAGACCGAGACGGCCTTCTTCCCGGGCAAGACCGGTGCCGTGTTCGTCTCCTACAACCAGTCGGCGGGTGACACCTACTTCTCGACGACCGACATCCACGAGATCGTCGAGAGCATCGGGACCGAGCCGGAGAAGAACGAGATCAAGGAGGAGGGCGAACTGCCCGATACCTTCCCGGTGGTCCAATGGGCCAGCTACAGCGCCATCGGTGAAGACGGCCAGGCGATGTCCTGCGTGTCCATCACGCGGAACGGTGCATCGGCAGGCAGCGCTGGCGGGGGCGCCTATACATCGGCCCTGATCATCGCGACCGAGTGCAGGGGACCCTACATGGACCTGGGCGAACGGGAAGCTGCCATGTTGTCGGGCGGCGTCCGGATCCGCTGAACATGGTCCGACAGAGAAACGGGCGCTTGAGGCGCCCGTTCATCACTTGATCTTGCTTTCCTTGAACTCGACGTGCTTGCGCACCTTCGGGTCGTACTTCTTGAACGACAGCTTGTCGGTCGTGCTACGGGTGTTCTTCTTCGTGGTGTAGAAGAAACCGGTGCCAGCCGTGCTGACGAGCTTGATCAAAACGGTTGCGGCCTTGGCCACAGGCCTTCTCCGAGCAGAATGTTCCAGGAACGGACGCGGACCATACGGACGAGCCCGCTTTTGTCAACCTTCGCGGCCGGTTCGCCCGGGGAGCAGGACGCCGCTGCGCGACAGGGCCAGCAAGAGGGCGGCACCCGCCAAGGTCCATGGCAGGGTCCATGCCCCGAACATCTGCATGGCCGTCCCACCGACCAGCGGTCCGATCGAGACGCCGACCTGGATCATCATGATGTAGACGGTGTTCGCACCGGCCACCTGCTCGCGGCCATAGGTGCGGCCGAGCAGGGAGAGGCCGCATGAATAGAGGCTGCCAATCGCGCCGCCGGTCAGGAGCAGGACCGGCCAGATCGGCCAGCCTGCCGCCAGCGCGCCGTTCATGAGGACGTGACCCAGCACCGCCACCAGCGCCGTGACCACGACCGTGCGGACCCGGCCGATCCGATCGCCGATCCAGCCCACCGGGTACTGGAACAGGATGTTGCCCGCGATCAGCGTCATCAACAGCAGGCCAGCCTCCTGCTCGACCAGCCCGCCATCCAGTCCCCAGAGCACCAGCAGCGTGAAGTGCCCGTTCTCCATGATCGCGAAGACGAGGCCGGTGGCGAACACGAACGGCGTGGACCTGAGCTTGCTCACGATCTCCAGCCGGTGGTCGGCGCCGTCCTTCAGCAGCGCATCGATCGGCGACAGGAAGACCGTGACGATACCGCCCACCGCGAGGATGCCTGCGCAGGCGAGGAACGGAGCCAGTCCTTCGCTGCCCACCAGCACGATCAGGGCGGGGCCTGCCGTGTAGCCGACGCTGAACAGCGTCCCGTAGATCCCCATCACCCGCCCGCGCCGTTCCTCCGTCACGATCGAGTTCACCGCGGATTCGCTCATGATGAACAGGAGGGCCAGGCCGGCGCTCTGCAGGAGGCGCAGGGCGAACCAAAGCCACAGGTCGATATGGAGGGGCAGCAGGACGAAGGTGAGCCCTGTCGTCGCCACGCCGATCAACATGGCCCGACTGGCGCCCATGCCCAGCAGCCGCGGGATGAACGGAGCCACGAGGAAGATGCCGAGGCCGCCGGCGGCAGCATTCAGCCCGATCAGATCGGAAGACACGCCGTGGCGGTCGAGGACGAGGGAGAGAAGGGGCTGGCTGGCGGAAAGGACGATGCCGACAAGGGTGGCCGTGGCCATGACGAGTGCGAGGATGCGCAACTCAGCTGCGGCGTCGCTTCTTGCCTCCTCCATCGCCACCCTTGGTTCTCCTGCCCGTCAGTCCCGAGCGCCGCTTCTTGCCGCTTGCCCATTCCCGTGCCGCCGCCACGCTGGCAGGCCCCGGTTGGTGCTCGATCAGCCGGAACGAAATTCGCCCGCCCAGCCGGTCGATCTCCTCCAGCTCGACCGTGACCCGGTCGCCCAGGGCATAGACCTCGCCGGAGAACCTGCCCACCAGCGCGTGGCGGGCCTCGTCCAGCATCCAGTCGTCGCGGCCGATCGAGCCGACATGGATCAGCCCTTCCGCACCGCTGTCCAGCAGGGAGACGAACAGGCCGAACTTCTGGACCGACGAGACCATGGCCTCGAAGCGGGCGCCGACCTGATCCTGCATGAACAGCGCCACGAACCGCTCGTAGGCGGTCCGCTCGGCGACCATGGCGCGCCGCTCAGTCGACGACAGATGCGAGCCCAGCTCGTAGAGAGCCTCGCCCTCCTCGCCCTTCGGCAGCCCGCCATCGCCGAGCTTCAGCTGACTGATCAGGGCGCGATGCACGAACAGGTCCGAATAGCGCCGGATCGGCGAGGTGAAGTGCGCGTAGCTGCGCAGGTTCAGTCCGAAATGGCCGATATTGTCCGGGTGGTAGACGGCCTGGGCCTGCGAGCGAAGGACGAGCTGGGACACGATCTGACGGGACGCGTCATCCTCGATCCGGCTGACCAGCCGGGTGAAGTCCCCGGGCTTGGCGACGTTCTTGCCCCAGGGCAGCCCCAGTTCGCGCATGTAGTCGGCAAGGGCAGCCAGCTTCAGCGCATCCGGCTTGTCGTGGACACGGTAGAGGCAGGGCGCCTTGCGCTTCTCCAGTTCCGATGCCGCGGCGACGTTCGCCGCGATCATGAACTCCTCGATCAGCTGATGGGACTTCAGCCGCTCGCGGGGGCGGAAGCCTGCGGGCTTGCCTTCCTCGCTGAACAGCACCTTGCGCTCCGGCACGTCCAGGTCCATCGCCCCGCGCTCGTCCCGTGCCGCCCGCAGGAGCTCGTAGGCCTGAAACAGGCGCCGGACCGGCTCGAGAACCTCCGTCGGCACGGTATCCGACTGTCCCTGCTCCACCCCTTCAACCGCGGAATAGGTCAGGCGCGCTCGGCTCTTCATGACGGCGCGGTGGAACTTCCAGTGCCGAAGGTGCCCCTTCGCGTCGATCGAGATCACGCAGGCAAGGCAGGCGCGCTCCTCGTGCGGCCTGAGCGAGCAGAGATCGTTGCTGAGCTTTTCCGGCAGCATCGGAATGACGCGGTCGGGGAAATAGACCGAGTTGCCGCGATTCTTCGCCTCGCGGTCCAAGGCATCGTCGGGACGGACGTAGTGGGCGACATCCGCGATCGCGACCGTCAGGAGGTAGCCGCCCGGGTTCTTCGGGTCGGGGTCCACGACGGCATGGACGGCATCATCGAAGTCGCGGGCATCCTCGCCGTCGATCGTCACCAGGGGCACGTCGCGCAGGTCGGTACGGCCCTCCAGGCCAACCGGTTGCGCCTGCTCGGCCAGGTCCAGCGCCTGGGCGGGGAAGACCATCGGCAGGTCCGCCTCGATCGCCGTCATCAGGCTGATCGAGCGAGGGTCGTCCGGGCTGCCGAGATTCTCGACGGCCTCCGCATAAGGGATGTCCTGGCGCCAGCCCGGCAGGACATGGGCCCGCACCAAGTCGCCGATGGCGACCTGCACCTTGTCCGCCCGCAGGCGGTACTCGTGCTTGGCCTTGCGATCGGCGGGGCGAAGTCGGAACCCGTCGCCGGCCCGCTCGACCACGCCCACGACCTCGCGGGCGGTCTTGGGCAGGACGCGCACGACCCGGCCCTCGAACGAGCCGTCCTGCTGGCGGAAGATCTTCACCAGGAGGCGATCGCCGAGCCCTGGGACTGGCCGCTCGAGCGCATGATGCGGCAGGCGGATCACCAGCTCGCCGAAGATCTCGTCGATCGGCCGGGCGAGCAGGTCGCCATCCTCGTCAATCAGGTCCACGGTGACCGGCATGATCGCAGGCGGCCTGCCGGTGATCGCATGGCGCCGCGGCGGGCGGCCCTCAAGTTCCCCTTCGGTGCGCAGGTCGCGCAGGACCTTGCGCAGGGCATGACGCTGGTCGCCCTTCACGCTGAAGGCCTGGGCGATCTCCCGGACCTGGACCTCGCCGCCGGCTGCCTGGATGAACTCCATGAGCTGCCGCCGGCTGGGCAGCCCGGGTTGCTGATGAGGTAGTGGCCGTCTGGATGCCAATTCAGGCCCGCTTCGTGGCGCGACGCGCCGGTTTGGTTTCCGGGGCATCGGCATTGGCCGCTGCACCGACGACCTCCTTAACGGCCGTCTTCCTGACTGGTGCCTTCTTCGCCGCCGTCTTCTTCTCCAGCGTCTTCTTGGCCGGTGCTGCGGCCTTTCTGGCCGGGGCACCGCGCTTCGGCTTCTTCGGAGCCGGGCCCTTGGCGGCACGCTCGTCGATCAGCCGCGCTGCGGTCGGCAGGTCGAGGCTCTCGGGATCGACCGACTTCGGCAGGCTGGCATTGATGTCGCCGCACTTCACGTAGGGACCAAAGCGCCCGGCGAACAGCTGGATCGGCTGGCCGTTCTCCGGATGGACACCGACCTCCTTCAACGGCGCGAGCGTCGCCCGTGGCCCCCGGGAAGGCGGCTCGCTCAACAGCGCAATGGCGCGGTTCATCCCGATCGTCAGCACGTCCTCGTCCGCGCCCAGGCGGACGAACCGCCCGGCCGACTGCACGAAGGGTCCAAAGCGGTTGATGCCGGCCGTAATCGGCTTGCCCGTCGCCGGATCGGTGCCGATCTCGCGGGGCAGGCTCAACAGCGCCAGCGCCGTCTGGAGGTCGATGTCGTCGGGCTTCAGGTTGGGCGGGAGCGACGACCGCTTGGCCGTCTCGCCCGCGCCTTGCTGGACGTAGGGCCCGAAGCGACCGACCTTCAGCCAGACTTCCTCGCCGCCCACAGGCTCCGTCCCGAGCAGCCGGTCCTTGCTCTCCGGCGCACCCGCATCGTTGGCCGGCACGTCCAGCTGACGGGTGAAACGGCACTCGGGGTAGTTGGAGCAGCCGACGAACGCTCCGAACTTGCCGATCTTGAGCGACAGCTGGCCGGTGCCGCAGGTCGGGCAGATCCGCGGATCGCTGCCGTCCTCCCGCGGCGGGAACAGGCGTGTGGCCAGTGCATCGTTGAGCGCGTCGATCACGTCGGCGACGCGGCGTTCCTTGACGTCCTCGATCTTCGCCTTGAACGGGTCCCAGAAGGCGCGCAGCACCGCCTTCCAGTCGATCTCGCCCGACGCGATGTCGTCGAGCTGGTCCTCGAGCTTCGCCGTGAAATCAGGCTGGACGTACTGGTCGAAGAACGAGGTCAGGAACGCCACCACGATCCGGCCACGCGATTCCGGCACGAAGCGCTTCTGCTCCAGCCGCACGTACTGGCGGGCCTGCAGCACCGACAGGATCGAGGCATAAGTCGAGGGCCGGCCGATGCCTAGCTCCTCCATGCGTTTGACCAGGCTGGCCTCGGTGAAGCGGGGAGGCGGCTCGGTGAAATGCTGGGCCGGCGTCACCTTCTCGCGGGTGACCGGCTCGCCCTTGGCCATGGGCGGCAGTAGCCGGCTCTCGTCGTCCTCGTCATCGGCGGACGGATCGTCGCGGCCCTCCTGGTAGAGCTCCAGGAAGCCCGGGAAGGTGACGGTCTGGCCGGTCGCGCGCAGGCCGACCGAGCCATCCACCGCGTCGATCTCCGCCGTTACCCGGTCGAGCAGCGCGGCTGCCATCTGGCAGGCCACGGTGCGCTTCCAGATCAGGTCGTAGAGCCTGCGGCCATCGTCATCCAGGAACTGGCTGATCTCCTTGGGCTCGCGGAACACGTCGGTCGGCCGGATCGCCTCGTGGGCTTCTTGGGCATTCTTCGTCTTGGTCTTGAAGACGCGCGGCTTTTCCGGAAGGTGGCGCTCGGAAAAGCGATTGCCGATCCATCGCCGGCACTGACTGATCGCGTCGTTCGACAGCGCTACCGAATCGGTCCGCATATAGGTGATCAGGCCGACCTGCTCGCCGTTCAGGTTCACGCCTTCGAACAGGCGCTGGGCCGTGCGCATGGTGCGGTCGGCGGAAAAGCCCAGCTTGCGCGACGCTTCCTGCTGCAGCGTGGAGGTGGAGAAGGGTGGGGCCGGGTTGCGGCTGACCTGCTTCTTCTCGACACTGCCGACCTGGAAGCACGCAGCTTCGATAGCCTGCACCGCTGTCTTGGCGGACGCCTCGTCAGGCAGGTCGAAGCGGTCCAGCCGCTTCCCGCCAAGTTTCGCGAGCCTTGCTGTGAACGGCTCGCCCCCGGCGGTCCGGCAACCGACCGTGACCGTCCAGTATTCTCGGGCGATGAACGCCTCGATCTCGGCCTCACGCTCGCAGACCAGGCGAAGCGCCACCGACTGCACACGCCCTGCCGAGCGCGCACCCTGCAGCTTGCGCCAGAGCACGGGCGAGAGGGTGAAGCCGACCAGATAGTCCAGCGCACGGCGCGCCTGGTAGGCATCGATCAGGTGGTGGTCCAGCTGCCGCGGCGCCTTCATGGCGTCGAGCACGGCGGGCTTGGTCACCTCGTAGAACAGCACTCGCTCGATCGGCAGGTTCTTCTTGATCGCCTTCTTGTCCTGGAGGGCCGACAGCACGTGCCAGGAGATCGCCTCGCCCTCGCGATCAGGGTCGGTCGCCAGCACCAGCTTGTCGGCACCACGCACCGCCCGTGCGATCTCGTCGATCCGCTTCTTCTTGTCCTCCTGGACCTCGTAGATCATGTGAAAATCGTCGTCGGGCAGGACGGACCCGTCCTTTTCCGGCAGATCGCGCACGTGGCCGTAGCTCGGCAGGACCGTGAAGTCGCTGCCCAGGTACTTGTTGATCGTCTTGGCCTTGGTGGGGGATTCGACGACGACGACGTTCATCAGCGGCTTTTCTCGATGCGCCGACCGCGCCAGGTCCTGCGCGGTGCAGATCGGGTCGGGAAGCGGTGGCTCATATCATGCGGATTACATGGTCGTACAAGGAGCACGGCTCACGCAAACAGCAGGGACACCCGGTTGCCACCGTGCCGCTCCAAGCGACCAGCGAGCTCCAGCTCGATCAGGGTCTCGTGGATCTGGGCCGTCGTTGCTTGGCACTGGCGTACGAGATCGTCAACCGCGAGTGGTTCCGGCCCAAGGAAGCTCACGACTCTTGCGGTCAGCACGTCGGCGTCCTGAACGGGCGTCGGGCCGGCGTCGTGACGTGCCTTGAAGGTACGCGTCGGCGCCGTCATGGCGGGTCGCGGCAGCCGTGCCTTGCGCGCGACAAGCGGGTCGATCACGGCGCGGATGTCCGCGGCGTCCTCGACCAGGACGGCCCCATCCTTGATCAGCTGGTTGGTGCCGCGATGCCGCTCGTCCAGAGGCGAGCCTGGGACGGCCATCACTTCGCGGCCCTGCTCGAGGGCCAGGCGGGCCGTCACCAGCGAGCCGGAGCGCGGTGCTGCTTCCACGACCAGCACGCCAAGCGACAGCCCTGCGATGATCCGGTTGCGGGCAGGAAAAGCCTGGGCACGCGGCTGGGCGCCGAACGGCCGCTCCGTCACCAAGAGGCCCTGCGCACCGATTTCCTCGGCAAGGCTGGCGTTCTGCTCCGGGTAGACCTGGTCGATGCCGGTGGCGACTACCGCGACCGTCGCACCCGGCTGGCCGAGCGCTCCCTCGTGTGCGGCCGTGTCGATCCCGCGAGCCAAGCCCGATACGACCGTGATGTCGCCGCAGGCGAGATCGTGGGCCATCGTGCGGGCCAGCGTGCGGCCATTGCCGCTGGCATGGCGCGATCCGACGATCGCGACCGCCGGTGCGGCAAGAAGTTCCATTCTGCCCTTGATGGTCAGGACCGGGGGCGGGTCGTGGATCTGGGCCAGGGCATCCGGATAATCGGCATCACCGAGGAACAGGAAGCGTGCGTCGTCCTGCTCGGTCGCTGTCCACTCCCGCTCCATGGCGGCTGGATCTGCAAGCCGCACCTGGCTCGTCGCGATGGCCGGAAGCTCGTGCCATCGCTCCAGTACCTCGATGGCGCTTCCCATGCGGAACAGGAGCTTGCCGAACGCCCGCGGGCCGATGCCGTTACTGCGGCAGAGGCGCAGGCGGGCGAGAGCCTCGCGTTGGTCCATGGGGGCGCCGATCATGCTGCCGATGATGCCTGTTCTCTCCACTCATGCGATAGATTGGTCTGACAATGCAACCGGAGCGTGAAGGAATCGAACGCTACTGGGACCGGGCCGGCCTGGGTCCCATGCGTCCGACTGTTGCTCTTGCCTTGGCGAACTTCTCGGCGGAAGGCCGGACGTCGCCGCTGCGGATCGTCGACCTGGGCTGCGGCGTGGGAAGGGATACGCTCCCGCTCCTGGCCATTGGGCACCATGTCCAGGCGATCGACAAGGAGGAAGCCGCCATCCGGCGCCTGCAGGAGGCCTGCCCGGCCAAGGATCGCGGACGGCTGGTGTCGATCGTGGGCCCATTCGAGGACAGCGCCTGGACGGAAGTCGACCTTGCCGTCTCCTCCTTCGCGCTGCCGTTCTGCCCGCCCGAGCGCTTCCCTCGGCTCTGGATGACCATCGGCACGAGGCTGGGGACCGGCGGCCGAATTGCCTGTCAGCTCCTGGGACCGGAGGACGACTTCGCCGGGCGTCCGGGCGTCTCCATCCATTCAAGGGATGAGGTAGACAGGCTTGTCGCGGACTACCTGGTGGAGCATCGCCAGGAAGAGGAAGTGGACACGGTGACGCCGCGCGGTCGCACCAAGCACTGGCACCTCTTCCACCTCGTGCTCAGGAAGCCCTGAGCCCTCACGCCTTCTTCGAGAAGCTGACCTTGCTCTCCTCGCCACGGACGAGCCGGCCGATATTCTGGTGGTGCTTCACGATCACGATGATGCCGATGATGGCGAACAGCAGCGTCGCCTGCTGGTTGCCCATCATGAACGCGACCAGGGCCGCCGTCAGCGAGGCCAGCACGGAGCCCAGCGAGACGAACCGGGTCACGGTGACGGCCGCCAGGAAGACGATCAGGGCAGCCAGCAGGGTCAGCGGGCTGATGGCAAGGACCACGCCTGCGGCGGTCGCCACGCCCTTGCCGCCCTTGAACCCGAGCCAGACCGGAAAGCAGTGGCCGATCACCGCCCCCAGGCCGACCACGACGGCCATCTCCCGGCCGAACAACTGGTCGGCGATCAGCACGGGAATGGCGCCCTTGGCGGCGTCGAACAGCAGGGTGGCCAGCGCCAGGCCCTTGCGACCGGTGCGAAGGACGTTGGTGGCGCCAATGTTGCCCGAGCCGATGGCGCGGATGTCGCCGGCACCGCCGACGCGGGTGAGGATTAGGCCGAATGGGATCGAGCCGGCGAGGTAGCCAAGGATCAGGCCGAGTAGGTGAGGCCAGCCCCACACGGATGCGGCGACAGGTTCCATGGTCTTGTGGTCCTATGATGCGGTGGGCTGGCCGCGCCGGAACACGACGCGGCCATCCACCAGCGTCGTTTCCACGCGCCCCATCATCAGGCGACCCTCGAAGGCGGTGTTCTTCGAGGCACTGTGCAAGTCCCGCTCGGTGACCTTCCAGGGACGGTCCGGGTCGAGCAGGATGAGGTCGGCGGGCGCGCCCACGGCCAGCGTGCCGGCCTCGATGCCGAGCAGGCGGGCAGGCGTCGTGGTGAGCCGGGTCAGCAGGTCCAACAGGCTCATCCGGCCGTCATGCACCAGGCGCAGCGCCACCGACAGCAGCGTTTCCAGCCCGGTCACGCCAAACTCCGCGCTCGCGAATGGCAGCCGCTTGCTGTCCTGGTCCTGCGGCGTGTGGTCCGACGCGATCACGTCGATGGTGCCGTCCGCCACCGCTTCCTCCACCGCCAGCCGGTCGGCCTCGGCCCGCAGGGGCGGCGAGACCTTCGCAAAGGTCCGGTAGCCTTCCACCTCCAGCTCGTTCAGCGCCAGATGGTGCGGCGTGCAGTCACAGGTCACCCGGACGCCGTCGGCCTTGGCCTTGCGGATCGCATCGAGGGCATCGGACGTGGTGACCCGCGAGAAGTGGATCCGCCCGCCGGTGGCACGCGCCAGGCGGAGATCCCGCTCGATCATGATCACCTCGGCCTCGCGCGGGATCGAGGTCAGTCCC
>JAESGR010000693.1_pt1 | contig 17077 bp, 20 predicted proteins | sample 9269771 | NCBI WGS metagenome assembly JAESGR01 (sample SAMN15739572, study PRJNA653492) | algae metagenome | isolation source: Chroococcus sp. CMT-3BRIN-NPC107 and co-occurring heterotrophs from well... | place: USA: Clark Mountains Wilderness, California | collected 2010-04-18
GCTCGTTCACCATTTCTACTACTTGTCGGTAGGAAAGGGGATAAGTAAGATACCAGCGCACGCATAGTAGAATGACTTCGGGCTGATAGTGCCGCCACTTGAACGGGGAAGATGGATTCATCAAAGGTAGACAAAATTATTTTTTTTAGAGGAATTATTTCAGCTTACCATTTTTTGCAACACAACCCAATTGCTTATACCGACTTTTGGGCAGCATATGCCGCAGTTCTCCCTAGCAAGAGACATCGAATGGTGGGCAAAGAAACAGGTAAGACCAGCTATATTGAACGATTGAATAACACACTTAGACAAAGAGTATCGCGTTTGGTACGAAAAGCATTGTCTTTCTCCAAGTCATTAGAGAATCACATTGGTGCAATTTGGTATTTTGTTCATTATTACAATGCATCATTACTTATTTAGCACTACCAATCACTTTTCCATCATCTTAAACCTATAGAGTTGAATATCATTTCAAGGAGCCATCCTATTTTTTTGCAGAGCAATTTACTGTGACTCAATCAACAATTAACCCGCTGTGTATCCACCATCGATCGCTAAGGGTTGTCCCGTAATATAGCTGGCAGCATCAGAGCAAAGAAACACAACCGCTTGAGCAATTTCCATTGCCTGACCGATCCGACCCATTGGAACCATAGAGCCAAGATCATCGAACGTAATACCCATTTGGTCAGCACTACCAGCCATGAGGTCAGTTGCAATCGGACCCGGATTGACGGCATTGATCCGAATACCTTGTTTGGCATAATCGAGAGCAGCCGATCGCGTCAGCCCCATCACCGCATGTTTGCTAGCAACGTAAGGAGAGATCCCCGGAAGCGCAACGAGCCCATTGGTTGATGAATTGTTCACGATCACGCCTGAGCCTTGGGTTAGCATCTGTTGAATTTCATATTTCATACATATAAATAGCCCTCGCGCATTGACCGACACGATCTTGTCAAAATCCTCGATCGATTGTTCATGCAATGGTGTAACAACAAGATCAATTCCAGCATTGTTAAAGGCACAATCGAGTTTGCCGTAGGTTGCGATCGTTTTCTGCACCAATTCTCGGACATCCACCTCACTCGATACATCTGATTTCACAAATAAGCATTCCGCTCCAGTCTCGCGAATCAAATCAGCAGTTTCTTCACCTTCAGTGCTGCGTATGTCCGAGAAGACCACTTTGGCTCCCGCAGCACTGAAGGCGATCGCGGTTGCTCTGCCAATTCCCGATGCGCCACCAGTGACTAGCGCCACTTTATTATCCTGAAGTATCATTTTATTTCTCCTAAAATCAAGTCTAGTTGTTCTCTCTTGAAATGATCATGAAATCGCTTTGGAAAAAAGCTTAGACAAATCTTGCCAGCAAAAAACTAAGAGCAAAGGAAAAGGCATGAAAGCTGACATGGGATAACATCGCAGCCTCAAGCGAGTATTGCCAAAAGAGCCAACCAAAAGCAATGCCAGCAATCCTGTTCAGTAACAACGCCCGAATAATCACAAGTGGAGTGAGTGGAACGCTCGCGGCAGTCGCTGGCAGGTGTAGTAGTCCAAATACCAACGCGGCTAGAATGATCGCACCCTGGTAAATCCCTTGACCTGGCAACGTAACGCCTTGTTTTAGCCCTTTCCACGCGATCCAAACAAGCAGCGACATTAAACCCCTAATTGCTGGACGGGTTGCCTTCATTGTGCGTTTCCTTTGTAATGAGTTGAAGATGAAATATGCCGAATTTGAATTAAGCGTAACCGCCGTTAGCACGAAGAACTTGAGCATTAACCCAGCGCCCGTCCGTTCCTGCCAGGAATGAAACCTAAGTGATAAGTTTTTGAACGTATCTCAGCTCAATACCTAATAGGTAAATCTGAACTTAACCACTTTGTCCGATCGGTCGAACGATGATTTCGTTGACATCCACATTGTCTGGCTGCTCAATAGCAAAGGCAATCGCACGGGCGATCGCATCTGCCGGAATCATTGCCTCACGAAATCCCTCCACCCATTCCGCTGCTTCAGCATCCGTGATCGTGCTGGCAAGTTCAGTTTCCGTCACTCCAGGCGAAATTACCGTAACCCGAATGTCTGTCGATTCTTGCCGCAGTCCCTCGGAAATTGCCCAAACTGCAAACTTAGTGGCGCAGTATACGGCTGCGGTTGGATAGACGTTGTGCCCGCCGATCGAGGATAGATTGACAAACTGCCCCGATCGTTGCTGCTTAAAGAGGGGTAGCGCAGCAGCAATACCGTGAAGCACACCGCGAATGTTCACATCAATCATGCGGTTCCATTCATCGATCTTTAGTACCTCTAGCCTGGAGAGTGGCATCAAGCCTGCATTGTTCACCACAACATCAAGGCGACCAAATTTATCTTGGGCAAACTCGACAAAGGCTTGCATGTCTTCAAGATTGGTGACATCAAGAGTGCAGTATTCTGCCTCGCCACCTTTAGAGCGAATTTCGGCAGCAATTGCTTCCAGTCGATCGGTGCGTCGCGCCCCTAACATAACCCGTAAACCCTGACGAGCCAGCAATCTAGCAGTTGCTTCACCAATACCGCTACTAGCTCCAGTAATCGCAATAACTTTGTTCTCAACAGTTGACATGGTGATTGTTCCTTGTGATTAAAGCTGATTGGCAGTTAGGCTGCTTTTAGGATGTCTGTCTGTACGACTTTGGCAAGCTGCTCCATATACAACCGCGCCCATGCGATCGTGTTTTCTCTCAGTCCCACCACTACAACGCCTCGCATATCGAGTTCTGTGCCGTTGGTATGGTTGCCTTGCCAGTGCCACTCCGACCAACCCAACTCATCCGCGATCGTATGGGTGATTAATTTTGCCTGGATGTCAGGAACTTGAGCGAAGAGAGTCGTCCAGTTCTTTCGCACCTGTTCTGCACCGATGAGGTTTCGCTCCGGATGAACGGGATGTTCACCCTCGAAGTCAGGAGCAAAACAGTTCACGAATGCATCAATGTTATGAGCATTGATTGCAGCTTCCATTTTGAGCAGAACTGAGGAAGTGTTTTGAATAGGAGTAGTCTCAATACTGTTCGGTTAAGGTTTGTAATTGCCAATGTTCTGGACAAAACCACGAGAATAGTAGCCTTTCAGCATCTGACAAGTCTCAGTTTTTAGTTATCCGAACCGTATTGGGAGTAGTCTTTGTATTCATGTTGTTACTAATGAGAGCGCAGTATGGTGAACAGTTTCTACCAAATGTTATTTCTGCAAAGCCAGCTTCCAGAGAGACTTTGGGAATATGATTAAGTGTTAACGAAACCCCGCTCCCAGTAGTACCTCTATTGTACCTAGAGGTATTACTCGTCCGAGCCTTTACGCTGCCTTTGGCAACCAGGAAACTTTGTGAACTAACGAAATCACCGACGACCCTTCTGATCGCTTTGGGAAACGGATTCGGATACCTCGTCGCGTTTGAACACCTTGAAGGTGATCGCCAGGAACACGGGAATCAGCACGAGGGAGATGATGTCGTAGAATCTTGCATGATACTCGCTGATGCTGAACAGGGCTGGTGCAGCGAAGAAGCTTCCAGACCAGTTGAACAAGAGAAAGTACGCGATGTTGTTGGCGAAGTGTGCGCCGATCGCAAGCTCGGTGGTGCCGTCGATCAATGAAACGATCGCATACAGCAGACCCGTGCCGACGAAGTAGCTGAGGAACATCCCAATCCAGCCACCCTCCTGTGACTCTGGATTGGTGGCGTGCGGCAGGGTGAAGATCACAGCCGACACGATCACCAGAAACACGCGGTTAGACCAGATCAGGCTCGCGCCCTGTACGATGTATCCGCGAAAGAAAAGCTCCTCGGTGGTCGTCTGGATCGCCGTGAGGATTAGCGCGATCGGCACAAAGAGCGCGAACGTCTTGAGGTCGGAGTTGAAGGAGAAGGTATCGGGGTAGAGGAGGTACTGCCCCAGCCCGCCGAGCAGTACCCAGGGTACGAACCCAGCCACGAAGCCGTGACTGACGCGATGCCAACTGATCTTCTCCCGCGCTGTGACGAGCGTGTGGGGATGACGCTGGTGGATGAGGGTGATGACGATAAGAATTCCCGCGAGAAACACCGGAAAACCCGCCATGACCACGACGAAGCCCCATATGGAACCGAACGCAGCGTAATCCAGCCGACTAAATGCTGCGACACCCTCCTGACCGCCGCTCGCGAGTGCAACGATTGCACTGGCAAAGTTGGCGGCGATCATCCATGTAAAGAGGATGATCATCAGCCCCAGAACATACCGCCACCACCGATACTTCCCCCACCCGGCAGCCTCCACGTAAGTCGCGTCTTTCACTACCGTTACGCTTCCCTGCCTTCCTGTGATTGCTTTAAACTTCATCTTTGTCTCCTTGACTCGTGCATATATGTAGTGTTTGGATCTGACCGCTAGTTGCCTTTGCGATTGTTTTCAGGGTTCGATGGGATTACTAAGAACCCTTCCGATGGCTCTGGGAAACGGGTTCGGATACCTCGTCGCGTTTGAACACCTTGTAGGCGATCGCCAGGAACACAGGTATTGCAACCAGCACCGCTAGCGCCCCGTAAGTCGCGTGATACTGGCATTGAGCCGAGATGCGTGTAATTTCTTGCAAGATGGTCTGAAAGTCCCTATCCTGTCTGGGTTGGAAAATTTGCTACATCAGCGTCAAGAAAGCCGTTATTTGTAAGGGAAAATCAAGCTTTTTGAAGGCATCTTGCAGACTTTTACAAACATCTCGACTCAATGCCTTTTACTTTCTTATGTAAAAGACCAAAATCTTATTTAAGTACCGCCTGATTTGATGTCACGCATCTACAGAAACTGAGTCTTGACCGCTATCTCACACCAGAAGCGCCTATCCCACAAACGAATCTAACTTATCGCTGCGTTGATGGTTGGCTCTGCGTAGCCAATAATTAAGGAGAGATGACCTGCCTCGGGAACAAAAGTTGCTTGGCAACTGGGAAGAGTACTCGCCAGATAGCGACCCATCGCTATCGGTACGTTTTTGTCCTTCTCTCCTTGCCAAAGAAATGTAGGGACGCAGATCTCTTCGAGACGAAACCCCCAAGGTCGGGCGAGAAGCACAGTATCCCAAACCGCACCTTGCACTCCATTGCGGAAAGCCTCGTTCATGTCAGCTAGAAGAAAAGACCAGCGATTGTCCCGCTGCAAGATTGCCCTATCCGCTTCAGCAAGACGCTGTGAAGCTTGGTTAATGAATGCATCAGGATTATTTGTACCACGCGCCATACCGTTAAACATGACAGGTAAAAGCCATGGGGCGAAACGTGCTGCACCAAATAGTAAACGATTCTGTAGAAACATTCCATCAGTTGCGTTTGGTACATTCATTGGACTAGTGGCAGCAACAAATACTGCTTTCGTCACCCGTTCCAGGATTTGATGAGCGCAGACCGCCGCATATGGACCGCCACCAGAAACCCCCATGACAGCGAAACGGTCAATTTGCAATTTGTCAGCTAGAGCCAACACATCCTGCGACCAGTCGAGGAGCTTACGCTTGGGTTTGAAGTCCGACAATCCGCAACCAGGTCGTTCTGGCGCAATTATTTTGGCCCCGAGGTGAGCAGCCGCCGCATCCAAATATTGTGCCTGCAATCGTGAACCCGGAAGCCCATGGAAGTAAACCACAGGTTTACCGTTAGGGTCACCATATTCTGCATAGCCAAGAGCCCGACCATCCAGCAATCGAATAGTCTTAGCTGTGTTGGTTGCGTCCATAGGATTATGAAGCTCAAAATCATCTTCGCCCTGTAATGGTATGCGTGTCATAAAACTGTCCTTAGTGAAACATTAATTGAGGCGATTGACTACTATATATGCGTAGTGCTATGTCAGTCTACAGCTTCAATAAATCGGCTGCTTTTTCACCAATCATGATGGTCGGTGCGTTTGTATTTCCTGTGGTGATCGTTGGCATGATAGAGGCATCAACAACTCGCAACCCTTGAATGCCATGTACTCGAAGTTCCGGGTCTACCACTGCCATCGGATCAGTTCCCATTTTGCAAGTGCCGACCGGATGGCCCAGTGTGCTAGCAGTGTCCCGAATGTAAGCAACAAGTGCTTCATTACTCTGAATGTCGGCACCCGGAGCGATTTCTGCACCGCGAAACTCATCCAAGGAACTGGTATGAAGTAATTGCCGCATTAATTTAATTGAGAAAACGAGCTTTTGCACATCCGTTTCACTTTGCAGATAGTTCATCTGAAACTGGGGTGGATCTGTGGAATCAGACGATTGGGCAAAGCCCACGCTACGCGAACGCAAGCTAACACTACCGACATTTTGCAGGTGGGTCAACGCGACAGCCCCTGTAAATCCGAACTCAGCGGGAGCATAGCCAGGGGGAAGGAACTGGGTAGGATTGAAGAAGAACTGCAAATCAGGTGCAACCTCCGAATTGACCTCGCTATGCAGCAATAGTCCAGCTTCTCCAATCCCGCTCGTGCTTGCGTAGTGTAGATCCTGAGTTGCTTGATACACAATAGGAACGAGAATATGGTCTTGCAAGTTTTGACCCACACCGGGTCGATCGGCTACGACCGGAATATTGAGCGCTCGCAGTTCTTCTGCATTACCGATTCCAGACAACATTAGTAGTTTCGGCGAATCGAACGCACCTGCTGATAAAATCACTTCCTGATTGACCTGAACTTGATGCCGGGTTCCTTCGTGTAAATATTCCACTCCAACGGTGCGGGTTCCTTCAAATAACAATTGAGTCACCAATGCTCCAGTGGTGACGGTCAAATTGGAACGCTGGAGAATGGGTACAAGAAAAGCCGCAGCAGCACTATGCCGCTTGCCATCTTTAATCGTAACTTGATAGCGTCCTGCTCCTTCTTGTTGCTTAGCGTTGAAGTCAGGGTTATAGTCATATCCGGCTGCGACGCAAGCCTCTACAAATCGTTGAGCGATCGCAGTCGGCGCAATCAGATCGGTTACACTCAGTTCCCCATCAATTCCATGAAATTCAGATTCACCTCGTGAGGAGTGTTCCGATTTTTTGAAATAAGGTAAAACTTCCTGATAACTCCAACCCAAATTTCCCAATTCCTTCCAGTGGTCATAATCATGAGGATTGCCTCGAACATAGGTCATGAAATTAATCGAACTGCTGCCTCCCAGAACTTTGCCACGGGAACAGAACATTTTGCGGTGATTCAGGTATGGTTCTGGCTCGGAGAAATAGCCCCAGTCCACATCAGTTCCTAACAGATTGACACATTCTGCTGGAATGTGAATCTCTGGTTTCGTATCTGGATTGCCTGCTTCGAGAAGTAACACAGTTGTTTGGGGATCTTCGGTCAACCGATTGGCAACCACGCAGCCTGCCGAACCTGCGCCGATCACAATGTAGTCGTAGTGAGTCATAGTATTCTCGTTTGTCTTACAAGTTGCTTGTTCTATCTGCTTGAAGTGCATTAAGTTCTGAAGCTTGAATGCTTTCAGATTCTTACAATGCTTTGTTAGATTCTTAGGGCATTACATCATCCGTTCCACACCTCACATTACCCGAAACGCCTAACGGCTCAAATCAGCGGCGGCAAAGAAACTCGAACGCAGCATTAGCGGCTTTAAACCGTCTGTTGCATTGTTAGCTGTTCGCTCTGGACACAGCACCCTCTTAGATTTGTGCCATGCCACCATCGACGAATAGCTCAATGCCGTTGACAAAGCTGCTGTCATCTGAAGCCAGAAAGACAACGGCTTTGGCAACCTCGTCAGACGTGCCAGCTCGTCCCAATGGGATATTGTTAGCTTGGCTCGCCACAAATTCTTTCAACTGCTCTTCACTGAGTCCCCAGAGAAGATCGTAAGCGAGAGTCGGAATGAAACCAGGGCTGACGGCATTCACTCGAATCTGGCGGTCTTTGAGGTCGAGTGTCCAGGTGCGGGCAAACGATCGCACGGCGGCTTTGGTGGCACCATACACGCTGAAGGCTGGGATACCCTTGATGGAATTAGTTGAGGCATTCAGGACAATGGAAGCGCCCTCTGGCATCAGTGGCAGTGCCTTCTGCACGGTGAACAGTAGACCCTTGACATTGGTGTTAAAGGTTTTGTCAAAGTGTTCTTCGGTGATCGCTCCGAGCGGGATGAGTTCGCCACCGCCAGCATTAGCAAAGATTACATCCAAGTGACCTTGCTCTTGCTCGATCGTGGCGTAAAGCCGATCGAGGTCTGCCAGATTTGAGATATCGCCCTGAATGCCAGTCACGTTCTTACCAATCTCGATTACAGCAGCATCAAGTTCAGTCTGACGACAACCAGTGATAAAGACATAGGCACCTTCAGCGACAAATCGTTTAGCAGTGGCAAGTCCGATGCCGCTAGTGCCGCCGGTGATAAGCGCAACTTTTCCTGAGAGTTTTTGTGACATAGTGTTTTCCTGGTCGAGTTTACGGGAAACGTAAGATATGGTGATTAACTCTTATACGTCAATTGGGCATTCTTGTGAGTGTTCATCCAAGTACGAAAGTGGAATGGATTATTGCGTTTAGATGTGCGCGATAACCTTCAAGACGCAGCGCTGATCAATTCCTCGCTTTTCGCCCAAAGCTGCTTGGCTTTGTTAGCGTCGAGCGCATACGACCTAACACCGTCGGCAAACGGGATGGGCGTGTCATCAATCGGTGCGATCGCACAATCTTCGAGATAGTGTCCACCGATCTCGTCTTTATTCGCCACGACTGCTGCCCAGACCGACGTCGCGGCTGCCTGCGGAATTTCTTTCAACTCTTTCGGCGGCAGACCCGCTTCCGTGCGCGCTGCGTCAACAGTCTGTAAAAGTCCCTGCAAATCCTTCGGCGAGAGATGGCGGGGTAGATCCGTCAGACTGTTTCCGGGCATCACCGAAGCAGCCCGAATGCCGAGATCGCGATGCCGCCTGTCAAACTCCACAGCGAACAGTGAATTGGCGGTTTTCGACCGGCTATAAGCGACCCATGGATCGTACGCCTGCTGCTCGAAATTGGATCGTCCAAGTCGATATCGGCACCGCGATGCGCGAGCGACGACAGGACCACCAGCCGTCCATTATCGGCGAGCAGCGGCTCGATCCCATTGATCAGGGCAAAATGGCCAAGATGGTTCGTCCCGAACTGGACTTCAAAGCCGTCGATCGTCCGACCGAATGAAGTTGCCATAACGCCAGCGTTAGCGATGATGGCATCGAACGGTTGACCGTCAGCCAACAGTTTATCCGCACAGGCACGAACGCTTTGCAAGGATGCCAGATCGAGATTGATCAACTCCAGGCTGCCACCTCCTTGCGACGCGGCATCACGAACCGATGCAGTGGCTGGCTCAGCTTTAGTGAGGTTTCTGACCGCGCCGACGACGCTAGCGCCGTGGGAAACCAGTGAGCGGGCGGTTTCAAGCCCAATGCCTGACGATGCACCCGTAATGAGAAATCGCCTTCCCTTGAGATCAATGCCGGAAAGCACTTCGTCGGCCGTTGTCTTGGGGCCATATTTTTGGGTCATGACTTTATCCTTTACTGAGTTAGATTTTCACTGTAGTGGAACCGATCGCGCTATCGAGGAACGTGCGGATCAAAGCTGCCACCTCCTCCGCATGTGTCTCCAGCGCGAAATGTCCGGCATCGAGCAGATGAATCTTTGCATCCGGGAGATCTCGCTGATAAGCGGCGGCACCAGCGGGCAGAAACGCCGGATCATGACGACCCCAAACGGCGAGCAGCGGCGGACAGTGCTCGCGAAAGTAGGACTGGAAGGCCGGATAGAGCGCGACGTTGCTGCGGTAATCGAGGATTAGATCGAGCTGGATCTCCTCCGCGCTCGGCCGTCCCATGTAGGCGATGTCGAGTTCGTAGCCGTCGAGTGACAAAAGGTTTGGATCGGCTCCGGTACCATACTGCCAGTTCCGGATTGTGTCCGGCGCGAGCGAGGTTCGGCAGGCTTCCCGATTCGCTGCGCTCGGTTCGCGCCAATAGGACTCCCACGGGCCCCATTCGTCACTGAAACCCTCAAGGTAAGCGTTGCCGTTCTGCGAGATGATCGCAGATATCCGTTCAGAATGGCGCATCGCCAGACGCAGTCCTACCGGCGCACCATAGTCGAAGATGTAGAGCGCGTATTGATCGAGCGACAAAGCAGTGGTGAAGCCCTCGATCACGTCGGCAAGGCGGTCGAACGTGTAGTCGAACGTCCCGCGCGGCGGTGCCTTGGTCTGTCCGAAACCAGGCAGATCCGGCGCGACAAGCCGAAAGCGATCGGCAAGGAGAGGGATCAGGTCGCGGAACATGTGGCTAGCGGTTGGAAAGCCGTGCAACAGCAGTATCACTGGCGCATCGCTTGACCCAGCCTCGCGGTAGAACACTTCGACATCGCCGACCTGTCGAAACCCGTAGCGCACTTTCATCTCTTTTCCTTTAATTGCACGTGTAAAAGTTTTGATCTGCTTTGGCCTGAGCTTCGGCGCTCAGATTTGGAATCCGCCGGACACATCCACTATGCTGGCGCTGATGTAGCCAGCATCTGAACCTGCGAGGAAGCAAACAGTTGCCGCCACCTCCTCCAAGGTTGCGATCCGGCGGATTGCGTGAAGATCCATGATCGCTTCCGGCAAATTGTCGGCTACGGCCGATGCCATGTCCGTCGGTATGATGCCTGGCTGCACGACGACCCGTCCACGAAGTCAAGATCAGACCGTAGATCCCAGGATCGAGACCGAGCCGCTTGAGCTGCGAAACACCGATGAACCCGACGATCGCGTAGACGACAAGACCGACGACAATCTCAAGCCAGCCCGGACGGGAGGGCTTGTTGGGTGAGGACTGCTCTGAAACAGCGGCGACGGTCTTTCCCTGTCCCTGTGAGGAGTTAGAAGGCGCTTTGGACATGATCATCAACTCCTAAGTTCTCTTTGTCTTAGTTCACTTGAGTGTAGTCAGTTCCAACACTCAACTTCTTGCGGATTCCTATGGAGTTTCCGATGGAATTAGCGAACCTATTTCAGTGTTACTTTAGTGAGTCGCTTGAAGTGCTGTATCAAACATTTCGCACTGCCGATCGACTACTGCGCTACATATCCACCATCTACCATCAACGTTTCACCTATTACGAACGATGCCAGGTCAGATGATAAAAACAGGACCGCATTTGCAACTTCAAGCGGTGTTCCAATTCGTCCGATCGGGTGAAGTCCTGTTATGTAAGCTTTGACCTCATCCTGCCCACCTGTAGCTGCTTCAAACATATCTGTTTCGATTGCTGCTGGTGCAACGGCATTGATGCGAATCCCCGCTTTGGCATATTGGAGCGCAGCAGCTTTTGTTAAACCGACTACTGCATGTTTACTCGCGGTGTAGAGGGATTGGCTAGGAGATCCAACGACTCCAACCCCAGATGTCGTATTGACGATTGAACCACTTCCCTGTTTCAACATCTGAGCGATTTCATGTTTCATCGACAACCAAACGCCTTTGACATTGACATTCATCATGCGATCATATTCAGCTTCTGTTTGCTCAATCAATGATGGGTTTTCGGCGACAGTTCCTGCATTATTAAAGGCAATATCTAACCGACCAAAAACGCCAACCGCTTTATCAACCATTGCTTTAACATCGGCTTCTTTCGTGACATCTGATTGCACAAAAATCGCCTCTCCGCCAGCTTCCTTAATTAATCGAACAGTTTCTTCACCTTCATCCATGCGACGACCCACCACCACCACCTTTGCTTGTTGTTGGGCATAAGCGATCGCGGTAGCTCTGCCAATTCCTGAAGTTCCACCAGTGACTAACGCCACCTTATTCTGAAGTATCATTCTATTTCTCCTAAAATTAAGTCCGGTTGTTCTCTCTTGAAATGGATCGATTCACTGTGATTCCACGATCGACAATCAAAAATCAACTCACTGTGACTCCGCCATCGATCGCTAAAGGTTGTCCAGTGATGTAGCTCGCAGCATCAGAACATAAGAACACAACCGTTGCAGCAATTTCTTCAGTTTGACCCCTATGCCCCATCGGAATGCTCGACGACACCATCGAATCAAACTGCTCTAAAGTCATGCCTATCTCTTGGAGGCTCTTAGAAGTAACTACTTCTGTGCCGCGAATATAGCCAGGATTGACGGCATTAATCCGAATCCCTTGCTTGGCATAATCGAGCGCAGCAGAACGAGTGAGACCCATCACAGCATATTTGCTGCCAGTATAAGGACCCATTCCAGGTATCCCGATCAATCCCGCTACTGAAGAGTTGTTGATGATGACCCCTGCTCCTTGAGTCAGCATCTGTTGAATTTCATATTTCATGCATAAGAACACACCCCGCAGGTTAGTTGCCATCATGCTGTCAAAGTCTTCAACAGACTGCTCGTGTAGTGGCTTTGGGAGTGTACCAAATCCAGCGTTATTGAAGGCAAAATCTAGCCTTGCGTAAGTTGCGACTGTTTCCTCTATCAGCGCCTTAACCTCTTGGTCGCTCGATACATCCGATCGTACAAACAAACACTCCGCTCCTGTCTCACGAATCATCGCAGAAGTTGTTTCACCTTCTGCGTCGCGTCTACCGGAGAATACGACTTTTGCTCCGGCAGCACCAAATGCGATCGCGGTTGCTCGACCGATGCCCGATGTTCCGCCAGTCACCAAAGCAACCTTGTCTTTCAGCATCATGATAGTTACCTCTCGTTGTGAATGGCTGTGTCACTTTGTCAAAAACTCAATGAGCAATACGTGTAGGAGCCAGCAATAAGAAGCGCCTTCTACAACCAGGATGAGTACGATCCTGGCTGCGTGTCCCATAAATCCAGTCCCGCCAGTTCCATGCCGATCAATACTGACCTACGGCGATCGGCAACTCACGTTCAATGGTTCGCAATCGTTGCGAAAAATCATTCAAGATACGTTGACGAACTGCATCTATTTGGCGAACGGGGGCATAAACAATCTGCGGAGCAAGAACGTCAAAACCAGCGAATTGCAGCATCCCTCGCTGAATTGGGCGCAGAATAGCATGGATATCACCGTTAAAACCGCCTGCAAGATAGTCCTCTTCTGTGCTACCTGTGGTCAACGAGAGCATTGCTTGCTTACCTCGAAATCTGCCCGTTTCATAAATATGTCCATTACCGTAAACACGCCCCATAACAAAGACGCGATCGACCCACCCCTTCAAAATTGCAGGGACACTGAACCACCACAAAGGGAATTGCCAAATCATCAGATCGCACCATTCTAGTTTTTGGATCTCAGCTTCAATTTCTGGAATGAATCCTCCAACTTCAGTTGCATACATCTCTTCAAGTTGCTGCTTAAAGTAGTCAGGATCTTTGACAGACGTAAAGTTGCGGCGATCGGATGCAGGGTCAAATCTCATGGTGTGGATATCTGAATATTGAACATCATGCCCAGAGTCTTTGAACGTGTCAATTGCTGTCTGAAACATTGCTCCGTTAAAGCTTTTCGACTCTGGGTGTGCAAGAACAATCAAAACTTTCATGTGAGTTATCTCGTTTTCTAAGTTTCTAAACTTTTGCTAGGGCTGGATAATCCAGATAGCCTTTTTCACCACGGGTATAGAACGTGGCTGGGTCAGGCGAGTTGCGATCCTGGTTGCAAAATGGCGGGTTTAGGCATTGATATTTGCTGGCTCCTACACTTAGTCGCGATCAATTAGTGTGTTTGAGGGCAAGCTCGGATCAAGTACCTTGCGCGCACTGTCAACCCCTACAACGGGCAGCGTACCAGGATCGAGCAAGCCAAGTTGAATCAATACACTCGCCTGATCCCAGTAGAGGTGCTCATGGGCTAGCTTGCCGTCACGGAACTGGACAATCACTACCACTGGCACTTCAACCCGTTTAAGAGTCGGAGCAATGCCGGGTAGCATCCAGTCCATCCGAACCGTATGAGTGAACTTACCCACCATTTCATCGACGAGCCGATCGGTCCCGATTGTGCGCGAGAGCGGGGTCAACTCCATGTCGGGCGGTATTTGTGGAATGAAGTATTTGGAATAAAACTCGCGCAGTGCTGGTTTCCCGACTCCTCCAGTCATTACCGGGATGTGGTTAACGTAAGCATCTTCAACCATCGTAGCGAGGGCATCTTCAGTACTGTGAGTGCCAAACTCGTACTGTAAATGCTCTTCCCAAAGTGTTTGCAAGGCTTCCTGAGCAGGTGTCAGATTGGGGGTTGCCTGTAAATTTGCTTGTTTGTCTACTGTATTTTTCTCTGACATTTGAACTTCTCCTATGTTCAAGTGGATACTTTAACGGAGCGGTCTCTCTATCGGCGCATTCTTCTCCTCAGCGTGGCTGGCGAACGCCCGGCATCATCCGCCGCCCCAAGCCTTTGATGTACATGGCGGGCAGCGTGTCGGCGGTCGGTGCATGCCGTTGTTGGGCGTGCCGTTGTACAAACCGGACTTCACACTACCAGCACTGGACTGTTCAGAACATCGTGTTATCGTTAGCTGACGCTTCCGGGATGGTCTGAAGCACGTCCCAATGCTCGACTATCTTGCCCTTATCATCCAGGCGGAAGATGTCGATGCCCGCCCAGTCGTTGTCGCTCGGCCATTGTTGGTAGCAATGCAAGACTACATAATCGCCTTCAGCGAAGACGCGCTTAAACTGGACGCACTTGCCCGGATATTCTTTCGCCATCCTCTCGAAATATTCGATGAAAGCCTGCTTCCCGTCGGACACCACTGGGTTGTGCTGGATGTACGCATCGCCGACATATTTCTCGATGGCTTCTGCGGGCTGACACTGATTGAACATCAGGTCATAAAATGCCGTGACCGTCTGTTTGTTTTGCTCAAGTTTATCCGTCATCCGTTCTACACCTCACATTATTCAAAACGCTCAACGGCTCAAATCAGCGTTGGCAAAGAAACTTGAACGCAGCACTAGCGGCTTTAAACCGTCTGCTGCATTGTTAGATAGCTGCTCTAGACACAGTACCCATTGAGATTGACGTGAGGACGAGAACTGCTCGTGGAGCTGCGTAGAATGTTTCGCTGCGTTCCAGGTACCGCTGGTAGAAGGGCAGTTGCAGGATCTCGTTCAGGTACTCGTTTCCGTTACGCCAGCGCTCGGACAGCACAAACATCCCAGGCCGATCGGCGACCTCACCGACCTCAAGTGAGATGCACGCTTCCAAACGGCGGGCTTGAGGCAGGATCTCCCGGAGTTCCATCAAGAACTCCTCGCGGTACTCAGGCTGAATCATGAGCGTGTTACTCATCATCAGTTCTTTGGCAGAGACTTGTGGCATCTTTTCCTGTGGCATGTGTGTTTCTCCTTCGACTCTGTTCGATGGGAAGTTTATAGATGGACTTTTACACGCGATCGGTTAGTGCTTTTTAACTAGGAAGCGATCTTAGATTTGTGTGAAGCCACCATCGACGAATAGCTCAATGCCGCTTACATAGCTGCTGTCATCTGAAGCCAGAAAGACAACGGCTTTGGCAACCTCGTCGGACGTGCCGGCTCGTCCCAATGGGACATTTTTAGCTAGGTTCGCCACCAATTCTTTCAACTGCTCTTCACTGAGTCCCCAGAGAAGATCGTAAGCGGGAGTCGGAATGAGACCAGGGCTGACCACATTCACTCGAATCTGGCGGTTTTTGAGGTCGACTATCCAGGTGCGGGCGAACGATCGCACGGCGGCTTTGGTGGCGCTATACACGCTGGAAGCTGGAATACCCTTGATGGAAGCAGTTGAGGCATTCAGGATGATGGAAGCGCCCTCTGGCATCAGCGGCAGTGCCTTCTGCACAGTGAACAGTAGACCCTTGACATTGGTGTTGAAGGTTTTGTCAAAGTGTTCTTCGGTGATCGCTCCAAGCGGGATGAATTCACCATAGCCAGCATTAGCAAAGATTACATCCAAGCGACCTTGCTCTTGCTCGATCGCGGCGTAAAGTCGATCGAGGTCTGCCAGATTTGAGACATCGCCCTGAATGCCAGTCACGTTCTTACCGATCTCGTCTACAGCAGCATCAAGTTCAGTCTGACGACGACCCGTGATAAAGACATAGGCACCTTCAGCAACAAATCGCTTGGCTGTGGCAAGACCGATACCGCTGGTGCCTCCGGTGACAAGCGCAACTTTTCCTGGGAGTTTTTGTGACATAGTGTTTTCCTGGTTGAGTTTGGGGATGACAAATTTGATTACGTCTCGTTCAAGCGGTATAGCCGCCATCAATTTTGAGGCTCGCGCCCGTGACAAAAGCTCAGCTCAAACAGAACGAAGCAGCTTCAGCAACTCTTCCGCTGCGGGTTCCGAAGATGCCGGATTCTGTCCGGTCACGAGCCTCCCGTCCACTTGGACATAGGGAACCCAGTTGGCTGTTTTGCTGTAGATGCTATCCCGTTCCTTTAACCGGTCTTCCAGCAAGAAAGGTACAACCGCGGTCAAGCCCACCGCTTCTTCTTCTGCATTCGTGAACCCGGTCACGCGCTTGCCTTTGACCAGATACGCGCCGTCCTTTCCACGCACATTGACCAACGCGACCGGCGCGTGACATACCGCACCGACGGGCTTGTCGGCATTCACGAAGGCTTCGATCAGCGCGATGGATGTCGCATTGTCGGGCATATCCCACATCGGGCCATGTCCGCCGGGGTAGAAGACTGCGTCGAAATCGTCTGCGGACACGTCGGCTAGCTTTTTCGTGTTGGCGAGTTCAGCCTGTGCAGCGGTGTCTGTGCGGAAGCGCTTCGTTAATTCGGTCTGGAACTCGGGTACTTCGCTTGTCGGATCGAGCGGCGGCTGACCGCCCTTCGGTGAAGCCACTGTGATCGCTGCTCCTGCATCCTTCAGCACGTAATAGGGAGCAGCAAACTCTTCCAGCCAGAAACCAGTTTTCTTTCCGGTATCGCCAAGTTGGTCATGAGACGTGAGAACAATGAGAATCTTCATGAATCTATCCCACTAATGCCAGCAATATGATATGATAATCTGCTATTGATGAAGGTAAATTGTAATAGGGTATGGCTGGGCGATTTGAAGGATTAAACGATCTGGAATGGAAGTTGTTTGAAGAT
>JAESGR010000694.1_pt1 | contig 17076 bp, 19 predicted proteins | sample 9269771 | NCBI WGS metagenome assembly JAESGR01 (sample SAMN15739572, study PRJNA653492) | algae metagenome | isolation source: Chroococcus sp. CMT-3BRIN-NPC107 and co-occurring heterotrophs from well... | place: USA: Clark Mountains Wilderness, California | collected 2010-04-18
CCCGTGTTCGGCCAGCTGGAGCCGATGTTCGGCCATCGCGACCCGATCCTGCTCGCCGCCGCGTGCCGGCTCGCCGACCTCGGCGCCCGGCTTCACCCGGATCACCGGGCGGACCTGGCCTTCGACCAGGTGCTGCGCGCCCCCATCGCCGGGATGAACCACTGCGAGCGGGCGTTCCTGGCCTGCGCGGTCTTCTCGCGCCATACGGCCCAGGCCGACACGCCGGATCGGACGGCCATCGCCCGCATCCTCACGCCAGAGCGCCGCCTCCGCGCCCGCGCCCTGGGCGCCGCCATCCGCCTCGGCGCGGATCTCTCCGGCCGCAACCCGGCCCTGCTCGCCGCCGCCAAGCTGCGTATAGCCGACGGCAAGCTGATCCTGAGCTCCGCGGCCGGGGCCGAGGCCATCCTGCAAGGCGAGCAAACTCCCAAACGCGCCGGCGCCCTGGCCCAGGCCCTACGGCTGAAGCTGGAGATCGTATGAAACGAGACCTCTCCTCGCTTTCGGGGAGAGGTCTAGATGCTCACAGGCCTCAGCCGTTCGCGGCGGCCTTCGGGGCTCTGCGCACTTCCACCACCCGCACCCGGGCGCCGTCGAGCACCAGGGCGAGCTCGCCGCGCTTGAGCTTTAAGGCGTCCTCGCCGAAGGCCTCGCGGCGCCAGCCGGTGAGCGCGGGCGTCGCCGCCTCGTCGTCGTTGGCGATGGCCTCCAGGTCGGAGACGGTGGCGATCAGCTTGGAGGCGACGCCGGCGTCCTCGGCGCGGGCTTTCAGCAGCACCTTCAGCAGCTCGACCACGGCGCCGGCGGCGGGCGAGCTCTGCGGCTTGGCCTTCTCGATTACCGGGGCGTAGGCCTCCGGGTCCTTCAGCGCCTCGCGGATAGCGGCCAGCAGCTCAGGCCCGAACCTAGACCCCGAGAAACCCTTGGGGACCGAGCGCAGCCGATCAAGCGCGTCGGCGTCGGCGGGGCACTGGGTGGCGATCTCGTCGATCGCGTCGTCCTTCAGGATCCGCCCGCGGGGCTGGTCGCGCAGTTGGGCGGTGCGCTCGCGCCAGGCGGCGACGGCGCGGAACACCGCCAGGTACTTGGCGGTGTGGCGGCGGGGCCGCAGCCGCTTCCAGGCGTTCTCCGGCTCGACGTCGTACAGCGCCGGCTCGGTCAGCGACTTCATCTCGTCGATGACCCAGGCGAAGCGCCCTTCCTTCTCCAGGCGCGCCCGCAGCATCGGGTAGAGCTTGGCCAGGTGGGTGACGTCGGCCAGGGCGTAGGAGAGCTGGGCGTCGGTCAGCGGCCGACGGGCCCAGTCGGTGAAGCGGCTCGACTTGTCGATCTCCACCTTCAGCATCTGGCGGACCAGCGCGTCGTAGGCGATCTGCTCCCCGAAGCCCGCAGCCATGCCGGCCACCTGGGTGTCGAACAGCGGCCGGGGCATGGCCCCTAGGTTGTTGAAGATCTCCACGTCCTGGCGGGCTGCGTGGAACACCTTCTCGATGGACTCGTCCTTCAGCACCTCCAGAAAGGGCGCCAGGTCGAGGCCGTCGGCCAGCGGGTCGATGACCGCCTCGGCGCTGGGAGCCGCGGCCTGGATCAGGCACAGCTTCGGCCAATAGGTCGTCTCGCGCATGAACTCGGTGTCCACGGCGACGAACGGCTGACCCTTCAGCTTCGCGCAAAACGCCGCGAGGTCTGCGGTGGTCGTGATGGGCGTCATCGGCTAGCTATAGCCCCGGGCTCGACCGAGTCTGCAAGCGCCTGTTGCGCAACGCCCACTGTTTTCTCTGAGGCCTTCCCGCCATGTCCTACCGGCCCAACGGGCTCACCTATGCCGAAGCGGGCGTCGACATCGACGCCGGGAACGCCCTCGTCGAGGCGATCAAGCCGCTGGCCGCCTCCACCCGCCGGCCGGGCGCTGATGCGTCGCTGGGCGGCTTCGGCGCGCTGTTCGACCTGAAGGCGGCCGGCTACGCCGACCCGCTGCTGGTCACCACCACCGATGGTGTCGGCACCAAGCTGAAGATCGCCATCGAGACCGGCGTGCACGCGACCATCGGCGTCGACCTGGTGGCCATGTGCGTCAACGACCTTCTGGCGCAAGGCGCTGAACCTCTTCTGTTCCTCGACTACTACGCGACTGGAAAGCTCAACGTTGAACAGGGGGTGTCGGTTGTCTCCGGCATCGCCGAGGGATGCCGCCAGGCCGGCTGCGCCTTGGTCGGCGGCGAGACCGCCGAGATGCCGGGCATGTATGCCGAGGGCGACTACGACCTGGCCGGCTTCTGCCTGGGCGCGGTCGAGCGCGGGGCGGTGCTGCCCAGGCTCGGCGACCAGCAGCCGGGCGACCTGATGGTGGCCCTGGGCTCGTCGGGACCGCACTCCAATGGCTACTCCCTCGTGCGCAAGGTCATTGAGCGCTCCGGCTTGGCCTGGACGGATCCGGCGCCCTTTGAACCTGAGGTTAGCCTCGCCGAGGCCCTGATGCGCCCCACGAGGATCTACGTCCGCTCCGCCCTGCCCCACATCCGCACCGGGCGGCTGAAAGGCGCGGCCCACATCACCGGCGGCGGCCTGATCGAGAATCCCCCCCGGGCCATCGCCAAGCACCTGGTCGCCAAGTTCGATTATTCCGCCTGGACCCTGCCGCCGGCGTTCGAGTGGCTGCAGCAGATGGGCGGCCTCTCCGAGCACGAGCTGCGCCGCACCTTCAACTGCGGCGTCGGCATGATCCTGATCGTCGCCCCCGCTGACCTGCCCGACGTCCTCGACGGCCTGCTGCACGCCGGCGAAGAGGCGTTCGTTTGCGGGGAGTTGGCCGCGGCCTAGACCGCTCGTCAGGCGCGGCCCTCCAAATTAGGCGTTCACCGCCGCCGGTGCGGGATCCGGACGCACGACCACGGTGTTGGCGATCGACTCGATCTCCTCGGCAGGCATTCCGACCCGCGCGGCGTGCTCACGCAGGCTGGCGGCGTCCCTCGCCTGGTAGATGCAGATCGTCCCGAGACGTCCGTCAGTTTCGGCCACGACGTACGACCGGATCCAGCGCACCTGGTCCGACATCTCCTGGTCGCCGATGCGCGCGGACTTGGCCGCCGTGGATTCGAGCTCTGCGGCGTCGGCCCAGGCGCTGCGGCGGCGGATGGCGAATAGTTCCATGATTCAACTCCTGCTCTCTTGGTTTGCGAGTGCAGGAAGCATGAGGGGCGCGCGCGGCCCGCACATCGGGGACACCCCCTGAGATTGGCCGCAAGGGGCTACGCGGACTTTTCCGCCCGGGCGGCGTGGATCGCCAGAAGCGCCCTGGCTTCGGTGCGTGTAGCCACCGAAAGCTTGGCCAGGATGGCCGAGACGTGCGTCTCCACCGTCTTGGGCGAGATCCGCAGCCGGCGCGAGATGAGCTCGTTCGTCAGGCCGCCGCCCAGCAGGTCCGCGATCTGCTGCTCACGCGGCGTCAGGCCCCAGGGGCTCTTGCGGGTCGCCGGACGAGGTCCTCTGGGCACCTGCTTGACACCGCCGCGCCTCAGGTCGCGCCGCAGCGCCGCGGCGGCCGGAGCCGCGCCGATCGAGTCGAAGATCTGCACGGCCGTCCGTCGGGCGTCCAGATCGCCGCGCGCCAGCGCCCGGGCCTGCTCGTAGGGGCAGCCCAAGGCCGCCCAGGCCTGCGCCGCGGCGCCTGACCGCCCGAGCAGTTCCAGCGCATAGGGCTGCGCGATCCACTTCGGAGGCTCCTCGCCCGCACCGCCCAGGGCGCGCCAGTAGGCGGCCTCCCCGCCATGCCACTGATGCCGGTGCCCGATCGCCAGGCTCCATACGGCGTCCGCCTCGGCTCGCGCCCGGGCGAGATCGCCGTCGAGCCAGGCGGCCTCGGCGCGCGCCAGCCTGACCGGCGCCAGCCGTTGCAGCGTTCCCGTCTCCGCCGCCAGCCCCAGCGCTTCGTCGAGCGCTGACCCGGCGCCGGACTCGCCGAGCCGGACCAGCCCGCGGCCGAGCGCCACAAGAGCCATGATACGGGTGATCGCCGACAACCCGCCGGTGGCCAGCAGGCGGCGCGAACTCTCCACGGCCGCGGTCAGCGAGCCTCGATAGACGTCGATCAAAGAAAGCCAGGCGCGCATGTAGTGGGCCTCACCGTCCAGGTCCCGGGAGGTCGCGATCGCCAGGCCTTCCGCCAAGTAGCTCTGCGCCTGATCGAACCGGAACTGCTCGGCGCTGGCGGACCCGGCGTTGGAGTAGGTGAGCGCCAGCAACTCGTAGCTGTTTGACGCCCGCGCCATCTGCTGCGCCCGTTCCACATGGCTCCGCCCCTCGAGATCGTCCGCCACGAGCAGCGTCGTACCGACGGTCATGTGCGCCTCGGCGAGGGTCGCCGCCACCCCGAGGCTGCGCGACATCCGGATGGCGCGACGCCCATAGTGCAGCGCCAGCGCCTTGTCCCGGTCGAGCATCCGCACATGGGCCTGCACCCGAAGCGCTGCGGCCAGTTCGGCGCTGTCGCCGAGCGGCTCGAGAACCTCGATCGCCGCCCGGGCGCTCTGGTCCGCCGCCGCGTTGCGCCCGGCGCGCACGAGCGGGATCGCCACCGACCTCAGACAAACGCCCTGCTGTCGGACATCCCCCAAGCTCCGCCATGCCGCCAGCGCCTCGCTCAGCACTTCTATGGCCTGTTCGAGCCTGCCGGTGGCGACGGACGCTCTGGCGAACTCCATCAACAGTTGGGCCCGTTCGTGCAGGCGCTCCCCGTCGAAGTGGGGCAGCGCCTTGTCCAGCAAGGCCCAGGCCTCCCGAGGCGCTCCGAAGGCCATGGCGTGCCGGGCCGCCACGGGCGCGTTGGCGCGGATCGCCTCCGCATCGCCGGCGCCCAGGGCGTGATGGGCGAGCCGGGCGGCGTCCGTCTCGCCGAGGTCCTGCAGAGCGCGAAGCACGCGCCTATGACCTTCGACCGCCCGCGGCCGACCGATCGCCTGCAGGACCGCGTCTCGCGTGAGCTCGTGCCTGAAGACGACGTCGTCGCCGCGCGAGTGGACCAGTCCCGCCGCCACCGCCGCCTCCACATCGGCGGCCGCAGTCGCGGAGAGCCGGTTAAGCAGCTGAGGATCCGCGCGTCCTGATATCGCGAGGACATCCACCAGGTCCCGCGCGGTCGGCCGAAGGCCCGCCAGGCGCCCCGCGATCAGGTCGCCGACCGCCCTGGGGACCGCGGCCTCGGCCTCCCGCGCCGCTTCGCGGACGAAGAAGGGGTTGCCGCCTGTCCTGGCGTGCAGGAGTTCGGGATCGGATATCACTCCGCTCGTCATCCGCCTCACCGCCTCCACGGAGAGCGGCCGCAGATCGATCCTGACCAGGCTGCGGGAGGTGGCCAGCGCGCCCAGCACTTCGCGCAGCGGGTGGGAGCCGCCGAGCTCGTCGCTGCGGAAGGTGACGGCGACGAGGCTGCGAAGCTGCTCGATGCGCCGCCCTGCGTACCTGATGAAGTCGAGCGTCGCCTGGTCCGCCCAGTGCGCGTCCTCGATGACGATGAAGGCTGGCCCCGCGCGGCGAAACGCCTGCAGCAGTTCCGGGAACCGGTCCTGAGGCGCCTGGGCGCCGGCGAGGAGCGACGAACCACCGGACAGCAGGCCGGCGGCGATCTCAAGGACGGGAGCAAGCGGGCGCGGCACGCCGAGGGACTCGCAGCGGCCCCATGCTGTTCGAGCCGAACGCGGCAGGTCTGCGGCGAAGGCTTCCAGCAGCGAGGTCTTGCCGATCCCGGCTTCGCCGGCGACCAGCACCATCGCGCCGCCCGTCCCGACCGCCTTCCAGGCCAAGGCGAGACTCTCGCTCTCGTCGATCCTCTCAAGCAGGTCCATGGCCGGCGGCATGATCATGCGTGGCGCGCACATTGGGAAGACTCCCCATTGCGGAGGCCAGCCCTCCCAACTTTAGGCCGGCCGCGCCGAGCCCCAGGCGTCGAAGCCCGCCCACTTCGGCGCATTCGGCCGGTAGCCGGTCTCGACCTGATCGATCGCGAACCCGCTCGAGGCGATCAGGCGGCGGATGTCGCGGGTGACGTGGCAGCCGCCGCCGATCGGCTTCCAGAACGGCTCGATGGTCCGCTGCCAGCGCTGGACCTTCGGGTCGGGCGAGAGGCCGTGTTCGCAGAACAGCAGCCGTCCGTTCGGTTTCAGGGCCCGCCGGACGCCGGCGAGCGCGGCGCGCACGTCCGGTATGGAGCACATACAGTAGGTCGTCACGACGGTGTCGACGGCGCTGTCGGGGAGCGACAGCCGCTCGGCCGGCTCGGGCAGAATGTCGATAGGCACGGGCGAGGCCTGCGCCGCTTGGCGGGCGCGGGTCAGCATGCCTTCGGAGGGCTCCAGGGCGTAGAGCCGCGAAACCTTGGCGGGATCGTAGTGGGGAAGGTTGAGCCCGGTTCCGAAGCCGAGCTCGAGGACGACGCCTTCGGCCTGCGGCACGACCTTGCGCCGCTGGGCGTCGATGTCCTGCTGGGCGCAGGCGGCGCCGATCAGCCTGGGCAGGATGTGGCGGTCGTAGAAGCCCATGGCTCGCCCCGGCCGGCGCAGCGCCGGCCGGAGGAGCTTAGCGCATCAGCCCGTGATGTCTTCGTCCTTGAAGAACTGGGCGATCTCGATCTTGGCGTTGTCCTGGCTGTCGGAGCCGTGCACCGAGTTGTTCTGGATGCTTTCGGCGAACAGCTTGCGGATGGTGCCTTCGGCCGCCTGGGCCGGGTTGGTGGCGCCCATCACTTCGCGGTACTTGGCCACGGCGTTGTCGCCTTCCAGCACCTGCACGACGACCGGGCCCGAGGTCATGTACTCGACCAGCTCGCCGTAGAACGGGCGCTCCTTGTGCACCTCGTAGAATTTCTCGGCCTGGGCCCGGGACATGCGGATGCGCCGCTGGGCGACGATGCGCAGGCCGGCGTCCTCGATCACCGCATTGATCTTGCCGGTGATGTTGCGGGCGGTGGCGTCCGGCTTGATGATCGAGAAGGTGCGTTCGGTCATGGCTCACGTGTGCTGGCTGGCGCGGGCGCTCCCGCAAAGAGGCGGCTCCTATAGAGGAGCGGCTCCCCTGCGCCAAGCCTAGCCGAGCGCCTTCTCGAGGTTGCCGAGGATGTGCCCCCAACCCTCCTCGACCCGGCCGACCCAGTCCGCCCACTGCGGGGACATCCGATGGGTAAGTGTCAGCTCGCAGCCGTCCGGCGCCGGCGAGATATCGATGTCGACTTGGCTGAACTCGCCATCCCATCCCGCCGTGCCGAACATGAAGACCAGCTTGCGCGGTGGATCGATGCGGACGAACTCGCCCAGGTGCTCGGCGTCCTGCTCGCCGCGGCGCTCGACGATGGTGAAGCGCCCGCCGACCCGGCCGTCCACCTCGCAGCGAACCAGCTCGCCGCCCTCGGTGCGGAACATGAAGCGGCCCGCGATGTCAGGATCAAGGAAGGCGTTGAACACCCGCTCCGGGGCGGCGCGGAACCGGCGCGTGACGCGCACCACGGGATCTCGGCTCATCCTCCTCGCCTCGCTCAATGTTAAACCAACTGGATGAACAATAGCCGGCGCCGCTCTAGTTTCAACCCTGCGCGGGAAATGCTATCAGCGCGCCTCGTCAGGCCCCGGCGGCGCGACAAATGCCTGACTCCCGCCCGCAGCGATCCACCCTCGCCTGCGCCCTTCCGGCCGCCTGACAGTCCTCGCCTCACATGCTTCAGATCTACGACCTCACCTTCGACGCCTGGGGCCGCCGCTTCTTCGACAGCGCCACCGTCACCCTGCCCAAGGACGCCAAGGTCGGCCTCGTGGGCCGCAACGGCGTCGGCAAGTCCACGCTGTTCCGCCTGATTAAGGGCGAGTTCACGCCCGGCTCAGGCGAGATCGGCATGCCGAAGGCCGCGCGCATGGGCTGGGTGGACCAGGAGCATCCGGCGACGCCGGTTTCGTTGCTCGACACCGTGCTCGCGGCCGACGTCGAGCGGGACAGCCTGCTCACCGAGCTCGACACCGCCCCGCCGGAGCGGATGGGCGACATCTACGCCCGCCTCGGCGAGATCGAGGCCGACCGGGCGCCCTCGCGCGCCGCCGAGATCCTCTCGGGCCTCGGGTTCTCCAACGCCGACCTGTCCCGGCCGATGGCCGAGTTCTCCGGCGGATGGCGGATGCGGGTGGCGCTGGCCGCCTCGCTGTTCGCCGAGCCGGACCTCTTGCTGCTCGACGAGCCGACCAACTACCTCGACCTGGAAGGCGCCCTCTGGCTCGAGTCGCGGCTGAAGAAGTACCCGCATACCACCATCGTCATCAGCCACGACCGCGAACTGCTGAACAACTCGGTGGACCACATCCTCCACCTGCACGAGGGCAAGCTCGACCTCTACGTCGGCGGCTACGACAGCTTCGAGCAGCAGCGGGCCGAGAAGCTTAGGCTCGCCGAAGCCATGCGTGTGAAGGTCGAGGCGCAGCGGGCCCACATGCAGTCGTTCGTCGACCGCTTCCGCTACAAGGCTTCGAAGGCCCGCCAGGCTCAGTCGCGCCTGAAGATGATCGCCAAGCTGCCGCCGGTCACGCAGACCATCGAGGGGCACGTGGCGCCGTTCCGCCTGCCCTCGCCCGAACGCCCCCTAGCCCCGCCGCTGATCCGGCTGGAGGATGGCGCCGTCGGCTACGGCGGCGCGCCGATCCTGCGGAAGCTGAACCTGCGCCTCGACATCGACGACCGCATCGGCCTCCTGGGCGTCAACGGCGCCGGCAAGTCCACTTTCGCCAAGCTGATCGCCGGGGCCCTGCCGCTGCAGGCGGGCGAGATGAAGCGGGACAAGCGGCTGCAGGTCGGCTGGTTCCACCAGCACCAGATCGAGGCGCTGGACCCCATGGACACGCCGCTCGACATCATCCAGCGCGCCCGGCCGCTGCTGACCGAGGCGCAGCGCCGCTCCCACCTGGCCAGCTTCGGCATCGGCCAGGGCAAGATGCAGACCAAGGTGGCCGACCTGTCGGGCGGCGAGCGGGCAAGGCTGCTGCTCAACCTGGTGGCCATGGACCGTCCGCACCTGCTGATCCTCGACGAGCCCACCAACCACCTGGACATCGACAGCCGCCGGGCCCTGCTCGACGCCCTCAACGACTACGAGGGGGCGGTGATCCTGATCACCCACGACCGCTCGCTGATGGAGCTGGTGGCCGACCGGCTGTGGCTCGCTGCCGACGGGACCATCGCCCCGTTCGACGGCGACCTGGAGGACTACGCCCGCTTCGTCATCGAACGCGCCAAGGCCGCCGCCCGCGGCCCCTCACAGGTCAAGGCGCCCGAGCCGGAGCCGCCCCCTAAGGCCGTGGAGCGCAAGGCCAAGGTGCCCACCGGCCCCGCCCGCCGCCGGGCGGAAGCGGCCGAGGCCGCCCTGGCCCGCGCCACCGAGGCGGTGAAGGCGATCGACGCGGCGCTGCTGGACCCCACGGTCTTCGCCGACAATCCCGCCCGGGCCGCCGAACTCGGCCGCCGCCGCGAGGCCGCCCAGGCCGCGCTCGAAAAGGCCGAAGCCGAATGGCTGGAGGCGGTCGAGGCCTACGAAGCGCTGAAGGCTGACGCCTAACTCTGTCATCCCGGACGGCCGCAAGGCCGATCCGGGGCCCAGCAGCGGCGCTCGTGGCTTCTGGGTCGAGGCTCTCCGCCCGCTGAAGCGGACCTTCGGCCGGGATGACGGTGTATGATGGCCCCATGCCCGTCACGCGCCGCCAAGCCGTCCTCGGAGCCGCCGCCCTACCGCTCGCCGCCTGCACGGCCGAGCCGGAACCGGCCGCGGCGCAGCCCCCCGCCAAGGAGACCCGCCCCTTGCTGACCCGCGCCATCCCCTCGACCGGCGAGCAGATCCCGGTGATCGGCCTCGGCACCTGGCAGGCGTTCGACATCGGCCCCGCCGATCCCGACTGGGCTCAGGCCCGCGAGGCGTTGAAGACCTTCTTCGACGGCGGCGGCCGGGTGGTGGATTCCTCGCCGATGTACGGCCGCGCCGAGGCGGCGATCGGCGCGCTGGCGGCCGAGCTCGGCATCGCCGAGCCGCTGTTCCTGGCCACCAAGGTCTGGACCCGCGGCCGCACTCAAGGCGTCGCGCAGATGGAGCAGTCGCTCGATCTCCTGAAGGTGGCGAAGATCGACCTGATGCAGGTGCACAATCTTCTGGACCTGGAGGCCCACCTCGCCACCCTCGCCGAGTGGAAGGCGGCGGGCCGGGTCCGCCTGATCGGCGCGACCCACTACACCGAAGGCGCCTACGATGCGCTCGAGGCGGCGATGCGCCGGCACGCGCTGGACTTCATCCAGATCAACTACTCCGTCGCCGAACTGGACTCCGAGGAGCGCATCTTGCCGCTGGCCCGCGAGCGCAGCATGGCCGTGCTGGTCAACCGCCCGTTCGCCGGCGGCGACGTCTTCGCCCGTGTCCGCCGTTCGCCGCTGCCCGGCTGGGCGGCGGAGCTGGAGGCGACCAGCTGGGCCCAGATCCTGCTGAAGTTCGTGCTCGCCCACCCGGCGGTGACCTGCGTCATCCCCGGCACCCGCAACCCGCGCCACGTGGCCGACAACCTGGGCGCCGGCTCCGGCCCCCTGCCGGAGGAGTCCCAGCGCCGGCGGATTGTCGAAGCTGTACGGGCGGCCTAGCGTCGGATAGCCAGAAGGAGGCTTCCATGACCGGTTCCAGCCTGCAGGTCCGCCGCGTGGCGGGCGCCCTGGGCGCCGAGATCTCCGGCGTCGACCTCGCCGCCGACCTGTCCGACGCGGTGATCGCGCAGATCCGTCAGGCCCTTATCGAGCACCAGGTGATCTTCTTCCGCGGCCAGACGCTGACGGCGGCCCAGCAGGTGGCTTTCGGGGCCCGCTTTGGCCCGCTCAACATCCACCCCTACGTCGCGGGCATGGCCGAGCACCCGGAGGTGATGGAGATCGTCAAGGAGCCGGAGGACAAGGTGAACTTCGGCGGCGGCTGGCACTCGGACATGAGCTTCCTGCCCCAGCCCAGCATCGGCTCCATCCTCTACGCGGTGGAGGTGCCCGAGTGGGGCGGCGACACCCTCTTCGCAAGCCAGGCCGCCGCCTACGAGGCGCTGTCGCCGGGACTGAAGGCGACGCTGGAGCGCCTGAACGCCGTCCATTCCGCGAACCGCGAATACTCTTCGGCCGGCCAGTCGGCGCAGCAGCGCAAGTCGATGCAGGTCGTCGAGGCCGAGGGCATGGCCGGCGAAGCCGTGCACCCGGTCGTGCTGGCGCACCCGGAGACCGGCCGCAAGGCGCTTTACGTGAACCCCGCCTTCACCGAGCGCTTCGAGGGCTGGTCGAAGCGGGACTCCAAGCCCCTCCTCGACTACCTCTTCCAGCACTCCAGGTACGAGGCGTTCACCTGCCGCTTCCGCTGGGAGCCGGGCTCGGTCGCCTTCTGGGACAACCGCTCGGTCTGGCACTTCGCCTTGAACGACTACCCGGGCCAGCGCCGCCAAATGCGCCGCGTCACCGTCGATCCCCTCCCCGTCCCCCGCCCGCAGCTCGCCGCGGCGAGCTAGCTCCGCTCTTGCACCCGGCCGTCCCAGGCCAGGGTGTATGGATCGAGCGCCACGTATGACGGCAGTCCCAGGCTCTCCCACAACGGGAACGGCGCAAGGCCGTTGGCCCGGCTGACCAGCAGGGTGATGACAGTGCCGTGGGCGACGATGGCCAGCGTCTCGCCGGCGCTCTCTTCGACGGCCGCCCGGACCGCCGCGGAGAAGCGGGCGTGCGCCGCATTAGCCGACTCCGTCCCCATCGAGACCTTGGCCGGCTCGTCGAAGAAGGCGTGGAAGCGGCGGACGTGGATCTCCTGGCTCGCAAAGCTCACGCCGGTCCGATCGTTCTCGCCGAGGCCAGCGCGCGGGCGCACCTCCAGTCCGAGCGCGGCCGCGGCCAGCGCGGCGGTCTCAAGCGCCTTCGGCTCCAGGCTGGCGTAGATCCGCCGCACCCCCTCCCGCGCGAACGCCTCGGCCAGCCAGCCGCAGCTCTCGCGGCCCGCCTCCGACAGCGTCCAGCGCTGGGCGTTCATCTCGGGCAGCATCTGAGGATGCGCATGCTTGACGAGCAGCAGCCTGGCCATGCCCGACCCATAGCGGGACCGCTGGCCCCCTTGGAAGCGGAACCGGCGCGGCTTCAGCGAATTGGAGCGGGACTGGGAGAGGCCCTCGAGGGGATGCCATGAGACGACACGCGCTGGTGATGAGTGCGCTGGCGATGGCGCTGAGCGCCTGTGTCAGTTCCCCGAAGGAGACGGTGCTCAATCTCGACACCACCGACCGCAAGTGGACGTCCAAGCGGTGCGTCGCCGCCCGCAAGGCGGTGGCCCGCTACGACGACCTGCAGCGCGAGCGGGGGCTGGTGGGCTTCGTCGGCAACCTCGCCGTCCCTTTCGCCGGCACCGCCGCCTCCCTCGCCCTCAGCGCGGCCAAGGACAAGGAGCGCGCCCGGCTGAACCACGAGGTGCGCGCCGCCTGCATCTCCGATCCGCTGAAGGGCCGCCGGGTGGCCGGCAAGGGTCGCAAGCTGGCGAGCCGCTAGCCGCCGCCGCTGCGCCTCTGCTCGAAGGCGGCCCGGCGCTCGTCGGCGCTGACCACGCCATCCTTGTCGGCGTCCATACGCTCGAAGCGGGCGCGGGCCTGCGCCTCCATCTCCGCAAGTGTGACCTGGCCGTCGCCGTCGGCGTCCGCCCGAGCCATCACCCCGCCGGCGCGCCCCGGCCCGCGGCCGTCACCGCCGCCGAACTGGGCCCGCATCGCCTCCCGCTCCTCGGCCGTGACCTTGCCGTCGCCGTCCTGGTCCATGCGCGTGAAGCTGGCGCGGCTGCGCTCCAGCATCTGGTCCAGGGTCTGGTCGCTTATCGGGCCGAAGCCGCCCGGGGGTCCGGCCTCCGACGCGGCCGGCTCTGCAGCGGGCGCGGCCGGGGCCGCGGTCGCCTTGGCCGTCTCGGCCTCTTCGGATCGGCTGCAACCGCCGACCGCGAGGGCCAGGGCGCAGCCGACGAGCAGGAAGGATCGCACGCTAGTGATCTCCGCTTCTAACTCGAGGCGCACAATGAAGCGCCGCGCAGGTTTCGCCTGCACGGCGCCTTGTTTCCCGGCCGCAATGGCCGCCTAGCGCAAGATGTCCGCCAGGACCTGGGTGATCAGGCCGCTGGCCAGCGACGTCAGAAGCACGTCGTCGTCGTGACGCACGTAGCCGTAGCCACGAGGCGGCGGCGGCAGGCGATAGGTCCGGTAGTCGTGGATCACGTACCGGGACGAGCGGTATTCCGCCGGCAGGTACTGGCCGCGCGCCCAGCGGCGCTGGGCCTTCGCATACTTGCGCTGGGCCTTGTAATAGTCGCGCTGGGCTTCTCGCAGGTCTTTGGCCCGCTCGCGCTCGTCCTCGCGCCACTCCTTGTAGGCTTCGCGTTCGCGCTCGCGCAGCTCCTTGGCGCGCTCGCGGCGCTCCTCGCGCCAGTCGTCCCACTCGTCGTCATCGTCGTCGATCAGCACCACGCCTGGGAAGTTCGTCAGCGGCTGGGCCTGGGCGGCGGCCGCGCCGGTCAGGGCCACGGCGGCGGCGGTGAAGGCGAGCAGGGTGCGTCTCATCGATCTCTCCATGGCTGGCGGGGGAGTCTGGCGCCTCCGGCCTTGATCCTCCCGGAACGTCCCGTTCATCGGCGGTTCAACCTCGGCCTCGCCGCGCCCTCGGGAATCCGCCATAAGCGCCGGCGATGTCCAACGAACCCTTCTTCACCCGCGACGGCGAGCGCTTCGTCCCCACCCAATCCGCCAGAGGCCCCTGGGATCCGAAGTCCCTGCACGGGCGGGTCATCGTCGGCCTGCTAGGCGCCGAGATCGAACGCCGCCACGGCGAGCCGGACCTGATCCCGGCGCGGCTCACCGTCGATATGTACCGGCTGCCGGACCTCTCGCCGGTGGAGGTCACCACCCGGGTCGTGCGCGACGGCTACCGCATCAAGGTGATCGACGCCGAGTTCTTCTCGAACGGCGTCAGCATGGCGCGGGCCAGCTGCCAGCTGCTGCGCCGCACCGGCCCGCCCGAGGGGGTCGTCTGGAGCCCGCCCAACTGGGACGTTCCGGCCCCAGACTCCATCGAGCCGCCGCCGGACCGGCGCGCCGGCATGGGCGGGATGTGGGCGATGCGGCCGATCAGCGGCGGCATGGGTTATTTCGGGCCCAAGCGCACCTGGATGAAGGAGGTCCGCGACCTCGTCGAGGGCGTCCCCCTGACGCCGTTCGTGCGGGTAGCCGGCGCGGCCGACTTCGCCAGCCCGTTCGCCAACGCCGGCGACAAGGGCCTCGGCTACATCAACAGCGACGTGACCCTATATCTGCATCGGGTCCCGACCTCGGAGTGGATCGGCTTCGAGGTGGTGAACCACCAGGCGAGCGACGGCGTGGCGATCGGCGAGACCTTCCTCTACGACGAGACCGGGCCCATCGGGTCGGCCGCCGTCTGCGCCCTCGCTCAGAAGCGGGCCCCGCAGCCGCCGCCTCCCCCGCCCGCCAAGGCCTGAGCCCGTGGGCCGGGCCGAGGCCGCCCAGCTCGTCCTGGCCGTCCACCTGCTGGTGATCGCCTTCAACCTCTTCGGCCTGATCGCGACCCCGCTGGGCGCGTGGCGCGGCTGGAGCTTCGTGCGAATCGGCTGGTGGCGGGCGCTGCACCTCGTCTCCATGGCCGCGGTAGCCGTGCAGGCCCTGTTGGGCCGCGCCTGTTTCCTCACGGACTGGCAGGCGGCGCTGGAGGGCCGCTCCGGCGGCGCCGAGCCGCTGATCGTCCGATGGGTCAATCAGGCGGTCTACTGGCCGATCCCGCTCTGGGTGTTCACCGCCGGCTACGTGACCCTGCTCGCCTACGCGCTGGCGCTGTGGCGCCTCGTCCCGCCGCGGCCCTTGCGACGCTGACGCCCAGGGCTGCGACGGCTCACCACATGGCGAAAAAAAGGCAGTGGCGTAAAACGCGGATATTGGATTTGCGGTTCTGGCGCGCCCGACGGCGAGCCTGGACTGCACTGTTCGGGGGAACAGAGGGAGGAGCGTCCCGGGCCGCGGCCTGGGGCGCTCCTTTCCCTTTTGGGCTGCCGCTTGCGCGCGGCCGGGTCGGCGCCTAAGTCCGGTTCGAGGGCTGCAGCGGTCTACGACGGCCCATCGGCGCGCCAGTTCCGGCCCCATCCGGACGGTGGGTCGAAGCACTCCGTAAGGATGCTTATGCGCTGCAGCCCTCGGTTATCCACAGCCCGCGGCGGTAATGGCGCCAATCTAGACGCGGCGTCGCCGCAATCTCGCCTTGTCCGTAAAGATTCGTCTACTCATCGCGAGTGAGCGCCTAGCGCATGGCAAACATAGGTTAGGTTCAGGTCGTCGTCAGGTAGAAGACCGCCCATCTTAGGGAACCGTAAAGCTTGCCAGGCGCTGATTTGGCGAAACGCGAGGATAGCCATGGTCCAGTACGCGGTGGCGCTAAAGAACGGCGAATGGAGCGTCTTCCAGGACGGCGAAGTGCTCGCCCATGACCTGACCCGGTCGGCGGCGATCCAGATGGCCAAGGAAATGGCGTTCGAAGCTGAGGAACGAGGCGACACCGTGGAGCTGCTGATCCAAGGCTATTATGGCGAGCTGACCCGAAAGGTGTCAGGTGGAGACTAGACTCTCCTCATCGTACACCCGCGCGCGCCGCCCCTCGGGCCGCGCCCGCCCACTGCGGGCATTCGCCGCCTGGGCGAGCCTTCCTGAATCGTCACAGTGTGGCTTCGGGGGCCCAGTGACGAGTACCATGGCGGCCAAGAAGCGTAGGACGACCAAGACTGGCAAAGCTGCCGTCACCGCGAAGCTTCGGGCGATGGTGGAGGACGTGGAGCGCTGGCCCCTCTCGGACCGGCTGCTCAAGGCGATCGAGGAACTCGAGGACACCGGCGGAGACGTCCCCGGCTCCCAGAGCGATGCTCCCCCGGTGGGCAAGAAACCCAGGAAGTCCTAGTCTTCGGCGCCGGCGTGGACGTCGCCCGCCAGTTCGAACCCGATCATGCCCGCCAGCGAGGCGCGCGCCCGCTTCACGCGACTCTTCATGGTGTTGACCGGGCAGTTGCAGATCCTCGCCGCTTCCTCGTAGCTCATGCCCGAGGCCGCCACGAGCAGCAGCGCCTCGCGCGCATGCGGCCGCAGCTGATGGAGGGCGCCCAGCATCTCGCCGTAGCGCAGTCGCCACTCCTGGTTCGGGCCGGACGCCAGCTGCGCGGCGTGGCGGCCGTCGACGTCCTGAGTCGTACGGTTGCGGACCACCGTCTCGGACAGGAAGGCGTTGCGCAGAATGGTGAACAGCCAAGCCTGCAGGTTCGTCCCGGGCTGGAAGCTGGCGCGGGCGCGCCAAGCCTTCATCAGTGTTTCCTGGACCAGGTCGTCGGCCTCGACGTCCGACCGCGCCAGGCTCATGGCGTAGGCGCGGAGCCGGGGGATGAGCGCGATGATGTCGCGCCGGAAAGGGTCTGCCTCAAGACTGTCGTGCATGCGGGCCGGCCTTCAGGCCCCGCCCCGCGCCGCTTCGGGCGCGAACACACTCTCGACCATTCTGGTCGTACGCATCGCCAAGCTCTCTCCCATGCCGGCGCAAGAGCGACCGCACAGGTCCGCTCGTCACGGTTTTGAGCGTAGGGGATGTAGGGTGACGCGTTTCTGAACAGCGACTTTCAGACGGCGTTCATCGAACGCGGCACTTCAAGACTCAGCCGCACTTCACTTCCCGGATGGCCCCCGTCGCCGCGTCGAAGAGGAAGTTCAGCCGGCGCGGATTGTGGTCCATGGTCATCGGGCAGGTCGTGCAGGCGACGCGTTGCTCGGCGGGGTTCACCGGAACCGGGATCTCGCTCCGCGGCCGCCCGATCAGGTGCTGGTGCTCGCGGGCCCGGCAGAGGTCGCTGGGCGGCGGCGGCGGCGGCGCAGGCGGCGGCTGCGCCGGCGCGCGTGGCGGCGGAGGCGGCGGCGCCGGAGAGGCGCAGCCGGCGACGAGCAACAACAGTCCCACCGCAGCCAGTCTCGCCCTCATGCCTGCTTC
>JAESGR010000695.1_pt1 | contig 17019 bp, 12 predicted proteins | sample 9269771 | NCBI WGS metagenome assembly JAESGR01 (sample SAMN15739572, study PRJNA653492) | algae metagenome | isolation source: Chroococcus sp. CMT-3BRIN-NPC107 and co-occurring heterotrophs from well... | place: USA: Clark Mountains Wilderness, California | collected 2010-04-18
GAAAGCGCCGATCCTAGCCAAGCTGAACGTTGCTGGGGGGCGGCTTTGCACGCCCGTCTGTCACCAGGTGTCGATCACCGGCACTGCGTCACGGGGCGCGGTGAACGATGCCGCGAGCCCGCGTAGGAGCCAGTCGCGCGTCCGTGCCGGATCGATCACCGCATCGATTTCCAGGCTGGCAGCCATGTTCATCGCCTGCCCCGCTTCGTATTGTCTGGCAACGAGCTTTTCGAACAGCGCCTCGCGCTCGGCTCCTGCCGGCACCGCTTCGAGTTCCTTGCGGTAGCCCAGTCGCACCGCACCTTCGAGCCCCATGCCGCCGAATTCGCCACTGGGCCAGGCGACCGTGAACTCCGGCGCATGGAAGCCGCCGGCCGCCATCGCCATCGCGCCGAGGCCGTAGCCCTTGCGCAGAACCACGCTGAAGAAGGGCACGCGCAGGTGCGCCGCGGCGATGAACATGCGGCTGACGTGCCGCACCTGCGCCTGCTCCTCGATCGCCGGGCCCACCATGAAGCCCGGCGTGTCGACGAGGCTCACGATTGGCAGCCCGTGTGCGTTGCACAGCTGCATGAAGCGCGCGGCCTTGTCGGCGGCCTCGGCATCGATGGCGCCGCCCAGGTGCAGCGGGTTGTTGGCCATCAGGCCGACGGCGCGGCCGCCGATGCGCCCCAGTGCCGTGTGGATGCCGATGCCGAAGCCCGTGCGCAACTCCAGCAGCGAGTCGGTGTCCACCAGAGCCTGCAGCGCCATGCGGCTGTCGTAGACGCGCAGGCGGTTTTCCGGCACCACCTCGCGCAGCAGCATCGCGTCGGGTGTTCCGGATTCCGGAACGTCGCCCTGGAAGAATGCGAGGTAGCGCCTGGCGGCGGCCACCGCCTGCGCCTCGTCGTCCACCAGCACGTCGATCACGCCGTTGCGGTGCTGGACCGGCGACGGGCCGATCTCCTCGGGCCGGAACACGCCCAGCCCGCCGCCTTCCACCATGGCCGGCCCGCCCATGCCGATGTTGCTGTCGCGGGTGGCGATGATGATGTCGCAGCAACCGAGCAGCGCCGCGTTGCCGGCAAAGCAGCGGCCGGCCACCACGCCAATTACGGGCACCTGTCCGTTGAGGCGCGCGAAGCTGGCGAAGGTGGGCACGTGCAGTCCGGCGACGATCGGCATGTCGGTGTCGCCGGGCCGGCCGCCGCCGCCTTCGGCGAACAGCACCACGGGCAGCTTGTTCTTCCGCGCGATGCCCAGCAGGCGGTCGGTTTTCTGGTGGTTGCGAAAGCCCTGCGTGCCGGCGAGCACGGTGGCGTCGTAGGCCAGCACGGCGGCCTGCGACTTCGGCGGCGGGAACAGGTCGCCATTGATGCGGCCGATGCCGGTGACCATGCCGTCGGCCGGCGTGTTGCGTTGCAGGTCGTCGTCGCTGCGGCGACTGCGTTGCGCCGCGACGGCCAGGGCGCCGTATTCGCTGAAGGAGCCGGGGTCGCACAGGTGGGCGATGTTCTCGCGCGCGGTGCGCAGGCCCAGGGCATGCCGCTTGGCCACGGCCTGCGGGCGGGCGGCATCGAGCGTGAGGGCCTGGCGGTCGAGGACCCGCTGGAGGTCGGCGCGCGGATGGCCCTCACCCCCACCTCTGTCTTCCTCTTCCTTTTGGGGGAGGGCAGGGGGGAGGGCCGGAGCGGCAGCGACGGACACGCCAGCATCCAGCCGAACCAGCACATCCCCCTGGCCAACCGTTTCCCCTGTGCCGAAGAACAGCTCCCTCACGGTGCCGGCCGAAGGAGCCTTCACCTCGTGCTCCATCTTCATCGCCTCGAGGATCACCATGACCTCGCCGGCACGCACCAGGTCGCCCGGCGCGACGAGCCACTGGACCACCTGGGCCTGGAGGGGAGAGCGCAGTTCGGTCATGGGCGGGGATTGTGCCGCGCACGGGCCCTCACCCCGGCCCTCTCCGCGCAAAAGGAGAGGGAGCAAAGAGAGCAGAATCCGCGCATGCCTTCACTTGCTCCCCTGGTCGAAACCTTCCGCGGCGGCACGCGCGAGAACGTGCACTTCGGCTCCGTCGTGCTCGCCGACGCCGCCGGCCGCGTGCTCGCGCAAGCCGGCGACCCGCACTTCATGACCTTCACGCGCTCGACGCTCAAGCCGCTGCAGGCGCTGCCCTTCGTGCAGGCCAGCGGCATGCAGCACTTCGGCTTGACGCGCGCCAACCTCGCCCTGCTGTGCGCCAGCCACAACGGCGAACCGATGCACGTGGAGCAGGTCGACCAGATCCTGGCCAAGGCGGAGGTCGGCTACACCAAGCTGCAGTGCGGCTGCCATGTCCCGTACTTCGCCGAACTCGGCGCCTATCCGCCGCCGGCGCCGGGCAGCTACGACGAGCGCCACCACAACTGCAGCGGCAAGCACAGCGGCTTCCTCGCCTACTGCGTGCAGCACCAGCTGCCGCTGGACACCTACCTCGATCCGCAACACCCGCTGCAAAGGGCCATCCGCTCCGCCGTGGCGGAGAGCGTCGGCCTCCAGGAACACCAGCTCGCCATGGGCATCGACGGCTGCTCGGCGCCGAATTACGCGATGCCGCTGGCCAACCTCGCCCGCGGCTTCGCGCGGCTGGCTTCCGGGCTGGCGGACCCCCACTTCGGCGAAAGCTTCACGCAGATCGCCGAGGCCATGGTGGCGCATCCGGAGCTCGTCTCCGGCACCGGCCGCAACGACGTCGCCCTGATGCACGCCGGCCGCGGCGACTGGGTCACCAAGATCGGCGCGGAAGGGGTGCAGGTGGTGGCCAGCCGCAGCCGCAGGCAGGCCCTGGCGATCAAGATCGCCGACGGCAACAAGCTCGCGCTCTACGCCGCGACGGTCGAAGCCCTGGAGCAGCTCGGGTGGCTGGACGCGGAACAGCGCCAGGCCTTGCGGCCCTGGCGCCAGGAGACGATCGCGAGCATCAAGGGGGTGCCGGTGGGGGAGCGCAAGGCGGTGTTCCGCCTGGCGTCCTGAGGGAGCCCTGGATCCCCGCCTGCGCGGGGATGACGGACCTTACATCGTCGGCTCGTGCTCCGCCGGCATGCGCATCAGCTCGGTGCCGGGCGTCCAGTGGTAGGTCGCCGAAACCGTTTCCGACGGTGAACCGCCCGCGTTGACCTGCTCGCGGTACAGGCGCGAGGACTTCGGTTCCTGCGGTTCATCCACGAACTCGGTGCCGGCGCGGCGCAGCTGCGTCTCGGCCTCGACCACCTTGCGCACGAACTCGCGCTGGCTCCGGAAGGTGATGCCGGGCGGCAGCGTGCCGTCGCCCAGCAGCTCCGCCGGGTCGCGCCGCTCCTGCTCCTTGAACAGCTGCATCGCCACCTGCAGGTGCCCCAGCTCGTAGTCCAGGAAGCGCTCCCACATCGCCTTGATGCGCGGATTCGTTTCCTGCTCCGCGCAGGCGGCATAGTTCCAGACTTCGGTCGCTTCGCAGATCAGCAGCTTTTCCAGGATCGATTCCTCGGGATTGAGCATGCTGCCGTAATGCACGATGTGCTGCGATTCCACCGAGGCGATTTCCGCATACAGCTGGCGCGCCAACGGGTCCGCGAAGATCGGCCCGATGTTCATGTAGTAGTCGTGCGTCTGGTATTCGCCGCCCGTGAGCGACAGGGCGTGCATCTTGGTCGCCAGCGCGGCTCCCGGCTCGTACGGCCGCAGCAGCTCGTGCTCGGGCGCGCGGTGGTGGAACAGCGTCGCGCGGCCCGGCACGATGTCCGTGAAGCCCTGCGTGATGTTGTTCGCGTCCTTGCCTTCCAGCCGGTCGAGCAGCGCGGAATACCGGTACAGGTGGTCGAAGTCCTCCAGCAGCGCATAGCGGTAGCCCTGCGCCAGGTAGGGGTCCGGCTCCATCTGCGCGACCGCCGCCGTGATCTCGATGGCGACCTGCTCGTAGGCGATGGTCGTCTCCAGCGGCGAATGGTCCGGCCCGATCAGCCAGTTGATCGCGGTGGCCTGGTGCTGCTCGATGCGCATCAGCTGCGAGATCTGCTCGCGCGCCTCGCGGTTGCAGCGGATCGCCACCTGCTTGGTGCGCACCGAATCCAGCTCCTGGCCGTTGGCCCAGATGATGCGGACGCGCGTCCACGCGTCGTCGTCCAGCTTGCTGATCGGCTTGCCGACCATGTCCTTCCACGTGAGCCGCTGCTTGGCCAGCGGCGTGCCCTTGTCCTGCAAGAGATTGATGGCCATGTCGTGTTTCTCCCTGTGTGCCTTCAGACCGCGGGGGTGCCGGCGCCCCGGGACACCAGTTGCGTGAGCCAGCCCTTGACGATGGCCAGGTGCTCCTGCTCCTGCGCCAGCGCGCCGAGGAAGCGCCCGGCCAGTTCGGTTTCGCCGGCGTCCTCGGCCAGCTGGATCAGCAGTTCCCAGCCGGCGTTGTCCGTGAGTTCCGCAGTCAGCATCACGTTGAGGCACTGCGCGAGCGTGGTGCGCGGGTCCGTCACCACCTGCATGATCCCGAGCGAGGCCGTGGCCTGCACGTCGGCGCACGGGGTCTGCGCCGTCGGGTCCCCGCCCATCTTCTGCATGGCCAGGCCCAGCAACTTGAAGTGCTCCAGCTCCTCGTTGCGGATGCGCAGCAGCGTCTCCAGCGGCGTTTCCCCGGCCACCGATCCGGGCGCGGCGGCGGCGCCGTCCACCGGCGGCAGCTGGTCCGCCGCAGGCAGCACCTCGGTACCGAGCCCCTGCACCGCCTCGTACTTGGTGATCAGCGCCTCGTACAGCCGGGTGCCGCTGCGCTCGAAAGCGAGGCGCTCGCCGATCTTGTCCATGAAGACGCTGGGCGTGCCGCCCTTCATCTTCGCCAGGCCGGCCTTGAGCACGCCCTTCATCGACGCCGGCGGCGGAATCGAGCCCACCGTCTCCGCTTCGCTGATGTAGGTCAGGCGCTCCGCGTCGGCCGCGGTGGTGTCGATCGGCATCAGGGGCGTCAGTGCGTCCGCGGCGTCGTTCATCGCCTTCGTGTCCACCGGCGACATCGCGGTGCCGGTCCTGTTCATTCCAATTGTCGTGGCTTCCATGGATTTCCCTTCGGTTGGTTCAGCGGCGCCGGCGGCGCTCGTTCATGTACAGCAGGACGCCGACCACTGCGCCGGCGATGAAAGCCTTGCGGATGAAACCCTGCCGGTTGTGTTTCCACTCGGCTGGCCCGCCCATCTCGCGGAACAGGTTGGGCACGTGCCCGTGGGCCAGGTCGTCGATGATTCCCTCGACCACGTTGACGCGGTCGGCGAACAGCAGCATGAGCCAGTGGCGCAGGTCGTTCTCGCTGTAGCGGAAGGCGCCGGCGCGGATCATTCCGGACACGCCGGAAGGCGGCGTGCTGGTGCCGAACACCGGCGTGAGGCCCGGCCGCTCGGTGGAGTGGAAGACCCTGACCGTGCGCTCCTGCTGCTCGGGCTGCTCGTACGTGGGCTTGATGAAGCGAGGCGGCGTGCGCTCCATGGGCACCGCGGGCCGCACCTGCGGGTCGAGGTCGGCGCCCCAGCCCTGGATGTTGGCCGGCGGCTTCTTCTGCCGGTCCTCGGGTTCCGTGTTCTCGACGTAGACGGTGGTGTCTTCGGGGTTGTTGCTCATGCACGCTCCGTTCAGTGCGCCGTCGGCGGGATCAGGACAGGCTTGATGCAGTTGTCCAGCTTGCTGGAGAAGATGTGGTACGCATCCGAGATCGCGTCGAGCGGGAAGCGGTGCGTGATGATCTCGCTGGGCTTGATGCGGCCTGCCTGGATGTGCTCGATCAGGCGCGGCAGGTGGCGCTTGACGCTGCACTGGTTGGCGCGGACGGTGAGGCCCTTGTTCACCACGTTGCCGATCGGCACCATGTTGCCGATCGGGCCGTAGACGCCGACGATCGACACCACGCCGCCCTTGCGCACGGAGTTGATCGCCCAGTGCAGCACGGTCGCCGAGCCGGACTGGAGCTTGAGCTTCACGCCGGTCAGGTGCTGCAGCGCGTTGCCCACCGCCTCGGCGCCCACGGCGTCGATGCAGACGTCGGCACCGAGCCAGTCGGTCATCTTCTTGATGTGGATGGCCATGTCGTCGACTTCCTTGAAGTTGACGATCTCGCACTGCGCGAAGCGCTGCGCGAATTCCAGCCGGTATTCCAGGTGGTCGACCACGATCACGCGGCCCGCGCCCATCAGCCAGGCCGACTTGGCGGCGAACAGGCCCACCGGGCCGGCGCCGAACACCACCACGGTGTCGCCCTCCTGGATGTCGCCCATCTCCGCGGCCTGGTAACCCGTGGGGAAGGCGTCCGTCAGCAGCACCGCGTCGTCGAGGGGGACGTCGGCGGGGATGATCTGCGGCCCGACATCGGCCATCGGCACGCGCACGTATTCGGCCTGCCCGCCGTCGTAGCCGCCGGCCGTATGCGAGTAGCCGTAGATGGCCCCCACCGCGGTCGCCTCCGGGTTGACGTTGTGGCAGTTCGAGAACAGCTCCTTCTTGCAGAAGTAGCAGGTGCCGCAAAAGATGTTGAAGGGCACCAGCACCTGGTCCCCCTTCTTCAGGTTCTGCACGGACGGCCCCACCTCCTCGACGATGCCGGTGAACTCGTGGCCGAAGCACTGGCCGACGCGCGTGTCCGGCACCAGGCCGTGGTAGAGATGCAGGTCCGACCCGCAGATGCAGGAGCGCGTGACGCGCACGATCGCGTCGTTGGGGTGCGCGATCTCCGGCTCCTCCTTGTTCACCACGCGCACGCGATACGGCCCCCGGTAGTTCATCGCCAGCATTGAGATGTTCTCCTTTGTTGCTTGTGCGACCCATTCTCCAAATCGAAGCGCAGCCATGGGGGACTTGGACGCATCTCGTAGCAATCCTCCCCGTGCGGCCGGGCTTGCGAGACAATCGGCGCGGCCGCAGCGCGGCAGGAGAGACGTCCAGCGCATGAGCAAGATCGTCAGCCTCATCGGTGCTCCCACCGACGTCGGCGCCAGCGTGCGCGGTGCGGGCATGGGACCCGACGCCTTGCGCGTCGCGGGCATCTACGACGCCTTGCGCTCGCACGGCTTCGAAGTCATCGACCGCGGCAACCTCGCCGGCCCGCCCAATCCATGGCAGGCGCCGGGCCAGGGCATCCGCCACCTGCCCGAGGTGGTCGCCTGGAACCGCGTCGTCTTCGAGGCCGTGGCGACCTCGCTGGCGATGGACCAGGTGCCGCTGCTGATGGGGGGCGACCATTGCCTGGCCATCGGCTCCATCAGCGCGGTGGCGCGCCAGTGCCGCGAGGAACGCAAGAACCTGCGGGTGATCTGGCTGGATGCGCACACGGACGTGAACACCGATGCCATCAGTCCCAGCGGCAACATCCACGGCATGCCGGTGGCCTGCCTGCTCGGCGACGGCCCGGAAGACCTGGTCGGCTGGAGCGGCCAGCGCGCGGCGCTGTCGGCCAACGACATCGACTTCATCGGCATCCGCAGCGTGGATGCCGAGGAGAAGCAGGCGATCCGCCGCATGGGCCTGCAGGTCTTCGACATGCGCCACATCGACGAGCACGGCATGCGCAACACCATGACCGAGGTGCTGCAGGACGTGGATGAGGACACGCACATCCACGTGAGCTTCGACCTCGACTGCCTCGATCCGATGGAGGCGCCGGGGGTGGGCACCGGCGTGCGCGGCGGGCCGACCTACCGCGAGATGCAGTTGTGCATGGAGATGATCGCGGACACCGGCCGGCTCGGGTCGCTGGACGTCGTGGAGATCAACCCGGCGCTGGACGTGCGCAACCGCACCGCGGAACTGGCGGTGGAATTCATCCAGAGCCTGTTTGGCGCCTCGACGCTGGCACGGTAGAGTGGGGGCGTGAACGCACCCGACCGCGCCGCCCGACCCGATGCCGACGAAGCCGCGCGCGTCGAGGCGCTGCATCGCCTGGGCATCCTGGACACGCCGGCCGAAGCGCTCCTGGACAGCATCACGCGCACCGCGGCCGCCGCCTGCCAGGCGCCCATCGCGCTGATCAACCTGCTGGACCGCCGGCGCCACTGGAACAAGTCGCGCCACGGCGTGGCCGATTTCCCGGAGTTGCCCCGATCGGAGTCGATCTGTTCACTGGTGGTGGAGTCGGGTGAGTACCTGGAGCTGCCCGACACGCGCAGCCACGCGCGCGTCGCAGCCATGGCCTGCGTGCGCGACGAGCGGCCGATCCTGTTCTATGCCGGCGCGCCGCTGGTCACGCCCGAGGGGCACGTGCTGGGCACGCTGTGCGTGCTGGACCACCAGCCGCGCGAGGGCCTGACGCCTGCGCAGCGCGAGACGCTGCAGGAACTCGCGCGCGCCGTCATGCAGGCCCTGCTGCTGCGGCAGGCGGCGCACCGGGCGCTGCACTCGTCCAGCGAGCAGATGTTCCGCGAGCTGTCGGAGACCTGCCCGGTCGGCATCTTCCACACGGACGCGCAGGGCAAGTGCATCTACACGAACCCGCAGTGGCAGGAAATCTACGGCATGAGCGCCGAGCAGGCGCTCGGCCACGGCTGGGGCGAAGGCATCCACCCGGCGGACCGGGCGGAGGTGTTCGCCGTGTGGGAGTCCGTCACCGCCTCCGGCGTCCCGTTCGACCATTCCTTCCGCGTGCTGCGGCCGGACGGGGTGGTCGTGCACGTGCGCGTGCGCGGACGCGCGATCGCGCTGCCGGACGGCTCCACCGGCGGCTACGTCGGCTCGGTGGTCGACGTGAGCGACGAGGTCGCCACGCGCCAGCAGCTGCAGGACAGCAACGACTTCCTCGCGCGCGCCGAACAGATCGCCGGCGTGGGCGGCTGGCGCCTGAACATCGTCACGCGCGAACTGCTGTGGACCAGCCAGACGCGACGCATCTACGACCTGCCGCCGGACTACCAGCCCAAGGGCGACGAGCACATCGTCTACTTCTCCGAGGAGGCGCGCGAGGTGATCCGCAAGACCGCGGAACACTCCAAGGTGACGGGGGATCCCTGGGACCTCACGCTGCCCATGACCACGGCGGCGGGCCGGCAGATCTGGATCCGCTCCATCGGCCAGATCGAACGCAAGGACGGCCGTCCGCACGCGCTGGTCGGCGCGATCCAGGACGTCACCGAAACGCAGCGGGCGCGCGCCGAGCTCGAACGCAGCCAGGAGCGGCTGCACCGCGCGCTGGAAGGCTCCGGCCTGGCGCTGTGGGACCTGGACGTCCCGGGCGAAACCATCTACCTGTCCGAGGCCTGGAACCTGATGCGCGGCGGCGACGCCAAGGAGACGCAGTGCACCGCCCAGGAGCTGCTGGACCTGGTGCCGCCCGAGGACCTGCAGCGGATCCAGGAAGCGCTGGAACCGGTGCTGCGTGGCGAGTCGCCGCTGTACGTGGTGCAGCATCGCGTGCGCCGGCACGACGGCACGCTGCTGTGGATCCACAGCGAAGGACGCGTGGCGCAGCGCACCAGCAGCGGCATTCCGCTGCGCATGGTGGGCACCAACCGCGACATCACGCAGGCCAAGAAGGCCGAGCAGGACCTGCTGGTCGCGCGCGATGCGGCGAACGCCGCCAGCCGCGCCAAGAGCCAGTTCGTGGCCACCATGAGCCACGAGATCCGCACGCCGCTGAACGGCATCATCGGCATGACCAAGCTGCTGCTCGATGCCGACCTCTCGGCCGAGGTGCGGCGGCATGCGGACCTGATCGACCGCAGCGCGCATTCGCTGCTGTCCCTGGTCAACGACATCCTGGACGTGTCCAAGATCGAGGCCGGGCAGATGGAGATCGAGCGGGTGCCCTTCGACCTGCACGAGCTGATCCAGGACCTGGCCAACCTGTACCGCCTGCGCGCCACGGAGAAAAGCCTGCTGTTCCGCGTGCGCACGCAACCCGACCTGCCGCAGTACGTGCTGGCCGATCCCACGCGCATCCGGCAGGTGCTGGTCAACCTGCTGGGCAACGCGCTGAAGTTCACCAAGTCGGGCTGGATCGGCCTGGACGTGCGCGGCACGCGGGAGGTGGCCGGCTACGTGCTGGAGGTGACGGTGGCGGACACCGGCGTCGGCATCCCGGCGGAAGTGCAGCCGCAGCTGTTCGCCCCGTTCATGCAGGCCGACAGCTCCACCTCGCGCAAGTTCGGCGGCAGCGGGCTGGGCCTGTCCATCGTGCGCCAGCTGGTGGACCTGATGGGCGGGACGGTCGCCATGAGCAGCGTGCCGGACAAGGGCTCGCGCTTCACGGTCACGCTGCCGGTGCTGCCGGCGGAGGAGACGGTGCCGACGTCCATCCTGGCGGAACTGCCGGTGGCGGCCGAAGGTTCGCGCATCCTGGTCGCGGAGGACAACACCACGAACCAGGTGGTCGCCTTCGGCATGCTGCGCAAGCTGGGGTACGAGGACGTCAGCATTGCCAACGACGGTGCCGAGGCGTGCCGCCTGGCCGCGGCCGAGCACTTCGACGTGATCCTGATGGACTGCCAGATGCCGGAGATGGACGGCTACGAGGCCACGCGGCGGCTGCGCGAAGCGGGCATCAGCGTGCCCATCATCGCGATGACCGCCAACGCGATCAAGGGCGATCGCGAGCGCTGCATCGAGGCGGGCATGAACGACTACCTCACCAAGCCGATCGACCTGAAGGTGCTGCGCACGATGCTGGCGCGCTGGGCGCCGTCGGTGTCGAAGCTGGTGGACCTGCCGCTGTTCGATGGCGACGCGATGGAGGCGCGCTTCGGCGGCGACCTGGAGCTCAAGGACATCGCGCTGTCGACGTTCCGCACCACCACGCCGCCCCTGATGGCGAAGCTGCGCAAGGCCATCGAGGCGAACGACCGCAAGCAGGTGAAGCTGCTGTCGCATTCCGCCAAGGGCGGCGGCTCGATGGTGGCGGCCGAGCGCTACGCCGGCGTCGCCGCGATCATGGAAGAGAACGCCGGCATGGCGTCTTCAGCCGAACTGAGCAAGCTGATGGACGAACTCGAGCGGGCGTTCGAGCAGTTCGACGAGCTGATCGGGGTGATGAGCGTGCGCTGATCGTCATTCCCGCGGAGGCGGGAATCCAGGGCTTCCAGAGGGTGCCGCGCAGCGGTCGGTGAACGCAGAGGACGCAAAGGTTACGCAGAGTGCGCAGAGGAAGCCCATTCAGGATTTTCTCTGCGTCCTCTGCGTAACCTCTGCGCCCTCTGCGTTCACCTGCTCCAGCGTACCAACCCCACCCTGATTACTGCGGCTCCAGACCCACCTTCTTCACCAGCGCCGCGTACTTCGCCAGCTCGCTGCGGAACGCCGCCTGCGCCTGCTGCGGGGTGCTGACCTGGATCGTGTTGCCCTGCTTGGCCATGGTCTCGCGCACCGTGGGATCGGCGAACGCCGCGGTCACGGCGTCGTGCGCCTTCTTCACCGCATCGGCACTCATGCCCTTCGGGCCGATCACCGCGAACCACGCCTCGACCGAGAAGTTCGCGAGGCCCTGCTCGGCAAAGGTCGGGATGTTCGGCATCGCCGGCGAGCGCTGCGGCGTGAGCATGCCGATGGCCCGCAGTGCGCCGCTGTTGATGTGCTGCTGCACGCTGGGCATCGCCGCCGTCGCGAAGTCGATCTGGCCGCCGAGCAGGTCCGTGACCATCGGGCCCACGCCCTTGTAGGGAATGTGGCGGGCCTGCACGCCGCCGGCGTCCAGCACCAGCTCGCTGGCCAGGTGCAGGATCGTGCCGTTGCCGCCCGAGCCGAAGTTCAGCGCGCCCGGCTTGCCCTTGAGGAGCGCGAAGAACTCGCGCGCATTGGTGGCGCTCACCTTCGCGGGATTGGCGACCAGCACCATGGGCGTCGCGCCGACCACCGCGATCGGCGTGAAGTCGCCCGGCATGTCGAAGGGCAGCGACTTGAGCACGCTGGGGAAGATCACCACGTTGTTCGACACCACCGACAGCGTGTTGCCGTCCGGCGCCGAGCGCGCCAGCGCCTGCAGGCCGACGACGCCGCCGGCGCCGGGCTGGTTGTCGACCACCACGCTCGCATTCAGCGCCTTGGCCAGCGCCGGTGCGGCAGCGCGGGTGATGGCATCGACGCCGGAGCCGGTCGCGTTGGGCAGGATGAACTTGACGGTGCCGGCCTGCGCGAAGCTGGCGAAGGGCAGCCCGGCGGCGACGCCGGCGAGCGCGGCGCCCAGCACGGTGCGGCGGCCGATGATGTTGTTGGATGCGGTCATGGTCTCGTCTCCGGATGGCAAGGGGTGGCCCGGCGGCGTGTCAGCGCACGATGGCCCGGTTCTGCAGATCGTCGATCTGGGCATCACTGTACCCTGCGCCGGCCAGCAGCTCGCGCGTGTGGGCGCCCAGCACCGGGGGATCCAGCCGCACGCCGAGGCGCCCGCCGTCCATGGTGAAGGGCAGCAGCGTCGTCTTGACCTTCTCGCCGGCCCTGGGCCCGTCGGGCAGCGTCACGTCGGCCAGGCCGCCGGTGGCGAGCAGGTGCTCGTCTTCGTACAGGTCCTCGGGCCGGCGGATCGGCGCGAAGGGCAGCCCGGCTTGTTCCATCAACGTGGCCAGCTCCGTGGCCGTGCGCTGCGCGAGGCGCTCGCGCAGCGTCGCCAGCAGCCGCGGGCGTTGCTGCACGCGCTGGTTGTTGGTCGCGTACCCGGGCTCGTTCTTCAGGTCGGCGAAGCCGAGCACGTCGCAGAACTTGTCCCACTGCGCATCGCTCACGGCCGCCAGGAAGATCTGCTCGCCGTGCGCGACCGTGAACACGTCGTACACGGCCCAGGGGTTGTCGCGCGCCGGCAGGGGCGCGGCCGGCTTGCCCGTCATCGCGTACTGCAGCATGTGCTGCCCCACCAGGAACACGTTGTTTTCGTACAGGGCCGACTGCACTTCCATGCCGCGACCGGTGATGCCGCGCTGGATGAGCGCGCCCAGCACGCCGATGGCGGCGAACAGGCCGCCCATGATGTCGTTGACGCTGGTGCCGGCGCGCAGCGGGTCGCCCGGGCGGCCGGTCATGTACGCGAGCCCGCCCATCATCTGCACCACTTCGTCCAGCGCGGTGCGGTGGTCGTAGGGGCCGGGCAGGAAGCCCTTGCAGGTGGCGTAGATCAGCTTCGGGTGCGCCTTCGAGAGCGATGCGTAGTCCAGCCCGTACTTTTCCATCGTCCCCGGCTTGAAGTTCTCCGCCACCACGTCCGCGCCTTCGCATAGCTTGCGCGCGAGCGCCGCGCCCTCGGGCGTGTGCAGGTCCAGGCCGATGCTCTTCTTGTTGCGGTTGAACATGGGGAAGAAGCCCGAGCCCGCACCGAGCAGGCGGCGCGTGCGGTCGCCATCGATGGGCTCCACCTTGATGACTTCGGCGCCCATGTCCGCGAGCACCATCCCGCAGGTCGGTCCCATCACCATGTGCGTGAATTCGACCACCCGCAGTCCCTGCAGGGGCTGGGGCATGTTCGTGTCAGGCATGCGCCATGTCCTTCATCGTGCGGGGCAGGCCCGTCTTCCAGATCGTGCCGTGAGTCGGTTCGCCTTCGAGCCACCCGGCGACCTTCGCGCGCAACACGAGCAGCTTGTCGAAGTCGAGTCCCGTCGTTATGCCCATGCTGTGCAGCATGTAGGTGAGGTCTTCGGTCGCCACGTTGCCGCTGGCGCCGGGCGCATGCGGGCAGCCGCCGATCCCGGCGGTGCACGCATCGAAGCGCGTGATGCCCAGTTGCAGCGCCGCGTAGCAGTTGGCCAGGCCCAGGCCCCGCGTGTCGTGGAAGTGCGCCGCGGCCAGCTTGTCGCCGGCCACGCGCAGCACGCGTTCGAACAGCGACCCGACCATGGCCGGGTCTGCATAGCCCACGGTGTCGGCCAGGCTCACCGCGTCCACGCCTTCGTCGAGAGCTGCCTGCACCAGGCGAACGACTTCGTCCGGCTCCACCCGGCCCTGGATCGTGCAGCCGAAGGCGGTGCTGATGCCGACTTCGATGCGCGTGCGCTGGCCGGACGCATCGCGCTCCGCGCGGATGGTCGCGATCTCCGCCAGCACGTCGTCAGGCGCCTTGCGAAGGTTGGCCAGGCTGTGCGCATGGCTGGCCGACAGGGGCAGCAGCATCGTGTGGGCGTTGGCTTCCAGCGCGCGCATCGCGCCCTTGAGGTTCGGCACCAGCACGTTGGCCTGCAGGCCGGGCAGCGTCTGCGCAAACGCCAGGACTTCGGCGGTGTCGGCCAGTTGCGGCAGCAGCTTCGGCGGCACGAAGGAGCCGACTTCGATCTCGCGCTGGCCGGCGTCGTAGGCGTCGCGGATCCATTCGATCTTGGCGGCGGTGGGCACGATGGTCTTGACGCTCTGCAGGCCGTCGCGCAGGCCCATTTCGCGGATGACCACGCGGCGCGGCAGGTTGGCCGCGGAAAAAGATGTCGCTTGCATGGCGTGCAGTTTAGAATTTCCGGATTAGCCTTTCTGTGAGCATTTGGAACGGTCACGTTCCGATCCGGAATTCCTTGCGCGATCTCGACCTCACAACGCTGCGCCTGTTCGTCTCGGTTTGCGAGACGGGAAACATCGCGCGCGCCGGGGAGAAGGCCAGCATCGTCGGCTCGGCCATCAGCAAGCGGCTGGCGCAGCTGGAAGACCAGGTTGGCACCGCGCTGCTGGTGCGCAAGCGCCATGGCGTCGAGCCCACGGCGGCGGGCCAGACCTTGCTGGAGCACGCGCGAGCCATGCTCGACTCGGCGGCGCGCATCGAGCGCGACATGCGCAGCTATGCCGCCGGCGGACGCGGGCAGGTGCGCATTCTCGCCTCGGTGTCGGCGATGACCGAGTCGCTGGCCGACGACGTGGCGGCCTTCCTGCGGCAGCCCGCGCACGCGGCGATCCGCGTCGACCTCGAGGAGCGCGTCAGCCCGGAGATCGTGCGCGGCGTACGCGAGGGGCTGGCGTCGCTGGGCGTCTGCTGGGACGCCACCGAACACGCCGGCCTGCAGGCCCGCCCCTATCGCAAGGACACCTTGTGCGTGGTGGTGCCGCAGGGCCATCCGCTGGCGTCGCGCGACAGCGTGCGCTTCGCCGACACGCTGGACGACGAACACGTCAGCCTGCCGGTCAACAGCGCGGTGCAGCTGATGCTGCAGCGGCATGCCGGCCAGCTCGGCCGCACGGTCAAGCACCGGGTGGTCGTCACCAACTTCGAGGCCGCCCTGCGCGTGGTGCGCGCCGGCCTGGCCGTCAGCCTGGTGCCGCGCGAGGTGGTGCAAGCCGCCTCCACCGACGGCCTGCGCGTGCTGCCGCTGGCCGAGCCCTGGGCCGAGCGGCGCTTCATCATCATCCACCGCGATGCGGCGGCGCTCACGCCCGCCGCGCAGGTGCTCGCCGAGCATCTCGCATCACTGGCGACGCCATGAACGACACCCTGGACTTCGGCGCCAATCCGCGCATCCTCTTCCTCGCGCGCGACGGCGCCCGCGTGCGCGAGCAGCTGGCGGGACGCGCCCACACCCCCGACGAGGCGGGCCCGCTGCGCGACGACATCTCCACCGACGAGATCACGCCGGTGCGCATCCTCTCCCACTACGACGAGACGCTCGCGCGCTTTCCGTACACCGGCTTCACCACGACGGACGGCGAGCGGCCCATCGGCGTCGGCGCCGTGCAGGCGGCGGGCTTCCAGGTGGTGGTGGGCGGGCGCCGCTACGGCAAGGGCTCGTCGCGCGAGCACAGCCCGGCGGCGGAAAAGCTCGCGGGCGTGCGCCTGGTCATCGCCGAGAGCTTCGAGCGCATCTACCGGCAGAACGCCGACAACATCGGCCTGTTCACGTCCACCGACTTCGGCCTGCTCGATCGCATCGCGCGCGGCGAGGCGATCCCGATCGACGATCTCGTGCAGGGCCGCGACCGCCTGGCCGCCGAGATCCTGCGCAGCGGCGGGCTGCTGCGCTTCGGGCAGCAGCAATTGCGCGCGGCGCATCCGGTGCCGGTGCCGCCGGCGGACAGGCCCCTGACCTTGTTCGAGAAGATCGTGCAGCGGCGGCTGCTGCACACGGAGGTGACGCCGGATGCACCGCAGCCGGGCGAGGGCTGCTTCGTGCGGGCGGACTGGCGCTTCATCCACGAGTACTACACGGGCATGGCGGCGCACATGCTGCACGCCACGCTGGGGCGGCCGCTCGCCTTGCGCGACCAGGACGCGATCGTGGTGTTCGAGGACCACACCTCGTACGTGGAAGAAAGCCCGGCGCACATGGGCTCGCCGCTGCTGCCCAACATGCACCGGATGCAGGAGGCGCAGCGCGCGTTCGCGCGCGACTACGCGCTGCGCATGCACCGCACGCTCACCGAGGCCGAGGCGCGTGCCGACGACGGCAGCAACAGCGCCGGCATCTCCCACGCGATGATGGCGGAGCACTATGCATTGCCCGGCCAGATGGTGGTGGGCACCGATTCGCACACGCCGCACAGCGGCTCGCTCGGCTGCGCGGCCTTCGGCGTCGGCACGACCGACATGGCCAACGCGTTCGTCACCGGGGCCGTGCGCCTGACCATGCCGCAGGTGCTGCGCGTGGAACTCGAGGGCGCCATCCCCGTGGGGGTTGCCGCCAAGGACATCGTGCTGCACCTGCTGCAGTTGCCGTCCATCCGCGATGGGGGTGCGGTGGGCAAGGTGTTCGAGTTCGCCGGTGCGGCGATCCGGGCCCTGTCGACCGACGAACGCGCCACGCTGACCAACATGACCGCCGAGATGGGCGGGCTCACCGGCATCGTGGAACCCGATGCGGAGACGGTGCGCTTCCTGCGTGAGCGGCGCGGCGTGGAATTCGTGATCGAGCCCTGGATGAAGAGCGATCCGCTCGCGCACTACTGCGAGGTGCTGCGGGTGGACTGCAGCGCCTTGTCGCCCATGGTCGCCCGGCCGGGGGACCCGGGCAACGGCATTCCCTTGTCGCAGCTGGCCGAGCGCGTGAAGGTCGATATCGCCTATGGCGGCTCGTGCACGGCAGGCAAGCGCGAGGACTTCGACCACTACCACGGCGTGCTGGCCTGGGCGTTGCAGCAGGGGCTGAAGGTGCCCGCGCACGTGCAGCT
>JAESGR010000696.1_pt1 | contig 17007 bp, 18 predicted proteins | sample 9269771 | NCBI WGS metagenome assembly JAESGR01 (sample SAMN15739572, study PRJNA653492) | algae metagenome | isolation source: Chroococcus sp. CMT-3BRIN-NPC107 and co-occurring heterotrophs from well... | place: USA: Clark Mountains Wilderness, California | collected 2010-04-18
CCCAATGGCACGGGATATGAATTTAGAATAGCTAAAAACCAAAATATATTGCCTCTCCAGGATGGAATGTTCCATACAGGAAAAATAAGGTATAAAAACAAAAGTTTGACAGTTTATCTGGATGGCGCCCAAGTGCTTACTGCGGAAGTTGACCTGATAGAAAAATTAAGTTTAGAAGGAAATTTTTATATTGGGTTTACTTCTTCTACAAGCGGTTCGTTTGGTAATCATGATATTGCTAGCTGGACGATCAAATAATGGTTGATTAATAAGGGTGAATCATAAGCAGTGTTAACTAAACAAAGAAAGCTTATTTTTTTGAACCCTGCCTCTTTTGGTGAGGAGGATTTCGAAAAAATAGTTTTAATAAGATAACCTGATACGGTGTTTTTAAAAACCCACTTATAAAAACATCAATAAAAACATCAGGGCCACTAAGTGAATAGGGAGGATTGATTCCGTGCATGATAGCTAATATGCATGATAGCTAATTAGATTGTAAAGTTAAAAAGTGGGGAAAGAGAACAATGTCAGTTAAAATTCATGGCACATACTTGGAAAATAACAAGTAGAATCTTGTCAAAATTTAAACAAATACGCCGCATGACCCTTACCTTATCTGATCATCGGTCTGCCTAAGTTTAATGCTAAAATAATTAAAACAACCAATAAATCATGATTACACTTCAGCCAATTCAACTTCAAGAGGACAAAACCAGACAGCTATATGCCTCATTGGATTGTCAACAACTCCTTAAAGTGTATGAGCAGTATTATCCCAAAATTGGGTTCCATGCTCCTTGGATAGGATATTTTATAGTGAAAGATAAGCAAGTAGTAGGTTCGTGTAGTTTCACCGGACCACCACAAGAGGGAAAAGTTGAAATTGCATATTGGACCTTCAAACAATTTGAAGGACAAGGAATAGCTTCGTATGCTTGCAAAGGGCTTATTTCAATAGCTAAAGCCACAGATCCAACCATTATTCTCACGGCAAAGACAGCCCCGGAACAGAATGCTTCTACGAAAATTTTAGCTAGAAATGGATTTGAATACTCAGGTATAGTTCAAGATGATGAAATCGGAGATGCCTGGCAATGGATATTGAAAAATCAGTAAAAATGGCTTTGGCTCGCTCTCATATAATCGGTAGTAGAAGCAGAAGGCAAATCATACCAGGAGAAAGAAGGCATACTGCTAACACAAGCTTAGTCTGAATTTGGGACATTAAGGTTAGTGGGGGCTAAGCTAGATGATTTGAAAATCGAGAGTAAAAGTAGAACCTAAAATAACATCCTAAACAGCGAGAGCTAAATAAATTAATACTTCTCTTTTCTTAAAGAGATCTCTTGTTTATATAAAATAAAATTGTATGCACAGCAAGCAACCAATCACCTTTCAAATTTCTGTAGAGTGCAAGGCAAGCAAGGACCTTTGTTGGACCTATTGGACCAGAGTAAGTAATTGGGCCATAGTAGATCCAGCGGTAGAATGGGTGGAGTTACAGGGAAAGTTTGAGCAAGGCAGCGAAGGTATCACTAAACCTGTAGGAGCCGATCCAAACCAATGGGTGTTGGGAGAGATAATACAAGGAAAAAGTGCCATCATTCAAATTACATTACCCCAAGCTTCCATTACTTTCCATTGGCTATTTGAGCCAATTACTCCTGCACAAAGTAAAATCACGCAAACTGTCAAACTTGAGGGAGAAAAAGCAGAGGAGTATGTAGCTGCTATGAAAACCTTAAAACAAGGAATCAAAGCAGGCATGAATAAACTTGTTATTGCTATAGAGAAGGCGTATATTTCCTAAATACAAGAACACATGCTAGCACGCCACCCAAGCGACTTCTGTATATATGCTCAGCCATTTCGTCTTAATTGATGGGAGAGACAATGAACTATGTTAGTTATTATTGCTAGGTTGTTCACGTTTAAAAGTGGGGATTGTAAAGAGAGTAGAGTTAGAATCAAATAGATATTTTCAATAATAAAGCAGTTATCCCAAAGGGGGAATAAATTTAACTACCGATTTCTCTTAGTTCATAATTTTAAATTTCGCTCTTTCTTTATTCTCCACTTTTAAAGGGGAATCCTAGAATAGCTAATCTTAATAGCTCTTGTTAGCAACTAAACTATGTAAATTCGTATATTTACTTATGCTTACTTATAAAATTACGCTCGACGATACACCAAAAGCTAAGCTTTTAATAGAGATGCTGAGAGAAATGGCCTTTGTCAAATCCATTGAACCTTCTCTAGATACAGATGTGACAGCTTATATTCAAGAAGGTGAACCTATGGCCTTTGAAGATTTTGCAGACATGATCTTACAAGCAGAAAAGCAAAATAAGGAAGGTAAAACCTATTCCTCTGCCGAAGTACGAAAGATGCTCAAAAGATGAGCTATGCAGTAAGATGGGTAAACAATGCGGTTTCTCAATTAAAAGCTATTATTGACTATATAGAACCTGATTCTATTGCTGCCTCAAATGCTGTTATAGATGAAATTATCACTTTTGCTGATAGTTTTTCAGAAATGCCCATGCGTCATCCTGAGTGCAAGGAATTGCCAACAAAAAGTAAAATCTACCGAAACGCTATATACAACAAAAAATACCGTATCATCTATAAAGTAACCTCTTCTGAGGTGGTCATTCTAGGTATTATTCATACCTCTCGTAGCCCTTCCGAAATAAAAAAGTTAAGAGGTTTAAAATAACTAAACACGATATAAAATAACCATTTAATCTGGCCGATAGCATAAAGTAACTCAAACTCCCCCTGGGTGTTGCACAACTGCTGGTTTGAAATCTTCCTTCTGAGTGGTAAATTCAGGAATGGTAGGCAAAAGAAAACATTTCAACAAAACTTACCCTTCACTGATACTGGAAACTTACGTTCCCAAGAATAATTTTTATCGCCAAATCAAGCAATTGCTGAATTTAGACTTTCTCTATCAGGCAGTAGCTCCTTATTATGGCAAATGTGGGCAGAAATCAGTAGATCCGGTGGTATTTTTCAAGTTACAGCTGGTAGCTCATTTTGAAAACATTTGCTCTGAGCGAGCCCTTATTAAAAAGAGCCAGTTGAGGCTAGATATCCTTTATTTTTTAGATTTCAATCTAGGGGAACCTCTGCCTTGTCATTGCACCCTTTCCCGCACGCGCAAGCGCTTACCGGCAGAGGTGTTTGAAACTTGCTTTCAATCTATTCTGACTGCCTGTGTAGAGGCAGGTATGGTCAGTGGGCACACCCATTTGACCATTCTCGGTCAATAGTGGATGCGGCCTTTGTCGAAGCCAATGCTTCTACAAATAGCCTCAAACGAAAGGCGTTGCTAGAATGGCAATTGGTAAAGGGTGAAGGAAAACAAATTATATCTGCCGAGTTTACAGGGCAAGCTTCTTCCTTCACTGCCTTAGCAAAGACAGACAAGCCGAAAAGCTGTGCAAGAAATAACCGCAGCCATATGAGTATGAGTGATGCGGATGCCAAGCTCAGTCAAAAAGCGGGCAAACCTTCTCGTTTATATTATCTCTCTAGTATGAGTGTAGACACCTACCGCCATGTGATTACCCATATGCAAGCGGACTGAATGAATCAGTCATGATTCATCGATGAACGAGATTCCAAACATCTACTACCCATTGTAGACAAGCTATCAAGTAAACTTAAACAATATGGCTTGCCTGTTCAATATTTACTCGCAGATGGTGGGTTCGGATCAGGCGAGAATGGACCTGCTACGTGCCTGAGCATCGGCTCCATGCTTCATTGGAGGCACGTCATATTAAAGGCTTCATTTCTTTACCGGGTAGTTATCATTCGCTAAGAGAAGGCTTTCATTATGATGTAACACAAAATGCCTATATCTGTCGCAATGAAAAACTGCTCTACCACCATGGTATCAAAATAGAGTATGGCTTTGCGAATCATCACTACCATGCCAGAGTAAAAGATTGTAGTATATGTCCTTTTAAAAAAGAATGTTGTGGCAATAAAAGGAGGCAAAGCCTAAAATTCAGTGTTTACCGTCATTATCATCAAGGCATGCAGGAGAGAGTAGAAAGCAAAGAAGGTAAGAGAATGAAAGGACGAAGAATGGCTACCGTAGAACCGGTTTTTGGCAGTTTACTCAACTACTATGGTATGAAGAGAAGCAATGCGAAGGGGAAACAAGCCGCTCATAAGTTCATGCTCATGGCTGCCTGTGCTTACAATCTGCAAAAATTCCTCACTCATATACAAGATCCAAAAAATAAAGTTCAAGTCCTTCCTTCTCAGCATCTGCTTGTTCTTTACTTCGTGCTCCGCTACGTTGTGCAACACCCAGACCCCTTTCAGGTATTCATAATAATTTACTACTGCCAAATAAAAACGGACACTCACTGTTCGTTTTTATTTAACAGTAGTACAACATTACTGTTTCAGAAAGGTATTAGTTACATTAACTCCCCCTGGCTGTTGCACAATTCAAATTAAATGATACGCTATCCAATCTTTTGAGTGGTAAGGGCTAGGTAAGACGATTAAAAGGACTCACTTACTACAATTAACAGTAAATTTGGTGGGGTGTCCAAGCAGGAAAATAGTTGTGCAACAGCCACCCCCCTTTCTTGTGACTACGGACCTTTTAGCAATACCCTTAAGAAGCTTGTTTTCCTTTTGTAGTCCTTATCAAAAATCCTCCAGTAAACTGTTGCAATTCCAGTTTGATGCGTGTACAGATTTTAGAGAACAATTAATAGGCTTGCCTATCTTGCAAAGCATGAGTAGAAAAGAAAATGAACCTTAAATGCACGATTTAATCGGCTGGTCCGCTCTCGACAATGCAATAGCAGAAAGCTTTTTAAAACTTTAAAAACTGAGTTAGATTACCATGCTCATTATTTTTCGATGGATCAGACCAAAATAGCCATTTTCGAATATATGAATTGATCATTCACGATCAATAGGTTGTTATAACAGTAAAAGAAGGCATTCATCATCAGGTTACAGAATCCCTGAACAGTATTAATCTTATTTAGAAGAAAATAGATTTTCTACCTAAAAATTTCCTCCAATAAACTATTGCAATTCCACATACAAGATAAGTATTAATTACGACCTTGCATGTGAATTAAATCTTATTTGAATTGAGAAACCAGGGTTGAGTCAACCAAAAAGTAAGCATAAGGTAATACTAAATATCAACTTATTTTATTGAAAAGCAATAAACTCTACTTACTTTGTATAACTGCCTCAGGCAGTAGAAAGCAGCCTTACTGGAACCTGCCAAGCTAGTTACAAACAAGTTAATAAAGATAACAGATGAGCGGAGAAACATCAGATTTGCTTTTTGGTGTGTTTATTGTTATTCTGCTAGTGCCTGCTCTGTATCTGATGGCAAGGCTTGCTATCAAGGTTACAGAAATTTGGGGTTCTCATGTATTAACTCCCCTGGTTGCTCCCATTAATGGCACCATGCACAGTGGCTATATCAGCGGTACCTATCAAGGCTGTCAGGTATTTGTCTCTTTTTCACCAACCTATCGGGTGAGTGCCGGTGATAGTTTTAACCAGGAAATCAACGCTTTCTTTATAGAAGTCATCCACCTGAAGGGAGAGCAGGATTGGCTCATTCGATTTGCGCAAACAGGTTTTTTTAACCAAGGCCCTATCCAATTATCCATCCAGGCGCAGGATCAGGCTTTGTATCAACGGCTGAAAGATAGCGGTGTATTGGCAGCAGTAGCTGCTGTAAGTGCGCCTACCAAAGGCTATGTAACAGTAAAATATGAGGCACGAATGCAAAAGCTTACCTATATGGATGATGTCTCACCGGGAAAGATACCTTCTTTGCAAAAATACAACCAACAACTAGCACTAGCAGTACATTTGATAGAAGTTAACAAACAGGTAAATCCGCCATTATCTAAGCCTGTCTAGTTGAAGGCTATTTAATACTATGGCATGAAAAGAAGCAATGCCAAAGGAAAGCAAGCCGCTCATAAGTTCATGCTGAACCTGCTACGAACGGATGTGCTTCGCCATCCTATTGCATCGGCTTCGGGCAGCTTGTGCGTATAATCTGCAAAAGCTCCTCTCTCATATACCTCATCCAAAAAGTAAGGTCCAAAGTCTTCCTCTTCAGCGTCGGCTTACTTTTTATTTTGTCCTCTTACAGGTTGTGCAACAGCCACGGGTATATTCTGTTACTATTTTTCTCTTAGCTGTTTGTTCATTTTCATCTGACGATGTACACTACTTAAAATACCAATACTCCTTTATTTTTTCTTTTATAAATAAGTACTCACGCTATTCAGTCAACTGCTCACCCATCCCCGTCACTTACTCACCCGCCATAGGATCAGCCTCCCTCTCCATCTATCTTTGAGTATATCAAAAACAAAAACTTCACTCCTCAGCTTTACCACTATGAAAACTATCCTCCTACCTTCTCCTATGAAAGCCTTCCTTTTTGCGAGATAGCGGGTTATCTGCTAAAAGACTTTTCATTGAAAATGGTCTCACAAAAAATCGGTTTGAGCCTCAAACATCTTGCAGCACACATCAGCAATATGAGCATTAAGCTCAAAGCTAAAGATACACAAATTGATAAAGTCGCTAAAGGTGACCGAATTATGAAAAATGAAAAAGTTTCAATTAGTATATTTTTTAGAAGTACTTGAAAACATAGATACAAATTAATTTATGGGTGAGCACGATGGAATAGGAAAAATTCCAATTGAAAGTTGCCAGCTCCCATTTATGTTTCTCATGTTTTTGTAAAGAATATTATTATTCCCACTTTAGAAATTTTTTTAACTATTAAATATTACAATTATGAAACAAGCATTAACCGCGATCAAATCCTTAGTTCTGCGCTCTCCTCTCCATCACTCAATCAGTTCACCAAAAGCATTCGCTAAGCATTCCTTCCTTCTCTTGCTGGCGGGCACTGTGTTACTTTTCAGCAGTTGTCAAAAGGATGAACTTGGGGAACTCCAGCCCAATTCCCAAAAACAAGATCTGCTGTACAGTTCTCAAAAGCAAAACAAACCCCAAACACCAGTTCCTTTCAAAGCTGATTTTACGGCAACACAACAGGTGATACAGGCACCTGCGCCTGGCACTCCGCTCATCATTCTTGCCACCGGAACAGGTAAAGCCTCACACATGGGAAAAACGGCCTTTGAAGCCCGCATAACAATAGATGTCTTTGGCCCGCAACCGAATTTGAGTCCAGCCACCTTCACGCTCACTGCTGCCAATGGTGATCAAATATTCATGAATAGCATCGGGATCGTTAACCCTCCGGATGCGAATGGTGTCATTACGGTAACACTAACCAATACCATCACTGGGGGCACCGGTAGGTTTGCCGATGCAACGGGTACGGTGACGGGCGAAGTTATACGTGGCGCAACTACAGATACCATTTCATTAGAAGGCAGGATTAGCTATTGAATAATACAGAGCTAACAATAGGGATTTTTTTTGCCGCCGTTGGTAATGTTGCCAGCGGCTTTTATTTTTTAATTCCTCTTATCAAATAGAGATATAAAAAACTGGACTTTCCACAAAAAAGTGGACACTGAAAAGAGAGCGAATTCCCAGATTCCAGAGTTTCAAATTAAGGTGTGTTTCATTTAACCACTCCTTTTTATTTTTACTTACCATGAAAAAGTGGGCAAGAGCAGGAAGAAAAGTGCTATTTATTCCCACTCTTGCCCTTTATTTACCATAATGGTACTTCTATAACAATAAAAAATGAAGAAAATTTTTAGCCAAACACTTTGAGTAAGGCCTCTTTTCTGCTGCGCGATACAGTGATGGTGGAATTGTCGCTCATAATCACATAGCCGCCTTCTCCCCTGATGTAACGCGTGATTTCGTTCAAGTTTATTAAATGGGAATGATGCACCCGTAAGAATGCATGTCCTTCCAGTAATTCCTCTATTTCTTTCAGGGTACGGGAAATAAGGAGTTTCTTTCCATTCTTGAGCACAATGTGAGTATAATTACTATCTGATTCGCAGTGCAGGATCTGTTCAAGGGGCACTAATTCAAATCCATCCAGGCTAGGCAACGCAATTTTTTGTAGCGATGCTTGTTTGTTACCTAACTTTTGTAATAGAATATCGAATTGCTCGGTCAGCTTGTGCTCGCTCTTGTGATTGAGTTTAGCCACTGCTTTTCTGAGTTCTTCCTTGTCAATGGGTTTAAGCAGGTAATCCAAAGCGCTAAAGCGGATGGCTTTGATGGCATAGGCATCATAACCTGTGGTGAAGATGACATCAAAAGCAAGAGGAGAGAGTTGCTCAAGCATTTCAAAGCCATTCATCCCCGGCATTTCTACATCTAAAAACACCACATCCGGCTTGTACTCTACAATGGCTTGCAGGCCTTCCCTTGCCGAAGGGCACTGAGCCAGCAGTTCTATCTCAGGACAATATCTTTCCAATTGAATAGACAGTGTCTCCCGGCAGTGTTTTTCATCATCAATGAGGATAGCCTTGATCATAGCTGATAGTCTTTTTAAGTTATACTCTATGTAAACACATGCAATCAGCGGCCTAAACAGGTATTTTTAACACTACCCTCGTGCCACAAGCTTCTCCTGCCGAATCTACTAAGTCAATCACTTCCACGGTGGTGGCTTTATCACTCAAAGCATTAATCAACTCTAGCCGATGGGCTGTAATCTGCATGCCTAAGGATTTGTTCTTGCTAGCTGATTTGCTCTTTAACTCGGCTGCCCGTTTCCGCCCAACCCCATCATCCGTGATCTGGCAGTAGAGCGTGCCGTTTTCCCGCTGCAATTCGATCTCTAAATGCCCCTTATCTTGCTTATGCATCAAGCCATGCCAGATGGCATTCTCTACATAAGGCTGAATGATCAAAGGGGGCACTTCTATCTCTTCTACTTCTAAATGGGGATCTAAACGGATCTTGTAGTCAAACTGTCCCTCAAAGCGCAACATTTCCATGTCCATATAGAGCCGCAGAGCTTCCAGTTCCTGTTCTAATGATACGGAATAGAACTGGGAATTTTGCAGGATTAGTCGGATCAGTTTTGAGAATTTTGTCAAATAATCCGAAGCTGCCTCAGATTCATTCTTAAGAATAAAGCGGTTGATGGAGTTAAGACAATTGAAGATAAAATGCGGATTCATCTGTGCTCTGAGCGCCTGCATCTCCAGCTCTGCCGTACGGCTCAGATAAGAGGCTAACGCTTGCTCTTTTTTTAGCCTTTCGAGTTTTAACTCCTTTTCTAGTCCTGCTTTCTCTTGCTCGACGAGTTGCGATTGGGTAGCCTTCAGGTGTTCCAGAGTGCTTTGGAGTTCCTCTTTTTGGTATTCTAATTGACTAGACTTATGTTCCAACTCTCTGTTAGCCTTTTCGATTTCCTTTGCCTGCTCTATCTCTTTTTCTCTTGCTTTGTCCCGCTCTCTTTGAATTAACCTCTGCCTTTGAAAGCGGTCTATGGCAAAAAACCCTGCTACGAAGCATAAACTATAGCAAGCGTAAGCCCACCATGTTTTCCAAAAGGGAGGATGGATGAGGATGATCAGGGAAGTACCTGCCTGATTCCACACCCCATCGTTATTAGAACCTTTCACTTTGAAGACATACTTGCCAGGATCCACATCTGTATAGGTAGAGGAATGCCGATTGCCAGAATAGACCCATTCCTTATCCACACCCACTAGCTGATAAGCATACTGGTTCTTTTCCGGGCTTCTAAAGCTTAGGGCAGCAAAATCTAAGGAAAAAAAGTTCTGGTCGTAGGCCAGCTCAACCTGGGCAGATTCCTGCTTACCAGGCAATGGCTTATCAAATAACCGGAATTGGGTAATCACCACTGGAGGTACAAAGGAATTGGGGCGGATACGTGCTGGGGTAAAAGCATTAAAGCCATTCTTTCCCCCAAAGTACATAGTGCCATCCTTGCCCTTGAAGCTGGCCCCGCTTGCCCAGTCTATTGTAAACCGGTCACTTTGTAGGCCGTCATTGACGTCATAATTGGTGAAGGTCTGCTTTTGTATTGAAAACCTGGAGAGCCCATGGTCTGTGCCCAGCCATAAGTTTCCCCCTTTGTCCTCTAGGATGGAGAATACACAACTACCGGCAAGCCCTTGCTTGTCAGTGAAAGTGGTGAAGCTTTCGCTTGCATAGTCAAAGCGGTTGAGACCCCGCCCGCTTCCAAACCACAAATTTCCTTTTGAGTCTTGGTAACTACTAATCACATAATTATGGCTTATGCTTCCCGCTTTACGCCTGTCGTATGGGTAACGGGTCACTTTACCTGTTTTCCGGTCCAGTTTATCCAGTGCCTGCTTGCCGTGGCCGATCCACAAATCACCTCTCCTGTCTTCTATGATCGTGATGGACCACCGATCACTCATGCCTTCTGCACTGTAGGGCGTATGGGTATAGCTGCGCATGGCGTGGCTTTGAGGGTCATAGCTCATAATGCCATTATTGGTAGCTAACCACATCAGTCCCGCTTTGTCCTGGTAAAGGCCAAATACGGGATCGGAAGTATATCCGTCAGGAAAGAAGGGGTGCCTCAGGGGGATGTGCGTGAATCGGCCGGTTTTCTTATCTAAGCGCGAGAGCACCTTTCCATTGGCCAGCCATAGGTTGCCTTGCCGGTCTTTTAGCATAGCACTCACGCGGTCACTCGTAAGGCTGTGAAGATTATGAGAATTGTGGCGGTAGTGGATAAAGCGGTTGGTCTTCTTGTCCCAGGCATTGAGTCCACCACCCAGGGTAGCAATCCATACGATACCTTGCTCATCCTCTACTATGGCACTCACCGCATTATGGCTTAGCGAGTGGGGAACGGAAGGCTGGTGCCGGTAATGGGCAAAAGGTTTCTGGTAGATATCCAGTTTGTCCACTCCAGCAGCAGTTCCAATCCAGAGGATGCCTGAATTATCCATCAGCAGGGAACCCACATAATTACTCCTGAGAGTAGAGGCATCCAGCGAATCGTGCAGATGCCTGGTAATGGATGTACGCTCTCGATTAAGCTGATTGAGTCCCTGAGTAGTCCACACCCATAGGTTGCCGGTTAAATCTTCGGTGATAGAGGTTACAAAATTACCACTCAGTGACAGGGGATTATCCGGCTGGTGAACATAGCGGGTAAACCCACCTGTCTTTCGGTCAAAAGCATTGAGGCCACCTGCCCGGATAGGATTTTCCTCAAAACGATCACCGCACCCCACCCAAAGTACACCCTTGTGGTCTTCAAAGATACTGGTTACTTTATTGTGAGAAAGGCTGCTGGCATCGGCTGGATGATGGCGGTAGTGGATAAAGCTCACTTTCGAAGGCTTTCCTTTGCCCTGCGGGGTGAGCACCAGCTGGTGTAGGCCAGTAAGGCTGCCTAGCCACAAGGTTCCAGTTTTGTCCTTGTACATCACTTGAACTTGCTGCCTAAAAACACTGCTACTATCAGAGACTTTCCCCAGCAGAGGGGCATAATCAGTGGCCGAATACCGCCTTGTTCTTGGGTCTACCATTCGGAGTTCTCCATTAAAACCGGCTGCCCAGATATTGCCTTCCCGGTCCTGGTTGAAAGCGATAGCATAGTTTATGGCAAAGGGGTTAAATGGGTCCCGTTCCAGCAGGGTAAAGGTTTCCGTGCGGGGATCGAACAGGTAGGTAGTTTCATCGGATCCTAGCCAAATTACTCCCCTTGTGTCTTCAAGCAATGCATAGACAGGAACAGGAGAGCCATAAAGGGAAGTAGAGTCAGCGGGATCGAGTTTGTAGGAGGTAAACTGGTTGCCAGCATATTTGATTAACTTATCTGAACCAAACCAGAGAAACCCTTTCTTGTCTTGCAGCATAAAAAAAACCTGCTGATTAGACGGTTTGCCCCAATCGTGCTCGAAGCGCAACTTTGGTTGCTGGGCGTAGCTGACAGAAAAGCTGACCAGTACTAGAAAAATAAGTTTGATTGCGGAGGGAGTTTTCATCAGCTTTTAGATTAAAGCTTGAGGGAAAATAAAAAATTCAGGTATCAGGTAGCTGTTCCTATTACATGAGCTAAGGTATCATTCATTATAGTGCTCCACGTGTAGGGAAAGGGTTTGCAGATAGTGTTTCATGAAAGACAAGGGAATATACTCTTTTAACTGAAAAGTAACTATTTTGGAAAGCAAATTATTTCTATACCAACATGCTACCAAATGATAATTGCCTTTCGGTGGCTAGAGTAAAACATATAGTTAACGGCTCACCTGATAGGGTCGAGGTTTAAACAGACTTTTTTCAAGCTCTTTGTTCCAAGGAGTGATGCTACGCTTTATAGTGGACTGAATGCGAAAATTGTAGCTATATTTTTCTTTCTGGAAGCCTATTTTGGTAAGGGCAATAACCTCCACTGTATAGGATCCATCAGGCAGTGGAGAAAGGTCTAAATTACTCATGTGAGTTCCTTTCTTAAAGTGGTCCTTACGATAGAAAATAGTTCTATCGGTATCTCTGACAACGATAGAAGCACCCTTCCCTGTAGGGTCTTCAAAAATTACTTGTACTTGGCCTGCATTCCCAATAGGAAAAGCAGCCGATTGAAACCCTATGGCTGACTTTGCTGCTGCTGCATTGTCTGGAGAGGTAGGCATAGTGGTTAGCATTGTAGCTTGGGCATATACCTGTTGCATGGTAGAGCTTGCTGCTAGTACAATCAGGGCAAAAAGGAAGGCTTTCATAGGAGAAGGTAGGAGGACAGTTTTCATAGGGGTAAAGTTGAGGAGTGAAGTTTTTGTTTTTGATATACTCAAAGATAGATGGAGAGGGAGGCTGATCCTATGGCGGGTGAGTAAGTGACGGGGATGGGTGAGCAGTTGACTGAATAGCGTGAGTACTTATTTATAAAAGAAAAAATAAAGGAGTATTGGTATTTTAGTTAAGATCACTCTGTGCTTTGCTTGAGTAACATCAGAATAGGTGTGGGAAATTAAGGCAAAATTGCATTCTTCTATTAAATATTCTATAAAAAACCTATTCTTACTCCTTCATAAAGTGCTATAATTTTATTTAACACAAAGCTACGGTCTATTACTAAAATAACTTTACAGAGTTGAAGTTAGATTATCACTACACATCATTATTACTTGTTTAGTACTATTCATAGGCCATCTTCTAGTTAGTGAGCCTTCTATGCAATGTGCCTGAGCAGGCATTAAGTAATCACAACTGGCATGTGGGCGCAGATGGTTATAGGCATGGATAGCTCTTGCTATACCTTCCTGGGCCAAAGGGAAAGAAAGGAAACCCCGACAATAAAATTCATTCTTGATTGTGCCATTTACTCGTTCAGCAATGGCATTCTCTCCCGGATCACCATCATGGGTCATACTAATAGCTACCTGACTCTTTTTAAGTAAAGCAATATACTCCTTTGAACAGTATTGCAGTCCTCTGTCTGAGTGGTGAATAAGCTTTTTGCCTTTAATGGGATTAGTAGCTAAGGCCATTTTCAAGGCTGCTAGTGGTCCTGTTAATTGCATAGTTTCTTGCAAGGACCATCCAACGATCTTCTTTGAATAAGCTTTGAATAAGCGTCTGTGATCAAGCTTAAATAAGCAAATTTATGAGGCAGTCGTATATAAGTCATATCACTTACCCAAAGCTGATTAGGTTTAGCTATTAAAAGATTGGTAATTAAGCTAGGATATTTATAAAAAGGGTGATTAGAATTGGTGGTAACCGCTTTTCTCTTAGTCCTTTTGATCAATAGATTATAGGCTCTCAATAAAGCATACAATTTGTCTCTACCCATTTTTATATGGTTTTTAAGGAAGAAATCTGCTAATAAAAAATACAACTTATCTGTACCTACTCTCGGTAAATCTTTTCTAATCCGTTTTACCTCCCCAATGACTAATTCCTGCTCAGTGATGATTTTATCCTCGCGCCAACTAGCTTCATAATAGGCTTGTCTTGTTTTTCCAAACAATCCGCACAAGGCCCCAATGCCTGCAAGGGGCCACTGTCTACTTACTTCTTGGACTGTCTGGAACCAGACTTTTTTCTGATATCCACCTTTAGCTGTTTTTCGGCAATATCAATCATGGTTTCTAGAACTGTATTTTTGAGTTGCAACTTATCTAGTTGTGCTTGAGCTTCCAGAAGTTGTTTTTTCAAGTGTTTTACCTGTTGATCGGAATTTTTCATGATCGCAGAAGGGTTAGGGGTGAAATGGCGAAGTAGCCGAATCTTGAAATACCATCTATTCCATTTACTAAATTTTGTTTTAGACAAGATATACTTTTTCCTTGCTTGTTTCAAAGAATAGAACCCTGATCGGACTTCTTCTACAATCTTTCGTTTCTCGAAGGGTGAGTAGGACTTTTTAGTTGATTTACTCTTTTGCTTTATTTTCATCACTTTACAGGGTTAGTGTAAAGTCATTTCAGGAATTGACCTGCAGTTCAATAAAGGCCATTATGATAAGTATGCTAGATAACGGTAATATATACTCCCCCTATTAGGTAACTTTATTTTTGTTGCAAGAGAGGAACTGACATTTTTAATCCTTGTTTGTCACTCTATAGCCGAACAAGACCATTGTGAACCACATAGCCTTTACGAATTTATATAAGATAGTAGCAGTAGTGAAAAGAGGTACACCCTTTATGGATAAATGAGATAAAATATAGCCCAAAATAATTAGCTTACTCATGGATTTCAGCCCTGCGCAAAGAAAAAATGCTGCTTACCAGTTGCGCTTGGAAAGGTGTGCATAAAGTTAACTTACCATTTTTTAAAATATTCCAGCGGTGGGCCTACCCGTTTGATACCATGGTCTGCCCGGAATTTATCCTGCTCTTCTTCTGTCATATTTTTGGCTACTCCTTGACTGATCTTGGTGAACATTTCTTCCATTTTACCGGCAGGCTGAAAAAACATTAGCAGAGTAGCTTCTCCTTCGCCAGTTTTCGAGAAGGCATGAGGCACCATTCTTGGCCCAAACACACTGTCACCGGCTTTAGCCATAAAGGTTTTATCCCCTACTTTAAACAAAAACTCCCCTTTCAGCACATACCACCACTCATCCTGCTCGAAGTGGTAATGATAGGAAGGGCCTCCCTTCTTTAGTCTACTTGATTCAAATACGTACATGTCTCCATCGGTATCTCTGGTAGAGACCTTGCAGGTAAACGTATCTCCTTCAAAGAGAGCAATAGCTTTACCCGACCGGTCTTTACCGGCCTCTACTTTAAAGCCTTTATCTTCTCTGAACTTTCTTATGTTTTTTGCCAGCAGATGGAAAGGGACAGCTACAAAAGTAGTTGCAGCTAGAAATGTATGGAGGAAAGTATTTCTTTTCATAGATTTAGGTGGTAGAAGGTTGAACAAAGAATATATTGAACAAAGAGGGCTGTGGATGTCGGTAAATATCTTGTAGCCTTTTTGATAAAAGGTAAGCAACACTCACTCAATGATCAATACATATTTTCTGGTATTTGTGATAGTAAAATCTTGAAAGCCTTATGTTTATACCAAACCTTAATTTCTGTAAACAACCGGTCTATTACTTTTTTATGCCTGCCTATGCCCATTGAGAAGCAGAGATCTTATCCGGAAGCAGGTTGACGGTTTTAATATCGAATTTTTCTATAAAAGCTTACCCCAAAATTATTCGGGCGCCAAAAATAAAGTAGAGAAGTGATAGAATAGCTCCCTTGTTGAAACTACTTGCGTAATCTTTCCTTAGGATATATATCTTATGTTTATTTTTTATACAAGTGTCCAAAAATGGAGATTAAAACTAACTTTCCCTTTTAGGTAACTACTGTAGTAGCCATTCTTCAGGGTCACCTCTGTTTTTCTTCCATATATCTGTTTAAAAACAGGAAGCCTTACACTGTTAATGGTATACTATTTTTTCAACATTTCCCTATTATGGAACCTTTACACCTGCCTTTGAATCAATGCCTATGCCCCTTATAAATTCAGCTGAGGATGAAACCAAACCAAATGAAGTTTGGATTGTCAAAAGAGAAGCCTCATGGTTGCTTCTGCTAAGATTATGCCCTATAGGTTCAGCTGTGCAGTCTCCTAGCACAATAGGCATATACCCCCGGAAGAAGGCATCTCTAACGGTTGACTCCACACACACGCTGGTGGTACAGCCTGTAATAATGAGGTGTTTTTTTCCAAGACTGCGTAAAAGCGAATCTAAGGATGTTTGATAGAAACCATTGAAACGGTTTTTTTTAATAATGATATCTTTGGCAAGCGGCTTTAATTCCGTCAGAATTTCTGTGTTCCAGGTCTCGTGAACCAAAATGCGGCTCTCTTTGCCGTTTGGGGCAAGGACAGTCTCGCCAATGTGAAGCCTTTTTGCACGCTTGACACGGGTAGGATACTCCATACCTGCCATATCAGAAAGGTCAGGCTTAAAGCCCATTTTTAGATAAATGATTTGCATTCCTTTTTTTCTTGCCGCTACTAAAACGTTTGAAATTGGTTTTACCACTTGTTGAATGGAGGAAATATCAATGCCTGCCTTGTCAAACATGCCACCTTTTGCCCCAAAATCATTCTGCATGTCTATGACAAGAATGGCTGTAGTTGCAACATCAAATATAATTGAATCTGGTCTGGCTGTTAAGTATATAGAGTCATTGGGCTGTTTTTGCTGCGCCGTTGTTTTTTCAACAAACAAAAACAAAAGGAAAGTGAGGAGCAAGGAATAAGACTTTATCATGACTTCTGTTTTGATTATAAATAACGTATGAAGTACAATAGGATTATTGCTACTGGAGTATGACTATAGGGCAGTGTGGCTCGAAGCCTCAGGTATATGCTAAGAAAGCCCACTGACCAAAATAGAAGGTATTAGCAAGTGTTTGTTATCTCTTTTTACTACCATTGCGTTGAAGATACTCATTTAAAGGCTCTACTCCCATTTCTTTGCGCCTTTTATTTACATGGGCTTCCACTTCTATAGGAAGTTGATCCAGCCGCAGAGAATTAGACAAAAAGCTAAGAGGC
>JAESGR010000699.1_pt1 | contig 16921 bp, 20 predicted proteins | sample 9269771 | NCBI WGS metagenome assembly JAESGR01 (sample SAMN15739572, study PRJNA653492) | algae metagenome | isolation source: Chroococcus sp. CMT-3BRIN-NPC107 and co-occurring heterotrophs from well... | place: USA: Clark Mountains Wilderness, California | collected 2010-04-18
GCCTGCACCCCGAAGCCGCGCAAGAAGCCGTTGTGGCGCTGGGTGCCCACCGAGAGACCCGGCACCAGGTCCAGCATGGCCACCACTGGTTTGCGTCCCGCGAGGGCCGCCCTGGCATATTCGCCAATGAGCATGCCGGCCTCGTAGTTGTCGGTGGCGAAGAGGGCGTCGACGGCGTCCGGGGGGTCGGTGGGCGTGTCCAGTGCGATGACCAGGACTCCTTTCTCACGGGCCTTGCGAAGCACCGGCACGATCGCGCGTGAGTCGCTCGCGGTGATGAGGATCGTCTTGGCGCCGGCGGCGATCATGTTCTCGACGGCCGTGACCTGGCTGGCATGGTCCCGCACGTCCTTGCCCGCCGCGGTCAGCAGCTTCGCACCAGCGGCCTTCGCTTCGGCGGCGGCGCCGTCCCGGATCGCGACGAAGTAAGGATTGGTGTCGGTCTTGGTGATCAGGCCGATCACGGGACTCGCAGCATGAACGCCGGGAATGGCGAGCAAGGCACATGCGAGCAGGTAGTGTTGCAGCGGCATCGGATGCTCCTCCTGGAAGACGGATACGAAATACCTGGGCCAACAACGTCCACTGCCGTGGGGCTGCCAGTGTAGGACGCGGGCCGCCGCCGGTCTACGGTCCGGGCCTTAGACTTTGGTATCGCCCGCCCCCCGCGTTGACGCCGGCAGGGCGGGACGCGGAAAATCGTGCGGCCGGATGAACACCTCCAAGCCGCGCCCGCTGCCGCCGCACCAGGTTCTGTTGGATCTGGTGTGGTCGCGCCCTGGGGTGCTCGGCCCGGTCATGGCGCTGCTGCTCTCGTGCGCCTTCTTCTCGTCCCAGAGCGACCGCTTCCTCACGCCGCAGAACCTGTCCCTGATCCTGCAGCAGGTCATGGTCGTCGGTGTGATCGCCATCGGGCAGACGCTGGTCATCCTCACGGCCGGCATCGATCTCTCCTGCGGCATGGTGATGGCGCTGGGCAGCATCGTCATGACCAAGCTGGCCGCCGACTTCGGGTTGCCGGCGCCGCTGGCCATCGCCAGCGGAATGGCGGTCACCACCGGATTCGGGCTGCTCAATGGCGTGCTGGTCACGCGCTTTCGGCTGCCTGCGTTCATCGTGACACTCGGCACCCTGAACATCGCATTTGCGGCCACCCAGATCTATTCCCGCTCCGAAACCGTGACCAGCGTACCGGCGGGCCTGACTGCACTGGGCAACGGGTTCGAGCTTGCCGGTACCCACATCGTCCACGGCGTCGTGCTGATGCTGGTGCTGTACCTGGGGACCTGGCTCGGTCTGCGCGAAACCGCAGCGGGCCGGCATGTCTATGCCGTGGGCAACAGCCCGGAAGCCGCCCGGCTGGCGGGGATCGAGCCGCAACGCGTGCTGTTGGCCGTCTATGTCCTGGCGGGCGTGTTCTACGGCATCGCTTCACTTCTTTCGGTCGCCCGGGTGGGCGTTGGCGACCCGAACGCGGGCCACACCGAGAACCTCGATGCGATCACCGCCGTGGTGCTGGGCGGAACCAGCCTGTTCGGCGGTCGCGGCCTGGTGCTCGGCACACTGCTCGGAGCCCTCATCATCGGCGTGTTCCGCAACGGCCTGATCCTCATGGGGGTGTCTTCGATTTACCAGATCCTGGTGACCGGCGTCCTCGTGATCCTGGCCGTCGCAACCGACCAGCTGTCTTACAGGGCGCGGCGGTGACGGCGCCGCTCGTGCTGTGCGCCCGCGGGCTCATGAAGCGCTATGGACATGTCACGGCGCTGTCGGCTGCCGACATCGAGCTGCGCGCGGGTGAGATCCTCGCCGTCATCGGAGACAACGGTGCGGGAAAGTCGTCGCTCGTGAAGGCCTTGTCCGGTGCCCTGCGTGTGGATGGCGGCGAGATCTGGCTGGATGGCGCGCCGGTGCAGTTCCGCCGGCCGATGGACGCCCGGCGGGCAGGCATCGAGACGGTCTATCAGGAACTGGCCCTGGCGCCTGCCATGACGGTGGCCGAAAACCTGTTCCTCGGGCGCGAACCACGCCGTGCAGGTTGGCTGGGGCGCCTTGGGCTGATCGACAAAGGACGCATGCTCGAGGAGAGTGCCGCGCGCATGCAGGCGTTGGGCGTTGACATCCGCTCCATGCTGCAGCGGGTGGAGACGCTCTCCGGTGGGCAGCGCCAGTGCATCGCAGTGGCCCGCGCCGCGGCGTTTGCGCGCCATGTGGTGATCATGGACGAACCGACCGCTGCGCTCGGCTTCAGGGAAGGCCAGCGCGTGCTGGAGCTTATCCGGCGCGTGCGCGAGCGAGGACTGTCGGTGATTCTGGTGAGCCACAACATGCCGCATGTCTTCGAGCTGGCCGATCGCATCCACATCGCTCGACTCGGCAGGCGCGCAGCGGTGGTGGACCCCAGGAAGATCAGCATGAGCGACACCGTCGCCTTGATGACGGGCTCCATGGATCCTGCAGCCCTGGAGCAAGACGTGCTCGCCTGAGTGGAGGGCGGCCACGCGGCCACGCGGTGATGGGTTCGCGGCGCACGTGTGACCAGGCAGGGCAGGGCGATGCGGCAAGCCGGCGGTCGGCAGCGCAGACCCGCCTGAATGAGCCAGGGCCTGGGTCCCGCGCGTGTAGGGTTACGGGATCCCGGGCTCGCGCCGGACCGCCTGCTGCCTTCAGCGTGCGCCCGGGTTGACCTTCACCCCGTACTTGAGAATTCCCTATCCTGGGTAGGCGACGTGCTCACACCGTGCGAGTGGTTCGTGAGAGGGCACCAGCGAACCGGACCGCGCCGCCGCCCGCTCTGGTCGTGCGGGAGGACGTCCGGTCCGGTGGCATCCAGGTCGCTGCGACGTGGGCTGTGCCCACGGCAACCCCGGCGCGCGCGAGCAGCACGGGCCGGGGGGTCGACGTCACTTGGCCGCGTGGGTCGGCGCTTGCACGGGTTGGGCCACCACGTTGGCGTTGGGGCGGCTCTGGAGCTCGCGCACCAGTTCCGCGAACTGCGGCGACTGGCGCAGGTGCAGGTACGTGGCGTACGCCTTCCGATAGTGGTAGCTGCCCGTGTCGACGGTGTACTCGCCTCGGTTCAGGTCGTGCAGGCCGGCCAGGCGCCAGATGTGCAGGTCGGCGATCACCTCGGCACGCGTGAGGCCGGACTGGACCGGCTCGATGTTGGTCGGAACGTCGAACTTGATGGATTGGGCGCTCGCGGCGCCGAACGAAAGGGCCAGGGCCACGGCGGTGGCGGAGGAAAGAATCAGGCGTTTCATGATGGGTTCCGGTGCGCCGGGATCATTCCCGGCGAAGATTGGGAAGAAGGGAAAGGTGGTTGCGAGAGCAGGGGGACCGCGCTCACTGCTGACTGCTCAGTGCAGCGTTGGCCATGGTCGCCGCACGCCGCTTGGCTGCAGCGAGGTCGGCCAGGTACATCGAGCCGCCGTCTTCGCCGTTCAGCGCGGCGACCTCGTCGCGATGGGCGATGTATTCGGCCTTGAGTTGGGCCGGTGCCTTCTCGCTCTTGAAGACCGCGGCGGCAAGCGGGTTGTAGCCGCGCGACCAGGGGTTGATGCCCGACTTCTTGAACGCCGTCAGTTCGGAGCGAACCTCTTCGGGCGCCCTGCTGGAGACGAAGGGGGTGGTCTCGATGGTGATGTCGCCTGCGAGTGCGGTGCCGGCGGAGGCGCCTCCGGCCAGGGTGACCAGCGCCGCGGCGACGGCGATGGTGAGGGAGCGGTTCATGGGACTTTCCTTTCGGGTTGATGTGGTGCGATTCGCCACACCCCCAAGATCGCATTGCCTGGGTGCATCAACAATTGCACGATGGTGTTTAGATGGGGATCACCGGGCCCCTGCCGGTGGCGCGCAGGCGCAAAACACCGTTGCAGATGCTGCAACAATGGCGCTGTCGTTGCCTGCCCATGCACCAATAGCGCGCGAGATGACGTCATCTCGTCAGCCGGCGAAATCAGCTTCATCCACTGCGATCAGTGCGTCGAGGCGCAGGGTCTCGCCGGAGCTGATGGCGATGTACTCGGCGCCTTCGCGGCTGAACACGTCGTCGATGACCGCGTTGCGCGTTTGCAGCTCGCCCCCGGCGGCGCGATACCGGATGCGCGCGGGGCGGTGTGTCGATGCGAGCGCTTCCAGCGCTTCATGGAATTCGCAGCTCACGGGGTAGTACTTGTGAGCCATGGCCGGCGCCGACAGATCCAGTGTGAGCCGGGTGGTGAAGGTGCGGTGCTCGCAGTCAGCCTCAAAGCCAAGTGAGCGCGCGAGCGAAAGCATCGCGGTGTTCGCGGCCAACGTGACTCCGGTCATGCGCCGTACGCCGTGCACCCGCGCCTGGCCCAGCAGTCGCTGCAGCAACGCGCGACCCGCCCCCCTGCGTTGCCAGTCGTCTGCAATGACAACGGCGAACTCCGTGTCTTCTGGCGACTGCATGACATAGCGGGCCACGCCTGCGAGCCGTGCATGGGAACTTGCAGCAGTGACGGCGACGACCGCGCGCTCGCGGGCGTGGTCGATCGAGGTCCACGCACGCAGTTCCGGTTCGGTGGGCGTCCTGCCAGACAGCAGCCACTGGTATGCGGTGTCGCGGGAAAGCCCCTGAACGAACGCGCGCAAAAGTGCGACGTCGCTGGCGCGAATGGGTCGGCTCCTCAGTGCCGCCAAGCCGCTCATCGAAGCCTCCTTCCAGTCCCAGCTGCTTGCCCCTGCCGCTCGACGGGCTCGCTGCTCGCGAGGTGCGACGCCAGTGCGTGGCTGGCCCCGTTGGAGTGCTCCCGCGCGGCGAGGTCCGGCAGCGAGGAAATGGTGATGCCCTGCCAGAGGGCCAGGCGGGCCGGCACCTCCACCTCGCGTGCTGAGGGAGCGGTGATCCGCGCAGCGAGCGCGAGCGGAAGATCTGTCTTGCGCGCGACCCCCTGCATGCCGCCGCGGAGCGCCAGAGGCGGCGCATGCACGGCACCCATGCCGCTCGCGGCGATTGCGAGCGCAGGGGTCACGACAAGGCAGGCGGCGAACATGGCGGATCCGTGGGCGTTGGTGGAGACGGGAAAGCTGGGAGGAATGCGCAGCTAGGCAGGCGAGGATCACGGCCCGGCCGCCGAGTGACCGGCCCGCTCGCGAACCTGCACGATGACATTCCTGGCCGGTTGCGACACTGGGCTTTCGTGCGGGTGAAGCGGCACCTGAAGGATGGACCGCCGCCGCGTGAGCCGGGCAGGCGAGGCCCTGCTTCTTGCCGGCCCCCACGCTGGCGCGAGACGTTGCGGCTGCGACTGCCCGCTGCCGGCGAGCCCGTCGTGGCGCCGGTGCAGGCGCAAGGGCCGGAACGCTCATCTCGGCGTTGCTTCGGCTGCGCGTTCAAGGTATTGCTGCGCAGCCTGGTGACCGCGCGCAGCGGAGCGCGCGGGAGGTACGACGCGCTTCTTCGTGGCTGGCCCGTCTGGCGTTCTCGTGCGGGCGCTCTTTGCCGTGTTGCTCATCCCGCGCCGCGGAGCGGTGGGCGCCGCGCGCGGGGGCAGGGCAGTGCAGCAGGTGCTGCGGGCGCGGTGACCGCATCCCTTGCGCGGAACGACTGGTTTCAGCGAAGCGGCGGGTACCCTTGGACGAAGACCCAGTCGGTCTTCTTCGCCGGCGTATGGCAGCCGATGCAGTCCGTCTTGTAGTTGGTCGATGTCGTCCGGTTCGGGTTCGCGACATCGAACCAGGCCCAGCCCCAACCCTCCCCCCAAAGCTTGTTGTCCGGGAAGCGCTGCTTGTCGTCCTTCACCATCACGAACCAGCCTGCCAGCTTTTCAGCGTGACTGACCACGCCTGTGGTGAGGGGCTCCGTGCGGGCCTCGAACACCTCCTTGATCAGGACGGCATCGTGCGGGAACTTGCCGCTCGAGCGGAATGCGGCCATCGTGCCGGGCGAGGCGTAGACGGTGTGCAATTCCTTGGAACCCTGGGCCGGGTCGGAAGCCACGGCCCAGGTTCCCAGGAACTCGTAGGAGCTGCGGTAGTCAGCCGGAACGCTCATGCTGCCCTGTGCGTCCACCACGGTGGTTGCCAGGGGCGCTGCGAACATCGCCCAGCCGAGGCCGCCAAAGACGGCGGCGCCGAGCGCGGCCAGGTAGATGCTGCTTCTCTTGCTCATTCTCATGAAGGTGCTCCAGGATTCGACGAGTTCGTGCCTGGTGGGGGCTTGCCTCGCGTCCGCAGTTCAGAAAAGTGCCCCCGCAGCAGTGCGCTGCGGGGGCGAAGTCGGCCGGTGAGGGGCAGTGGCCGGCCGGAGGAGACTCTCTAGATGGCGGCGCTCCTGAAGGCGGCGAGCTCGATCTGCACCTGCTCGCCGTTCTCGAACAGGATGACGGCCACTCCTTCGTCGTCGATCCAGCAGCCGGCATACGCGCGCGCGCCGATCGTGACGTGCGCAGCCTTGAAGCGCTCACGCCACTCGTGGCGAAGCATCGTCAGCGTGCTCGGGTTGACGCACGCCGAAGTCATCAGCCGCATCTCTGCGGCGCTGTCATCCGCCGTCAAGACCAGGTCGCCGGCCAAGGCGGGCATTGCGGCCATGAGAAGGACTGGGATCAATGCGCGCATTCGCCGCTCCGTGGCTTGGGTGGACACAGACGCATTGGTCCACGGCGTTTGCTGTCGGTCATCCGCCGCAGGGATGCCTGCTGCCTAGAACTTCTGGCTACCGTGCGCCTGCCCGGCTGGACTGCAAGCGCCATTCCCCATCGTGGGCGGTGAGGCTTTTTGAACGTGCCCGCCGGCGGTGCGGCGCCCCCAAGCTGCACGCACCATGCGGTTCCCTGGGGCACGCTGCCGCAGCACTGTCGATGCCTGCACCGTTTGCAGCGGCAGGTGTTTTCGCAGCAGGCCCGGCTGCTCTGATGATCCCCCGAGGCCCTGGCAAGGCGGTCGCGGTCATCTTCCATGCATGAACCCGGTCTACACCGGCGGCGCCGTCACTCAGAGTGGCTGCACCTGCTTCCGCCTTCAGGGAGCTTCGCAATGACCTTGATCTCGAAATCGAAGCCGTACAGCCAGCTCACCCCGACGCCGGTCAGCGTCGGGTGGGGAGCGGCGCCCCAGTACTCGGCCGCCACATTCCAGATGGTCTCGAACTTCGCCGCATCGACGACGAAGATGGTGGCGTCCACCACGTCCTCGAAGGTGCACCCGGCTGCGGCCAGGATCGCGTTCAGGTTCTGGAAAGCCAAGCGGACTTGCTCTTCCAGGCGCGGCTCCGGCGAGCCGTCGGCGCGGTTGCCGGCTTGCCCGGACACGAACAAGAAGCCATTCGAGCGAATAGCCGGGGAGTAGCGGTTCTTCTCGTTCAACACCCGAGGACCGGGCGGGAATACGACGTCACGGGCAGGCATGGTCGACACCTTTCCAGGGCGGGCGCGGCAGCCTGCAGGCATCCGCTCAGCGCCACTGCGTTCGAATGAATGAGCAGCTCGCGCAGCCCGGAGATGGGGGAGGCTTGAGCGGCAGACAAGCACTCACCATAGCGGCGGCGCCGGCCGTTGCGCACCGCCGCAGTCATGGTCGCCGACTAGGTCGATCGGCAGATGCCGGCCTCCGTCCCCCGAATATCCGCTCTCGACCCCCGGCCGCAAGCAGGATTGCGCGCGGTGTTCGGCACGATGCGCAAAGCGGCGGACGCCGCTTCGCATGTGCCCAGCACCGGCAAGCGGTGCGAACTGGGGAACGGCAATCGCCCGCGGTTTGGGCTATGCCCAGACGCATCGCGTGCGATCCACAAGATGCACCATTGTCTCAGGGCAGTTCTCTCAGCCGCTCGGCGGGTCCGTGAGCGGCCGCACGAGATCGCCCACGCGGATGGATCCACCGCGCACCACGCGCGCTGTCATGCCGCCGTGCCCGCGCATGGCGGCGTATCCACCCGGACCGATCTCTTCCTCCATGCGCGAACAGGGCTGGCAGGGGCCGACGATCTCCAGGATCGCCTCGCCCACTCGGACGTGCGCCGTGCGCAGCGCGATGAGGTTGATGCCAGAGACCACCAGGTTGCGGCGCAGCCGAACGGGGTCCACCGACGCGCTGCGGGCCAATTGCGCAATCACGGGGAGGTGCTCTGCCTGGATCAGCGTCACCTGGCGGGTCGAGAGCTCCGCCTCTCCCCGCAACCCCAGGCGATCGTCTGCCAGACCGACCCCCGCAATCGCTTCGGTGCCCCCGATGGAGCGCGCCGGTGCGCGGGGTGCGCCACGCACGATCACGGCTTCCACGCGGCCGTCGATGCTGGGCGGCTTCATCAGGTCCCGAATGGTCTTCATGGCTGCTTGCGTGCGGGCCTGGCTCTGGGCAACCTCCAGTGGGGCCGCGCGTAATGGCAGCTGTAGGCGCCGGGATTCTGCAGGAGGAAATCCTGGTGCTCGCGCTCCGCTTCCCAAAACGGGCCGGCAGGCTCGACTTGCGTGACCACGCGGCCTGGCCACAATCCCGACGCTTCGACATCGGCGATGGTCTCCACCGCGATGCGCTGTTGCTCTGTGCTTGTATAGAAGATCGCCGACCGATAGCTGGTGCCGACATCTTCTTCCTGCCGGTTGCGGGTGGTGGGGTCGTGGATCTGGAAGAAGAACTCCAGGATGCGCCGAAACGTGACGCGCTCGCTGTCGAACAGGATTTCCACCGCCTCGGCGTGGTAGCCGTGGTTCCTGTACGTGGGCCGCTCCAGCATGCCCCCGGAGTAGCCCACACGGGTCGCGACGACACCGGGCAGGTCACGCAACAGGTGCTGCATGCCCCAGAAACAGCCGCCAGCCAGCACTGCGCGTTGTTCGTTCATCGGTTCCCCACGGGTCACGCACAGCTGGAAAGCGCAAACATGGGTGCTGCCCGCGACTCAGAACAGGGTGTACTCGGACAGCTCGATGGTGACCGGATTGAAGGCGCGGTTCAGGGACCCGTCCGGGTGGATCCCGAAGACGCTGCGGCGTTTGGGAAATTGCATCCCCTCGACCTCGACGTACTCCGAGATGAGATGAGCGGCGGGAGTGTCGGCCCACACGTCCACCGTGTAGTCATGGCGGCGCAGCAGGCCGGCGTCGTCGAAGTAGAAGCGCTGCTCGCGCGTGTGGCTGTGCACGTCCTGCGGGAACTGCACGGCCAAACCGCGCAAGGTGGCTCCCTCGTGCGAGGTCGCCTCGATCTCGCGCGCCACGTAGCCCGGCTCGCCGAACACGAACGGGGCGGCATGGTAGGTCCACATGGCATAACCGTTGAAGTACGCCAGGTTCAGGGGGTCCCACTGCCCGTGAAAAGTGCGGTCGAATGCGTCGCGCCCGTCATCGCGCGCCGCAATGATGGTTCCATCCTTTGCGGTGATCTCCACGTGCCGCGGCGTCCACGTCATGGTCCAGTCGGGCTGGCCGAAAGGGGTCACCTGGGTCCACTGGCGCGCGAACTCCGTGCTTGCGCGACGCGGGACTGCAATCAGGGGCGCGCCCTTCAGCGCCCACAGCTCCCCTCCCGTGCGGATGGTCGAGGCCATGCCCTTGAACTGCCGCCAGCGATGGTGGCCGCCGTGCGCTGCAAGGGCTTCTTGCAGCAGTTTCGGCATGGCGTGCAACTGCAAGGGCTGGCGGCTGGCGGCGATGGTGCTCATGAAGGTGTTCCTGTGGTTGGCAGCTGCACTGTCCGCGCTTGCCGCGACGCCCGACTCCGACCAAGGACGTACTTCCCCGCCGTGCTGACGGAAGACGGCCCCGCGAGCGGCTACACGATTCAAGGGGTCCGCTTGGGGACGGAGAAGTTCAGCGTTTCGGCGGTGTAGGGTCGGCCTTCGGGGTCGACGGCCTCGACGCGCAGCCTGTGCTCGCCGGCGGGCAGCCCGATCAGGATGATGGTGCTGCTGTTGCCGTAGTCCGCCCATTGCCATGGCAGCCCGTCAAGCTGCAGATGCAGGTGACCCACGCGCGGGGAGATTTCCTTCGCCGCGACGCCACCGATCGGCAGCACGCGCAGGTTCTCCAGCTGGTAGGGGATGTAGGCGACGCCTTTTTCCAGCGGGCCGGGCAGCGGCGGCAGCACGCGCAGCCTGGGCGGGGCTTCATCGGGAACGTCCACGACCGTGCTTTGTGCATGCGCTGCGGCCATGGCCAGACTCGCCGCCGCAGCAATCAACAGTGCTCTGAGTATCTTCATGGCAATACCTCCGAAGCACGGGTTCGTCCGTGCTGGGAAGCATCAGAACAGGCGGAGTGTCCGCAGTCCATCAGACCATGGTGTCGGCCGCTACCGCAGCGAGCGGGATCAGTTCACCTGGATGGCGCCGATCTGCCGCATCACGCTGCCCCAGCGCTGGCGATCGCGCAGCAGCAGCGCACGGAACTCCTCGCCCGTCGTTCCGGTGGCCTCGTAGCCGTGCGCGTTCAGTTCCGACTTGAGCTCGTCGGAGCGCAGCTGGCGCGAGAGGTCCTCGGCCAGACGTGCGGCGGTCTGCTCGGGGACCCAGGCAGGCACGAAGATGCCCACCCAGCTGACGTAGGGGTCCAGGCTGGCCAGACCCTGCTCGCCGAAGGTGGGCACGTCGGGCAGCGCCGGCAGCCTGGCGCCGCCGGTCACGGCCAGCGCGCGCAGCCGGCCGTCCAGGAACGGTTGCGCCGTGCCGATGTCGCTGATCACGGCCGTCAGCTGGCCACCCAGCAGATCCGTGATCGCAGGCGAGGTGCCCCGATAAGGGACATGCAGCATCCGCACGCCCGCCGCAGCATTGATGGCTTCGCCGATCACGTGCGTGACCGAGCCGTTGCCGAAGGAGCCGAAGGACACCGGCTCGCGCGCGTCGCGCGCGCGCTCGAGCAAGGCCCTGAGGTCGCGGGCCGCGTCGTCGCTGCGAACCAGCAGCACGAACCGCGTGGTGCCCAGCTGCACGAGCGGCCGCAGGTCCTTGTCTGGATCGTAGGGAAGGCGGCGGAACAAGTGCGGCACGATCGTGAAGGTCGAGGCGGTGGTCACCAGCAAGGGCGTGCTGCCGGTTGAGGGCCTGGCGACATAGTCGGCGGCGATCGTGCCGCCTGCACCGGCCTTGTTCTCCGTGGCAGGCACGTGGCCCCAGGAGGCGGCCATGTGCGGTGCCAGCCGCCGGGCGATCACATCGAGGGACCCACCTGGGGGCAGGGTGACGATGAAGCGCACGGGACCGGCTGCAGCCGGTTGTGCAGGCACGGCTTGCGGGCCCGCCAGCAACAGCGCGAGCAGCCACGGCATCCAAAGACGGAGCTTCACAGCAGTTCCCTTCGTGCCAGCGTCTCCTTGCGGAGGCGGGATTGTTGCGGTGTGCGCAACCGCGCGTTGTACTTTAGCGCCTTACCGAAGCTGCTGCTGTCTTCTAGAGTCCCGCTTGGCAGTGCGCCTGCGAGACGGCCGTGAAGGCACGGCGCGAGCCCGTACCGCTTCGGCCGCCGGGCGTGGGATGTGCGCCCGCATTGCCACGACGAAATCCTCACCACGCCGCAATGGCCTGCGGCATTCACCAAGGAGCAGCATGAGCCCCCGTCTTGACTACAACCAGATCGCTCCCGCGGGAGTGAAAGCCCTCGGCGGTGTGTATGGCTACGTCGCGCAGTGCGGCCTGGAGCCCGTGCTGGTGGAACTGGTGTACCTGCGGATCTCCCAGATCAACAATTGCGCCTATTGCCTGGACATGCACACGCGCGACCTGCTCAAGAAGGGCCAGACGGTCGAAAAGCTGGCGCTGGTGCAGGCATGGCGCGAGGCAGGACCGCTGTTCGACGCACGCGAGCGTGCCGCGCTCGCCTGGGCCGAGTCGGTCACGCGCGTGGCCGACACGGGCGTGCCGGACCATGACTACCAGGCAGCGCGTGCCGTGTTCGGCGACAAGGAACTGGTCGACCTGACCCTGGCCGTTGGCCTGATGAACACCTACAACCGGATCGCCGTCGGCTTCCGCAACCCGCCGCAGGCCGCCCTGGCCAAGTAGGGCGGTCGCGCACGCCGGCACCTGCCGGCGGCACTGCGCCTGTTCTCAGAAGGACACCGCCCAGCGGACCTGGGCGCTGTTCATTCCCGGATTCGGCTTGTGGACGCCGCCGTTGGACTGGTGCACCAGCCGCAGGCTGAGTTCGTACTGTCGGTGTTCGCCGAACTGCAGGCCCACCGCCAGCGTGTCGTGGAAGTTCCAGCGGGTGGCCTCGAAGCTGCCCCCATGCGGGCGCTGCTGGTCCAGATAGCTCAGGCCAATGCCGCCTTCGACGAACACGGGCACCGTGGTGGTCAGCCAAGTGTGCCGCAGCAGCGGCAGGAGCACGAACTGGTAGCCCTGCCAGGAACTGCCGCCCGGCGGCTGCAGCCACCAACGCGCCACGTGGGCCTCCAAGCGCGTGCTGAACCGCCCGGAGGCGGTCGCCCGCGACCACGGCAGGTGCCAGCCCATGCCGACGGCGCCCACGCCCCCGTGGTCCGCCCAGCCGCCTTCGGTGAACAACCAGTCGGGCAGCGCCACCGAGGTGGTCGCCCCCGCGCTGCTCGCCGCAAAGCAGCCGAGCAAGGCGATCGTGAGCAGGCTTTTTTTCCGGTGCATCGCAGCCCCATGGGTGTTGGAACGGGCCGATTCTTGGCGGCGCCGTCCGCGGCACCATCCGACCCAGGGCCATGGGCGACCTGCAACTTCCGGATGGTTGGTGCAGCCGCGGAGAGTGCACTTCCGGCCGAGGCGCGAATGGCACGAGCGATGCAGCCGTTCGCGCACGGCTGGCCGTATACCTGCAGCAGAAGCGCGGCATGGTTGCAAGCCGGCAGGCGCACCCCGATGAATCCGGCGGGCAGGAGCCCCTGGTCGCGAAGGAGCTTGGCGCCATGCATGACGCGTTGCAGTTGTTCCACCACTATGGGGTCCTTGGCATTCCGGTGGTCGTGTTCGTCAAGCGCATGGGCGTACCGGTGCCTGCGCTGCCGCTGCTGCTGCTGGCGGGTGCACGCGGGGCGCAGGACGCGGGCTTCGCGCTCGCCGCGGCGCTGGCGGCCTGCGCGGCAGCGGCGCTCGGTGATGCGCTCTGGTTCGCCGCGGGGCGTCGTTACGGTCGGCGCATGCTGGCGCTGGTGTGCAAGCTGTCGATCTCGCCGGACATCTGCATCGGCAGGAGCGAACTGGACTTCCTGCGCCGTGGTGCAGCCACCGTGCTGCTGGCGAAGTTCATCCCGGGCGTGTCGGGCCTGGCACCCCCGCTGGCCGGCGCGCTGGGGATGCGTGCGGGGAAGTTCACGATCCTGAACCTGGCCGGGACTGTCGGATGGGTCGCATGCGGCATCGCCGGCGGATGGCTGTTGCACAGCCAAGTCGCCCGCATCGTCGCGGCGCTGTACGAACTCGGCGCCTTGGCCGTGCCGGCGACAGGCGTCGCGGTTGCCGCGTACGCAGGCTGGCTGGTGCTGCGCCGCCTGATGCTCAAGCGCGCCGCGCTGACAAGCCCGAAGCTCACCCCGGGGCAGGTCGTGGAGATGGCGCGACGCGGCGCGCAGTTCCAGTTCGTGGACGCGCGCGCGCCGGAGCTGGCTGCGCACCAGCGGCTTCCTGGCGCTCTCTCGGCCTATGGCGAGGCCTTCAGCCATGACGTGGCGCGCCGCGACCACGACGTCGTGCTGGTGGTTTATTGCGATTGCGCGGATGATGTGTCCGCGGCACGCACCGCTGCGATGCTGCGCACCCGCGGCTTCACAGCGTACGCGCTTGCCGGGGGAATCCGGGCCTGGCTGGGCGAAGGCCTGCCGGTGGAGGGCAGTCCAGGGGCGCGCGCGCTGCTGGCCGGCGCGCGGCGGCAGCCCACTTTGCGCTGAGCCGCGGGTGCAACCTTGGTCTACTACGCCCATGCAGCATCGCACTCCATATACGCTGGTACCTGGGCCACGCTGTCCAGGTCTGCGGGTCGTGCGAGTGGGTTCGCCGGCCCGGAGGTCCATCCCAGATCAGGAGAAAACGTTCAATGCCCAAGTACCTCAAGGACCCCGAGCGGGTCCGCCAGCTTTCGCCGCAGCAGTACCGCGTCACGCAGCAGGACGCGACCGAAGCGCCTGGCACGGGCGAGTACCTGCACAACAAGGAGCCGGGGATCTACGTCGACGTGGTGTCCGGCGAGCCGCTGTTCGCCTCGGCGCACAAGTTCGATTCGGGTACCGGCTGGCCCAGCTTCACCCGTCCGATCGATCCGGCCCACGTGCAGGAGCTGCGCGATGCAAGCCACGGCATGGTGCGCACGGAAGTGCGCTCCATGGACACTGACAGCCATCTAGGGCACGTGTTCCCGGACGGGCCGCCCGATGAGGGGGGCCTGCGCTACTGCATCAACTCCGCCGCGCTTCGCTTCGTGCACCGCAAGGACATGGAAGCCGAGGGCTACGGCGCGTACCTGGACCAAGTCGCGGAGGCGCCATGAACCACGAACGTGCAGTGCTTGCGGGCGGCTGCTTCTGGGGCATGCAGGACCTGTTCCGCAAGCTCGAGGGCGTGGTGTCCACCCGCGTCGGGTACAGCGGCGGCGCCACGCGAGACGCCACCTACCGCAACCACGCGGGGCACGCGGAGGCCATCGAGATCCTGTTCGACCCTCAGCGAACCAGCTTCCGGCGGATCCTGGAGTTCTTTTTCCAGATCCACGACCCCAGCACGCTCAATCGCCAAGGCAACGACCTCGGCACGAGTTACCGCTCGGCGATCTTCTTCACCAGCGAGGAACAGAAGCGGGTGGCGCACGAGACGATTGCTGACGTGGACGCGTCCGGTCGCTGGCCGGGCAAGGTGGTGACCGAAGTCACTGCGGTGGGCGACTTCTGGCTTGCAGAAAAGGAGCACCAGGATTACCTGGAAAAGCGTCCCAACGGGTACACCTGCCACTACGTGCGCCCCGACTGGCAGCTCCCCGCGGCCAAGGCCGCCTGAGCAGGCGGGCGCAGACGCTCCAGCTGCCCCGTCGCGGCTGGAGCGTCTTCGTTGGCGGCCCGCGTGCGGGGGCGCTCAGGCCACCACAGGCCCGGTCCGCGACATGCGCTTGGCGGCCCATTCCGCACAGAGCAGGCCGCTGGCGACCAGCACTGCCGCCGTAAAGCCGATGCCGATGGCCCCAAAGCGGGCCAGCACGGCGCCGCCGGTAACGGCAGCCACGGAGATCCCCGTGTACATGGCTGCCGTGTTGAGTCCCAGCAGCACCGGTGCCGACGCCGGCGCCAGGCCGATCAGGCGATGCTGCTGCGGAACGTGCAAGCCCCAGCCGCAGATGCCCCAGACGACGACGGCGGCCACGGCCGTCGGAAAGCTGGCGGCGGACCAGTGCAGCAGCAGGAAGTTCAGCGACCCGGCCGCGAGGGTCCCATTGATGGCCCAGCGCGTGCCAAAACGGTCGCTGAGGGCGCCGGCCACCAGGTTGCCGATGGTGGCGGCCACGCCCCAGATCATGAGCAGCAGCGCGAGGGAGTTCGCCTGGCCGCCGGTGGCGCGCGCAAAAACGGGTGCGATGTAGGTGTAGACAGCAAAGAAGCCGGAATACGCGACCAGCGTGGTGAGGATCACCGGGAGGATGCGTGGGTCGCGCAGGGGTGCCAGGCGCTGGCGCAGCGCCATCGGCGGCGGGCTGGCCATGACGGGCAGCAAGCGCCAGATGGACAGCGCAGTAGTGGCGCCCACGGCGGTGACGAAAGCCATGGTGACGCGCCATCCTCCGAAGCCACCCAGGGCCGTGGCGATCGGGGCGCCCAGCGCGGTGGCGCCTGAGAGTCCGGCCAGAACGATGGACAGGGCGCGGCCCCGCTGCGCCGGCGGCACCAGCATGGCGGCCGCGGTGGTGGCTGTGGGGCTGTAGATCGCTGCGCCCATGCCGGCGATCACGCGACTCGCGAGCACCATGCCCAAGGAGGTTGCCACGGCCGTCAGCAGATTGCCGAGCGTGAAGATCGCCAGGGCGCTGAGCAGCAGGCGCCGGGGTGGCCAGTTCGCCGTCGTCGCAGCGATCAGCGGCGAGAGCAGGGCGTAGCTGAGTGCGTACAACGTCACCATCTGGCCGGTGGCCGCCACCGAAGCATCGAGCTCCGCCGCAATCTGGCCGAGGATTCCCGCAATCACGAAGCTGCCTGTGCCGAGGGCGAACATGCCCGCGTTGAGGGTCAGCAGTGGACGGTACATGGCGTTGCGCGCTCTTGCATCCAACGGATCAATTGCGCTTGGCAAGCGCGGCGGTCAGCGCTCCGAATGCAAGTACGGTGGCTTCTTGGGGATGCGGCGGCTGACCAGCAGCACGATCACCATCATCAAGGTGACATAGCCGTAGAAGACGCGCTCGTGCCCGGCGGACTTCAGTGCCAGCGCCACGTACTCCGCCGAGCCCCCGAACACCGCGTTAGCCAGGGCGTAGGAAAGCCCGACCCCGAGCGCGCGCACGTTGGGCGGAAACAGCTCCGCCTTGACGATGCCGCTGATGGACGTGTAAAGGCTCACCACGGTGAGCGCAGCCATGATCAGCGCGGCCTGCCCGTACGGATTGCGCACCATCTCCAGCGCCGCGAAGATGGGTACCGTCACCACGGCGCCGAGCAGTCCGAACAGCAGCATGTTGTTGCGCCGCCCGATGCGGTCCGACATCGCGCCGAACACCGGCTGCAGGCACATGAACACCAGCAGGCAGCCGGTCATCACCTTGCTGGCCGTGCCGACCGACATCCCGGCGGAGTTGACAAGATACTTCTGCATGTAGGTGGTGAAGGTATAGAACATCAGCGAGCCGCCGGCGGTGTACCCGAGCACCGTCAGGAAGGCCGGGCGGTGCTGCTGCCAAAGCTCGGTGATCTGGCCGGCGCCGGCGTCACCGCGCGACTGCGCGGTCGAGGTCTCGTGCAGGCTGCGGCGCAGCACCATGGCAACCACCGCACCCATGGCACCCACGAAGAACGGGAT
>JAESGR010000700.1_pt1 | contig 16899 bp, 14 predicted proteins | sample 9269771 | NCBI WGS metagenome assembly JAESGR01 (sample SAMN15739572, study PRJNA653492) | algae metagenome | isolation source: Chroococcus sp. CMT-3BRIN-NPC107 and co-occurring heterotrophs from well... | place: USA: Clark Mountains Wilderness, California | collected 2010-04-18
TTGACTGGAGTAGTTATGTACGGACTGATTACCGTGATTCTCTACTCAACGAATCGCACCCAGTTCCCCTGTTGTCTAGCCAACAGCAACCTTATTTCTTTGTTTGGAATTGTGAATCAGTCGTTAAAGTGCAACTCTTTATTTTTTGTTCTCGGTGAGGCGGTTTGCTTTCCTCATCCCTATATTTCTAGTATAGCCTATAAAGCTATTTAATTAAACTAATAAGCTATTTAATTTACTTATTAGACTACATTGAGTTGAATGATATAGCTTATGAAGCTTTTTATTTAGCTTTATAAGCTATATTAGTATTTGGGTCAGCTTTAGGAGATACTTATGATTGCTGTTCTGTGTAAAACAAGTGTGAGTAAAGTTCGCTGGAAACTCCGAGCCGTGATGGCTGACCGAAAGGTTACTAATAAGGCACTAGCTGAAGTTTTGGGGATGAATCCTGTAAGTATTTCTAAACTCAGAACAACAGATGATATGCCTGAAATTGGTGGAGAAGCACTAGCAAAACTTTGTGATGCCATAGCACAGTTGAGCAATATCCCTTGTACACCATCTGAGTTGATTGAGTTTATTCCTGATGAACTCCCGCCAGAGAATAACTAATACTGAAATTAGTTTCTTAGTACAAGGTTAAAAACCTCCAAGCTATTTAAAATGTATCTCCATATTTTGTGGAAACTCATATTAGTTGTTTAAGCAAGCGAGGAAAAGCATTGACTAGCTTATTAACCTTTATTTTTTCCGAGTAGCGTTTTGTCTATAGCTCTCAATTTAAACAAGTAACGACCGCCCCTCCGGGAAGAGTCAAGCGATCGCTACTTGTACCACAACCTACCCTAGTTAAACCATCGAGGTCATGGCATGACAATCGTATCTGATTCTGTACTGGTTGAGTCAAAATCGGCTCGTGATCATCAGCTTGAGCGTATTTCCCCTGAACGCGCTCAACAGATTCTCAATAAATTAAAAGCAATCTACTTTGCTATTTGGAAAGGCGAAGGTAACACCACCACCGAACTGTTGGCAAATTTCTACGAAGTGCCAGAGGTCAACATTCGGCAATTGCTTAAAACTCATCGGGCTGAATTCGTCTCCGATGGGTTACAAATATTACGGGGTAAGGATTTAAGGCAAGTGAGTGATAATAAATCACTCACTTCTAAGACAGTTAACGTGGCAGTCTGGACACCACGAGCAGCAATGCGCTTGGGTCTGCTCTTAAGAAATTCGGCGATCGCGGCTGCACTCAGAACCACCTTACTTAACGCAGCAGAAACTATCCCCGCCCAATCCCAAGAAATCGAGCGCCTCAAGCTGGAGCTTCAAGTTGCCCAAGCCCAAACAGCCGCCGCCCAAAGTCAGGAGCGATTGATGCAAGCAACTAATGCGATCGCTAACCTTCATGGTACGGGTATGGTGGCGCTAATCTTGGGTAAACCGGATGCAGTCATAACTCATACCGAGGTAATCGAGAAGACTATTGCTATCGATCCTAAAGGACGAGTTGTTGCCCAAAGCGACGGTTTAACCATCGGCTACTTAACAAAGCGCCTTGGCTTTAAGAATAACGAGCAGACCTGGCAGTGGCTTAACTCGGTGCAACTAGGTAAAGATTCTGGTGCTTGGTCGCGGGAATTGACTGCTCACCCTACTCTAAAGTTACCTCGGCATCTCTTGCCCCAAATCCAGCGCTTGTTTGCCTACCAGGTGGGCAATCGTCAACTTTTGCTTGGGGAAGGGGGTGGACGATGAGACAATATGCTCATTTCTTTTTCCAAGTAGCTTCTGCTTCAGACAGGTAACTAAGGAAATCAAGAGACAAGCCCATGGGATAGGTCACAAACAAACTTACAAATCTTTAAGAAAGTAACATTACTTTTTTGAGTTTAGATTGATCTAAAATTTCAGTTGCTAAAAGCATTACCAAATAGGGTTTTCGCAGGTCTTCGCGTTTCTTACAATTTTCTATAGAGGCAAAAACTATGAGTCCATATCAAGAAAATAAGAACTTTTTTGAAGAATTATCCACAACGACGAGTTCAATTGAATTTAATTATGGTATTCTTAACTTGGCGACTCGTAAAGTCGTTCAACAACGTACTATCGAGATTAAGAGTTTGCTACGCCGTACTGCCCAAGATATCATTGATATCGGGGAAAAGTTAAGTGAAGTTAAGCAGGAGCTAGGACATGGGCAGTTTGTGGATTGGTTGCGGACAGAATTTGATTGGAGTGATTCAGCAGCCAGAAAATTCATGCAAGTCCACAGAAAATTCAAATCAGTAAAATTTACCAATTTAAACATTGCTATTTCGGCACTGTATTTGCTGGCGGCGGATTGTACTTCAGAAGCAGCACGCGCGGAAGCAGTGCAACGTGCTGAGGCTGGAGAAGTAATTACTCGTGCTAAAGCAAAGGAGATCGTTCAGCATCATGAACAAGCCGCGCAACTAAATCCTTTAACTATTAACATTGGGGCTGAAAATACGCTAACATCCAGCGTTAATATTGATGGCGATCCACTATCAGAAATAGCTGCTCCCCCAAGCTCTGATAAATATCAGGAGTTGAGCGCCCAACTTAACCTCCTGAACGAAAGCCAAATCGCTGCTCTGTGGCAAGCATTGTCTGAACGTCTAAGCCCAGAAATGCTAGAGCGTTTAGTTATCCAGGCTGAACAAAAACTTTCAGAGCGATAAACGGGGCAAATGTCCCAAATTTACGATTTTGAACACTGAACAAAAACTTTCGGAGCGATAAACGGAGCAAATGTCCCAAATTTACGATTTTGAACACTGAGGAAATCAAATCCATAAAATTTACGATTTTGGATAAGAGTCCACGATTTGTATATCTCAACTACAAATTATTTTTTAAATTATGAACCAATATTTGGGTGAGTTTTTCAACCAGAGCGACAGCAATATCATTAAAATTGAAAATGCCACTATTACGTCTACCTGTGTCATTTTCATGCCAACTGCTAGTCCTAAAGCCTGGAAAAAGTTTGATTACACCGCTCTGGATGCCTCGACCTCCCAGTTTGTCAAAGTGCAAACTGGAGAAATTAGGGGGCTGATGAAGCGCACTGTCGAAAGCATCTTTGAAATTGGACAGCGTTTAATTATTGTAAAAGAGCGCTTAGGGCATGGGCGTTTTGGGTCTTGGCTAGAAACTGAGTTTGACTGGGATGAACGTACTGCTCGAAGATTTATGAGCGTCGCTGAAAATTTTAAAAATAAATCGGACAAATTGTCCGAAGTAGACTTTGCTCCTTCAGCCCTATATGTACTAGCTTCGCCTTCTACACCCGAAGCGGCCCGTGATGAGGCATTTGCTCGTGCCGCTTCAGGTGAATCTATCACGTACAAAACTGCCAAGGACATTAAACAAAAGTATGTTTTACCTAGCGCTAAGTTAGAGTCAACCCTGAAACAAGAAATACAACCAGTTTCGCAGTTATCATCTACAGCGCTGACCTTTGCACCACCGCCGCTCATTAAGCAAGAAATTGTTGCTATTCGTAATCCTAATCCCGTCGAAGTGTCGTCTGCGCCAGTTCAAGGTCTGACTCCAGCAACGGAGCCGACTGTGTTACTGCCACAGCCCGCCACTTTAGCACCCGTAGATCATGAACGTGCTGTTTGGTGGCAGCTAGGAACAAAGCATTTGTTGTACTCTGGCGATCCTAACTCCCCTAAGTTTTTAGCGCACGTCCCGGAGCGTCTTGGTCTGTTACTGGCTTTTCCATCAACCGCTAACTGGCAGCCTCTAATAGAAGCGAAAACTCGCATTATTACTAATGAGTACTTACCTCAAGGCAAAGATGTAAGAGTATTTGAAGATATGGTAGAAACAAGCATTATATTGTACTCTAATGTTAGAGATATAGTAGTTAGCTGCTACATCCCCTCGATTGAAATTCTTTCAATTCTTAATCGCCAAGACCGCCGTGCTTTAATAGCCGAACCCGACTCAAAGCGGGTCAATGCTATTATCTCTGACTGGAAACAGGCAGGACTAAAAGTAGAACGCTTAGTTTCTTAAAAATCAAACCTTTGGTGCTTGACAAATGAACAATTATTTATACTTCTGCAAATATATAAAATTCTTGTACTGGGTTCAGCTTTGGCTACTAAATCCCGTATAATATTCACAATCGAATAAGCTTCGTGGGTAGGGAAAGTCTGTCTGGCAACAGACTATTATCTTCCGCCACCGAAGGCTCCGACCAAACACCGTTTACATGGAGGTCGAAACGTCAATGCTATTAATAGTATTGTGCAACTTTAGTGTGCCTTTTGGCAAGTTATTACCCAAAATAATTTCAAATTCTTTTGGGTCAAAGACATTAGATAACGGCAGCGGAATTACAGCCCCTATGGCTACCCCAAAAAAAGAGGAGGTAGCCCTATGAATGCTGCCGTCAAGGAGAAAAGTAAGTTTAGCTTGTTTGTCAAACGTGAAATAAACGACGTGAGGGCTAGACACTTATGAATTTCGGCTCTACGCCCGGATTACTCGCCGCGCTAGGAACATTCAGGCGTGGGAGAGCGTTGCTAGTATGGCTAGTGCTTGCCGCATAGCTTTGAGTCGAGCGCGAAAAACCTTGCAAGTATTGAATAAAGCTGAAAATACCCAATAAAAAAGCCGGGACAACCCTCATCTAGAAATAAACCTAGACTAGACTGCCACGACCTAATAGCAATCGTAAGTCTAACAAAATCTAGACAAATAAGCATAATTTATTTTTAGGGGTTGTCTTGGTTCAACATAAATAACAAGAACCAAAATGAACTACCCATTTCCTCAAACAGACCGTGAAGAAGCTCAAAAACAACTAGCCTACCTTGGTTACACCTCAAACGAAGTATTTTTGCGCTTTTTCTATCACTCAGATAATCCTAAAAAGGGTGATGACAAAGGGCGAAAATTAAATAATCTGGACTACCCAGCGATCGCATCCTACCAAAAGGACGAGCGCGGCACTTATGTAGTAGTTAACGGCGCTGGCGGCGGACACGAAGATAAAGATATTTCACAGTGCGCGGCGATATTTTGCGAGTGGGACGATCGCCCGATTGAAGACCAATTATTACATTGGGAAACATTAGGCTTTTTTGAGCCAACTTTCACGGTATATAGTGGCGACAAATCTGCTCAACCTTATTGGGTGTTTGACACGCCAATAAATGTTGAACAGTGGCGGGAATTGCAACGACTTCTAATTGAGGTTATGGGAGCAGACCCTAGTAACAAAAACCCCTCAAGAGTATTTAGGCTTGCTGGCGGCTGGCACGTCAAACCCGGACGAGAACCGAGAAGAACCGAGATTGTACAAGAATCTGGAATTAAATATTCTTACGAGCAATTAAGAGAACGCCTTCAAGCTTTAGTAAAACCCGCTCTCCTCAGCACAACAAACCCAGAACCTCTCCCCTTCAACCATCAGCGCTACGAAGATATTTTGTTGCCCGTACCCCAAGCTGTACCAATTGAAGTTTGTCTAGCTAAAGAATCCCGCAATCTACTCCAATCGGGCTGCGTCCAAGGAGGGCGGAACTTTGGCGGCGCTAAACTAGCCCGTGACTTAATCGGCACAGCTTCTTACTTGCAAACCATCGGACAAAGTTTTGATGGCAATCCTCAATTATTGCTAGAAAATTACGGTACTCGTTGCTCTCCCCCCTTGCCCACAAAAGAAATTGAATCAATTTGGGCAAGTGCTGCTAAAAGCAATCCCGCGCCTAGTTGCACTCCCCAAGGGATTGAAAACTGCCTCCGCGCCTGGTATTGGAAAAACTACGTCAAGAACAATACAACTCCCAATAGTAAGCCTTACAAAGGTTTTAGCCCTAGTAGCAGTAATCAGCCAAGCACAAGAGGGGAAATAAACTCAAACTTGTGCGATCGCATAAAACATATTCTCGCCAGTTACGAAACCGAATCAACCCAAACGGCGGCATTAATGGACTTAGCTGCCGATGTGAAAAAATCCTTCAATGAAATAAAGAATTTAGCGCGAATTATTCACAGCGAAGGAGAGCAAGCAACCGAAGTAGTTGCCGCCATCCAATCATTCACGCCGATAATCAAAAACTGCCGCAAGCGCTTAGATATCCGGCAATACCTTAATCCAATTCTTGCCGAACCACTGATAGCAAAAGCTTCAGCAATGCCTACAGCGCCGGAATATCTATTTAATACTCTCTTGCCTGCTTGCGCCTCAAGAATTGGTACGAGCGCCAGGATCGTGGTAGATCCCGTGTCCGGCTACACCCAGGACTGCATATTTTGGACAGCGAACGTCGCCCACTCCGGGCAAGCGAAAACGCCGCCGCAAAAAGAAGTAATTTACCCTCTAGAAAAAATGGAGGGGGAAGCCAAAGAAATTTACGACACAAACCTCGCCGATTACGAGCAAGATAAAAAATCTGAAGAAAAACCGCCCGTAAGGATGCGGCGGTTGCTCTCCAATGTCACTACCTCGACAAAAATCCGCATTCATCAAGAAAATCCGCGCGGACTTTTGGAATATATAGATGAGCTTGTCGCCGATTACCAACGCCTCAACCAATACAAAGGTGGTGGGAAAGGCGACGACTTACAACTAGAGTTAAGCTTTTTTAACGGTGCTGCCTGCAATTACGATCGCCACGACGCCAGGTTATTTTTAAGTCGTACTGCTTTTAGTAAAACGGGTACTTACCAATGGGATACGTTAGCGCGGTTGATGAGCGATGACGTAAATTTTATTTCTAGCGGCTACAGCGCCAGATTCTTGTACTGCTCAATTCTTGATGCTCCGCCTCGGTATCTAGATTTACTTACTCCAAAAGCAAATAGCAATTTCACCGAAACAATTGAGTGGCTGTACGAGCAATTAGAGGGATTACCAGCGCAAGACTATTTATTGACGCGAGAAGCTAAAGTGCTATTCCAAGCCTGGAATCATACTCTAGCCGACGACGAAAGAGAAGAAAACTATTTTGGCTTCTCGATTGTCTACGCAAAAATCGAAGCTTACGCAGCAAGAATTGCCCTATGGCTGCATATAGTTAATGCCGTTTGTGCTGGTAAGTTGCCCGAACCAACAATTTCCGGCGAGACAATGCGTTGGGCTATAGAAATATCTTCTTTCTACCTGTGGCAGCAAAAACTCATTCACGGCAATAACACTCCTTCGAGAAAGTTAGAGGGCATATTTTTTAAAGTCCAAACCCAAGCAGAAAAATACTTTGCTAAATCTCAGCAGGGACTAAATGCTTCGTTTCTCAAAACCCGAATTAATGCCCTCAAAAGCTGGGCAACAGAGAAAATTCGCACGGTGGTTTTTATTGCATTAGCGGCGGCAGGACATGGACGAATTGAAGGGGAGGGGAGTGAGATGAAATATATTCCTCTGACTCAACAATTGGTGGAGGTTGGTGCAGAATTGGTGGAGTCACCAATCGCTGAAACCTTATCTATAGATAGAATACAACCATCAATTGGTGAAGTTGGTGATTTAGCAACCTCTGTTTGTTTTTCTCCAGTTATAACTCTAGAAAACCATAGCCAAGAAGCTCCGCCGTCACACCAACTTTTACCAGAGCAATCAATTCACCAATTCACCAACAATAACACTGAAACTATCTCTGTAACTGGTATAGAGGCGGTTGGTGATCCCACCAATAGTCCACCAATAGCACCAACTCCTAATCTAGCTCTACTACTGTTGCAGTCGGCTACCTGGATGGACATAGCTAACTCGTTGCAAAAAGATAGTCAAAAACTGATTGATGTAATGAACCAATTTGATAAAGCTCAAAGGAAAAAAATCGCTTCAGTATTAATTGAATTTCTCTGCTCTGAACCACAAAATATTAGCGAGTTAAGTTGGTTGCCAATCAAAATGCTCAATTGGGTGTTTAAGCGTTTAACCTTCGCTATTTTGCGGATTGGTGGTGATTCTATTGATGAGGCACGCCTAGAGCAAGTTGAAAATTTGTCTTTCGTGTCTGTGGAGGGCTTGGGTAGCCCGAAAGAGCTTTGGGTGTTCGGAGATCCTAAGAGCGGTAAGAATATCCCCGTTTATGGTGCAAGCGCTATATGTGGGATTTCGTTGAAAAACTAACCTAAACACTAGGGCAAGAATATGATTTGCGTTGCCGATGAAATATCTCTGCTAACACGCCAGGAGCAACAATTACATCAAAGCAAGGGCAACCTGCGCGGACAAAGAAGCTTAGTCAAAGAGCAACCGAATTTGCTACAGATTGACGGCGCGGTGCTGGCAAAAATTGTTGCTATGGGCAAATTAAGGGAGCGCAATCGCATAAAAATTGTTGATGGTCACGAAAAAGCTGGCAAAAGTTTTACTGTAGGGCGGCTGTTAGCGCGGGGTGCGGTAGAGACAACTGATGAGCAGATTTTTGAGCGTGAGAAGTGGTTACTGGTTGAAGAATTTGTAGAGACTGCGAACGAGGAAAATGAGGATTTGATACATAGCGCTAGTTTTATCTAGGAAACCCAAATGGCTACTGAATCAATAGAAGAATTAGGAGGCAAAACGCCTGAAATTACAATTATGGTTGATACAACTGCTATTGCTATTCAGGAGAGCCAAGAGTTAACAACTGAGGAAGAAGGGGAACGCCATCGATTAGAGTTGAAGGTAGAACTGGGCTTCCAAGAGGCGGTGAAAGCATTGAAGGAATTACGAGATAAAAAGTTATATCGTTCTACCCATCAGACTTTTGAAGACTATGTTGTAGGTAGATTTGGAATGCAACGCGCCCACGCTTATCGGTTGATCAACGCTGCGGTTGTCATTGAAAATTTGTCTCCAATTGGAGACATTTTACCGATGACTGAATCGCAGTGCCGTGAAATCGCTAGGTTACCTGGTTGCGAGCAGCAACGAAAAGCTTGGAGACAAACACTTGTCGAGACTAGCGGCAAGATGCCTACCACAAAACAGGTTAAAGGCATTGTTGAACGCCTCAAAGAAAAGCCCTTAGTGAAAGTTAGTGACTTCTGTACTGTTGGCGACCCGTTTATCCTAACTAGATTAGAAGGGGCGGAACGGAAATATAATGGCTGCTGGGCGATCGCACGAGAGCTAAGGGACTTTACAATAGCCGTTGACGTTCACGATACTACTTTGACTGTGAAACCAGACAACCTTGACTCAATCGACTTGCCAGATGTACGCCGTCAGTTGCCCCAAACGCTGAAACGAATTAGAAGTTTACGCAGTTGCGACTCTCTAGATCGCTGTGCTTATACAGTTTTAGAATCCTTGGGACGACAAATATATTTAACAGATTTTGAAGCTGACTTATTGAAATTTATGGAGGAACGTTATGGAATCGGTGAATAATACTCAATGGTAAGGATTTATTCTTGCCACGCATCAACTTTTAGAAAAAGGAGAATTATGTCCAAAAAAATGCAATTTCCGCCGCAAATCCCTCAGTCTAAAGATAAGTTAGAACGAGCAGTATCATTGTTGGGCAATCGAATCCAAGCGGATTTAAAAAGTAAGCCAGCGCAAGAATTGGTGACATTACTTGGTCGCTATCCAAGTCCAGAGGAAGCAATTGTTTGGAAGCAAAGTCTCAAACAATTGACTAGACCTAAAAGACAACGTTATAGAGAAGATGATAATGATTGACTACTCGTCTGTATCTTCTGATTTTTCCTTGATACCTTCTCTTTCATTAAGACTCATATATACAGTTAGACTAGCAAAAGGCTCAGGAGTAAAGTAATTGCCTTCTTAAAAGGTTTTTAAGGCAAACATTTGAGGTGCATTCATAGGTAATGTCCTGGTAAAGTGAGGAATTACTCATTAGCATTGCCCAAACTTGTTCGCAATTAACGCTAAAGCTCAAATTGCCGTAATTAACCCCAAAGGCAATGATTTACATAGGTTGCGACAAGCGCGCTCAACTTTTCCAGAGTGAGAACTTCAGGCGGTAAATCTATCTTCAAAATTAGAATCGTCTATCTTCTACTTGTGGTAGTGTCGAACAAAGAGGAGGGCGTAATGGCTGCGTTGCAACTCACACGACGAAAATTTATTCAGACAGTTGGAGGAGCAAGCGTCCTAAATCTGTTAGGCTGCAACCGCCAGGGACAAACAATGCTGACGTTATATACTTTTGGTGATTCAATTCTAGATTGTGGACGATACAACGGGGCAGGTGTTCATCCAGGGCAACTGCTTGTTCAGAACGACGACCGTCTGTTTCCCGAATTTCAAGGGCAGGATCTCTCCTCACGCGGACAAGCGCGCTTGGAACATCGCGCTCGTGATGGGGCAACTGTTGAGGATTTGCCTGCTCAAGTTCAGTCTTTGTTCCTTGAGGAAAGAGCAATAGCATTAATCACTATCGGTGGTAACGATCTGCTACGGGGATTAATTCGGGATACTGGTACAGGGATGGTAAGCTTTACCAACACCCTAGACAAATTCGTACAGCAACTGCCAATTCGTCCGGTGCTGCTAGGAAATGTGTACAATCCTACGTTAGGGGACGATCGACGCAACTTTGTAGGGGTTGAGGCAGTGTTTGCTCGCCAGAACCTCCAGCGCATGAACGCAGCAATTGGAGAAATTGCTAATCGCTATGGGCAACTGGTGGATCTGCACGCTCATTTTTTGAAGGGCGATCCATCCTGGTTCACAGCAACGATCGAGCCAAGCTTGCGGGGTGCATCGGAAGTGCGACGGGCTTTCCTCCCTTATGTTTTAAGGGAATAAAAATCTTTACTTATATTAAAATTAACAAGTGAGCTTTGCAATCTTATTTTGAGATAAAGATAGAAGCCAATCCTATAGCAGACAACCCCAGTAAATTGGCAAGGATAACATGAAAGCAAACAAGCGGACCCCACTGTAACCATCGATAGTATTAATTACAACAAGACCCCTGATCTCTAGGATGTAGACAATACTTTCTCGAATCAGTTCTTCATCTTCTTCAATCACCAATATCTTATACCAAGTCGCTCTCTAAAACGTAACTACCAATAAACCTGCGAATGGCTTTATGTGGCGCGGTTGGGCATTTCTAAAATTACTGTTTTGCAAGCGACTTGGTATTATTCGGCTGCGTCAGTACCAATGCCTAATGCTTTCTTGCTGTGTTTGAGGTGTTTCCACAGCGTTTTAATTCGCGCATAAGATTCTTCTGGAGAAAGCTTGCCAGCAGTTTCCAGGTTAGAAATATAGCTAACGCGCTGGGCAAACTCTTGTAAATTGGCGTTGAATACTAGATTTTCTGGCTTAACATCACCGTAGTAGCGGCTATGAGGGTATAAAAAGCTAGTTTTATTCATCATTACTCTAACTGCCTGCACCTAAGACAAAATTAATAATGGGACAAAGATTAACAGTCAACAACTGTTCTTACACAACAATTATTGCTTAACCTTTTCTTAATTTAGAGTTAGCTTGATTAGTTGCGCTCCTCCTTAAGGGAGGAGTAATCATGAATGGCAATGGTAAACAAATATACTATTTATAGAAAATCCGGTACCTGCCGTTAGGTTAGTCTCAGCGAGAATTGCTGCCTTAATTTGCCGAACAATGGTTGTAAGCGTGAAGCAGCCCTAGTTGATTTTGATGGTTTACCTTTGGCTCACGCGGTGTAGCTTGCATTGAAGCCTAGCGCGTTATCGATCGTTGTTCCTGAAATTGTTTTAGCTGCAGCGCTTGCAAGAAAAAGCGCTGTTTGAGCAATGGCCTCTGGCTCAATAACTCCGGCATTACCTAATGGACTAAGTGGATCGATAAGTGCGTCCTGTTCCTTAGAACTTGAAACACCCATAGATCGCATCTGCCCCTCGCTGCGATACATCGGCGTATTGACTGCACCAGGAGCAATCGCATTAACGGTGATGTTATATCGTCCTAGCTCTTGAGCAGCTTGCTTGGTCATTCCAATTACAGCCCATTTAGTCGATGTATAGGCACCATTGCCAGCAAATCCAGCTCTGCCCCCTACTGATGCCATATTGATGATTCGCCCGCTACCCCGTTGTTTGAGAAAAGGAATGGTAGCTTTTGCCGTATTGAACACACCATGAATATTGACATCGACTACATCATGCCAAAGTTGAGGGGTTCCATCCTCAAAGTTGTGCCAAGCCACATAACCAGCATTGGCAACAACAATATCAATTCCACCTAGTTCGCTGTTAGTGCGTTTTGCGGCTGACTGCATTGCTGCTAAATCTCGAACATCCACCTGAATTTGCAGAACCTTCGTGCCATATTGCTTTACAGCAGCAACGGCTGCATTGAACTCGTCCATGTTGGCAACGCGATAACCCTGTGAGGAGTCCAAACGAGCAGGATCGGCTATATCCAGCATGGCGACATCGGCACCATTGATGGCAAAGACTTCAGAAATTGCCTGCCCAATTCCTCGCGCTGCCCCCGTGACAAAAGCTACTTTTCCAGCTAAAGGAAGCGTATTAGAACGTTGAGGCTGTGCATCGGGTGAGGGTGACTGTGCCTTTGCTTGCTTGGTTGGTAGAGGCAATAGTCCCGTTCCCAATGTCACTCCAGTTGCAGCTAGGACAGCACCCTTGATCAATCCACGACGCGAACGATTTAGCATCTTCATTGTTTGCTCCTCATGAACTCTGAGAACAGCTTATCGAAGTAGCCGTTCCAGAAAATTGTAAAATCTTGCTTAACCTGCGACTTGCTTAAAGAATCTCTTGGGCGGAATGCCAACAACTCGCTTAAAAGCTTTGGTAAAATGCGCTTGATCGTAAAAGCCAACCTGCAATCCAATATCCGTCAGATTGGGTTTACCTGCAATTGCAATTAGCTTCTTTGCTCGCTCCACTCGGTTTTGCAATAGATATTGATGTGGAGAAAGGCTCAACGAATTTTTGAAGAGGTGAGCAAAGTAAAAAGCACTGAGATTCATTTGTTCAGCTAGGTCAACCAGGCTTAAATCCTCACTTAGATGTTCGTGAACATACTCAATAACCTGTTTTAGTTGCTGTGATGAAAGTTTGCCAGGAGGTTTACGCAACTTTTGAGGGCGATTGCTATGCTGTTCAAGCAAGTGTTGGGCAAAAGCTACCGCGAGGGATTCACCATAGAGTGTTCCGCAGTAGCTTCCAGATACTAACTCCCTCTGGAAATGATGAGCAAACTCAGCGATCGCTGCATCAGCTTCACCTCGTCGAGTCTGAAAATTGATATTTTCTGATACGCCAGTATCTTGAAATGCTTGGTTGATAAATCCAGGCTCAAGGGCGATTGCTAGAAACTCAAAGTTACCCCACCACCGGGGAAAATTTGTATCTCCATGTGTTTGTAAGCAGAAATCACCTGGCTGCAAAAGGATTTGCCGCCAATCATTTCCCTCTTTCCACTCATAGTGAATAGGTTTACCAATATTAACCGCTAAACGGTGTCCATCAATATAATGTTCGGGTAGTTCAAGTGATGAGATTCGATGAAATTCAACCTTAATTCCCTGCCAACCTGTATTCACGCTCGAAAACAGTACACTTCCGTCAGGGGCCGCAGGAAAGATGTCTCCAGTTTGACTATTAATAAGTTGAATCTGGCTATTTGACATTGGCAAGAGAAGTGATTTTAGAGATAGTTTGGACTGAAATGCACCCTACAGGCAAGCTCCTTACCTATTAAGAGAAGCTGCTTTACAGGGCAAGGTAAGAAGGCATGGGGCAGACCCAATACCAAACTTCCTAGCCCCCGTAGCTGGCAGCAACTACCACACCGCGCTCTTTTGGCAATCCGCCTACCACAAGGGGTTTATCTCGATAGCAAGGGTTGTCCCTTTATTCGACCGAGGCATAAAAGGCATCAAGATCGACGTGCAGGATTTTTCTAACTCCACTACTGCTCATGCCTAAAGTCTCAACACCTTTGCTATTCCATTGCCGTGGGCTAAAAAGTGCAAATGTACTACCGTAAACTCTTTATCTTGAGAAGCTTACTATTGAGTAGCCTCAAAAACTTAAGGATATACTGAAATCAGTATATCCTTAAGTGCGTACTGAATAAATTAATTAAATGGGGCAATGTCAGCAGAAAGGAGGCTGTGGCAGGAGTTCAACGGCGATCGCGCTTTGCTACTGGCTATCATTCAAGCACAATTTTAAGACGCTACTTATCGATGCAGATGCCCAGCGCCCTAGTTCTAAATGGGCAAGTAACTTGGATCAACGGGCGCGACCTCCATACAATACATTAAAAAACCTAGCCTTCTTTTACTTCACAAGGGTTTTCGATGTGTGTAAATGTAGCCAGTGAATATTCAAAAATCTTTTAAAGAATCCCTCAAAAGCCTCTCCAGTATAGGGTTACAGCCATTGAATATCAGGTAGAGGTTGCACCCTATGGGAATGTATGGCAACCGTTCAAAATACTCAATAACCTAATGGTTGTTGGAAAGCACCAATTGCCTTATCGAGTTCCTGAGCGATTGACAATAACTCCATCTCCTGCCAACGCTTACCAACAATTTGCAGTCCTATTGGTAAACCATTTTGAGTCTGCCCAACTGGAATTACCACAGCAGGATGACCGCTCAGATTAAATGGAATAGTGTAAGCCCCGTTTGCGATTCCATGAGGGTAAGACTTGCCTTCAATGTCAACGGCACTCCAAGCGGGACGATGGGTAAATGCAGAGGTTACTGCTACTGGTGTGAGCCACACATCCCAAGGTTCCAGTGCTTTGTCAATTTGGGCAGTAAAGCGATCTCGCTGAGTAAGTGTTTCAAAATATCCTCTCAAGCTGGGATTCAAAAGTTCGGGTAGAAAGCGGCTGAAATTTCCTAAGTCTCGGAGTTTCTTGTCACCTTGAGTTGCCGTGCGCCAGAGTAATGTTAAGCTGCGTCGCACATTGTAACGATCCTTTGGTTGAGCGTAGTTGTTAATATATGCCGCCATCCGTCCGTAGAGGTTCCACACAGTTGATAAATTAAAATCTTGAGGAAGCCAGCGTTCAATATGCGTACCCGCTTGAGCAAGTTTTTGGGCGATCTCCTGCATTGCGGCTCGAACTTCAGAAGCAACAGGTACTTCTGTCCATTCATCAATCCAAGCAATTTTGAGATTCTGCAAAGACTTACCAGAGGGTGTATCAAGCAAAATTAACGGTACATCAGGACGGCGAAGATCGGCTCCGGCAATTAATGAGAAACAGATTTGGATGTCTTCAAGACTTCGCGCAAAACAGCCCACAGTCATCATTTGTCGAAGGCAGTACGGCATTCCCGGTACTTCTGGAATTGATCCTGCTGTAGAGATACGGCGATCGGTTGGCTTTAAACCGTAGATACCGCAGAAATGAGCAGGCTGGCGTACAGAACCCGCAATATCATTACCAATATCTAAGGGTGAAAGTCCGGCGGCAACCGCCGCCGCACTACCTCCAGAACTGCCACCCGCCGTATAATCCAAATTCCAGGGATTGTTTACTCTGGGGAAGAGTGAATTCGTACTTTGAAAATCACCAGCCAGTTCCGCCATATTCGTTTTTCCCAGGATCGCCGCTCCGGCTGCCCGAAGTCGAGCAACGACAGTTGCATCTTGCTCTGGTACATAATCTTTGAGGGGAATGTACCCTGCGGTGGTGCGGAGTCCAGCAGTTTCAAAAATATCTTTAATCGTGACCGGAACTCCATGTAAAGCACCCCAGTTTTCACCCTTGGATAAGGCTTCATCAGCAAGTTTTGCTCGTGTCCGGGCATTGTCTTCATCCAAAGTACAAATTGCATTGAGCTTTGTATTGTATTTGGTGATTTGAGCTAGATAAGCGTTAACAACTTCTACAGCAGAAACTTCGCGCTCTCGAATCATTCGAGCAATCTGATAGGCAGGTAGGAAAACTAAACTACTCATAAGACAGGCTCCAAGGCTTGATAAAGTTAATTATATTCACTTTTAGTTAAAGCTATTAACTAAATTACAAGTTATGGGTCGTCCAGTTAAGGAAAAATCATTGTCCCGCCAAGATGTCATCGCGGCGGCTATCTGTTGCATTGATCGAGGTGGAGCGTCAGCACTTGGGGTCAGTCAAGTAGCGCGATTTTTAGGGATTAAGCCACCTGCTATCTATAAACATTTGGAGAGCGGCGCAGATTTACAGCGAGCCACTGTTATAGAACTTTGGCAACAGTATTTAACAAAGTGTCAGCAAATGATATCTGAACGCTCGCTCACGACTGATTTACTTAAACAGTTAGGACACTTTACCCGCAACTTCGCCAAAACTTATCCTGCTCGTTATCAAGTGATGATGCAAGTTCAACTTCAACCCAGTGATTCAGAATCGGCTGTGATTATCCAGCAACTTCTAAAATTTCTTCGCCAAGCCTTGAATACATACGATTTAACCGATACTCAGTTAATTGATGCGATGCGGATGTTAAATGCCTCTATCTACGGATTTATTGCCGTTGAGCAAGCAGGGCTAATGACTTTGGAACGTTCCACTGACCAAAGTTATGACGTGATGTTAGATGCGCTGATTGTTGCGGTTGAACACATTAGTCACAATGATGCTTGATTGTTCAAAACAAGAAGCACAAGATTAACGCTGCACCTCAACAGATAACTTTAAAGTGGCATGGCAGGAAGGCAAGGGTAAGTTGATAGCTGAAACCTTGACAAATCGCTAATTGACAACATTAGCACCGCTTGAATTTTCCTTAACTTAGTGCCATTCAACTAAAGTCTTCACACTTATTTTAAATGATCAAAATGCCTTATTAAGCTAAGTACAGGACAAAAACTGTAGGGCATGGCGAAACTGAGCAAATTGTGGCTCCAAGTTGAGTACAATTCGGCGAAGATGGTCGAAGCCATACCGAAAGATACTCTTATGCTTGCGCCCATGCT
>JAESGR010000701.1_pt1 | contig 16851 bp, 15 predicted proteins | sample 9269771 | NCBI WGS metagenome assembly JAESGR01 (sample SAMN15739572, study PRJNA653492) | algae metagenome | isolation source: Chroococcus sp. CMT-3BRIN-NPC107 and co-occurring heterotrophs from well... | place: USA: Clark Mountains Wilderness, California | collected 2010-04-18
GACCTGGTCTGGTTCGGGGTGCTGCTGGCGGTGAACATGCAGACCTCCTTCATGCACCCGCCCTTCGGCTTCGCGCTGTTCTACCTGCGCAGCGTGGCGCCGGACAAGGCGTACGTGGACCGCGTCACGCGCCAGCAGATCGCACCGGTCACCACCGGCCAGATCTACTGGGGCGCCGTGCCCTTCGTGATCATCCAGGTCATCATGGTCGGCCTGATCATCGCGTTCCCGGGCATCGTCTCGCGCGACAAGGTCGAGACGATCGACCTGGACAAGGTGAAGATCGAGATGCCGACCGACATGGGCTCCACGCCAAGCAGCGATCCCTTTGCGCCGCCGCCGCTGGGAGGCACGCAGCCGTCGACCGACCCCGCCGCACCGGGCGGAGCCAGTTCCTCCGACGAGGAGCAGAAGAAGATGGACGAGCTGTTCAATCCGAAGAAGTAGCTCGGATTGCGCCAGGAAAAAGGGCCCCGTTCGGGGCCCTTTTTTTCTTCGCAACGGAGGACGAATCAGAAGGCGTCCTTGAGAAACGCCCGCCCCTCCGCCAGCCTGCGCGCCGTCCGCTGCACCGCCATGCGGCGCACGACCGGGGCCCCGCCAGTGGCGCTGTCCACCTCCGCCTCAACATAGATCACCCCGGAGGGATGGCCGAAAGCCAGGGGCCGCGCCGCGGCACCGCGCGTCGCCGTCAGCAGCCGGTGCGGCAGCGTCCCCGGCACGCGGCAAGCCATGCCCGTCGTGGCGGTGAGCGTGCCCGCCAGCGTCTTGCTCGCCGAGCCCGATGCGAACTGGCGAACCACCAGGTCGATGCCGTTCGCCTCCACGAGGTCGCCTTGCGTGCAGGTACGGTAATCCGCCGGTGGACTGGTCACGATCAGCATGGGCGTTGACGGCGCCTGCCGCGCGTCCCAGTACTCGCGCAGCCCGCAGCGATACGCCACCGCCTTGCGGATCGCGTCCATGCGGCGCTTGAGGTCCTCGTCGGCGTCGATCTCGTCCGGCGACTCGATGCCGGCCATGCGCAAGACCTCGGGCTGCACGTAGACGGCCAGGTTGGGTCCGTCCACGATCGACATCTCCACGGCGCCCACGCCGGGCACGTCGAGGATGTCCACGGCGTTGCCGGTTGGCAGCAGCTTGCCCGTGATCGCGCCGGCCGCCTGCGAGAAGTCCAGGGAGATCGCAGCGCCGGTGCCCGGCACGCCGCCGATGGCGAAGTCGCCTTTCCACACCGGCTTGCCGCCCTGCACGGGCACCTCGACGCGGATCACGCTGTCCGTGTTGACGCTGTGCACGCGCACGACCGTCGTGCCTTCCACCGGCGCCACCAGGCCCTCCTGGATCGCATACACGCCGACGGCCGCCGTGAGGTTGCCGCAATTGAGCTTGTAGTCGACCTCGGCGCGCACTGTGCCGACCTGGCCGAAGAGGTAGGTGACGTCCGTGCCTTCGCGCACCGGCTTGCCGACAATCGCCGCCTTGCTCGTGAGCTTGTCGGCGCCGCCTAGCCCGTCGATCTGGCGCCGGTCGGGGCTGCCGAACAGGTCCAGCAGCAGCTTCGTCAGCTGCGCCCGGTCGGCGGGCACATCCTCGGCGCGCAGGAAGATGCCCTTGCTGGTGCCGCCGCGCATCAGCACGAAAGGCAGGTCGTCACGCATGGCGCTCCTCAGGAGACGCGCTCGAAGCGCGGAATGGAAATCTCGCGCGTGACCGGGTCGAACACGACCTGCACCTTGTCGCCCACCTTCACTTCCGGCGGCGGGATGCCGACCACGTTGCTGATCATGCGCGGCCCTTCCTCCAGCTGCACCAGCGAGACGTTGTAGGGCACGTCGCCGGCGAAGGCCTGGTTGTAGACCTGGTGGAACACGATGCTCGAATGCACGGTGCCGCGGCCCGACACCGCCTTCCATTCGAAGCGGTCGCACAGGCAGTGCGGGCACACGTGGTTGATCGGGTAGCGGGGCTTGCCGCAGTCGCCGCAGTGCTGCAGCACCAGCTTGCGCTCGCGCGCGGCGGTCCAGAAGGGCTTGTTACCCTCGTCCAGGGTGGGCAGCGGCTTGTCGTAGGTCCTGGTTTCGCTCATGTCGTTTCTCCCTTCAGGCGGCACGCAGGATCATGGCGTTGGCGCAGTTGAGCGTCATGCCGCGGCCGGTGACCAGGCAGGTCGCGGCGTCCTTCACCTGGCGCTCGCCGCAGTCGCCGCGCATCTGCCGCACGCCTTCCACGGCGTGCAGCCAGCCTTCCATGTACGACTCGGACAGGTTGCCGCCGGCGGTGTTCACCGGCAGCTGGCCGCCCAGTTCGATTCGGCCGCCTTCGGTGAAGGGACCGCCCTCGCCCACGCCGCAGAAGCCGGCGTGCTCCAGCCAGAGGATCACGCTCATGGTGAAGTTGTCGTAGAGCTGCGCCACGTCGATGTCCTTCGGCCCCACGCCGGCCATCTTGTACGCCCGCTCGAGCGCGTCCTTCTGGTGCGGCACGTACCACCAGTCCTCGCGCTCCATGTTCTGCGTGGTGTAGGCCTGGCCCATCCCGGAGATCAGCACGGGTTTCTGCTTCAGGTCTTTCGCGCGCTCGGCGGAAGTGAGGATGATGCAGACGCCGCCGTCGCTGATCAGGCAGCAATCGAGCAGGTGGAAGGGCTCCACCACCATGCGTGAAGCCTGGTGCTCCTCGATCGTGAAGCGCTCGCGCATCACCGCGTTCGGATTCATCGACGCGTGCTTGCGGCAGGCGACGGCGACGTTGCCCAGGTGCCGGCTGGTCGTCCCGTACAGGGCCATGTGGCGGCTGGCGGCCATGGCGCTGTTGGCCGCCGCACCGAACATGCCCCAGATGCCCCAGGAATCGCCCCACCCCGACGCGCGGCCGAAGCGGTAGTTGCCGGTGCGCGCCGTGTCCGCGAAGACGCAGGCGACGTAGTCGGCCATGCCGGCCTCGATCGCCATCGCCGCGTTCTGGATCAGCGCGCCGCAGGTGCCGCCGCCCATGGTCATGCTGCCCGTGTACTTGGGGTCGATGCCCAGCGTCTCGCCCATGCGCAGGTAGTTCAGCGAGCCTTCGGGCGAGGTGGTGCCCGGCATCGTGAGCAGCCCGTCGACCTGGTTCTTCTTCAGCCCGGCATCGTCCAGCGCGCGCTTGAACGCCTCGGTGCCCAGCGTCACGGGCGTGGAGCCGGGCAGCTTGCCCTGCGCCGTGGCGCCCACGCCCACGATCGCGATCTTGTCCTTCAGGGATGTCGTCATCGTCTCTCCTCCTTGCTCTCAGCGGCCGCGGTACACCGGCGGGCGCTTTTCCTGGAAGGCGCGGCGGCCCTCGATGCGGTCTTCGGTGTCGCGCAGCATCCCGAAGACATAGCTCTCCATGGCCATGCCCTGCGCGACCGGCAACGCGGCGCCGTCGCGCACCAGGCGCTTGACCGCGCGCACCGACAGCGGCGCGTTCTGGGCGATGCGGTTGGCGATGGCCAGCGCGGTTTCCAGCAGCTGCGCTGCCGGCACCACCTTGCTGACGAGACCGGTGCGCAGCGCTTCCTGCGCGTCGACACGGTCGCCCGTCAGCAGCATCAGCATGGCGTCGCTGCGGCCGATCACGCGCGGCAGGTTCTGCGTGCCGCCGGCGCCCGGGATGCTGCCGATGCGCACTTCCGACAGCGCGAACTGCGCGTTCTCGGAGGCGATGCGGATGTCGCAGGCCAGCGCGAGCTCCATCCCGCCGCCCATGGCGTAGCCGTTGACGGCGCAGATGATTGGCTTGTCCATCTCCATGCCGGCCAGCAGGTGGTTGGACTGGGCCTGGCCGAAGGTGAGCTGCGCCGGGCTTTCCTTGGGCGGCATCGTCTTCTTGAGGTCCGATCCCGTGCAGAAGGCCTTCTCGCCCGCGCCGGTCAGGACGACGCAGCGCACTGCATCGTCCTGCGCGACGCGCTGCCATGCCTCGCGCAGTTCCGCCCGCGTTTCCGGGTCGATCGAATTCATGGCCTCGGGCCGGTTGAGCGTGATGATCGCGACGCCCTCGCGCACTTCGTAGTTCAGTGGCATGTCTTGTCCCCCCGATTCGGTGCTGCGATGTCCAGCCATTCGCGCACGGTGATCCGGTCCAGCGCCAGTGCGCCGCCGAACAGGCGGTCGACGTCGGCGTGGGCCTCGCCCCAGGCCAGGCAGTCCTCGAGCTTCACGCGCAGTTCCTGCAGCGACAGCGGCGACTGGGCGGACCCACGCAGCAGGTCAACGCGCCGCTGCAGGCGGCTGCCGTTCTTCAGCGTCAGCGTGATCTCGGTCCAGCGCGGGAAGGTGGGGCTGTCGGTCGCGTCGTCGGTGGTGACGCTGGCGAAAAAGGGCTGCGCCTCGGGCCGGCGCACGGCGGCGTCGGTGAAGCTCGAAAGCAGCACGGCGCCATCGAGCAGCGCCGCCGTCAGCGCGTACTGCATGCTGAACTTGCCCTCCAGCCCGGTCTGCGGCCGCATGTGGATCAAGGGCGTGAGCGCCCCGGCGCTGGTGCGCACGTGGACCGCACCGACGTCGGCCAGCGTGAGGCCGTGCTCGCCGCGCAGGTCCAGCACCCCATCGAGCGCGCGGTGCGTGGCGTAGCAAAGCGGGTACTTCTTGACCTCGATGCCGCTGGCCAGCAGCTCCAGCGGCGCCGTGCCGATCGTCTCGACCTGCGGCGCCAGCGACTCGCCGTTGCCGTACAGGTCCAGGTAGCCGAAGGCATCGTCCAGCACGCCCGCCGCGGCGTCGAAGCCCTCGGCGGCGAGCAACGCCGCGCGCAGGCCGGCGGCATTGGCCTGCCCCGCCTGGAAGGACTTGGCGTGCGTGCCGAAGTTGGCGCGGCTGCCGGCGGCCTGCGCCACCGCCAGGCCGATCGCGTGCGTGGTGCGGCGCGCGTCCAGGCGCAGCAGGCGCGCGCAGGCCGCGGCCGCGGCGATGGTGCCGATGCTGGAAGTCGAATGCCAGCCGCGCGCGTAGTGCTTGACGGCGATGGCCTTGGAGAGCTTGCAGATCACCTCGAAGCCGGCGACATAGGCGCACGCGAGTTCGGCCCCGCTCGCATCGCTTGCTTCGGCCAGCCCCACCAGCGCAGGCAGCAGCGCAATGCTGGGATGCCCGCGCATGGGCGAGGTGACGTCGTCGTAATCGAGCACGTGGCCGGCCACGCCATTGACCAGCGCGGCCAGCTCCAGCGGCAGCGGCGCGCCCGTGCCCCAGTCCCGCGCGGCACGCCCCGGCGCCGGCAGCGCGCTGGCGCGCGCATAGCGCATGGCGAGCTGCGTGGCCTCTTCGTTGCGGCCGGCGATCGCGCAGGCGTAGGTGTCGAGCAAGGCGCGGCCGGTGGCCTGCAGCAGTTCCGGCGTCAGTTGCGCCGGCTGCAGGCTGCTGGCGAATGCGGCGATGCGTTCCGCGGCTTTCACTGCAAGGCCCCTTGCGCGCGCAGCGTGGCGATCTCCGAGGGCGAGAGGCCCAGGCGGTCGCGCAGCACTTCGTCGGTGTGCTCGCCCAGCAAGGGTGCCGGCCGGTTCGGATAACCCGGCGTTCGCGACATCCGGAAGGGAAGCGCGTTGTAGACCGTGCGGCCCATCTCCGGGTGGTCGAGATAGACCCAGTGCCCGCGCGCTTGCAGTTGCGCATCGCGCTGCAGCACGTCGGCGGCGTCCTGCACCGGCCCAGCCGCGACGCCGCGCTGCTGCAGGCGCTGCGCCAGTTCCAGCGCGTCATGGGTCGCGGTGCTGCGTCCGATCGCCGCATCGAGTTCGGCGCGGTGCTGCCAGCGCGCGATCGCGGTGGCGAAGCGCTGATCCTGCGCCAGCGCCGGGTCCTCCAGCACCTGCAACAAGGACCGCCAGGCGGCATCGGTGGGCGCCGAGATCGCGATCCATCGGTCGGTGCCGCGCGCGGGATAGACGCCATGGGGCGCTGCCGCAATGTGCTGGTTGCCGACGCGATCGGCCACATGGCCGTTGGCGGTGTAGTCCATCACCGCCGGCCCGAGCAGCGCGATCGTCGGTTCGATCTGCGCAACGTCGATGAACTGGCCCTGGCCGGTGCGCCGTCGGTGGCGCAGCGCCGCCAGGATGGCGAACGCCGCATGGGCCGGATTCGGCACGTGGTCGGGGAAGTTGGTGCCCGTGCCGGCAGGATCCTGGTCCGGCAGGCCGCACAGGTAGTGCAGGCCGGTGACCGCGCCCATGGTGAGGCCGTAACCGAGGTAGTTGGCCTCGGGGCCTTCCTGGCCGTGCATCGACATCGAGATGTAGACGATGTCTTGCTTGAACGCCCGCACCGCCTCGTAGCCCAGGCCGAACTTCTCCATCGTGCCGGGCGTGAAGTTGTTCGCCACCACGTCGGCGCCCTCGACGATGCGGCGCGCGAGCGCGCGGCCCTCTTGCGTCTTCAGGTTCAGCGTGACGCTGCGCTTGCTGGAATTGCGGTCGGCGAAGTAGCCGCTGCGGTTGACGCCGCGCACGCCGCCCTGGAAGGGCTTGGCGTCGCGCAGCGTGTCCAGCCGCTCGGCGCTCTCGATCTTGATGACGTCGGCGCCGAAGTCCGCCAGGATCTTGGTCGTGTACGAACCGGCGCCGATCCAGGTGAAGTCGGCCACCGTGATGCCGGCGAGCGGGAACTTGTTCATGCGATCACCCCCTGCCGCAGCAGCACGGCCTGGCTGTCCGGGTCGTAGCCGAGCGCGGACAGCACTTCGGCCGTGTGTTCGCCCAGGCGCGGCGCCGGTCGGCCGAGCGCCCAGGGCGAAGCGGAAAGCCGGTACGGCGCGCCTGGCACCGTCAGCGTCTGGCCGCTGGAGGGATGCTGCGTCTGCGCGAAGAAGCCGCGGTGCGCGAGCTGCCGGTTCTGCATGAGGTCGGCGGTGGTGCTGACCGGGCAGATCGGGATGCGCCGGCGCTGGCCCTCCGCATAGAGCTGCGCCTTGGTGTGCTGTTGCGCATAGGGCAGGAAGATGCCCGCGAAGATGCGCTTGGCCTCGGCACTGGCGAGGAAGGTGGTGTCGGACCAGCGCGGCTCGCGCAGCTGCGCGGCGCCCGGCGCGTCCACGTCCACCAGCCAGTCGGCCGTGGCGTTCCAGAACTTGTTGGAAGCGACACCGCCGGCCATGAGGTACACCATGCCGTCGCTGCAGGTGAACACGCCGGTGCCCGCCTGCCGCTGCTCGCCGCCGTTGCGCTTGCGCACCGTGTTCTCCAGCTCGACGAACTGCACGGCGTTCTCCAGCGCCATCGCCACGCTCTCCTGCACGGAGACGTCGACGTGCTGGCCCTCGCGAGCGCCTTCCTGGCCCTCCACCTCCCAGATCGCCATCATCGAGGCGACCGCGGCGAACTGCGCCGCCGCCAGCAGCGCCTGGTTGCCGTAGGGCGCCGTGGGCGCCAGGCCCGGGTAGCCGCCCAGCGAGAGCAGCCCGCCGAAAGCGAGCGCGACGAGGTCGCCGCCTTCGTAATGCGCGTAGGGGCCGTCCTCGCCGAAGGGCGTGATGCTGGTGGTGACGATCGCGGGCTGCAGCCTGGCGAGCGCCTCGTGCGAGAGGCTGCGCGCGCGCATGCGGCCGGGGCGCTCGGCATCGAGCACCAGGTCGGCTTGCTTTGCCAGGCCACGGAAGATCTCCTGGCCCTGCGGCTGCTCGAGGTCCAGCGCGATGCCGCGCTTGCCCTGGTTGAAGTACGCGAACGCGAGGCTGCGCTCCGCGTGCGCTTGTCCGTCGAGGAACGGACCTTCGCGCCGGTTCGCGCAGCCCGTGACGGGCTCCACGAGCAGCACGTCGGCGCCCAGCTGCGCGAACAGCTTGCCGCAGTACTGCTCGCTGCCTTGCGTGAGGTCGAGGACCCGGATGCCTTGCAGGGGACCGGGGGCGGATGGGGATGGCATGGGCAGGCAGGCGTTGAAGTGCGGCGGATCGTAGAGGCTCGCGCCGACGGCCACAACGCCGCGGCGCCATCCGCCCGTCCACATAGTGAGAGAAGCCGCAGGGTGCCACCGCCACGGGTGCGGCGGAGCGCCATTCTCAATATATGGACTCTTTTATGGCGAATCCCGATTCACCCCGCGCGCCCGCTGTCACACACTCCGGGCATTCCAAGGAGACAGACGTGACCCTCTTGAGCAACAGCAGCCGGCGGCTCGTGCTGGTCGGCGCGCTGGCGGCGGCCTTCGCCGCCTTCGGGCCGGCGCAGGCGCAGGACTTCCCGAACAAGCCCATCAAGCTCATCGCCCCCTTCGCCGCGGGGGCCAGCACCGACTTCCTCGCCCGCACCGTCGCGCAGTCCATGAGCAAGGACCTCGGCCAGCCGGTGGTGGTGGAGAACAAGCCGGGCGCCGGTGGCGCGCTCGCCGCCGAACAGGTGGCGCGCTCAGCCCCGGACGGCTACACGTTCCTGCTGACCTCGGCAGGCATCGTGACGATGAACCAGCACATCTACCCGAAGCTGCCCTACGACCCGATCAAGGACTTCGCGCCGCTGACCATCGGCGTGCGCATGCCCATCGTGGCCGTGGTGCACCCCTCGGTGCCGGCGAAGAACGTGCAGGAGCTGCTGGCGTACGCCAAGGCAAACCCCGGCAAGCTGACCTACGGATCGGCCGGCACCGGCACCTCGCAGCACCTCGCGGGCGAGCTGTTCAAGTCGATGGCCAACGTCGACCTGCTGCACGTGCCCTACCGCGGCGGTGGCCCCGCGATGAACGACCTGCTGGCCGGCCAGATCCACATGATGTTCGTGCAGGTGCCCTCGGGCCTGCCGCAGGTGAAGGCGGGCAAGGTGCGCGCCATTGCGGTGGGCAGCGACAAGCGCGACCCCAAGATGCCGGACGTGCCGACCGTCAACGAGGCCGGCGTCAAGGGCTACAACTCGGACACCTGGTACGGCTTCGTCATGCCCGCGGGCGTGCCCGCGCCGGTCGCCCAGAAGCTGCACGCATCCATCGTCAAGGCGCTCAAGGAGAACGAGCAGAAGCTGTCCGAGCAGGGGTTCAACGTGGACGGCGGCAGCCCGAAGGAAATGGCGGACACGATCAACGTCGAGGCCAGGAAGTGGGGCGCCGTGATCAAGGCGGCCAATATCAAGCCCGAGTGAGCGATCTCGCGCCGGCGCGCCACGCGCACACCTTCCGCGCGGTGAGCCATCCGCTGCGCGTGTACAGCGGCGAGGACGCGCTGGTGCAGCTTCCCTCCGAGCTGGCGCGCGCGGGCGCGCAACGCGCCGTGCTGCTGTGCGGCCGCAGCGTGCACGACCGCACGGACCTGGTGGACCACGTGCGCGCCCTCGCTGGTGAACGCATCGCCGGTGTGTACGCGGACCTCGGCGCCGGCGCGCCGCGCCACCAGGTAGAGGCGGCAGCGCAGCTGGCGGCCGGTCTCGGGGCGGATGCGCTCGTGGCCATCGGCGCCGGCAGCGTCACCAAGGCGGCCCGGGTGGTGGCGATCCGCCTGGCCGAGCCGGGACCGCTGGAAGCGCTCGCCACGCAGTACGACGCACGCGGCCGGGCCACCAGCACGCGCCTGCCCGCGCCCAAGCTGCCGATCTTCAACGTGCTCACGGCGGCCACCACCAGCCAGAACCGCGCCGGCGCCTCCATCCGCGACGAGGCCGCGGGCCGGCAGCTGGAATTCTTCGATCCCAAGACGCGGCCGCGCGCGGTGGTCTGGGATGCGAAGGCGCTGGCCACCGCACCCGTTGCGCTGACGCGCGCGGCCGCCGGCATGGAGTACTGGTGGGCGATCATGAACCTCGCCGGCGCCGCGCACGAGAATCCGCTGGTGCTGGCCAGCCGTCGCCAGTGCTGGCAGATCGCGCAGGCCGCCATGCCGCGCATGGACGACGCCAGCGACTGGCGCGTGCGCGCGGAACTCTGCGCGGCCTCGCTGCTGCGCACGCGCGACGAGGACGACGGCGGCGTGCCGCTGGGCGTGAGCCCCGGCACGCACGAGATCCGCATGCATCCGGTCACCCGGGCCACCTACATGCTGGCGCAGGGCCTCTTCAATACGGGCACGGGCATCAGCCAGCCCGTGGCCACGCTGGCTCTGGCGGCGGCAGCGGTGCGCGCGTTCGGCGACCTGTGCCCGCAGGTAGTGGCCGATATCGGGCGCATGCTGGACGCGCGTGACACGTCCGTCGAGGTCGTGGCGGATGCGCTGGCAGCGAAGCTGCGCGGCTTCGGCTACGCGCAGCACCTGCGCGCCGCCGGCGTCCCCCGCGAGCAGGTCCCCGTCATCGTCGATGGTGCAATGCGCACCTTCAACTGCAACGCCGACGGCTGGATGGACGACAAGGCAGCGCGCCTGCGCGCGATGCTCGAACAGGTTCTGTGAACCAAGAAGACCCAGGAGACCAACGATGAACCGCAAGCACTTCCTGCGCACCCTCTGCCTCGCCGCACTGGCGCTCGCCACCGGCGCGGCCAGCGCCCAGGCCTTTCCCAATCGCCCGATCAGGATGATCGTGCCCTTCAACGCCGGCGCCTCGGTCGACACGATCGCGCGCAACATGGCGCAGCTGATGGCGAAGAAACTGAACCAGCCGGTGGTGGTGGAGAACAGGCCCGGTGCCAACGCCGCGATCGCAGCGCAGGCCGTCGCCGCCGCGCCCGCGGACGGCTACACGGTCTTCTTCGCCTCCGATTCGGCGCTGGTGCTCAATGGGCTGCTGTACAAGAAGCTGGCCTATGACGCCGAACGCGACTTCACGGGAGTCGCACTGGCGGCCAACGTGCCGCTGGTGATGCTGGTGAACGCCTCGCTGCCGGTGACCAACCTGAAGGAGTTCATCGCCTACGGCAAGGCCAATCCCGGCAAGCTGAACTACAGCTCCACGGGCACCGGCGGCGCCTTTCACCTGGCCGGCGAGATGTTCGCGCAGGCGGCCGGCATCGACATGACGCACGTGCCGTTCACGGGCGGCGCGCCGGCACTGCAGGCGCTGCTGGCCGACCAGGTGCAGGCGATGTTCGGCATCGTCGGATCCACCTTGCCGCACGTGCGCTCGGGCAAGCTGCGCCCGCTGGCGCTGGTGACCAAGGAGCCGGTGAACGTGCTGCCGGGCGTGTCCACGCTGCACGAGAGCGGCTACCCGGGCCTGGAGGCGATGGTGCGCTACGGCCTCGTGGCCCACAGGAAGACGCCGCCCGAGGTGCTGGCGGTCCTGAACGACGCGGCCAACTACGCACTGGCCGACGCCGGCTACCGCGAGAAGTTCACCGGCGAAGGCTACCTGGTGCCGCAGCCGCACAGGGGCGCTCAGTTCGACCAGATCCTCGCCGCCGACCGCGCCCGCTGGGCCGCGCTGATCAAGGCGCGCAACATCAGCCTGGACTGAGAGAACGACGCGCATGCTCGCCGAAGATCCCTCCCGCATCCCCATCCACCTGCGCGACATCGCGTACCGCAGTTTCCTGCGCGCCGACGGGCTGTGGGACGTGGAGGGGACGCTCCTCGACACCAAGGGCTACGACCAGGTGGCGGTGGAACGCGGGCCCTTGCCGGCCGGCACGGCCATCCACCACATGCGCATCCGCCTGACCATCGACGACACCTTCACGGTGCACGGCGTCGAGGTGGAGATGCCCACCACGCCCTTCGGCGAATGCCAGGGCGGCAAGCCGCCGCTGCAGGCGCTGGTGGGCTGCCGCATCGGCGGCGGCTGGCGCAAGGCGGTGCAGGAACGCATGGGCGGCGAGAGCGGCTGCACGCACCTGCGCGAACTGCTGTTCGGCATGGGCACGGCGGCCTTCCAGACGGTGGGCCGCTATCGCGCGCACCAGCGCAAGCTGCGTGGCGAGCCGGAACCGGTGCTGCTCAAGCCGCGGGCGCCCTTGGGCGAGTGCATCGGCTGGGCCTTCGACGGCGAGCCGATGCGGCGCTACCGGCCCGAGTTCTTCGGCTGGCGCCCGCCGGCGGAAGAGCCCACGCGCGACTGAAGCCCGCCCGCGGCCGCATTGCGGTCGGCGAGGGCGCCCTCGATGTCGTCGATCGCGCGCCGCAGCGACGCCGCCACCTCCGCAGCCCGTTCGTCGTCCATGCGCGTGGCGACGCTGGACACGCTGATCGCGGCCACCGGGGCGCCACCGGGCTCGCGGATCGGCACGGCCACCGTGCGCACGTCGGGCAGTTCGAGCACCTTGCTCAGCACGTAGCCGCGCGCCCGGGCGCGCGCGATGCTGCGGCGAAGCACTGCTTCGGAATAACGCGGAAAGCGCTTGAGCGTGCGTTCCAGGTTGGCGCGGCAGACGCGATCGAGCTCGATGTCGTCCATCGCGCTGAGGATGGCCGTGGCGCCGCCGCCCACCACCAGGGGCCGGCGCTTGCCGACCTCGAGCACGTAAGCCTTGATCGGCGCCTTGCCTTCGGCGCGGTCGGTGCACACGCCGTCCAGGCCCGACCGCTCGGTGAGGAACACGGTGTCGCCCGTCATCTGCGCGATGCGCTCCAGGTGCGGATGGCAGATGTCGCGCAGCGCCAGTTGCGGCGAGGCGGCCAGGCCCATCTCGTACATCGCGGGCCCCAGGAAGTAGCGGCGGCTCTCGCCGTCCTGCCGCAGCAGCCTTTCGGCCACCAGGGCCTGCAGCAGCCTGTGGGCGGTCGGCCGCTCGAGGTCGGCGGCGCGGTGCAGGTCCGCCAGCCGCAGGCCGGAACGCTGGCCGGCGGCCACCAGCCGCATCAGCAGGGCGACACGCTGCACCACCTGGCTGCCGCTGGCACGCGCCGGGGCTTCCTCTTCCTGTCTCATTATGTGGACGACTTTCGCGGCTGCGGGTGGCGCATTTTACGGGCGCCCTTCCTATGATGCGCGCATCGCCGGCGCCGCAGTTCGTCCACATGCCGGAACAGGAATCCCAGGAGCCTCCATGAATTTCGAGTTGCCGGACACCACCCGGATGATCCGCGAGACGGTGCGCGAGTTCACCGAGCGGGAGCTCAAGCCGCTGGAGTCGCTGGTGATCCGGCGCGAGGCCGAGCGCGGCATGAACGACGACCCGCTGCTGCCGCCCGACGTGGAGCACGCGTTGCAGGAGAAGGCGCGCGCCATCGGCCTGTGGGGCATCGACGTGCCCGAGGAGTTCGGCGGCCAGGCCTTCGGCATGCTGGCCAAGTGCGTCGTCACCGAGCAGCTGAAGCACTCCATCGTGCCCTTCGTGCCGCCGCCGGACAGCCCCAACCTGTACCTGCTCAAGGAGCAGTGCAAGGGCTCGCAGATCGACAAGTACCTGATGCCCTATGTGCGCGGCGAAAAGAAAAGCTGCATCGCCCTGTCCGAGGAGGGCGCCGGCTCCGACGCGGCGGGCATCCGCACGAAGGCGGAGCGCGTCAACGGCAAGTGGGTGATCAACGGCGCCAAGATGTGGATCAGCAATGCGCGCCGCTCGCATTTCATGATCATGGTGGCGGTGACCGACGCCAGCAAGGGCTCGCGCGGCGGCATGACCGCCTTCCTGGTGGATCGCGACCACCCGGGCGTGAGCATCCCCGCGTCCTATCCGATGATCGGCGAGTACCACCCCTACCAGGTGTTCTTCGACAACGTGGAACTCGGCGACGACGCCGTGCTGGGCGAAGTCGGCAACGCCTTCGTGCCGATCACCAACCGCCTCGGCGTGCGTCGCCTGGACATCGCCTCGCGCTGCCTGGGCCTGGCCGAGCGCTGCCTGCAGATGATGATCGAGCAGGCGAACACGCGAAAGACCTTCGGCCAGCTGCTGGCGGACCGGCAGGCGATCCAGTGGATGATCGCGGACAGCTGGCAGGAACTGGAGCTCGTGCGGCTGCAGGTCTACCGGCTCGCGTGGAAGATCGACCAGGGCGAGAAGGACTTCCGCCGCGACGGCTCGATGGTGAAGGTGCAGGCGACGGAGCTGATCCAGCGCGTCTCCGACCGCGCGATCCAGTTGTTCGGCGGCATGGGGCTGTCCAAGGAATTGCCGCTGGAATACATCGCCCGCTCGGCACGCGTGCTGCGCATCGTGGAAGGCCCAAGCGAGGTGCACCGCTGGGTGATCGCGCGGGACTTGCTGAAGAACGGCCTGCCCGCGAATTGAGCGAGGGCGCGAAGCAGCGTCGGGGTTCGCCTGCGGGCTCACCCCGACCTACGACGCCGACAAGTAGGTCGGGGTGAGCGCGCAGCCGAACCCCGACGGGAGCATCACGCGATCCGCGCCATCGCTTCGAAACTCGGCATCGCCCCACTCGCGAACCCCGTGCACCCAAGCGACCCGATCGCAATCTCCCCGCCCCGGATGCGCAGCCTCACCGCCCCATGGCTGTCCTCGTACACGTCCGGGTGCGCCGCCAGGAAGGCCTGCTGCTCGTCGCGCGGCAGCGCCTTCATGCCATCGACGTAGTGGTGCCCGTTGCGCTCCACGTGCGTGATCCCGAGCAGGTTCACCAATGCGATGTCCTGCTGCACCGACAGGCCCGCCTGCGTGGTCAGGTCCTCGCCGGACATGAAGTACCGGGGCGTCCCCTCCTCCCGATTCCACTGCACGCAACGCGCGGCATTCAGCACCGACTTGTAGAAGCCCTTGCAGGTCTTGGACGACACGCCCGCGTAGCCGCGCGCGCGGGCCTGCACGAAGCTTTGCAGCTCGCCGTCGGACTCGTCGACGATCACGGGCTTGCCCAGGGGCGCGGCCCGCAGGTCCACCTCCAGCGCCAGCTTGCGCGCGATCGGCTGCTCGATGAAGACGATCGAATCCCACAGGCGCCGCAGCGCCGGGCGCCCGGCGATGCCGCGCACCAGCGCCTGCACGCCCTCGCCGCTGTCGTACTGCTCGTTGCCGTCCAGCGATGCCTGGTACGGCTCGCCCGAGCGATCCAGCACGGAGGCGATCGCCTCCAGGCGCGCCAGGTCGGCGTCGACCTTGCCGGCGACCTTCAGCTTGAAGTAGCGGTGGCCGTAGGCCTGCACCACCTCCTCCAGCGTCTCGGGCAAGCCGTCGCCCGCGTGTTCGGTCTGGTCGGATGCCGTGATCGCGTCCACCAGGCCCACGGTGTGGCGCGCGTGGATGCGCTCGGCCGGGCGCAGGCTGGCCAGGAAAGCGTCGAAGTCGAAGCCCGCGAACTGCGAATGGAGCGCCCCGACGCCGGGGAGGTTGCCTTGCATGGCTGCGTAGAAGGACAAGCCCTGCGCGCGGCACACTGCGTCCAGCACCGCGCGATCCAGCAGGGCCGGCCCGTAGGCGGACAGCAGCGGGTTGAAGCCGAGCCGCGCCGCTTCGGCCGCATGCGCGTCATGGTGCCGCGCGAAGTGGCCGAAGGCGGTGGCCGGCGAACGGTCGGACAGGTAGGCCTCGCGCGCGAGCCGCAGCACGGCGCGCAGCTGCTCGAAGTTGTCCTCGTTGCTCAGCGCCAGGTCCTTGTCGAACCACTTCGGCGCCATGAGTTCCGCGCCGGCGCCCCAGGCGGTGCGGCCGTCCGGCAGGCCCACCTGCACGCGCGCAAAAGCCTGCGGCGCCTCGCGCAACGTGACCACGCCGAAGCGAAAGGGCATGCGCAAGGTGACCGGGCGCTCGAGCAGTTCGATGGCCCGGATGGAAACGAGGGGAGCTTCAGCCATGGTGGTCCAGTCCCTGCAGGACGCCTTGCAGATAGCCGATGGCGCGGGCCGCGCAGCCCGGGCCGTCGGGCACATAGTCGAAGGGTTCCACGGCGACGATGCCGGGGAAGTGGCCGGCCTCTTCCATCTCGCGCAGCACGCGCAGGATGGGCCCGAACGTTAGCTCGCCCTGCCCCGGGCCGCGGCGGTTGGGATCGTTCACCTGCACGTGGCCGATGACGCCGCGGGGCATCCACTCCTGCATCACGCGGTGCACGGGCTGCGTCTCCACCTGGCCGGCAGCGCTGCAATCGATCATGGTGCGCAAGGACGGCAGGTCGATCTCGCCCACCATGCGCGCGCCCTCCTCCACCGTGTTGACCAGGTCGGTCTCGCGCCGCGACAGCGGCTCGATGCAGTAGGTGACGCCATGCCGGCCGGCCGCCTCGCCCGCGGCCCGCAGGCACTCGCGCGCGCGCTCCCACGCCTGCGCGGGCGTGCTCCCCGGCGGCACGGCGCGCTGCCTGGGCGAGCCGTGCACCAGGTAGCTGCCGCCCATCGCCGCACAGAGTTCGACCAGCCGCGTCATCACGTCGACCGTGCGCCGACGCAGCTGCGCATCGTCGCTCACGATCGACAGGCCCGCGGGCGCCACCAGCAGCCAGTGGAGGCCGTGGATCGCCAGGCCATGGTCCTCCGCGATACGCCGGAACTCGCGTGCCTGGGCGTCGCTGATCGTCATCGGGTCCTCGGCCAGCGTGAACGGCGCGACCTCCAGCCCGTCGTAGCCCAGGTCCGCCGCCAGCTTGCATTGCTGCGCGAAGGGCAGCGGCTGCAGGACCTCGTTGCAAAGCGAGAATTTCATGTCGGTCCCAGCGCGGGCGCGCGGCGCGCGAACAGGCGCCGGATGAAGGGCAGGCGCAGCAGCACCACGATGGCGATGCCGCCGAACAGCACGGCCGAGATCGGCCGCGTGAAGAAGGGCGTGAGGTCGCCGTCGGACAGCACCAGGCCGCGCCGCAGGTTCTTCTCCAGCAGGTCCCCCAGCACGATCCCCAGCACCAGCGGCGCCATGGGATAGCCGAAGCGGCGCAGGATGAAGCCGATGATCCCGAAGGCCACCATCACCCAGATGTCGAACAGGCGCGAGGCCAGCGCGAAGGTGCCGATGGTGCACAGCACCAGGATGATGGGCACGATGATCGTGGTGGGCACGCGCAGCACCTGCACCAGGAACTTGGTCAGCGTCAGGCCGTAGATCAGGATGCCGATGGTGGCCAGCATCATCATGGCCACGATGTCGTACACGAACT